>Ga0209689_1000987_pt1 | contig 20810 bp, 16 predicted proteins | sample GraSoiAngelo_149_FD_187119 | JGI IMG/M metagenome (GOLD analysis project Ga0209689, IMG submission 187119) | Grasslands soil microbial communities from the Angelo Coastal Reserve, California, USA - 14_1009_09_30cm (SPAdes) (version 2) | ecosystem: Environmental > Terrestrial > Soil > Grasslands ... | reverse complement strand
CCCGCCGCCCCGAACAGCAGATTCGGCACCCACGCCGCGAACGCCGGCGGCAGCGCCCCCCCAGCGCCCACCGCCTTCGACAGCTGGAACATCAGCAGGTCCACGAACGTCGTCGCGAGGCACACCGCCACCCCCCAGGCCATGCCGCTGCGCGGCGTGGAGATCGCGAGCGGCGCTCCGAACAGCGCGATCACGATACAGGCGAACGGCACGGCGAGCTTGAGCGCCCGCTCCACCCGCAGTTTTTTCGTGTCCGACCCGGAGCGCGACAGCGCGTCGACGTAGCGCCCCAGCTCGGCGTAGCGCATCTCGTCTGGCGCCTTGGGCTCGGCCAGCAGGGCGGTGGGCGTCTCGCGCAGCGTCGTGATCCTGAGCGAGTCGAACTTGAACGTCGTCTCGCGCCCGGGGCCGAGCAGGTAGCGCACCGCGCCCTTGCCGAGCATCCAACCGCGCGCCGTCCGCGCCGTGTCGTACGTTCCGCGTTGCGCCGCGACCAGGATCGTCGGGTAGTCCTCCCCCGTGCCCTCGCGCTCCATGATCGGATCCCGCATCTCGGCGCCGCTCGTCCTGAGCTCGAGCGAGCGGATCGAGTACACCCACCCACTGTCGGCGCGGTAGACGAAGGGCGAGAAGCGCGAGATGGTCGGGCGAGCGGTTTTCTCGCCCAACAGCTCGGCCCGTCGGGCCGAGGCCCCCGGGGCGAGCTCGGTGAGCCCCAGGTCGACGAGCACTGTCGCGAGCGACGCGACGAGCAGCGGCCGCACCAGTCGGTGGAACGAGATCCCCGAAGCTTTGGCCGCGGTCAGCTCCGAGTGGCGACCCAGCGCGCCCACCGTGAACACCACGGCGAACAGGACGGCGACCGGGAGCACCAGCGAGATCGTCTCCGGGAGATAGAACAGGTACGAGTACGCGACCTGCACCTTCGAGATGCCGCGCCCGAAGTAGGTGTCGAACTTGTCGGCCAGGTCGATCACTATCACCAGGAACGGGAATCCCAATGCGGCGAGGAGGCACACCTTGGTCCACTCGCGCAGCACGTAGCGATCGAGCGTGCTCACGGGACGCTGCGCCAGCGGGGTCGGAGCAGGGAGCCCGGCCACCGCATTACACCTGCGGCCATGTCGAGCACGTCGCTCCAGTCTCCGCCGTGGGGCGCGTTGCCGGGCTTGCGGATGCGCCACAGGCCGATCAGGCCGGCGGTCCCAAAGATCAGGTTCGGTGTCCACATCGCGAGGAAGGGAGTCACGAACAGGCGGTTGCCGAGCTCCTCGCCGACGATCAGCCCGACGTAATAGACGGTGAACACCGCCACGCTCACTCCGATGACCAGCCCAACGCCGCCGCGCTGGAACCGCAGCGCCACGGGTACGCCTACCAGCGCGAAGACCAGGCACGCGGCCGCGATGGCGTATTTCTTCTGGATCTCGACCTCGTAGGTCGCCTCGCGCGTGCGGGCGTCGCGCAGTCGCTGCGCCTCGCCGACACCCGCACCTGGCGTGACCCACAGCTGGGGCACGGGGCGGCCTGTAGGGGTGGGGGGGGGGGCGGTGGGGCGCGGCAGCGTGCCCTGGGGCGTCTGGGCTTCGGCCTCGGGCGGCAGCAGCCAGGCGGCGATCCGCCGCAGCGCCCGACAATAGACGCCGGGGGGCGTGGTGTCGGGCGCGTCCCGCACGAGCGGTGCCGCGGCGGGCGCGAGCCCTGCCAGCCGCCGCAGGTCGTTCTCGATCACCAGCCGCGCGTCTCCCGCCGCTCGGATGGCGTCGCGCCGGGCCGCCGCGGCGGCCTGCTGCATCTCGCACGTGGACATCTCGCGGTCGCTCTTGTAGGTGTCGTGCTCCGTCTGGGTGAAAATGTTTCCCACGCCCGAGACCCGCATGCGATTGGTGCGGTAGAAGGTGCGGTTGAACTGGGTCGGGTCCGATCGATTGACTTCCTCGATGTCCCCGTCCGTGAGCGTCAGGAACAGGTCCCGCCCGCCGGCGGAGTACGCCATCCGCCCGCTGTCCGCCGTGATGATGCGGCGGCGCTCGGCGTCGCTCAGGTCGTAGAGCGTCACGTCCTTGAGCTTGTTCGTATTGCCGTCGATGCGCGAGGCGCGCAGGAAGGTCTGCCCCGGCACCACTTCGTTGATCACCTGCTCCTTGAGGGTGAGCGACGGCTTCTTGCGCGCGATGTCCACCTGCAGGGTGCGGAGTGCGTGGTTGGTGCGGGGGAGCAGCTGGTCGTTCCACAAGAACGACAGCAGGGCGACGCCGGTCGCGCCCGCGAGCACCGGCGCCACCAACCGCGAGACGCTGACGCCCCCGGCCTGCAGCGCCGTGATCTCGTTGTCGCCCGCCAGTCGCGTGAACACGTGCAGCACGGCGACGAGCACCGCCATCGGCAGCGTCACGGCCACGATGAACGGGAGTGAGAGCAGGAACACCTCCGCAATCACGCCCGCCGGCAGCCCCTTCCCGAGCAGGCCGGAGAGCTGCTTGGCGACCTGCTGGATGAGCATCAGCGACGTGAGCGCTGCCAGCGCGAAGCCGAGCGGCGCGACGTGTTGGCGGAGGAGATACCGGCTGATGGTGCGCACGATCAGTGGCGCCATTATATTCGGAAGTCCAAGTCTCTACAAGACATCACTACCCTGTGACCATCCGAAAGAGCCGCCTCTGGCGCGCGGCCGCGTGTCTCGCGCTCGGCGTCGCTTGCACCGCGCGCGGCGGCGCGAGCCGCCCGCGCGAGTTCGCGGGCGCGCGTGCCTTCACATACCTCGAGCACCAGATGCAGTTCGGCCCGCGGGTGCCCGGAACGCCGGCGCACGAGCGCACCGGCGACTGGATCCTCGAGCACCTCCGTGCCACGGCCGACACGGTCGCCGTGCAGGGCTTCACCCATGTGACGCGCCAGGGCACGACCCTGCAGCTGCGGAACTTCTTCGCCCGGTTCCGGCCCGCCGCCACCGAGCGCGTGCTGTTGCTCGCCCACTGGGACACCCGCCCGCACGCCGACCAGAGCGCCAACCTGGGCCAGCAGCGCCTCCCGGTCCCCGGGGCGAACGACGGCGCGTCGGGCGTGGCGCTCCTGCTCGGCGTCGCCGACGTGCTCAAGGCGAAGCCGCCCACCGTCGGGGTCGACCTGTTGTTCGTGGACGGGGAGGACTACGGCAATTTCGTCACGGACTCGAACGACGTGCTGATCGGGTCCCGCTACTTTGCCCGCCACCAGCCCCCGGGCTACCAGCCGCTGTTCGCCGTGCTGTTCGACATGGTCGCGGACAAGGATCAACAGTTCTACTATGAAGGCAACTCGCAGGCCTTCGCGCCCGAGGTCGTGGACCGCGTGTGGCGCACCGCCGCGGATCTGGGCTACGGCCGGGTTTTCCTGCCCGGCGTCAAACCCACCCTCATCGACGACCACGTGGCTCTCCAGCAGGCGGGCATCCACGCGATCGACGTGGTCGACTTCGACTACCCGTACTGGCACACGACGGAAGACACAATCGACAAAGTGTCGGCGGCCTCCCTGCAAGTGGTGGGTGACGTCGCAGTGGCCCTGGTGAGATAGCATCCAGGTCCTGAGGAAAGGCAACGACTAGGCGCACAGACGCACAGGGGTGAACAGATGCGAGTCAGTAGGCCTCGCCTCACCCCTCCCCGCTGTTTTCCGCTGCGCGTCTGTGCGTCTAGCTTTTGCATTGCCTGCGATTTCCTGGCACCCCCCGCAAGAATCTGGTTCCTGACGCGGCACAGGTCCGTCCTATGCTTCCGCGATGGATGATCGCAAAGCCGCCCTCCTGCTCGCCCTCCTCGCGCTCGCCGGCGCGGGGGTGCGACTGGCGCTCGCGCCCGCCAAAGCCGCGGCGCCCGGTGACGTGCAGCTCGTGTCGGTGGATACACCGCCCACCGGAGGGCTCACCGCCACGGCGCGCAACGCCGCCCGGCTGGCGCGGCCGCTTCTGCCCGGTGAGCGGGTCGACCTCGACCGCGCCGACGTGACGGAGATCACGCGTCTCCCGCGAATCGGCCCCGCCTTCGCACAGCGGATCGTCGGTTGGCGCGACCAGCATGGTCCCTTCGGCAGCCTGGCGCGGTTCGACAGCGTACCCGGCGTGGGCCCGAAGCTGGTCGAATCGCTCCGACCCTACGTCATGTTTTCGGGGGTGATGCCGTGATTTGCAGTACCCTCCACACCCTCCACCAACCTCCGCATCCTCCATAACCTGCCTGTCGGGGTTGACTTCCCCCCGTCGCCACATATGTTATGCTGTTCATTTTCAACGAGTTGCGTACGGCGACCGCGGCAGCTACCTCCGACAAGCTGGGTGAGATCCTCCTGCGGGAGGGGCTAATCACCCAGGATCAGCTTAAAAAGGCCCTCCTCGAGCAAAAGAACACGGGGATGCGCCTGGGCTACACCCTCGTGAAGCTGGGCTTCGTCGAGGAGACCGAAATCTCCAAGATGCTGGCCCGGCAGTACCGCATGCCGGCGGTCGACCTGTCCCGGTTCGAAGTCGACCCCAAGATCATCAAGCTGCTCCCCCCCGACGTGGCAATCAAACACACGGTCCTGCCGCTGAAGCGTGAGGGCCGCACCCTCACCGTCGCGATCGCGGACCCGAACAACGTCACGGCGATCGAGGACATCAAGTTCATCACGCGCTGCGATGTGTTCCCGGTGATCGCCGGCGAATACACCCTCCGGAACGCGATCGACAAATATTACCAGCAATCCGACGCCCAGCTGCAGACGCTGCTCAAGGACATCGAGGCCGCAGACGATCTCGAGGTCGTCGAGGAGCAGAGGGACGAGGACGTCAAGGCGCAGGACCTGGCCGACGACGCGCCGGTGGTGAAGCTGATCAACGGGTTGCTCACGGATGCGGTGAAGCGCGGCGCGTCGGACATTCACATCGAGCCGTTCGAGCACGAGATGCGCGTGCGCTATCGCGTGGACGGGGCGTTGCACGAGGTGATGAAGCCGCCGATCAAGATGCGCGCGGCGCTGACGTCGCGCATCAAGATCATGGCGCAGCTGAACATCGCGGAGCGGCGGGTGCCGCAGGACGGCCGCATCAAGCTGAAGTTCGGCGCCAAGGTCATCGACTACCGCGTCTCGACGCTGCCGGTGCTGTTCGGCGAGAAGATCGTGCTTCGAATTCTCGACAAGGGCAACCTGACGCTCGATCTGACGAAGTTCGGCTTCGAGCCCAAGGCCGAGGGGGAGCTGTTGCGGGCGATCTTGAATCCCTACGGCATGGTGCTGGTGACGGGCCCCACGGGGTCGGGCAAGACCACGACCCTGTACTCGGCGCTGTCGCGCATCAACCAGATCCACGTGAACATCATGACGGCCGAGGATCCCGTCGAGTACAACTTGATGGGAATCAATCAGGTCCTGGTGCGCAACGATGTGGGGATGACCTTCGCGGCGGCCTTGAAGGCGTTCCTGCGGCAGGATCCGAACATCATCATGGTGGGCGAGATCCGCGATCTCGAGACCGGCTCGATCGCGATCAAGGCGGCCCTCACGGGCCACCTGGTGCTCTCCACGCTGCACACCAACGACGCGCCGTCCACGGTGACGCGCATGATCGACATGGGGATCGAGCCGTTCAACGTAGCGAGCGCGGTGAACCTGATCGTGGCGCAGCGGCTGGTGCGCCGCGTGTGCTCCGACTGCAAACAGGAGCACACCTACACGCCCGAAGAGATCCACGCGTTCGGCATCGCGCCCGCCGAAGCCGCCAAGTTGACGTTGTACAAGGGCGCGGGCTGCGACACCTGCAGCGGCTCGGGGTACAAGGGCCGGCAGGGGCTGTACGAGGTCATGGCCATGACCAGCGCCGTGCGGCGTATGGTCCTGAAGGGCGGATCGACCGAGGAGCTGCGGGAGCAGGCCGTGAAGGACGGCATGCTCACCCTGCGGATGGACGGCATGCTGAAGGTGAAGCGCGGCATCACCACCCTCGAAGAAGTCGTGAAGGAGACAGCGGCATGACCGCAGGCGCCTCGCAGTCGGTGAATCTCCGCACCCTGCTGGAAGAGATGATCGAGCGGGACGCGTCGGACCTGCACATCGTGGCGGGCGAGCGTCCCAAGCTGCGGGTGGATGGGGACATCGTGAACTCGTCGGCGGAGGCGGTGCTCACGCCCAAGGACACGCTCTCGATCGCTTACTCGGTGCTCACGGAGACCCAAAAGAAGCGGTTCGAGACCGAGAACGAGCTCGATTTCTCGTTCGGGATCCAGAACCTGGCACGGTTCCGCGGCAACTGCTTCAAGCAGCGCGGCTGCGTGTCGCTGGTGATCCGGCAGATCCCGTTCAACGTGCGGACATTCGATGACCTGGGGCTGCCGGGCGTGGTGGCGAAGCTGGCCGAGAAGCCCCGCGGCCTGGTGCTGGTGACGGGTCCCACCGGATCGGGCAAGAGTACCACGCTCGCGGCGATGATCGACAAGATCAACAAGGAGCTGAAGGGGCACATCATCACGGTGGAGGACCCCATCGAGTTCATCCACCGCCATCAGAGCTGCATCGTGAACCAGCGCGAAATCGGCACCGACACCAACAGCTTCGCGGCGGCGCTGAAATACGCGTTGCGGCAGGACCCCGACGTCGTGCTGGTGGGCGAGATGCGCGATCTCGAGACCATCTCGGCGGCGCTCACGATTGCGGAAACCGGCCACCTCGCCTTCGCCACGCTGCACACCAACTCGGCGATGGAGAGCATCAACCGCATCATCGACGTGTTCCCGTCGCACCAGCAGGCCCAGGTTCGCGCCCAGCTGTCGTTCGTGCTGGAGGGCATCGTCACGCAGACGCTGTTGCAGAAGGCCAAGGGCCGCGGCCGCCTGATGGCCGCGGAAATCCTGATCATGACCCCCGCCGTGCGGGCGCTGATTCGGGACGAGAAGATCGAGCAGATCCCCTCGATGATGCAGGCGGGCAAGAAGCACGGGATGCAGACCCTGAACGACGCGCTGTACCAGCTGTACGTGGGCCGGGAGGTCACCAAAGACGAGTGTCTGCGCGTGACCTCGACGCCGAACGAGTTCCTGCGGATGATCGGCGAGCCGCCGCTGGATGACAAAGACATCGTATCCCCGACCGGCCCCCCGCAGCAGCAGGGCGGGGCCAAGGTCGCGGCCCGCCGTTAGGCGCCCGGAGGGAGTAAGCCATGCCGGTCTTCCAGTACACCGCGCGCACGCTCAAAGGCGATCTCGTCAACGACAAGATCGACCTGCCGACGCGCGACGACGTCATCGCGCACCTGCGGAAGAACCGCATGGTCGTCGTACAGGTGCGCGCGGCGCCCAAGGAGTTCAAGCTCAGCTTCAAGTTCGGCAGCGGCGTCAAGACTCGCGACGTCGTCGTGTTCACGCGCCAGTTCGCCACGATGATCAACGCGGGCCTGCCGCTGGTGCAGGCCCTCGACATCCTGGCGCAGCAGACCGAGAACAAGATCCTGGCCGACGTCACCCGTCAGGTGGTGTATGACGTCGAGAGCGGCCAGACCCTCGCCGACGCGCTGCGCAAGCACCCCAAGGCGTACAGCGACCTGTACGTCAACATGGTGGCGGCGGGTGAGGCCGGGGGTATTCTCGACACCATCCTCGTGCGTCTCGCCGAGTTCCTCGAGAAGAACGACGCGATCGTGCGCAAGGTCAAAGGCGCGATGATCTACCCCGGCGTCATCATGTCGGTGGCGGTCATCGCGATCTCCGTGCTGCTCATCTTCGTGATCCCGACCTTCCAAAACATGTTCGCGTCCGTCAACCTGCAGCTGCCGCTCCCGACCCGCATAGTGATCGGCGCGAGCAATGTGCTCAAGCAGTACTGGTGGGCCATCATCGGGGCTATCGGGGCGGGCGTGTTCGGCTTGAATCGCTATTACCAGACCGCGCCGGGGCGGCTGCAGATCGATACGCTGCTGCTCAAGCTGCCGGTGCTGGGCGACGTGCTCCGCAAGTCGGCGGTGTCGCGGTTCACGCGCACGCTCGGCACCCTCATCTCTTCCGGCGTGTCGATTCTCGACGGCCTCGAAATCACGGCGCGCACCGCCGGGAACATGGTGATTCACAACGCGGTCATGGCGTCCCGCGCCTCGATCGCCGGCGGCGAGACCATCGCCGCGCCGCTGGCCAAGTCGAAGGTGTTCCCCCCGATGGTCATCTCGATGATCTCGGTGGGTGAGCAGACCGGGGGCATGGACGAGATGCTCTCGAAGATCGCCGACTTCTACGACGACGAGGTGGACGCGGCGGTCAGCGCGCTGCTCTCGCTCATGGAGCCGATCATGATCGTGGTGCTCGGCGTGATCGTGGGCGGCATGGTCATCGCGATGTATCTCCCGATCTTCGATATGGTGAACGCGGTGCAGTAGCGCCGCAGACTGGGACCCGCGGAGCCTCGACCGCCGGAGTGACGTCGGATCGCGGCTATGGGGCCGACGCGGCCCCCCCGAGACTCGGCAGCTCCAGCCACTGCCGCGGGAAACGTGGCAGGAACTTGACGTGGCGATTCACCACCGCCTGCACTCGCCGCCACCAGCAGATGATCGGCTGGGCCGTTCGGCCGACGCTCACCACGGCGAACGGGATCGAATCCGCCACGACCGTCCGCAGGTCCGGCTGGCTGAGCGAGCAGAGGTCCTCCGGCGTTTTCATCCCGAAGCTCGAGTCCGGCCCCACCCACGGATGATTGTGCCACACCGCGAGCGTGGTGGCCGGCTGGCAGGGAAGCGGAGTCACGGCGTCGACGCTCGAGTGCACGATGTCCGGCATCGCGAACTCCCGCACCAGCGCCGTGTCTCCCACCACCGTGCCCTGCAGGCACAGCACCACTTCCCGGTCGAGGCCGGCCGCCAGCAGGCTGAGGCGCCGCAGCAGCGACGGAGCAAGCACCAGGCGTTTGAGCGGTTGGGAGTTGAGGATCGCGGAGTCGGCCGGAGTCAGCGCGGCCTGGCCCACGAGGCAGGGCGCCGCGAGCGCTCCGACCATCAGCCACCCTGTGACACAGACCGCACGCCGCATTCCATACAATAGCGAAACTGTTGCTATTGCACTTTGCCACAGCGTCAACAATAGTTCCAAGCCGCAAGCCGAGAGCCGCAAGGGGCGTAACTTGCGGTTGCCTTGGGGCTTACGACTTTCAGGTTGCGCCCGTCTTCAGAGAGGACCCGCTTACGGCTTACGACTTTCGGCTGGCGGCTGTCGCGTGACCTGGCTGAGGGGTGACCGGCGGGGGTCAGTCCTTCCGACCCCGCAGAGTCTGCTGCGGTCGGTGTACGCCGGGCGGCTCTGCGTCGCCGGTGCGATCTACCTGGCGGCGGCGCTCAAGTTCGCCGTCGCGGCGCCCCTCGATCTGCTCGTTACGTCGTTTGTGCTGGTCGCGGCCGTCGTGGTGACCATCGCCTCCTACTGGTACACCCATTTGTCGCGCCGCGCGCCCGGCCGGACGTTCCTGTACGGCCAGGCGCTGTTCGACGTAGCGCTGATCACCACGGTCGTGCACATCACGGGCGGTCCGCAGAGTGACCTGACCCCGCTGTACGTCCCGTTGATCGCGGTGACGGCGGTGCTGATGCCGCCCGCGAGCACCGGCCTGATTACGGCGCTCGTCAGCATCGTCTACTTCGCCGATGTGTTCTACGGGCACACCACGCCGATGACGGCGCAGGTTGCGCTGCAGCTGCTGGTGTTCGCGGCGGTGGCTGCGGTGACTGCCTACTTCGCGAGCCGGGTGTCGGTGATGGGGGCGGAGCGGGAGGCGCTGGCGGGCGAGCTGCGCCAGGCCCGGCTGGAGGCGGCGGACGTGTTGCGCAGCGTCCCGACGGGGATCGTAACTGTGGATCAGGGAGGCCACCTGTTGTACTGCAACCCGGCGGCCGAGCAGATCCTGGGGTTCAAGGAGCGCCAGTGGCGCGGCCGGCCGATCATGCCGGAGTTCGCGAAGATCGCGCCCGAGTTCTGGGCCGCGATCACGGCGACCGCGCGGCGGGGCGTACGGGCGATGCGGGTCGAGGCCACGGTGCGGCGTCCCGATCGCACCTTCCCGATCGGCGTGACGACAACGACGCTGGACGTCGAGCCGGCGGGAGAGCCCCGGGTCACGGCGATCTTCACCGATATCTCGGACTCGAAGCGGCTCGAGGAGCTCCACCTGCGCGCGGAACGCCTCGAAGCGGTGGCGGAGCTGTCCTCGAGCCTGGCGCACGAGATCAAGAACCCGCTCGCGTCGATCCGCTCGTCGGTAGAGCAGCTGGGACGGGCGAAGCGCGTGAACCCCGACGAGAAGTTCTTGACGTCGTTGGTGGTGCGCGAGACCGACCGGTTGTCGCGCCTGCTCTCGGAGTTTCTCGATTTCTCCCGCGTACGTGCCACGGAGTGCCGGCCGCTCGACCTGCACAGCGTGGCGGCTGCGGCGATCCGCCTCGTGCGCGAGCACCCGGACTGCCCCGAGGACGCCGTCATCGATCTGACGGGCGACGCGACCCCCATGGAAGGCGACGAGGACCTGTTGCATCGGGTGGTGTCGAATCTGGTGCTCAACGCCGTCCAGGCCACGGGCTCGGGCGCGCGGGTCGTGGTGCGCACCGGACGGCCCGGGTCGCATGAGCTGCCGGGGGGCGCCGGCATCGAGAGCCCCGTATCCCTCGCCGTGAGCGACAACGGCCCGGGCATCCCCGAGAACTTGCGGGCCCGCCTGTTCGAGCCGTTCGTGACCGGTCGGGTAGGCGGTACCGGCCTGGGCCTCGCCATCGTGCAGCGCGCGGTGGACGCGCACCGCGGGCTGGTGCTCGTGGACTCCCCACCGGGGCAAGGGACGACATTCACGGTCTACTTCCCCGCCGCCCGGCGGAAAGAGGAAGCAGCATGAGCCAGCAGCCATCGATTCTGGTCGTCGACGACGAGATGGGGATCCTGGACGTGCTGCGGATCCTCTTGAAGGGGGAAGGATTCGACGTCACCACCGCCCAGGGCGGGAAAGCCGGGCTCGAGGCGCTGAAGGCGAACCCGCCCGACATCGTCCTCACGGACATCAAGATGCCGGGCGTTTCGGGCACCGAGATCCTCGCCGCGGTGCGGGACCAGGACCCCGAGACCCCGGTGATCCTCATGACCGCGCAGGCCTCGCTGCAGAGCGCGATCCAGGCGGTGAACCAGGGCGCCTTCTACTACATCCAGAAGCCCTTTTCGAACGACGACCTGGTCGCGATCTGTCGGCGGGCGGCGGAACAGCGACTCCTCAAGGCCGAGAACAAGCAGCTCAAGCAGGAGATCCGTCGGCGCGAGCGCTCCGGACTCGTGACGCCGCTCGGCAAGGCGCGGGCTTTCCAGGACGTGCTGAAGCTCGCCGAGCAGGTGGCGCCTACCGAGAGCACGGTGCTCATCCAGGGCGAGTCGGGGACGGGGAAGGAAGTCATCGCGCGCTACATTCACGAGCTGTCCGCGCGCGCGGACGGCGGATTCTTTTCGCTCAACTGCGGGGCGCTGCCCGAGAGCCTGCTCGAGTCGGAGCTGTTCGGCCACGTGAAGGGATCGTTCACGGGAGCGGTGCGGGACAAGCAGGGCCTGTTCGCGGCGGCACGGGGCGGCACGTTCTTCCTGGACGAGATCGGCGAGATGTCGCCCGCGACCCAGGTGAAGCTGTTGCGGGTGCTCCAGGAGCGCGAGGCGATCCCCGTGGGCGGCACCGAGGCCATTCCGGTGGACGTCCGCGTCGTGGCCGCGACCAACCGCGACTTGGAAGAGGACATCAAGCGCGGGCGCTTCCGGACCGACCTGTATTACCGGCTGAACGTGATCGCCATCCACCTGCCGCCGCTGCGCGAGCGGCGCGACGATATCCAGATCCTGTGGGAGGAGTTCCTGAGTCGCATCGCGAAAGAGCGCGATGAACAGCCGAAGGCGCTCGCGGAGGAAGCGAAAGGAGCGCTGCTCGCCTACGATTGGCCCGGCAACGTCCGCGAGCTCGAGAACGCCCTCGAGCGCGCGGTGGTGCTCAGCAAGGGAACGACGATCGACCTCGCCGCCCTGCCCGACAAGTTGACCGAGCGCCGAGCCGAGCCACTCGTCGCGGAGCGGCCGCACGTGAACCCCACCCTCGACGTGATCGAGCGAGCCTACATCACCTGGGTGCTCCAGAGCGAGGGCGGCAACAAGACCCGCGCGGCCGAAGTGCTCGGCATCGATCCCTCCACCCTGTATCGCAAGCTGACCCGCTACGAAGGCGATGTCCCCGGCTGAGCCGCGGTGGACGCTAACTGCACGGTGACGCCCTCCGGGCCAGCCGACCAGCTCGGCGCCGCGACGCTCGAGCGCATGGCCGCCGCCCCCCGGTACAACCGGTGGATGTTCGAGCGCCTGCGCCCCTGGGTCGGGCGGCGAGTGCTCGAGATCGGCGCCGGCATCGGCAACATGTCCGCCTTCCTGGCCGACCGCGAGCGTCTCGTGCTCACGGACACCGAGGACTACTACCTGGGCCGCTTGCGCGAGCGCTTCGCGGGCCGGAACCACGTGACCGTCGGACGGTTGGAGCTGCCGGCGGTGGACGCGACCCTGGTCGCCGAGCGCCTCGACACCGTGGTGTGCCTGAACGTGCTGGAGCACATCGGGGACGACCGCGCCTCGCTCGGTGCCATGTACGGGCTGTTGCAGCGGGGCGGGCGGCTCGTCCTTCTCGTGCCCTCGTTGCCGGCCCTGTACGGCACCCTCGATGAAGCGCTGGGGCACTTTCGTCGCTACGTGCCCGGGGAGCTGTCGGCGAAACTCGCCGCCGCGGGCTTCCGGGTGCGTCATCTCGAGTACTTCAATCTCGCCGGCGTCCCGGGATGGTGGTTCGCGGGCCGCGTACTGCGCCGCCGGCTCATCCCCGTGGGCGCGCTGCGCTGGTACGAGGCGCTGGTGCCGCTGTTCCGGCTGGAGCGGCTGCTCCCGTGGCGGATCGGGCAGTCCCTCATCGCGATCGGGGAGGTGCCACCGTGACGAAGCCGGTGCTCCCGAACGAGCTGGTGCTGTCCGTGGTGGTCCCGGCCTTCAACGAAGCCGAGACGATCGAGGCCGTGCTGCGCCGGCTGCGGCAGGTCCCGCTGCGGCTCGAGGTGATCGCGGTCGACGACGCTTCGACCGACGGGACCGGGGACATCCTCGACCGGCTGGCGGCCGAGGGCGGGGGGTTGGTCCACAAGGTCATCCGCCACCCGACCAACCGCGGCAAAGGGGCCGCGTACCGAAGCGGGGTCGCCGCGACGACGGGGCACGTCGTCGTTGCCCAGGACGCCGATCTCGAGTACGACCCCGGCGAGCTCGTGAGGTTACTCGAGCCGATCCGGGACGGCCGCGCCGACGCCGTCTACGGATCGCGTTTCCAGGGCGGGGCGCGCCGGGTGCTGTTCTTCTGGCACGCGGTGGGCAACCGCTTGCTCACCCTGCTATCCAACATGTTCACCAACCTGAACCTCACCGACATGGAGACCTGCTACAAACTGGTGCGCTCCGATTTGCTCAAACGCCTGCCCCTCACGTCCGAACGTTTCGGCCTCGAGGTCGAGCTCACGGCGCGGCTCGCGCAGGCGCACGCCCGCATCTGGGAGCTGCCGATCTCCTACAGCGGGCGCACCTACGCGGAGGGGAAGAAGATCACCTGGCGCGACGGCGTCGCGGCGCTGATTCACGTGGTGCGCTACAATCTCCTGCCGCCCCGAGGCCGTGCCCTCTAGGCGCCTCTCGCTCGCGCTCGTCTGCGTGGCGGGCGCGGCGGTTTACCTCCCGACCGCACAGTCCAGATTCGTCCAGGACGACCGCGCCATCATCGCGGCCAATCCTCGCGCCCACTCGGTGTCGCAGGCCTTGCGCGCCTTCGACGAGCCGTACTGGCCTACCCCGTCCGGCGGAGAGTACTATCGGCCGCTCACGATCCTGAGCTACGCCGTCGACTGGACCCTGAGCGGCGGTCGGGCGGGCTGGCTGCACCTGATGAACGCGCTGTGGCACGGGCTCGTGTCCGTGCTGGTGGTTCTGGTCCTCGAGCGGTGGCTGTCCCCGGCCGCCGCCGCTACCGGGGGACTGATCTTCGCCCTGCACCCCGTCCATGTGGAAGCCGTGGCGGGCCTCGTCGGCCGGGCCGAAGTGCTCGCAGCAGCCGGCATGCTCGGCGCGGTGCTGTGTGCCCGACGCGGCTGGTGGGCCGCCGCCGTCGCGTGTGCGGCGGCCGCGATGCTGAGTAAGGAGCATGGTGTCGCGACCGGTGTCTTGATCGTGCTCGATCGCTGGCTCCGACCCACCGACGAGCCGCGGTATCCCGCCGGGCTGTATGTCGCCTTGGGAGGCGTGACGGCGGCCTTCCTGGCCGCCTGGTACCTGATCGGGCAGCGCGCGACGTCGGACGTAGCGCCGGTGTTCCTCGGGGCGGGGACCGGGCAGCGTCTGGTGATCGCCCTTCCCGCCGTGCTTCGAGCCGCCGGGCTGCTCGTGTGGCCGGTGGATCTGTCCGCCGATTACGGCCCGCAGGTCATCCCCGCCTACAGCGCCTTCTCCGTGGCTGCGCTGGGCGGGACGCTGATCGTGGGCGCGGCGCTCGCGACCGGATGGTGGGCCAGACGAGCGGCTCCCGCCCTGAGCTTCGGCGCTTGGGCTTCCGCGGCCACGTACCTCCCGACGTCCAATCTGGCGTTTCCGTCAGGCATCGTGCTCGCGGAGCGGAACCTCTATCTGCCGGTGCTGCTTGTCGCGGCGTTGACAGGTTTGGCGGTGCAGTGGGCGCAGGGCCGGTGGGGAGCGGCGCCGCGGGGCATCGGAATGGTGACGGCCGCGCTCGCCGTCGTGCTCGGCTGGCGCACGCTCTCGCGGCTTCCCGTGTGGCGCGACAACCGCACGTTTCTCCTCACGCTTCTGACCGAGCACCCGGAGTCCTACCGCGGGCATTGGTCGGCGGCGGCGGTGCTGGCCGGGCTCGGCGACACGGCCGCAGCACGCCGGGAGTACGCGCGCGCCGATTCTCTGTTCCAGGGCGACCCGCACCTCGATGCAACGCACGCCCTGTTTCTGCTCGGTCTGCGAGACACCGCCGGCGCGCGTCCCCTCGTCGAGCGCGCGCGGCAGCGGCTGCCTTACGAGCCCATCGCACTGCGCGCGCAGGTTCTGCTGTTGCTGCTCCGCGGCCAGCGCGCCGGTGCCACGGCGCTCGCCGATACGGCCCGCACACAGGCGCCGTGGGACGCGTCCTGGTACGATGCCCAGGTGCGCTGAGCGGGTGCCCGCGGCGTGATGCTCCCGACCCCCTCCCACGCGGCGCGGGCTGGCCTCGCGGCCGCAGGCCTCGCCGTCCTCGGCGGCGCCCTCACGCTCAACCGTAACCTGGTCGGCGTCTTCTATGACGACGGCGTGTACGCAGGCTTAGGGTGGGCCCTCGGGCATGGACTCGGGTACGTCCACCCGAATCTGCCCGGCACGCCCGCCGCCGTGCACTTTCCCCCCCTTTACCCCCTGCTCCTCGCCCCGCTGTTTGGCTCGTTCCCGGTCGCGGTTGCGGCGCTCGCCGGCAAGGTGCTCAACGTGGGCCTCGCGGCCGCGGGGGCAGGGCTCATCGCGTGGCACGCCACGCGCCGCGAGCTGCTCGGGCCTGACGCGCCGCGCTGGCTCGCCGCCGTCGTCGTCGCCGCTGCAAGCCTCGCGGTGCCGGTCCTCACTGTGCTCACCGCCCTCTTGTCCGAGCCGCTGTTCGGACTCCTCCTGGCCGCCGCGATCGTCTGCGCCGACGACCTGCCGGCGGGGTCGGGCGTGCCGTCCCGGGGCGCTGTGCTCGCGGGCGTCGCTGCAGCGGCCGCGCTCCTCGCCCGCTCGATCGGGGTCGCGGCGGGGGTTGGCATCGTGGTCTTCCTGGTGGTGGTGCGTCGGGTGGAGGCGAAGACCGCGCTGCTCACCGCGCTTCCAGTAGTGCTCGCGGCGCTCGGGTGGGGGTGGTGGACGCTGAGTCACCGGGCGGGGATCGATCCGGCCATTGCCGCCAGCTACGGGACGTACGGCGACGTGATCCGGCAGGCCGGTCTGAGCGCGCTCGCCACGCGATCTCTCGACCTGCCACGCCCGCTCGCCGTCCTGACGCTGGGGTGGGTGCCGTCCGTCCCCGTTTACTACCTGCTGGCGGTGCCGGCGCTCGTCGTCGGCGTGTACGGGCTCATCGTGCTGGCCTCGCGCTCGGCGAGCGGAGCCACCCTCGTCGCCTACCTCGCGATCCTGGCGGTGTGGCCGGTGCGCGCCGATCGCTTCCTGTGGGCCGTCCTGCCGTGGATCGCGCTCGCCTGGGGCGCTGGAGCGCTCGCCCTGTGGCGCCATGCGCGCCTGCGGTTGCCCATCGTCGTACTGGCGACGGCTCTCACCTTGGGCTACAGCGTCTATGAGGCGCGCGGCTTCGCGGGCCGCTGGTGGGCCGTCTCGGGGCAGCGGATCTCGGCGAACTTCACCGAGCTCCTGCCCTGGGTCGAGACGCTCCCGGCGGACGCCGTGCTGGCGACCGATGCCGACCCGCTGGTCTCCCTCTACACCGGGCGCCGCACCGTCCCGCTGTACGTCTACGGGTACCGTGGCGCCGGCGACGCTGCCGTTTCGCCGTCCGAGCAGCTCGCCTTCTTCGAGCGGGCCGGCGTGACTCACGTGTTGCTGGGCGGCCCGGGCGAGTCGGCCGCGCAACTGGACGCACTGCTCGGTGCTACTCCGGGGAGGCTCAAGCTGGTGCATCGCTGGCCGGGCCAACGGCTGGCGTTTGAGATGACGCGTGAGCACTAGGCGCCTGTCGCTCGTTGTCGCCGCCTGCGCGGCGGCGGTGTACGCGGGCGCCCTGTGGAACCGCTTCGCGCTCGACGACAATCCCGTCGTGCACTTCAACACGCTGGTGCTCAGCGGGAGCGGTGTGTGGCGCGCGTTTCTCCAGCCATACTGGCCTCCGGAGCTGGGCGGCGGGATGTACCGTCCGTTGACCCTCGCGACATACGCACTCGACTGGCGCGTGGGCTGGACGGCGTGGTTTCACGCGGCGAACGTGCTGTGGCACGCCGGGGCGAGCGTCGCGGTGGCGCTCGTCGCCCGCCGCTGGGCGGGCGATCGCGGCGCGCTCGCCGCTGGGCTCATCTTCGCCGTGCATCCGGTGCACGTCGAAGCCGTCGCGAACCTCGTAGGCCGGGCCGAGCTGATGGCCGCGGCGTTCGCCGTGCTCGCCGTGTACGCCGCGCTCGCGCGCGACAGCGTCGGCTGGTCCGCCGCCGCCCTCGCGGCTGGGCTTCTCAGCAAAGAGAACGCTGCCGTTGTCCCCGCGCTGATCGCGTGGGCCTGGGTGGTGGGTCTGGAGCGGCCATCGCGCCGCCGCATGGCGGTCTACGCGGCGAGCTGGGTAGCCGTCGGCGCCGCGTACGTCGTCGTGCGCTGGATGGTGCTGCGCCACGAGTCGACCTTCGTGAACGGCGCGCCGATCTTCATCGGCGCGTCGCCGTGGGCGATTCGGCTGACGGCGGTGGCGGCGTTCGCGGACTTCGCCCGCCTGCTCGTGTTCCCGCTCAAGCTCAGGGTGGACTATTCGCCGGCGGAGCGGACCCTCGTGACGTCGCCGTTGGACGGGCGCTTCCTGCTCGGCTTGTTGTGCCTGGCGGTGTCGGTGGGGCTGCTGGTGCTGGCGTGGCGCCGGGGCCGCAAGCTCGAGGCGTTCGGGCTGGGATGGATCGGGGTGGCGGTGTTGCCGGTGGCCAATCTGTTGTATCCGGCGGGGGTGTTGGTGGCGGAGCGGACGTTGTACCTGCCGTCGGTGGGGCTGGCGTTGGCGGCGGGGGCGCTGCTGGGGCAGCTCGCCGCATTCGACGCGCGGCGGTTGGCGTGGGTGCTGGGAGTGGTGGTGGTGGCGGGCGGGGTCCGCACGGCGCTCCGCGTTCCCGTGTGGCGCGACGAGCTGTCGGTGGTGCTGAGCGAGCTCGAGGACTCGCCCCGCTCGTACGCAGGGCCGGCCCACATGGTGGTGCTGTACCTGAACGCGCACCAGCCGGCCAAAGCGCTCGAGGCGTTCCGCCGCTCCATCGACATCTACGACGCCACGCTGCCGTGGGTGTACGTCACGGGCGCGGAAGCGGCGATCAGTGCAGGGTTCCCGCTCACCGCCGATTCACTGCTCCTGCGGCTCGAGCGGTTGTGCGCGCGCTGTGATCACTATTATCGCTACGAGGCGGGAGCGGCCCTGGCGCGCGGCAACATGGCAGCGGCCGAGCTGTTCGCTGCCCGTCTGCGAAAGCCGGGGGAGTCGGGCCCGTGACTCCCAAGCGGATATTTCTCGTGGTCGCCGTGTGCGCCGCGGTCGTGTACCTCGGCGCCCTGTGGAATCGCTTCGCGTTCGACGATCTCCCGATCGTTCTCTGGAACTCGCTCTTCCGGCAGCCGGGCGCCTGGCGCCGCGCGTTCGCGTCCCCCTACTGGCCCCCGGAGATGGGGGGCGGGATGTACCGTCCCCTCACGGTGGCGAGCTACGCCATCGATTGGCACGTGGCGCGCGCGGCGTGGTTCCACGCGGTGAACCTCCTGTGGCATGCCGGGACGAGCGTCGCGGTGGCCGCGCTCGCGCGTCGTTGGGCGGGTGACAAAGCGGCGCTCGCGGCCGGGCTCGTCTTCGCGGTGCATCCGGTCCATGTCGAGGCCGTGGCCAACATCGCCGGCCGCGCCGAGCTGATGGCCGCACTATTCGCCGTGCTCGCCGTGTATGCCGCGCTGGCGCGCGATCGCATCGGCTGGAGTGCCCTGACGGGCGCGCTCGCCTTGTTGTGCAAGGAAAACGGGGCGGTGGTGCCGGCACTCATCGCCTGGGGCTGGATTGTTGGCTTGGCGCGACCGTCGCGCTCGCGGATGGCGCTCTACGTGGTGAGCTGGATCGGGGTGGGGGTGCTGTATGCGATCGTCCGGGAGTCGGTGCTCCGACCTTACGCGGGCGTCTTCAACGTCGCGGCCCAGTTCGTCGGCGCGTCCCCGCTCCAGATTCGGCTGACCGCGGTGGCAGCGTTCGCCGATTTCGCGCGGCTGCTGGTCTTCCCGCTCCACCTGCGGGTCGACTATTCCCCCGCCGAGCGGACCCTCGTCGCCACGCCGCTCGACTGGCGGTTTGCGCTGGGGGTGTCGTGCCTCCTCGCGTGGGCAGCGCTGCTGGTTCTGGCGTGGCGGCGCGGGCGTAGGGTCGAGGCATTCGGACTGGGGTGGATCGGCGTGGCGTTGTTGCCGGTGGCGAACCTCTTGTACCCGGCGGGGGTGTTGGTGGCGGAGCGGACGTTGTACTTGCCGTCCGTGGGGTTGGCGCTGTCGGCGGGGGCGGCGCTCGGGGCGTGGGTGGAGCGGGGAGCGGCGCTGCGGCGGCTCGCGTGGGTGCTCGGGCTCGTGGTGGTGGCCGGGGGCGTGCGCACCGCGCTGCGGGTGCCCGTATGGCGCGACGAGCTGACGGTGGTGCTGAGCGAGCTCGAGGACTCGCCCCGTTCGTTCGACGGACCGGCCCGCATGGTGGGTATCTACCTGAGCCAGCACAAACCGCGGCAGGCGTTCGAGGCCTTTTCGATCGCCGAGCGGATCTATAACCAGCTTCCCTGGCTCTTTATGGCCGGCGCGGACGTGGCGTTCAACCTCGGCCGCCCCGGTCTCGCGGACTCGATGCTGGCGCGACTCGAGCAGCTATGCACCCAGTGCGAGTTTTACTATCGGTTCGAAGCGGCGGCGGCTCGAGCGCGGGGAGATAGCGCCGTTGCTGACTCGATACTCGGGCGCCTCGCTCGGTCCGCGCGGGAAACGACGCGGCCGTGAGGGCCGTTGCGGTCAGCAACTGTGCCTTGCAAAGAGCCCGACCTGCGTGCGTCTCACCGCATCCAGTTGGATGAGCCCGGCCGATGTAACACGTTGCAAATAAACCTGTTAGATTGGGTCAGTGACGGAAGGCACGGGGTTTGCTTTGACCACCAGTGGCACATACGGCTTCACGTGATTTTAAGGCCGTCTATATGATGGACTCCAACGGGGGTAAAGTCAGATGAACCGCAAGGGTTTCACGCTCATTGAGCTGCTGATCGTGGTGGTGATTATCGGCATTTTGGCCGCCATCGCGATCCCCAAGTTTGCCAACACGAAGGAAAAGGCGTACCTCGCCTCGATGAAGTCGGACCTCCGTAACCTGGTTACGGCGGAAGAGGCGTACTTCGCCGACTCGATCAAGTACACTACGACCAAGAGCTGTGTGAACCCCGCTCCGGCGGGCTCGGTGGCGTTCTGTACCACCACCGGGAACACGCTCGGCGCCATCACCACGGGCACCGGGACGCAGGCGGGCTGGACGGCGAGCGTCACCAACGCCAACACCGCCAAGAGCTGCGAGATTTACGTCGGGGCCACGACACCGGCCCTCGGCATCGCGACCTCGGAAGGCGCGCCGGCCTGCAAGTAAGCTGCTGGATAGTAGGAGCGACACCGAGCGGCGGGGATCTTCCCCGCCGCTTCGTTTGGTGGCAGGACCGTTGCGGTCAGCCCGGTGCCTTGCAAAACACCCGATTGGACCGAGCAGCCGCGGGAATCTCAGGCCTTGGTCTCTTGGTGTAACAAGCAGCCGCGCAACATATTGGCAGCTTCGGTAGTGGGGGGCACGAGGTTTGCCTTGTGCTCCACCAGGATCATCCGTTTTTGCACGGGTCTATCGCCCATCGTTGGACTCCAACGGGACGGGAGTAAAGTCAGATGAACCGCAAGGGTTTCACGCTCATTGAGCTGCTGATCGTGGTGGTGATTATCGGCATTTTGGCCGCCATCGCGATCCCCAAG
>Ga0209689_1000981_pt1 | contig 20872 bp, 18 predicted proteins | sample GraSoiAngelo_149_FD_187119 | JGI IMG/M metagenome (GOLD analysis project Ga0209689, IMG submission 187119) | Grasslands soil microbial communities from the Angelo Coastal Reserve, California, USA - 14_1009_09_30cm (SPAdes) (version 2) | ecosystem: Environmental > Terrestrial > Soil > Grasslands ... | reverse complement strand
CATTCCTCGCGCAACAGCGTACGGTTCTGCCGGAGGTGCGCCACCAGCTCACGCAGAAGCTCTGAGGGCGCTTCACTCCGCACCAATTCCCCTCCCGGACTGCTCACTTGTCTGGACATAAATCGATTCTCCTTGCGCTGGACGGTCTCCAGCTGTACCGGCAAATGGGGTCCCCCACGAATTCCCGACAAATACCATGACTTACCTGCCCCCTCAAGCAAGTCAACCCCTGCTTTTTATCTCAGGTAAACACCTGAGTCCCGAGCTAAACTCTTGTCAGCGTTGATGAGCCAGTCTTTCCCCTTGCAGATTCATAGATGCCTCGTCAAGCGAAAGCATTAGTGGATTCACCCGCACTAACCCTACGGTCCTTACCGGCTTGTCGATTATGCAGATCGATGAAACGATGTCCTTTCCAGTGAGGCACCTCTTTTACACTTGCTGGCAGGAGGGGTCATGCCAATACACGAATTGCGGACCGCTAACCAACTGCAGGCTGCTCGCTTCAGGACGGGTTTGCCGAACCAAGTGACTAACCGCAGAGTTCTGGCCATGGGCCGAAGGAACGGCCCAGGGAAGGAGGGCCTTGAGGAGGTTCTGTCCTCTGCTCTGCAAACCGCAGACAATGAACTTGGTCAGATTCTGCAGGAAGTGGACGAGATTACCAAAACGCTAAAGTTAGACGCTCCCGACCTGCAGGCCCTCAGGGCTGCAGCTCCCCCGGCCGTCTGGTGTGCCGTTAGGCAGGCCCTCTTGGACAGAGAGCTGCGTCATTTGGCTCTCACTGACGAACTAACCTGCCTGTACAACCGGCGCGGGTTTTTTGCCGCCGCGGTGCAGCAACTCAAGCTGGCGAGCCGACAGGCGCAGAGCCTTTTGCTGTTGTACTGTGACGTTGACGGTCTGAAGAAGATCAATGATTCCTATGGGCACCAGGAGGGAGATCTCGCGCTGATCCGCGCTGCAGATGCCCTGGAACGTACATTCCGTGATTCTGACATTGTGGCTCGCCTCGGTGGAGATGAATTCGTCGTACTGGCGCTCGAAGCTTCCGGCCAAACCCGGGAAGTTTTGCTCCGCCGATTGGAAAAGCGTGTCAAGAAGTCGAACGCAGGTGAATCTCGCTACGAACTCTCGCTCAGTGTCGGCGTGGCCCGGTTTAATCCGAAGCGTACCATCTCGCTCGGCGACCTTATGGCGCAGGCGGACAAGGCCATGTATGAGAAAAAACGAAGCCATCAGAAACTCAACAGAGGCGACGCCTGAACGGTACGCGGCCGGGGCCCCTGAAAAAGATAGTTCTGCAAAAGGTACTGGTCCTAATGCTTCTGGAAAGGAGAAGCGCGTCCCGCTGGACGTCCAGGCGTACCTCGGGACCTACGAGCAGTTGCTCGCTGCTGAAAGGGCCATCACCGTGAACGTCAGCGCCCGCGGTGCCCGCGCGATAACCAGACGTCGCCTGGCGGGCCGAAGAGCGGCCGTGGCCCGCGGCGTTGTCGAACGAGTTTCGCCTGCAAGCGAGAGTGATTTACTGGCAGGCTCTGACGACCGGGTATTTCTGTGTGGGATTAAGATTTGAGGCTGGTTTCACTCACTTTGGAGATCACCCCTGGCGTTAGGATTCCATGATAAACATCGACGCTGTGCGGAAGATCAAAGAAGGACAGGCACGCCGGCTTGCCGCCCTTCGTTGTCCTCAGGGCAGCAGGGCGATCTCATTGTGCCTCTACGAACAGATAGGCTACGTCTGGTCGATCAAGCGGTGGTGGATGGCGTAGAGGGCCAGTTCGAGGCGGTCGGAGACGCCGAGTTTGTCGAAGATGTTGTGCAAATGGTTTTTGACCGTTTGCTCGGAGATAAAGAGTTTTTCGCCGATCTCCTTGTTGCGGAAACCCTGCGCGACGAGTTGCACGATTTCTTTCTCGCGGTCGCTGAGCAACGGCTTTTCGCGGCGCGGGCCGGATTCGCTCGACTTCGAAAACGCCTTCATGACTTCGGCAGTCATGCGGTTGTCGAGCCAGATTTCGCCGGCATGCACGCGGTGGATGCTCTTTACTAGAAGATCGGTGGCGGACTGCTTTAGCACCACGCCGCGTGCGCCGAGACGCATGGCGCGAACAACGTCGCGATCGTCTTCCGCGGCGGTCAAGACGACAACTCGCGTCGGCAAGGTGTCGAAATTGACTTCCTCGAGAACGGCCAGACCGTCTTTGTCCGGCATGCGCAGATCGAGGAGAAGAATATCGGGCTTGAGCTTGGCGAGGAGCTTGATGCACTCCGCTCCGTTCTGGGCTTCCCCGACAATGGTGATGTCTTCGTCGGAATCGAGAAGCTTCCTCAAGCCGTCGCGAAAGATCGCGTGGTCGTCGGCTAGTAGTACCCGTATCTGCTGTTTTGTCTTGGCCATATCAACCGAGCGGAACTTCAATCGTTAGACGCGCTCCATGCCCCGGGTTCGACTCGACAGTCAAAACCCCACCCACGGTACGCGCTCGCTCCTTAATGGAAATGGGACCCAACCGCAATCGATCCAATTCATCGCCGGTGAACCTACCAGCGAAACTAAACCCCTCGCCGTTGTCGTCCACTACGAGTACTAGACGGCTGTCATCCTGCGACAGTTTTACCACGACATGGGAAGCCTTGGCATGTTTTTTTATATTGTTGAGTGCTTCCCGGTAAATCTGGAAAATCTCGCGGCAAACGCGGTCCGGAGCGCGCAGCTGTGCCGAATCGATCAGCACATCAAGGGCGACAGTGGATTCGTTGCGGTACCGCTCGGCAAATCCGCGCATCAGGTCAACCAAATCAGCGCTCTGCACCCGGAGCGGACGCAGGTCTGTGACGGTCTGACGCAGCTCCGCGCCCTCGTTCTTGACGGTCTGTTGGAGGCTGGCAAGGCCGCTGACGGCCTGGTCAGGCGCGGCAGGAACCCGGCGCCGCAAGACGTCCAACTGGATTTCGATGCTCAGGAGGGTCTGAAGAATTCCATCGTGGAGGTCGCGCGCAATCCGGCTGCGCTCGGCCTCGATGGCTCGTGCGCGTAAATGCCTCAAAAGAAAGATGTTTTCTAGCGCAGGAGATACATGCGCCGCGATGCTTTCAAGCCAGGCTAAGTCCTGTTTTTGAAATGAGTTACGGCCATTCAACAAGAAAATCCTGCCACTTGCTTGTCCTTCCTGATCGAATGCCACGGTCAGCAGAGACCGCACTTTGAGTTCCTGCTGCGCCGGCCCGGGCAGCCGCGGCAGATTCTTTATCACCCTGCCATCTCGGCGGTCCCAGCCGAAACCGGAACCCGGTTCGTTGAGGGAGTTCCAGCAAATTGCTGCATCCATGTCGTCCAGCAGAAAACCGTCCGTGCGCGAGAGCGGCATGCTCTCTGGCACCAGCCGCTCACTTTCGCCCGCTTTCAGCCGCCACAGAAAAATACGCTCCAGATCCGTGTCGCGATAGAGCAATAGAGCTTCTTCCGTACTAAACGTGGTGGCCAGCTCCTCAAGAAAGAGCCGCAGCGACTCCGCGAGCCCTTGATCCACTTGCATCGTTGCGTTGATGCGCGAAAAGAAATCGATTTGCGCCGCAAACCGCCGGTTAAGGTCGCCGAGATAGGCGAGGCCTACACCGCCGGCAAATGTTCCGGCCAGCAGCCCTAGCCAGGCGACCACGCGCATCCAGTCTATTTCGCCACGTCCCGCCGTCCGCAAAACCAGGACTAGAGACAGCGCGCCGGCAAGGGGGACGGTCAAGGCAAGTCCCCAGCGTATGCCTCCCGCATAGCAGATGAACATGAACGGAAACCACACTGGCACCGTGGAAGGGCTGATATAGATGAAATATCCCAGTGCCAACAAATCGCACACGAGCGGCAAATGCCAGGAGCGTCTGCGGAGCAGCCGCTCCAACTGGGTCACGAGGAGCGCAACGACCAGATAAGCGACGAGAAACGAAACGGAGCGCCGCAGTTCGTGCGAAGGCGGCTGCTCCAGAACTGCCAGCAGCGCCAGCAAAATAAAAACCGGCCGCGCGTAAACAATCTGGCGGTCGAAATGGTGCCGGTCCGTTTGATGGGGGCTCATGCGCGGGGACGCGTGTCCTAAGCATGTAGTCTAACAGGTGGGCGAAGTTCGTGCCGCGGCGTGCTCCAGGTTGCAACCTGCAGGATGAGCGATGATCGACGGCAAGAGACAGGCCCGCCGCGCAATTGCTCGCCCCACTGAACCTCATCATTCGCCAAGTTCGCAAAGCAGGAATCGTGTGCGGGAGAGTGGATGGCAACCGTTTGTCAAATTCTTCGTGCATCTTTACGCACGGGCGAGCTAGTATCTTTGTAAATAAAACTCGATTTCATATTCAGGAATCGCCTGCTTTCCGCTAAATGGAATCCACGCCTTCTAGCCTTAGCACCGCATCACATCCCATATTGTCAAGACTCTTTGGCCCGCAGGCCCCATGGACGCCGACGACTTACGGCGCTTTAGGAGGTCTAGTCGTTCTTTGGGTGGCAGAATTGATTGTGACTTGGGGAGCGTGGGGCAACCTCACAATCGATTCGGGACACGAAATGTATGTTCCAGCATTGTTAGCCGGCGGGAAGACGCTATATCGGGACACCTGGTTCATGTATGGGCCCGCCGGACCGTATTTCAACGCGTACCTATTTCGGCTCTTCGGGATTCACCTGAGCGTCTTGTATTGGGCGGGGGCGCTCTCTGCTTTGCTATCTTCCGTAATGCTTTACGTAACCGGAATGTATCTTTCTTCCTGGCTGATGGGCTGGACGGCTGGTGCCGTGCTCCTGCTGGAGGCCTTTGCGCCGTCCCTGTTTTGTTTCCCTTTGCCATACAGTTTTTCGGCGGTTTACGGATGTACGCTGGGCTGCATTTTCCTGTATGTGGCAATAAGAGCGTCCGATTCCCGGGGATGGTGGTGGATATTCTGGGCCGGCTTGCTTGCGGGTATCGAAGTGTTGATGAAGCCGGAATTCGGTCTGGCGTGTTATGTCACCCTCTTGTCCCTCCTTTTGGTGCGCTGGCTGCAGCAGAAGTCCTCGAAGCTTCTTGCTACGGACGTTGGGGCGACGTTGCCCGGAATCGTCGGGTGCGCGGTCGTAATTCGGTGGATGATCTCCCTTGGCGGTGCGGAGTTCCTCACGCAAGAAAATTTGATTACTTGGCCGACTTCGTACTTCATGAAGACATTCGGCAAAATGAGACTAGAACGAACGGGGTTTTCGCTGACAGCGGCCGCCTTCGAGGAAGCGTTGTGGCGTGCCTTCGGACTTGGCCTGGCGTTGCTGGTCGTGTACGCCGGCTTTTGGCGGAAGGACAAGAGCCGGCATTGGCTTGTGGTCCGAACGGCGCTCTATTTCATTACCGCCTTTTACTTTGTTCGATTCTTTCTCGGCTACGGTGATCCGGACCCTTTGTTGAACACCCTTTCTCTCGTGTTTTTTCCGCGAGACATGGTCATCTATATTGGCTTTGCCGCGCCCCTAGTCTTCTGGCAGTGGTGGAAGAAGAGGTCCGGCGGAGAATTCTCGATAAGCGCGGGTTTGCCAATTCTGTTGATCTACTCCAGCACCCTCGCATGTCGAATTTTGATGAGGATGATACCATCCGAATACGCCATCTACTACAACGGTCCCGTGGTTCTTTCCTTTCTCCTGCTATTGCGATGCATAGTTCCCCACGCCAAGTTATCGCGCCGCTATGCCTTCCTCGGCGAAGTTGCGCTGTGTGCGGGCTGCCTTGCACTTGTTGGGATTCCGACGGTGAAGCAAGAGTATTTTGCCAAGGATTATGTCCCGCTTGTGACTTCGCGAGGCACTGTGCGTCTCGACAAGGTCATGAAACAAAACTATGAGGCAGCTATCCAATTCATGAAAGAAAAGACCGCACGCGGTCAGAGGGTTCTCTCTGTCCCAGAAGACACAAGTCTCTACTTTCTTGCAGAAACCGAATGCCCGATCCGTGTTTACTCTCTCACGCCTGGAGTGATCGCCCCGGGGAAAATGATGAACGAAGTCATCCAAGAGATTGACACAAAGCGCGTGGACTATCTGCTATGGTCCAATCGCGTATTTGTCGAGTACGGTGTGCCGGTCTTCGGCAAAGATTTCGACCGAGAACTTGCAAACTACCTAAAAACTCACTATCGGCGAGTAGGCCCGGTGAGGCCCCTTGACATAGATTCCTTGCGATGGACAGCGGTAGTGTGGGAAAGGAACCCTCCGGAGCCCTTGCCTTAGGGCCGCCAGTTTGTGCCTCTTCGTTCCGCCTGCTCCGTAAAATCCTCGACGCATGATCCCTGGGGGAGGGAGGTCAAGTTGGGGTGCCATGCGAGCCGGTTGCAGCCTTTTCCAGAGAACCCTTCCACCAATTCAGTGTCTGTCGGATTCCTTCTTCGAGACTCAGGCGCGGATGCCAGCCGACTTCATTTTTCAGTCGGTTGACGTTTGCCCAAATGCGATCGGGAATCGCAGGCGATTCGCGGACACCAAACTGAATGAGTACGCTTCTTCCCGTTTGACGTCCGATCTCAAGAAGGACTTCGCTCAAACAGACGGGATTTCCCGATCCAACGTTTACAGGTCCGGTTGTGCTGGCGCCGAGCAGAGTGACGAATGCCGACGCCACATCGCTGACATGGAGGAAATCCAGGATCTGCGCGCCATTTGAACAAAACGCAGCCGTACCAGAGAGCAAACAACGAATGACGTAAGCGACAATGCGGTTGGGCTCCTCGAAAGGACCGTAAATGAAGAAAATGCGACCCCAGGCGGCGCTGAGGCCACGTTGCCGACTCAGCAGTTCGAGGTGTTGTTGTGATTCCAGCTTGCACTTGCCGTAGAGGCTGTCGGGCAAAAGTGGCGTTGTCGTCTCCTCACATTCCCCGGCATGTCTGCCGTATTCCGCGCAACTACCCGCTCCAACAAACCGCTCTCCGCCGTTTTCTGCAAAAGCTTGCATCAATTCCCGGCTCGCGCGAACCCAGGCCCGATTCTCTGGAGCTTTCCAAAACTTGCCGGGTACGGCGTACCAAGCGAAGTGAAGCAGGAATTCCGGGCGCAAAGTCCTAAGCAGCGAGGCGGGTGCACCAGGAGTCAGCAGGTCGCGCTCGTGCCAAGCAACGTTGTCAAAGAGCGGGTGACGATGAGGAAGCCGGGACACAGCATGCACTTCGTAACCTCTCTCCAGAAGTAGCGGGAGACAATGACGGCCGAGAAAACCTCGGGCACCGGTAATCAGAACTCTTTTCATGGCCGAAAATCAGGGAATGACCGATCGCGCTCAGAAAGAATGGCTTCCTTCATCGGCCAGTCGATGCCGAACAAGGCATCATCCCAGCGAACTCCTCTTGCGCACTCTGGCCGATAACTCTGGGAAATTTGATAGAAGACCTGGCTATGGTCTGCGAGGCACTGAAAGCCATGGGCGCAGCCCTCGGGAATGTACAGTGCCCGGTGATTGACGGCGTTCAATTCGGCGGCAAACCACCTACAATAGGTGGCAGAAGATGGGCGCAAATCGAGAACTACATCGTAGACTGCTCCTGCCTGACAGCGCACGAGCTTGGTTTCAGCATATGGCGGGGTTTGGTAGTGCATTCCGCGAACCGTGCCGCGGCGCACGTTGTAGGACAGACTGCATTGGGCGAGCTCGGAAACCAGCCCTTTGCTTTTCATTTCCTCGGAGCACCAGGTACGGGCGAAGAATCCGCGTTCGTCAATCGCGGGTTCAATTTCCACGAGGTACACTCCAAGCAAGGGAAGAGCAATCCACTTCATGCGATTATTTCCACTTTCGGAACAGGGATAACGAACCGGCCGCCCCATTGCCGGATTTCCGCGAGCTGTTCAACGATCTCCTCCCGCAAGTTCCACGGCAGAATCAAAACGTAATCGGGCCGGGTTTTCCGGAGCATTTCCGGAGAATAGATGGGGATGTGTGTCCCCGGCAGGAAGAGATTCTGTTTGTGTGGATTTAAATCTACGGTGTAATCCATAAAGTCCGAGCCGATTCCGCAATAGTTGAGCAGGGTATTCGCCTTCGCGGGGGCGCCATAGCCAGCTAGGTTTTTCCCACTGTTCTTGGCCTCGAGCAAAAATTGCAGGAGCGACCTTTTCGTGACGCGTACTTTTTCGGCAAAGCCAGCGTACTTGGACAAGTCCCGGATCCCGGCGGCAATTTCTTGCCTCCTCAGCTGCGCGACAGAGGAGCTCTGCGGCACGGTCTCATTGTCGGCATGGGCGACGTACAGCCGCAGGGATCCTCCATGAGTCGGAAGTTCGTCAACGTCGAAGATGCGGAGACCGTGCTTGTGGAAAAGCTCCTCGGCAGTGCAGAAAGAAATGTAAGAGAAATGTTCATGGTAAATCGTGTCAAACTGTCCGCCCTCGATCAGCCGAAGCAGATGGGGAAATTCGACAGTCACGATTCCTTGAGGCTTGAGCAACAGCTGAAGACCTTGTACAAAGCCGTTCAGGTCGGGAACATGGGCCAAGACATTGTTGGCAACGATCAAGTCAGCGCAACGTCCCTCCGCTGCCAATTCAGTAGCTGTACCTCTACCGAAGAATCGCGCGACTGTCGGAACGCCTCTGCTCCTTGCAACGTCGGCAACATTTTGCGCCGGCTCCACGCCAAGGACGGGAACACCCTTCGTCAGAAAGTATTGCAACAAGTAGCCGTCGTTGCTGCCAATCTCCACGACCAGGCTATGCCTATCCAGATGAAAACGCTTAGTGGCATGTTCAGCGTATTCCCGCGAATGACGAAGCCAGGATTCCGAATACGAGGAAAAATAAGCATAGCCGCTAAAAATATTCTCGGGCTTTTCGAACTCTTCGAGTTGCACAAGAAAACACTTACTGCATACCCGGGCATGAAGTGGATAGAAGGGTTCCATGCGGTTCAATTGGTCGCCGCGCAAGTAGGCGTTGGAAAGAGGCGACATGCCCAAATCCACAAAGGTATGACGGAGCGGTTCTTCGCAAAAACGGCAATTGGGCGGGCTTGTCACCCCAAGATCTCCGGCCGAGATAAGTGAGACTGGTAAGAACGGATTTGTTGTTCGGTCACCACGCGCATATCTTTTCCGGCTTCGTAGGATTTATGCCAATCCACGGTAGCGCGCAGCGCCGAATCCAGATGCCAATGCGGTTGCCAGCCCAGTTCGGTACGCGATTTGGCGCTGTCAAGTCTCAGGCACCGAGTTTCGGGCGGGTGCGCTCCTGGATCGCTGCTCCAAGTGAAACCCTTCCCCGAAAGATTCTGAAGACGATCCAGAATCTGCCTGACAGGAATGATGTCCGCTTTTTCCGGGCCAAAATTCCAGCTGCCCGAAAATCGTTTTGGGTCATTGCATAGCTGCTCGGCCAGCATTAAATAGCCGCGCAAAGGTTCGAGCACATGCTGCCAGGGACGGACCGCGTCAGGATTTCGCACTCGGAGCTCCGTTCTCTGCGAGGCGGACCGAACTGCATCCGGAATCAACCGATCGCTGGCCCAATCGCCGCCGCCAATCACATTTCCAGCGCGTGCGGATGCGACCCCGGCTATGAAATGCAATTTATCCGCCTGAAAAAATGAGTGCCGATAGGCGGACGTGACCATCTCAGCGCAAGCTTTGCTGGCAGAGTAAGGGTCGTCACCGCCCAAACGGTCTGTCTCGCAGTGCGCCGAGTCGTCTCCCAGGTTTTCGTAACACTTGTCTGACGTAACGATGAGCACGCCTCGAATGGAAGGCAGGGTCCGCACCGCTTCGAGTACGTGCGCGGTTCCGATCACATTCGTTGAGAAAGTTCCCACCGGGTCTGCATATGACTCGCGCACCAGAGATTGTGCCGCCAGGTGGAAGACAATTTCCGGTTGGTGCTGATTCAGCACCTTCCGCAAATGCTCCAAATCGAGGACGTCTCCTTGGCAGGAGTGCATTCCCACCGCGACATTGGCCAGCGCAAAAAGGCTGGGCTCCGTGGGCGGCGGCAGTGCATAGCCAACAAGTTCAGCACCTAACTCTTGTAGCCAAAGGGAAAACCAGCTCCCCTTGAATCCGGTGTGTCCAGTGAGGAGTATCTTCTTCTTGCGCCAAAACCCAGAATTCATTTCCACAATTTCCACGGGGCGTTGCCCGAACTCCATAGAGTTTCGAGCTGATTCTTATCGCGAAGCGTATCCATGGGATGCCAAAAGCCTTCGTGGGGATAAGCGGCTAGCTGGCCTTCACGGACGAGCCGCTCGAGCGGTTCGCCTTCCCATACGGTTTGGTCGCCTTCGATGTAATCAATCACGCGCGGCGAGAGAACGAAAAAGCCGCCATTGATCCAGCTATTGCCTTGAGGTTTTTCCTGAAAAGTTACGGCGCGCGCCCCGTCCGTGACCAGCGCGCCAAAGCGGCTGGGCGGTCGAACGGATGTCACGGTGGCGAGCAGGCCTTGCTTTCGATGAAAAGCGAGAAGCGTGTTCACATCTATGTCAGCGACCCCGTCACCATATGTGAGGAAGAAGTCTTGGTCGTCCAAGTACTGGCGAACCCGCTTTAAACGGCCCCCGGTCATTGTCAGAACACCAGTATCAACCAACGTCACTTTCCAGGGTTCTGCGCCGTTCTGGTGAACGTGAAGTTTGTTCTGAGCGATATCGATTGTCACGTCACTCACATGAAGCAGATAGTTCGCAAAGTAGCTCTTTATGACGTAACCCAAATAGCCGCAACAGATTACAAACTCCTGCACGCCTGCGGTGGAAAAAATCTTCATGATGTGCCAAAGAATCGGCATACCACCGATTTCAATCATCGGCTTCGGCCGGAGATGGCTCTCTTCACTGATTCTGGTACCTACGCCACCTGCGAGAATCACGGCCTTCAAAGCACGCCTCCTGAAGACAAGACAATGACCTAAGAACCAGTCTAGTCCCGATGATTTCGAATCGTTCAAGGAAGCGAGGGGAGTATGTTCTAAATAGCACGAAACCTGATCGGCGCTAGCCAGGTGAGGGGAGAGCAGAGAGAAACAGGGCAGCCGTTCGCGCAGGACTGTCAGTTCAGCGGATCAATCTCAACCGGATGCTCAATGCTACTAATTGCGAGGTTGGCCGTAGTCTGGATTCTCAACTCGCCGTGGCTTACCTGCGCTAAGTCGGTATCACGTGGAAAGAGACGGTCACGCACCCGAATCATCGGAATTTCAACGAGTCTCGAAGTCATAATTCCGACGGCCATGGAGCCCAGGATAAAAACCGCGACGCCCAAATAGGGGATGCGAAGAACGCCGGCAGCTCCCAGCAAGATCAGCCAGGGAACGTGCCACAGGTAAATTGAATATGAGAATCCACCGATGAAAGCGAATGTGCGAAGGAAGACTTGCAGCACCCTTGGCATCAATTCCATCGGTGCGCTGAGCATTCCTATCAGGATGGCGCCAAATCCGAGATACAGCACCGTGAAGCCGTAGGTGTACATCCAAGGTGTTTCCTGGGTTAGCAGGAAGCCCGGCGAGATTAGAAAGACGCCCGCCAAAATGAACAAGAAATACCGCGGACGCGCGAATCCCCAAAATCTCCCGGCGTGAAACTGGGCCCAATAAGACAAAAGAACGCCAAACATCAGGGAATCGAAGCGGAGATGTGTCGGGTATAGGTGAGTTTGCCAGGCAAAGGGAACCACGTGTTTCGCGGTCCACAGGCGCGCCAGCAAGAGAGCAATCGCAGTTATAGAAAATAACCACGGGAAAAACCGGAACGGGTTCGGCTCTCCGGGCTTGCTAACGCGAATCATGAAGTACAGTAAAACCGGGAGAAGAATGTAGAAGTGTTCCTCAACGGAGAGCGACCAAAAGTGCCCGTACGTTCCAGGCATGTAACTCTGGATGAAAAAAATGTCGTGCAACAAAGGCCGAAGCACCGCATCAGACGTGTGCAAAGCAATACGAGCGAGCACGGTAAGGAGCACGAGGAAGTAAAACGCGGGATAGATCTTTAATGCGCGCCGGACAGCAAACCTTGCGAATCGGATCATCCCGTTTTGCCGATACTCAGAGAACAGTAAGCCGGAAATCAAAAATCCGCTGAGGACAAAAAACAGATCAACTCCTGCCCAGCCAAATTGCACCAGCGAGGCTTCCCAGCCAGGTACATGAAATAGGACGGTGTGGCGAAGGATGACCAAAAGAATGGCAACACCGCGTAGGAAATCTAGCTGAAGATTTCTGCGAGTCGGCAAGAGGTTTGGATCTTCACTTTTCAGCATGTTTCTCACCGATCAAGTTAGAACTTCGTTGCAGCGGCCACCTTCAGGATAGAGATACTTCCTGTTCCAGACTCGTCATCACTCCGAAACCGAATAAGTGCTTGGCGCGGCTATCCCCTCAGTGGACTTGTTTGGCGGCAAGATACTGCGCCCGTGGTCGATAAAGGCATTCGGGCGATGCAGCCCATTTTTATAGGTGCGCGCAACATACAAAGCAGTGAAAGCCAGCGTCCCCCCCACATAGGCGGCAAAAAGGATCAGGGCCGAGAGCACAAACCAGGGAGAATGAGTTTTCACGTAGCCAACTCCCAAGCCGAGAAGAGTCAGGAGCCAGAGGGGTAGAAGAAAAATGGGCAATCGAAGAAACAATGTTGAGGCCGAGAGGATTCCGGCAATTGCAAATATGGACATGCCTATCAGGTTGTAGTGGCTGTCTCCCGCAATCCTCTTGTCGCGCTTGAATGGAATCGCAGCCCGATTGAATCCTACGCGTCCGATGGAGGCTCTGATGAAGGGGAACGATGTATTTTCATTCACGATTGCGTTGCGCACTTCGCGTGTAAAAAGCGAAAACTCCGCCATGTCCAGGATAATGTCTTCGTCCGCTACGGAATGGAGGAATCTGTAGAATATTTTCCGGACGGCCTTTATAATCTCTATTTCTTCTCGATCAACTCGCTCGCCGTAGACGATGTCGTAGCCTTGCTCATGCTTTTCGACGAACTGCAGGATCATTTCCGGGGGGTCTTCACAGTCCACGTCAATAAAAACAAGCAGATCTCCGGTCACATTCCGTAGTCCACATTCCAGAGAGGCATGATACCCAACGTTCCGGCTCATCGTGACCACGTATGTCGTTGGCCACCTCTCCTTGATCTTCTGGATCTGTTCGCAGGTGTTGTCGAAGGACGCGTTGTTAAGAAAAACGAGATGGACAGCATACCGAAGTGAAAGTTCCTCCATGATCGGGTGTATCCGTGCGAAAAACAAAGGAACCACGTTTCCCTCATTGTGCACCGGGCACAGAATCGTCAGTAATTTGCGGGATTCTCCACGGCCGCTACTAGTGGTTGAAGGCTGCGGAATAAAATCTACGGGCATAAAAAGTTGTGAGTATTCAATTCCGGGGTAACATATTCCTTTCACTATAGAAAGTTTGCCCGAAGCTGCTGAATACGGCAATCCATTTCATGCCAGCAATGTCCCCAGAAGTTAAACCCTGATCGATTCGCGCTAGGCTTTGGTCGGGCGATTCTTATTCGATCTGCATGAACCTTGATATGAACCGCATCGTGGAAGCGAGTGAAGAGCTATGAATCCACGCTAGTGAAAGACTTCCCTTTATTTAGGTATTGCTACAAGCCGTTAGGAAGCGGTTATTCGAAACAGAAGAGGCGAGTCTCATCCGAAATTTCTGGCAAAGGCAAAGTCAGAGTGACTATTTTTGTGAATTTGAGAATAACGGTGCTTTCTTTCTGAATTGCTCCCGGAAGCCTCTGGCCGTGTCCTGGATGGAACGTCCGGAACGTCCGCCGCCCACTTTTCCATGCGTGGGAATTAGCGTAAACTAGGGTGGTCGCACGGTGGTGGGAGTAGCTCAGCTGGTAGAGCGTCGGTCTGTGGCACCGAATGTCGCGGGTTCAATCCCCGTCTCCCACCCCAACTAGCTTTGAACCGCTGGGCGACGTTTCATTCCTTGTTGCGTCTCTTGCCCTCCTTTCGAGTTCCCTTTTTACTGAACCGAGGAGACGCAGAATATCAGTAGCGTCCCAACGTTATGCGAACAAAATCAATTGATTATCGGAAATGGGTTGAATTTGGATCTGTAGGATTTCATACAGGCTGGCCGAAATGCCAAAGCCGTTGACAGTGCGATAGACCAGCCCGTTGAACTGTCTGTCTTTGAGCCTCCTGTCTCAAGTTTCGGTGCGGTCAAAACCGCACTTGTCGCAAAGCTTTCTGAAGCCATGGCGCCCCACTCACTGACCTGCTTGGAGTACACCCATCAACGAGGTTCCCAAAAATGTCTGTGGAATCGGTTCACACTTGGAAAGCATTTCCATGAAATGCCGCAGCGTCGGATGCTCTCCAGTGCCGAGTGTGGATATGATTCCGGCCGGCGGGCGGCGCACAGACTACAACACTTACTCTGGAATCGTTAAAACTCATAGCGAATCATCGCACAAGCGCTATGCCTCTGATTCCCGCTAACCGGACCCAGTCGTCATTTAGTAACACCTATTCCCCAAGTAGGCCCTCACACGAAGTTACCGATACCGATCAACCGTTGTGCGAGCAGCCTTTAGTAAGTTGTCTGATTGAATTGGAGTCTTAGGGCAGTCCCAACTCGCACGTTCAATGAATGGCGCACAAGGTCTTCTTCATTGCCCCACCATTCAGATCAACAAGCGCCCTACCGCGATCGTGGAGTCACCCCTGAAGTTTTTCAAGGCACGCAGAACGGCTTTCGCGCTGGCGCGTGGATCCCCCGTTGCAAGAGTTTTTTCCTTTGCCTATCACTTGGTCGAGCACACTTCTTCGTCGGCGCACGAACCGCCTGCACCGCCGCCTCAAACCTTCGCTGGATGACCCACCTGGCATTCAATTCCTGGCACTTTGTATTTTTGAAAGACACGATCTGCCGTGAGCAATTAGTCCATCGCTTCTTTCTTCTCCGGCGTCGCAGGCCCTCTCATGCATCCAAAATCGCGCCCGGCAACGGCACATCGAAGTCATCGGCAATCTTGATCGTATCGCCATAGGCCCCTAGTTTTTGCATGAGCTTCTGCGGTAATCTCCTCGCCGGCAGCGACGCTCCGCAGCAGCCGGCGAAAGCTGCGTTTTCGCTTCATGAGTGTTTACTTTTCTCTTAAATGAGAAGGAAAAACGTTAGCCACACTATCATTTCGTAATTCGCGGGTTTCTGCCTATCATGAATCATGATGAGCATCTGTTGTCGCGCTGTACTTTTCGATCTGGACGGCGTGTTAGTGGATTCCACGCCAGCGGTGGCGCGGGCGTGGGCCGGGTGGGCGCGCGAGCACGGATTCGAGCCCGACGAAGTTGTAAAAAAAGCGCACGGGCGCCCGAGTATCTCTACCATCCGCGAGCTTCTTCCCCGCGCGGATCACGCTGCGGAGGATCGTGAAATGGAGCGCCGTGAAATCGCCGACGTTGAGGGAGTCGTTCCGTTGCCCGGCGCGATGGAGTTGCTGCAGGCCCTCCCTCTCGAACGCTGGGCGATCGTGACCTCCTGCACGCGGGCATTGGCTAGCGTGCGCATCGGCGCAGCAGGACTGCCAAAGCCGAAACATCTGATCACCGCGACCGATGTGAAGCATGGTAAGCCGGACCCTGAACCGTACCTAGCAGGGGCACGGATTCTCGCTGTACCTGCGAGCGAGTGCATTGTTATAGAGGATGCTCCCGCGGGAACTCGTTCCGGCAAAGCGGCGGGAGCACGCGTCTTAGCATTGCGCACCACCGCGAGCGACGCCGAACTCCAGCAAGCGGGCGCCGATTGGATCGTCAACGACTGCGCCGACCTTTTTCGGGATTCCTCGGCGGCGGGCGAAGAGTACTTACTCTTCGGTCTTCGAGCAAAAAAGTCCGGCGGTCCTTATAAATAGGTAGAATCTCAGCCTTGTCGAACCACGAAATACGCGTTTGTTCTAGGGAGAGAAACGATGATCCGTGCGAGAAACCTGAGCGTGTTGCTGGCGCTGGCCTTGGCCATGACTGCGATTGCCACCGGGGTGCGCGCGCAAGACAAAGATGCCAAACCCGCTGATAAGCCCGGTGAAGCAGTCGCTGCTGCGCCGCCCAAGGAAGAATCTTCCGTCACGGATCACAGTATCAAGATCGGTGGCCAGGTGATTTCGTACAAGGCCACGGCGGCGACGATTCTCTTGAAGAACGAAAAGGACGAACCAACCGCGCTGGTCTATTACACTGCCTATACGCGAAGTGGCGAGAAGGATTTGAGCCAGCGCCCCATCGCCTTCGTTTACAACGGCGGGCCGGGTTCTTCCTCGGTGTGGCTGCACATGGGCTCATTTTCGCCGCGCCGGGTGATCACCGTAAACGCCGAGGCGACGCCTCCCGCTCCCTACAAGCTCTCCGAAAATCCCTACTGTCTCTTGGACAAAACGGATTTGGTCTTCCTCGACCCTGTGGGAACGGGATTCAGCCACGCCGTGGGTAAGGCGCAGGACAAGGATTTCTGGGGCGTCGATCAGGACGTGAAATCCCTGGCGCAATTCGTCAATACCTACGTCAGCCGCAACAGCCGTTGGAATTCCCCGAAATTCCTCATCGGTGAAAGCTACGGCACGTTCCGCTCCGCGGCGCTTTCAAATTATTTGCAGTCGCATGACGGCCTGTACTTCAACGGCATCGTGCTGATCTCTTCCGTGCTGAACTTGGGAACCATTTCGTTCAATCCTGGCGAGGATATGCCTTACATCTTTTATCTGCCCAGCTATGCGGCCACCGCCTGGTACCACAAAGTGCTGAAGGACCGGCCCGATAATCTGAATTCCTTTCTAGAAGAAACGCGAAAGTATGCGCAGACGGACTACGCGGATGCTTTGATCAAAGGTTCGAAGCTGGGTGAAGCGGAAAAGGCCGCCGTCGCAAGAAAGCTTTCCCGCTTTACCGGTCTCGGCGAGGACTACCTTGTCAAAGCTAATCTGCGGGTGAACCTGCCGCAGTTCATGAAGGAACTGCAGCGCAGTCGCGGCTTGACCACCGGACGCCTCGACGCGCGGTTTTCAGGTTGGAGCTACGATTTGCTCGGCGAATTTGCCGAATACGATCCGCAAGACACCTCGATCACCGGGCCGTTCACCGCAGCATTTAACAACTATGTCCGCGACGAACTGAAGTTCGGACAAGACAAGGTCTATCACACCGGCTCGGACGATGCCGGGCAGAATTGGGACTGGAAGCATCGCGGCGGCGACAACTTCGGATTTCCCGGTTCACCGAATGTGGAAGGTGATTTGATTCAGGCCATGCTTACTAATCCGCATCTGCAAGTCGAAGTGGAAAACGGAATTTACGACTTGGCGACTCCCTTCTATGCTACCGAATACACCATGGAGCATCTCGGCCTCCCCGACAAGCTCCAGAAAAACATCCGTCTGCAGTATTACGACGCGGGACACATGATGTATCTCCGCGACGAAGATCTCGCCAAGCTCAAGACCAACATCGCCAGCTTTATCGATGGTGCTGCCAAGCCGTGAGTCAGAGAATGAACCGACTGGCACGAAGATAGTTTAGTCCTCGTTGCCGCCGCGCTTCTTGTCCGGCCCAGCCTGCCCATCCGGACAGTTACCCTCAAGAAATTACAGGTGAACCCATCCCTGACCGCCGGTACACCTGCAATACAATAGTCAAGAAGAAAGGCCTCATAGGTGCGGTTCTCGCGACTGGCATTCCGTTTCTCGGGCCTCTCAAGCACAGGTCAATTCATGGGGATACCTACACAAACCATGCCGTCGCAGACAGCGCCCGCGCAAGTGCCGGCGCCAACATCGGCACCTGCAGCGCAAAGGACGATTCACACCGCCCAGCTCGTCACTGCCATGTTGAAGGCCAGCTCGCACGTCAGTGACTTAATCTTCTCACCGGGCCGCGCGCCTCAAATCGAGGTCAGCGGCCAGCTCACGCAGCTCAAGTATAAAGGGCTGGAGTGTCTGAGTTCGCAGGATACGCGCTCGATTGCCAACGACATCATGGGAAAAAACGAGACGCCTATCCGCAAGCTCGAGGAGGACGGCTCCGCAGATCTTTCCTACGGAATCGCGGGCGTGGCGCGTTTCCGCGTAAATATCTTCAAGCAGCGCGGAAGTTGCGCCATTGTAATGCGTGTCGTTCCCGACAAAATCCCCGGATTCGAGGAGCTGAATCTGCCGGAGGCATTGAAGGAAATTGTGGATCTGCGCAACGGCATCGTGCTTGTGACGGGTCCAACCGGTTCCGGGAAATCTTCAACTCTCGCGGCCATCCTCGACAAGATGAACGAGGAGAAGGCCTACCACATCCTGACCATTGAAGACCCCATCGAGTTTCTTCATCGCCACAAGAAAGCGACGATCCATCAGCGCGAACTGCACTCAGACACACCTACCTTTGCGTTGGCTTTGCGAGCGGCGCTCCGGCAAGCGCCGAAAGTCATTCTCGTAGGCGAAATGCGTGACCGGGAAACGATTGAGATCGCCCTGGAAGCTTCGGAAACGGGGCACCTGGTCATGTCCACGTTGCATACCGTTGATGCATCGAAGACCGTGGAGCGCATCGTTGGAGTTTTCCCAATGGCCGACCAGCAAGCCATTCGCACCCGGCTCTCCAAAGCCTTCCGTTACATCCTTTCCCAGCGCCTCCTTCCCAAGATGGACGGCCAGGGACGCATCGCCGCCGTGGAAATTCTCAGGTCAACGATGCGTACGCGGGAGTACGTTGAAAAAGGTGAAAGCGAAGGCAAGTCACTTCTCGATGCCATGCGCGACGGCACCACCGAGGGCATGCAGTACTTCGATGGCGAGATTGACAAGCTCATTCGCGCAGGGATCGTCGATTTCGAAACCGGAATAACCTATTCAACCAACGCTGGAAATTTGCGGCTGGAAATGGCGGATTTCCTCGACGAGCGTGTTAACCGGCCTGCTGCGAGCAAGCCGGCAGCACAGGATCCCAAACGCACCACAGAGATCGAAATCGAAAGATAACTTCCAGCAGAACATCTACTTTGCCGAACGTGTCCTCAACAGCCTTTGACCTGTTTGGGCTGTCGGAAGCATTCTCTATATCTCAGACCATTCCCTGAACCCTACGGCCTGATCGAGGCAAACCCTTGGCGTGTATCGGCGAGCGCTTCTACGGACTTTTTGAACTGGCCTGATGGCTCGCGGGAAACAGTTCCTCAAAGAGCGGCTCCACGAGTTGCTTGAAGTGCTCCACACCGTGCGCGCGCACGTACCGGATCAAAGCGGATTGGCGTCTGTCCGCGCTTCCAGCCAGGCACTGGTTTTCTGGTTGGCCTTCGTATTTTCCAGACTCCTCTTGATGGCATCGGAAACGACAAAGCACTTCCGCAATCGTGCGCGTGCGCCTCGTAGATTGTCGAATATTGCGTCCGGGCAGGTGATGTGGTCGCAGGGAACGATTCCGAGCGCGTGGACGGACAATGGGCTCTTCCGAAGCACCGATTTCTCGAACGTATTTGTTCCACACATCGGCAATCCTTTGTTCGGGAATTTGTCGCAACGGATCGGAAACGGCCTCATATTCGGCGTGGCCGCGAAGGAGGCAGGCTGTCAGCGAACATAATCCGCGACTTCATCCACGAACGTGCGTCAGCCTCAGAGCCGATGTGCGCGGCCACCTCGTTCATTCGAATAGCCACTTGGCGATGGCGCTCCAAGAGGAGGCTGGCTTGCCGCTGCGCCGCAACCTGCTCCTCGGTCTTAGAACTCTTTTGCTGCGGATAACCGAAAACAAGGGCCGCTGCCAGGCAATACAGGAACATTTTTCCGCCTCGCTGGAGAAACGGTGCCTGCGTTCTTCGCACACAGTAGTGGAGGACGGACTAAACTTCAATGGGGCACGACGTATCTATCTTTCTACTCAGCCCCATACGTGCCACAATCCCATGCAGATAAACCCGCACCTCCGATGAGTGAATTCATTGGCAAGCTGTTAATGCATCTGCCGCACGCGCTGCGCGTGATCCTGCGCATCGGCTTTTATTTCTCGCTGCTTGCCATATTCCTGCCGCGCCTGACGTCCAGAGTGTTCCACGCCGTTGAGTCCCTTCTCTCCCGCCTGGCCGAACGCAAGACGCTGGCGGTCATTGCCCTTTTCTTCATGGTCATCGGCGTCCGGCTTGCGGTTCTGCCTCAGCTGCCGGTGCCAGTCCCCGGAATTCATGACGAGTACAGCTACCTGTTACTCGGTGACACGCTGGCCCACGGCCGTCTGGCCAATCCGCCTCATCCCATGTGGATGAGCTTCGAAACATTTCACGTGAATTGGTTCCCGACCTATTCCTCCAAGTATCCGCCGGGGCAGGGAGCGGTCCTAGCGCTCGGCGAATTGCTGGCACATCCATGGATAGGCGTGCTTCTGAGCGTTGCCGCAATGTGCGCTGCGATTCTCCGGATGTTGCAAGCCTGGCTTCCAGCGAGGTGGGCCTTTCTCGGCGCGGTGCTGGTCGCGCTGAAATTCGGAATCGCCAGCTATTGGATCAACAGCTACTGGGGCGGAGCCGTCGCAGCCACCGGTGGCGCGCTGGTGCTGGGCGCGATGCCGCGAATTGTGCGCCGCGCAGGTACGCCCGATGCTCTGCTGCTCGGCCTGGGAATCGCCATCCTGGCGAACACCCGGCCCTATGAGGGACTGCTCTTCTGTATCCCCGTGGCCGGCTGGTTCCTCTGCTGGCTGGCAGGAAAAACAAAATCTCCCGTGGCGCTGCGTACGCGCATCGTCAGAGTTCTCACTCCCTTGGCCGTTGTCCTGACATTAACTACCGGATTCATCGGCTATTACAACTGGCGCTTAACCGGAAGTGCCCTTCTCTTCCCACATGTCTTGAACACACGAACCTATCGAACGA
>Ga0209689_1000980_pt1 | contig 20885 bp, 20 predicted proteins | sample GraSoiAngelo_149_FD_187119 | JGI IMG/M metagenome (GOLD analysis project Ga0209689, IMG submission 187119) | Grasslands soil microbial communities from the Angelo Coastal Reserve, California, USA - 14_1009_09_30cm (SPAdes) (version 2) | ecosystem: Environmental > Terrestrial > Soil > Grasslands ... | reverse complement strand
CGCGCGAGCGAGGTCTCCAGCTCCGGCCAGGCGAGCCTGATGTCGCGCCGCACCCTGAAGCGAAGCGTCGCCGTCATCGTCGTCTCGATCGCCGTGATGCAGACCTCGCCGTCGCCCTGTGCGGCGTGGCCGTCGCCGCACGAGAAGAGCGCTCCGTCCACCCAGACCGGGAGGTAGAGCGTGCTGCCCGCGGTGAGCTGCTTGATGTCCATGTTCCCGCCGTTGCTCCGCGGCGGCGCGGTCACGTGCGCTCCCGGCTCGGCGAGCGCGACGCCCATCACGCCGAGGAACGGCGCGAGCGGGACGCGCATGCCCGGCCGGAGCTCCGCGGCCTGCCCGCGCAGCTCCCAGAGCTTGAGGTAGGGCTCGGTGAAATCGTCCCGCAGCAACCCGATGCCCGGGCGGAACGAGGTGTACCCGAGGTCCCCAGGGACGAGCTCGCGGACGTCGACCTGCAGCACGTCGCCGGGCCGCGCTCCGCGGATCCCCACCGGCCCCGTGAGCGGATGGCCCTTCGACACGCGCCTGGCGACGTCGGCGGACGTCATCCCGCGGCGGTAGTACCCATCCGACGAATCGCGGCAGCGGAACACGACGGTGTCCCCGGGGTCGATCTCGATGCGCGGCGGGATCGCGTTGTCCCAGACGTAGTGCACGGTCGTCGCGTCGAGCTCGTGCGTGCGCGGCACGCGCACATCATGGGGTAGCGATGCGGTGGCTGCGCCCGCCTTCGGTCGCAGAACGCGCGTCCCGCTCGAACGTTTTTCATAGCGGTGGGCACCGTGCGGAACGCATTGCTCGCGAGCGCGCTCCTGCTGGCGCTGCTGCCTCCCGTCCCGTCGCGCGCCGCGACGTGCACGAGCAGCATCGGACCGGGCATCCCGCCGCCGGCCCAGACGCCGAGCGGCCTTCCGGGCTTCCATGCCGCGTGGTACGGGCAGAGCGGATACATGTCGCTCTGCGCGGGCGCGAGCGCGACCGCGACCGTCGCGTTCTACAACAGCGGATCGCGCGGCTGGGTCGCCGGACGCATGGGCGAGGCCGCGTATCTCGGCACGTCCGATCCCGAGCCGGGCCAGGACCGTGCGAGCGTGCTCGGCGGCGACGGCACGAACGGGTCGCCCGCGACCGCGTGGACCCGCTTCAACCGTCCCGCGGTACAGCCCGCGGCGTACGTCGGTCCGAATCAGATCGCCTGGTTCCAGTTCGCCGTGCGCGCCCCCGACGCTCCCGGGACTTATCGGATCGCGCTGCGTCCGCTCATCGAGGGTGCGCAGTGGCTCGAGGACTACGGCGTCTTCTGGTACGTGACCGTGCTGAATCCCGACGGCACGGCTCCGGCGCCGCCGGCCGCGACGAGCACGACGACCGTCGTCGCCTCGTACTTCGGCCCGGGCCTTTACGGCAACCGCACCGCGTGCGGGCAGACGCTCACGACGACACTGCAGGGGGTCGCCCATCGAACGCTCCCGTGCGGCTCGGCCGTCCGGCTGTCTTATGCGGGCCGCTCGGTCACCGTGCCCGTCGTCGACCGAGGGCCGAACGTCGCCGGTCGCGAGTTCGACCTCACATACGCGACGAAGATCGCGCTCGGGTGCCCCGACATCTGCGTCCTCTCGTGGACGCGCTGAGCTGAGGCGGGCTCCTAGAACACCGCGATCGGATTGACCGGCGACGCCGTCCCGCCCGCGATGCGCAGCGGCGCGACCGCGAAGAGGAACTCCCACCGCGCGCGCTCGGCGCAGCTCGCCGCGAGTCGGGCGAGGTCGAGGTTGTCGAGGAGCTGCAGGCCCATCGCGACGAGGCAGAGGACGTGGATCGGCTGGCGCGGCTCGCCGCCGCTCGGGAGGGCGTCGCTCACGCCGTCACAGCCCAGGAGCGCGACCCCGCGGTCGTGCAGCCACGGAGCGCAGGTGTAGCGAAGACCGGCCAGGCGCTCGCTCGCGTTCCAGGGGCCGTGTGCGGCGCGGCGCCGATCGCGGCCAGTGAAGACGAGGAGCGCGTCGCCCTCGCCGACGCGCGTGCGCTGCGCCGCCTCGGCGGCGTCGAGCTCGCTCGGCTCGATCGCCGTCCCCGGCTCCAGCCACTGGACGCCGCGCAGGCGTGGGACGTCGAGAAGGACGCCGCGCGTCACGATGCCGTGCTCTCCGATCGTGACGGCGTTCGCCGTCGCCCCTGTCGAGAGGACCGTGCCGGCGGGCCGGCCGTTGTAGATCTGTCCGCGCCAGACGAAGTGGCAGAGAGCGTCGAGATGTGAATGCGCGAAGCCGTGCGGCGCGAGCGCGACGTAGTCCGAGGTCGAGCTCATCACGGCCGGATCCGCCACGTCCCCCGCGCGGAGCATGAGGTGGACCGCGGGGCGCGCGTTCTCGACGTCCGCGACCGTATTCAAGGGACGCGCGCAGCCGATCGTCTCGCCCGTGCGGACGAGCGCCGCGGCGCGCGCGGTGCGCTCCGGCGTGATGAGGTTGAGGGTCCCGCGCTCGTCGTCGGCGCCCCAGCGGCCCCAGTTGCTGCAGCTCTCGAAGAGCGCGCGGAAGGCGTCGGCGTCCACGGTGCCGGGTACGGTAGGGCGGCGCGAGTATCGTCGCTCGACAGAAGTGGCCCTGCGCGACCCGTCGAACACCGCGGAGGGCGAGCCGATCGGCTTCGTCCTTGGACCGCGCCGGTTCGAGCACGGCATCACGTGGGCGCGCATCCTGGGCGCGCTCGTCGTCTTCGTGCTCCTCCCGGCGCTCCCGAACCTCGGCCCCGTGGCCGTGGCGGTCCTCGGGGGCTACCTCATCGTCTGGGCGATCGCGCTGCACGTCCTGTCCGATCGCGTGCGGACGGTCCGCGACCAGGACCGCCTCTCGCGATTCGCGTTCGCGGGCGACAGCGTCGTCCTGCTCATCGGCCTCGTGACCGTGTCGCCCGACCCGCGGTGGGCGATCTACCCGCTCATGGGCGTGCTCTTCATCATCACGGCGGCGTTCCGTCTCGGTTGGGGCGGGACGCTCGCGGCGACCGCGATCCTGTCCCTCGAGATCGTCGGCGTCGCGATCTGGCGCGACCTCGCCCTCGGCCTCAGGGTCGACACCCCGTACGTCGCGTTCGACCTTCTCATGTACGGGCTGACGGCGCTCCTCACGACCGCGATGCTCAACGAGCTCGGAGCGCTCCGGCGGGAGCGCACGGTCCTCATGGCCCGCGCGAGCGACGTCGAGATCCTGCGCCGCGCGGAGCGGGAGCGCGGCGAGCTCCTCGACCGCGAGCGCTCGGCGCGGGCGGAGGCCGAGCTCGCCACGGCGCGGCTCGAGGCGCTCCAGCAGGTCGCCGACGCGGCGCTCTCACGGGCGCGGCTCGACGACGTCCTGCCTGAGATCCTCGAGCGCGTCGCGCAGCTCTTCGACGCGGACTTCGCGGTGGTCCTGCAGCGCGCGCAGGCCCAGGGTACGTACGCCCTGCGGGCGAGCTCGACGAGGGGCCAAGTCCCGCGCACGGTCGTCCTCCTGCAGAGCGGGGACGCCGAGCGGGCGATCACCTCGCGGCGCCCGATCGCGATCGCCGACCACTCGACGCGCGAGATCGACACGATCCTCGGCGCGCAGGTGCGCGAAGCGGCCCTTGCCCCGCTCTACGCGGGAGGCGATCTCGTCGGGCTCCTCTACGTCATGCGCCGCCAGGGCCGCGCGTTCTCGGCGGACGAGCTCGGCCTCCTGGGGCTCGTCGGCGAGCGCGTCGCCGCGGCCGTCGAGCGCGGAGCGCTGCTCGAGGCGGAGCGCCGCGCTCGAGCGGAGGCGGAGGCGGCCGAGGCGCGCATGCGCCTGCTGCTCCAGGCGGGCGACGCGCTCGGCACGGAGAGCGCGCTCGAGCGACGTCTCGAGGACATCACGCGCATCGCGGTCCCGAAGCTCGCCGACCTCTGCGCGGTCGATCTCCTCGAAAAGGACGGGGCCCTTCGCCGCGTCGCGCTCGCCGCGGTCGAGGTGGGGATGGAGCGCGACAACTGGGCGCTCTCGAGCCGCATCCGTCGCGATCGCACGCACGCGCATCCGGTGTGGGAGGTCATCGACGCCGTAAAGCCCACGCTCTGGGACGAGCTCGATCCCGAGCGCATCGGCAGGCTCGCGTGGAGCCCCGGGCACCTGCGGATGATGCTCGAACGCGACGTCTGCTCGTGGATGGCCGTCCCCCTCGCCGACGACGGGATCCGCGGCGTCATGGTCTTCGTGAACGCGCAATCCCAGCGGCACTTCACCGCGGACGATCTCGCGACGGCGCAGCAGCTCGCGAGCCGCGTCGCGAACGCGATCGTGCGCTCCGCCCTCGGGTGACCGGAGAGCTGAGGGAATTCAGCGGGACCCGGCCCGGCGACACGAAGGAGCCTCTAGAGCGCCCGGCCCGCGGCGGGTTCACCCGCCCGGGTGAGCGCGGCGGCGCGCCCGACATGGAAGACTCCGTGCGTATGGGTACCGAGATCGAGATCGATCCGCGCCTGCTCGCGCTGCAGAACACGCGGCCGGCCGTACCCGCGCCGAGCGAGGCCACGCTCGCGGCGCCGCGCTCGGACGTGGAAGCGCTCAAGGACGGCGCCGCGATGCTCGTCCAGGCGGGCAACCGCGTCGCCGCGATCGCGCTCCTGTGGTCGGCCATCGCCATCGAGCCGCTCGACCTCGGCGCGCACCGCCGCCTCGCCGCGATGCTGGCGAACGCGGGCGATCCCGACGGCGCCGCGAACGAGTACGCCCGCTACATCGACTTCGTGCTCCCCACCGGCGACGTCGGCCGCGCCGCGGCCGAGCTCTCGTACGGCGCCACGATGCTGGGAGGCCACCCCGCGCTGCACGAGGCCGCCGAGAAGATCGCACTCGCCGTCCGCGCGCTCGTCCCGGCCCTCCCCGAGCCGGCCCCGCTTCCGATCCCGCGCCTCCTCCCCAAGGTGGACCTCCGTTTCTGCGTGCACGACGACGGCCGGTATCGCTGGCTGCAGCTCGAGGGTGGGCACGCCGACCTCGCGCCGTCCGCGGTGCGGCTGCTCGACGGTGACGACAACGTCCTCAACATGCGTCCCTGCATCGCGATCGCGCACGGGCAGAAGGGGCACGCGCCCGCGATCGACGGCGAGCCGCCGAGCGTCGCCTGGGCCGTCCTCGGCGTGTCCGACGACGTCGTCGCAGCGCTCGATGCGGGCGACCTTCCGCCGTACCGGATCGAGGCGCAAATCGGCGACGAATGGCTCTCGACGTCGCTCGCCGACACCGGCTGCCGCGTGGGCCGCCGGGCCGCGAGGGCCGCGGTCTCCTAGAGGAAGAACCCCGCGGCCGAGACGAGCACCGCGGCGACGAGCGCGACGATGAACGTCGCGGGCCGCGGCAGCGCGAACGGAAGGCGCCGCTCGAGCGAGTAGAGACCCGGACCCATGATCCCGATCGCGACGAGGATCGCGATGAGCACGAGGTTGTACTCGAATCCGCCTTGCTGCGACCAGAGACCCTTCGGCGCGTGCACCTTCACGATCGCGACGAGCATGTCCGCGACGATGAGCGCCGCGCCGACCGAGGCGAACAGGCCGAGCACGAGCATGATGCCGCCCGCGAGCTCCGCGCCCGCTTCGAGCGGCGCCCAGAACGACGCCGGCTCGAGCCCGAGCTTCGCGACGTCCTCGGTCCACTTGGCGAGTCCCTGACCGCCGAACCAGCCGAGCGTCTTCTGGAGTCCGTGCCCGATGAACAGCAGCCCGACGACGACGCGCACGAGCAACAGACCCTTGTTCACGTTGACCGGCCACACCCGTTGCCGGACCGTGTTCACCGGCCGCTGGGCTTCGAGCGTCCTCGCCATCGAAGGCTCCTCTCAACCGACGCGGACGCCACCGCCCGTGCCGGACGCGCGTTCTGGCCTCATAACGGACGGTCCGCCGCGGCGGATGTCACGCGAATGTGACGGAACGATGGCGATCGTGTCCTGGCGACCGCTGCGAAAGCTAACCCCCGCGCGGGACGAGGATGTATGGCGGGCACGGGCGGTCGGGCACCGCCTGCGGCGGCAGTGGCTTCCCCGGCGGGCAGCAGGTGGGGAACGGGCGCCCGGCCCCGTCGCCCAGCGGGACCGGCGGGCACGGCGTTGGCGTGGGCGCAGGGAACGGTCCGCGCTCGAACGCGCCGCCCACGCCCGCCGCTGCGAACGCGAGCGAGGCGGCCAGGATCACCCAGAGCGCGAGACGCAGGCGCATCCATGAGGATGACGCCGGCGATGCCCGGCTGGTTCCGCTGGCTCCTTGTTCCCCTCGCGGCGGTCGGCGCCACGGCCGCGGCGGGCTGCCGCTCGTCGCGGTCGCGCTCGCGGCGGCGCTCGGCCTGAGCAGCGCCGCACTCGCGATCGTCCTCGTCGCGCGTCGGATCTAGAGGTTGATCTCGCGCCCGATCTTCGCGCGGCGCGCGGCCGTCAGGATGAGCGCGGCCGCGGCGGCGTCCTGCACCGCGACGCCGACGGACTTGTAGACGGTGAGCTCGTCGTCGCGGGTGCGGCCACGCTTCGTCCCGGCGACGAGCTCGCCGAGCTCGGCGTGGACGTGGTCCGCCGTCATCGCTCCCTCCGCGATCGCGCGCGCGATGTCGCTCGACCCGGCCGGCGGTGGCGCGAGCGCCGCGGCGCGGGATTCGACGACCAGCACCGCGTCACGGAGCGTGGCGCCGTCGACCTCCCGGCCCGCGGTGTTGTAGCCGACCGACGTCACGTGCGCGCCGCGCCCGAGCCACTCGCGGCGGACGACGGGCTCGGGTGAATGCGTCGCCGCGGAGACGACGTCGGCGCCCGCCAGCGCGTCCGCGTAGGACGCCATGGCGCGCACCGGCGCGTCGAGCCAGCCGCGCGCGTCCTCGGCGAGCGCCCGCGCTTTCGCCGCGTCGCGGCCGGCCACGCGGATCTCCGCGAACGCCCGCACGCGGGGCACCGCCCGCAGGTGCGCGCGCGCCTGGACGCCCGTGCCCAGCACCGCGAGCACCCGCGCGTCGCGGCGCGCGAGCAGGTCCGTCGCGAGCGCCGATCCCGCGGCGGTCCGCGCCGCGGTGATGGCCTCGCCGTCCATGAGCGCGACCGGCGTGCCATGCGCCGGGTCGAACACGACGATGACCGCCTGATGCGTGGGCCGGTCGGTGTTCCGGGGGAAGAGCGACACGAGCTTCGTCGTGAGCGCGCCGGCCGAAGGCAGGTACGCGGGCATCGCGGCGAGGAGCCCGTCGCGCTCCCCGACGAGCGCGGCGATGCGCGCGGGCATCGACGCGCGTCCGGCGCTGAGGTCGGCCATGGCGGCGGCGACGGCCGCGCGCAGCGCGTCGGGATCGATCAGCGACTCGACCTCGCTCCGCGTCAGGACGAGCACGCGCGGACTCTAGACCAGGAGGACCTCTAGACCAGGAGGAAGCCCACGAAGATGAGGCTCACGCCGGCGAGGTTCGTCCACTCGACGACGCCGCTCGCGCCGGTGAACGCGGCCGTCCCACCTGCTGCGGCCACGAGCACGCCCGCCGCGATGATCACGTTCGCGAGCGCGCGACGTCCCTCGTGACGCGCGCGGAGGAAGCGCCACGCCGACCACAGCGCGCCGGCGACCAGGACGAGGCTGCCCAGGCCGCTGCCGAGCCCGGCGAGGATCCGCGGTAGCGGCGCGCGGTCGAAGCCCTTGCCGGTGTCGGCGGCGGCGCTGAGGTCGACGGGGCTCGCGAAGACGGCGACGCTGGCGAGGACGGTGAACGCGAGGAGTCCCCAGAGCGCCCGGCGGGCGGCCCGCGGGGCCAGCAGATAGGTCGTGCCGAGCGCGAGCCAGGCCACGTTGAGGATCGCCCCGAAGAGATAGAAGAGCCGGTATTCGGCTTCGGTCGCGCCGCCGCTGCGCGCCAGGACGCCCGCGGCCGCCGCAAGCGTGAACATCGCGAGCCCGATCGTCCAAACCAGCTGATGCGGGCGCCGGCGGCGCGCGTAGCGGAGGGCGAGCACCCCCGCGAAGACGGCGCTCACGACCGCCGACAGCACCGCCGCGATCACGACCGCCGACCGTGCGGGCGCCGGGCACGGCCGTCAACGCCGCTGCCCAGGTTTACTACGCTTGCGACATGTGCAGGAGCATCAAGACCCTACGCCGACCCGAGGGCGCCACCGACGAGGAGATCCGCGCCGCCGCGCTGCAATTCGTCCGCAAGGTGAGCGGCTATCGCCAGCCCGCCGCGCGGAACCAGGAGGCGTTCGAAGCCGCCGTCGACGAGGTCGAACGCGCCTCGAAACGCCTGCTGCGAAAGCTCCCCGTGCCGCGTCTACGCAATTTGGAGGAGCCAGCGAACACGTCATCCAGTGGATGACGAACGCGCGGCCGGTCGCGAGACTCGTGCCACAGGGTCGGCCGAGCGCGGGGTGAGGGCATCACGCGCGGCCGGCCCTCATTTCTTTTTCGTGAGATGGCGCTCCAGGACTTCGCGCAAGCCATCCGGGTAATACGGCTTCGCGACGAACTCCGTGCACCCCGCTTCCAGCGCGATCGCCTCATCGCCCGGCGTGGCCGACGCCGAGATCGCGACGATCGGAAGGTCGCGGGCCCAGCGCCGCAGCCGGAGCGTCTTCACGACGGTCCAGCCGTCGAGGTGCGGCAGCTGGAGGTCGAGGAGGATGAGCGCCGGCCGGTCGCGCTCGGCGACCTCGAGCGCGCTCACGCCGTCGATCGCCACGACCGCCTCATGGCCCGCGTGGGTGACGATCCGCCTCGCGAGATCGAGGTTGTTCGGCTCATCCTCGACGATGAGGACGCGCGCCATGCGACTCGCTAGGTCCCGGTCGCCGCCTCGGCCGGCGCCTCCGCGAGCGGCAGCGAGAGGGTGAACGTGGAGCCCTGACCGAGTCCGATGCTCTTGGCCGAGACCGTGCCGCCGTGTGCCTCCGCGATGAGGCGGACGACGTAGAGGCCGAGCCCGACGCCGACCGTGTCGCGCGTGCGCTCCGTCCGCACCCGGCCGTATTTCTTGAAGATCTGGGGGATCTGCGATTTCGCGAAGCCCACGCCCCGGTCGCGGACGATGACGCGGGCGTGCCCGTCGTTGTCGGACACGGTCACGAGGACGGTGGACCCGGGCGGCGAGAACCGGAGCGCGTTGTCGACGAGGTGCTCGATCGCGGTGCGCAGGCGGTCGGCGTCGGCGTCGACCCACACCGCATGCGACTGCAGGACGAGCTGGCATCGCTCAGCGTCGGCCTCGTTCGCGATCTGGCGAGCGAGCTCGCAGAGGTCCAGATGGGATCGGCTCATGTGGAACCGGCCGGCCTCCATCTGGCCGACGTCGAGCACGTCCTCGGCGAACCGGCTGAAGTTGCGGCTCTGCCGCCGCAGCCGGAGCAGCGCGTTGCGCTCGGCGGCGTTGAGGGGCGCCGAGGTGATGTCGGGGAGGGCGGCCTGGATCTCCTCGGCGGACTGGCGCAGGGTGTGCGCGACGAGCGCGAGCGACTCCTCCCGGTGCGCGTTCACGGTGCGGAGAGCGAGCCGCTCGCGCCGGATCTGGTCGATGAGCCAGGCGAGGGCGGCGAAGATGACCCCGCGGGTGATCCCGTTCCAGACGCTCGCGCTCGCCGGGATCGCCTCGCGGGAGGCGATGTCCGCCGAGATCCAGGCGAGCGTCGCCAGCGCCGCGACGACGAGCCCAGGGAGTCGTCCGAGGAACCACGCCGCGAACGCGATCGGGATGAGGTAGAAGACGGCAAAGCCGTATTCGGGGCCGGTCGAGACGTCCGTGAGCCAGATCGCGGCGATCGCCAGGACCGCCAGGATCGTGAGCGGGGCGACCCTTCTGGCCCGCTGCGGGGCCGGGTCCGCGGGATCCTCGACCACTCGCGCCGACACGTCGCGCCCGCCGGTGTCGCTCAAGGCGGCCAGTATGTGCCCGAGATGGACGCTTTTGACACCCCTGCACGGTGTCGAACGGGTCTACTCCATTTGATCTAGTCGAGCCCCCGCAAGCGCCGTAGGCCGAATCCGCCGCACGGGGGATGGACCGAAGCCCCACTCCGGCCAGAGACTATCGGCGGTATACGACCCTGGAGGAAGGTTTAGATGCGTCGTCTGCGAACAGTCATCTTGATGGGAGCGGTGCTCGTGCTCGCCGCGAGCTGCGGCGGCGCCGCCCGCTTCGCACCGGCGCCCACGCCGGATCCCCTCACGGGTCAATACATCGTAAACGGCGGCGGCGGCGCGCTCGACAATGTCAAGGCGCTGACCGAAGCGTTCGGAAAGCAACATCCCGCGATCACGTGGCAGGGGCTCGAAGACGTCGGCTCCGACGCAGGCGTGAACCTCACCGCCAACGGCGACGCCGATCTCGGCTACATCAGCCGCGACCTGAGGGATGCGGAGAAGGGCAAGGTCATCACGGTCGCGATCGGCGCGAGCGGCACGGCCGTCGCGGTCGCGGCGTCGAACCCGGTGAAGATGCTTACGAAGGATCAGATCGCGAAGATCTTCACAGGACAGATCACCGACTGGAAGGACGTCGGCGGAACGCCCGGCAAGATCCGCGTCATCGTGCGCGAGGCGGGCTCGGCGACGCGAAGCGCCTTCGAGTCCTATTTCCTCGACGGCAAGAAAGGACCGTATGCGCCAACGACGGTCGAAGTGACGAAGATCGACGAGACCATCAGCGCCATCAACTCCTTCAAGGAGTCGATCGGCATGCTCACGATGAACGCGCAGACGTTCAACGAGCCGAAGATCGCGTTCGTGTCGGTCGATGGTGTCGCGGCCACGCGCGACAACCTGAACAGCGGCAAGTACCAGGTCCGCCGCCCTCTGTACTTCGTGTACAACGCGGACCCGGCCAGGGTGAAGCCGGCCATCAAGGCGTTCCTCGACTTCGTCAAGGGGCCTGAAGGCCAGAAGATCCTCGCCGGGCTCTAGAGAAGAAGGCCTCCGCGCATGCGCAGCCTCTTCGCGCCGAGCCTCCTGCGGGCGCTGGTCGGCCGGAACGTGCTCGTGAGCGTCGTCGCCCTCGTCGTCGTCGTGGCGGTGGCGCTCGTCGAATCCAACGAGCTGATCCTCGGCCAGTTCGAGGACGAGGCGAGCATCCTCGCCGACGTCGCCGCGAACGAGATCGGCGACCAGTCGGATCTCGCGACGCGCGCGGCCGGCCTCGTCGCAGGTTTGCCGACGACGCGGGAGCTCACCGAGGCGCGCGACGTCGAGGGCCTGACGACCTTCCTGCTGCCGCTCAAGTCCCGCATCGGTGTCGACGACATGAACGTCGCCGACAACGACGGCCGGATCATCGCCGCGGCGCAGGAGAAGACGAGCGACACGCTCGAGCCCGAGCTCGTCCGGCTCGCCCAGGCGCAGGTTCAGCAGTCCTGGGTCCTCTTCGACGAGCCGCAGGGCCTCGTGATCCGCGCGATCTACGTCATACGGAACGGGAACCAGGACCCCATCGGGATCATGGAGGCGGGGAGCGTCCTCGGCTCGAACTTCCTGAAGTCGATCAAGACGCGGTCGAACGCCGACCTCGCGCTTATCTGGAGCGGCCGGGTGCGCGCGTCGACCGTCGACTTCGCGCCCGACCAGCAGTTCCCGACGACCGAAGAGGTCGACGCGATGCCCCGGGACGTGCTCATCCAGACCATCACCGCGGGGTCGACGAGGTACTACGGCATCTTCCGGGTGATCCGGTCCCAGCGGCAGAACCCCGGCCTCCTCGCGGTGCTCGTCCCGACGGCCTCGGTCGATCAGGCGCAGCAGACGCTCATCGCGATCCTCATCCTCCTCGGCGTGGGCCTCGCCGCGCTGGTCACGCTCATCTCGTACCGGACCGCCGCGAGCATCACGCGACCCCTCGCGACGCTCGCGGGGGCCGCGCAGGCGATCGAGGCAGGCGACCTCAAGGTGCGCGTCCAGCGGCGTTCCACGCACGAGATCGGCACGCTCGAGCGCGCGTTCGACACGATGGCCGAGTCGCTCTTCGAGCGCGATCAGGCGCAGGTCGCCTACCTCGACGAGGTGCGCACGGTGAACGAGGTCGCCGACTCGGTGGTGGGCGTCACCGACCGCGCGCAGATCTTCGATCGCTCGCTGCGCCGCATGATGTCGCTCCTGCGCGCCGAGGGCGGCGCCATCGTCGTGCGCGAGGATCCGCCCGGTGCGCCCGTCGGCTCGGGCGGCCGCCTCAACGCGGTCGCCACGGTCGGCGTCGACCCGACCGCGGCCGTCGAGCACGCGATCCGCGTGCTCGTCGCGACGACGGACCACAAGGACATCCGCCAGGCCACGCTGCCCGAGGGGACGCTCCGGTTCGTCGCGCACGTCCCCCTTTCGGCGCGCGGGCGCACGATCGGTCTCCTCAGCGCGTACTTCGCCGAGCCGCGCGACATCACGGACACGGAGGCGCGTGCGCTGCGCACCATCGCGCGTCTGGTGAGCGTCGCGAACGAGAACGCCGAGCTCGTCTCCGAGCTGCGCGACAACAACCTGCAGCTCGAGCGGGCCAACCGCTTGAAGAGCGAGTTCCTCGCCTCGGTGAGCCACGAGCTCCGCACCCCGATGAACGCGATCATCGGCTACACCAAGCTCATGCTCGACGGGCTCGACGGCGAGCTCACCGAGCAGCAGCAGACCGACCTCTTCCGCGTCGCGCAGGCCGCCGACAACCTCCTCGGCCTCATCAACGGGCTGCTCGATCTCGCGAAGATCGAGGCGGGAAAGATGGAGCTGAACGTCGAGGAGGTCGACCTGAACGACATCGCGGCCGAGGCGATGGAGCTCGTCCGGCCGAACGCGGACGCGAAGAGCATCTCCGTCCGGTCCCTGATCCCGCCGCAGCTGCCCACGGTGTGGGCCGACCGCGCGCGCATCCGCCAGATCCTCGCGAACATGCTCGCGAACGGCGTGAAGTTCACCGAGCGCGGCTCGGTCACCGTGAGCGCGAGCGCGGGCGACGGCTGGGTCACGGTCTCGGTGAAGGACACGGGCGTCGGGATCACGCCGGAAGCGCAGAGCTACATCTTCGACGAGTTCCGCCAGGCCGACAGCTCGACGACGCGCAAGTACGGCGGCACGGGCCTCGGCCTCGCGATCTCCAAGCGGCTCGTCACCCTCCACGGCGGCCGGATCTGGGTCGACAGCGAGCCGGGACAGGGGAGCACGTTCCACTTCACCCTGCCGGTACGCGTCCACCAGACCGTCGAGGCCGTGCTCGCGGGCACGGCGGCGAGGCGCTAGATGGCGCGCGTGCTCGTCGTGGAAGACGAGGCGAACAACCTCGACGTCGCCCAGCGGATCATCCGCGCGTCGGGCCACGAGGCCCTCTCGGCCGTCGACGGGGTGTCGGCGCTCGACGTCGCGCGGGCCGAGCGTCCCGACGCGATCCTCATGGACCTCCTCCTGCCTCGGCTCGACGGGTTCAGCGTCGCGCGCGCGCTTCGCGCGGAGGACTGGGCCGCCCATGTCCCGATCATCGCCGTCTCGGCCCTCTCGCATCCGGGCGACCGCGCGCGGGCGCTCGAGGCGGGGTGCGACGACTTCGTGTCGAAGCCGTACGCCCCGGCCGAGCTGCGTGCCATCCTCGTGCGCTACCTCCCGACCACCGCGCCGGCGGGGGAGCGCGGGGCGGCCCCGGCCCCCGCGACGGCCCCGCGCGCGCGCACGCAGGAGCGGATCGGTCGCGTGCTCGTCGTCGACGACGAGGGCTCCAACGTGGAGCTCCTCTCGCGCCGGCTCGAGTCGATCGGCTGCGCCACGCTCGGCGCAGGCTCGGGAGAGCAGGCGCTCGAGCTCGCGAAGACCGGGTCGCCGGACCTCATCCTGCTCGACGTGATGATGCCGGGCATCGACGGCTGGCAGACGTGCCGCCGGCTCAAGGCGGACCCGGCGACGGCGGACATTCCGGTCATCTTCGTCACGGCCCGCGATCGGGCTGAGGACGTGAGCCGAGGGTTCGAGGTCGGCGGCGTGGACTACATCCCGAAGCCGTTCGAGGCCGTCGAGCTCGCCGCGCGGGTGCGCAGCGCGCTCTTCACCAAGAAGCTTCAGGACGAGCTGCGCAAGCGCAACCTCGACCTCCAGCGGATGGAGCGCTCGCGGCAGGAGCTCATCGGCATGCTCGGCCACGACATCCGCAACCTCGCGAACAGCGTCGTCGCCTTCCTCCAGCTGGTGCGGATGGGATCGCTGCGGCCCTCGCAGGCCGAGTTCGCGCAGCTCCTCGGGCTCTCGGAGTCCAATGTCAGCGAGCTGCTGCGGATGGTGAACGCGCTCCTCGACGTCTACAAGATGGAGGAGGGCCGGCTGGAGGCGATGCCGCACGTGGCGTCGCTCGAGGAGCTGGTGCAGCGGAGCATCGCGCAGGTCTCGACCGAAGCGCTCGCCCGCGAGATCGCTCTCGAGTCGCGCGTCGCCGCGGACGAGCAGGTGTTCGTCGACGACGGCCTCATCGTGCGCGTCTTCACGAATCTCCTCGTGAACGCCGTGAAGCACACTCCGGCGAAGGGCACCATCACGGTCGAGAGCGGCCGGGCTCCCGAGAGGTCGATCGTCGTACGTGTCCGCGACACGGGCCCCGGTATCGCCGCCCCCGACGCGCCGTACATCTTCGACCGGTTCTACCAGGGAGCGGGGAAGAGCCGCGGTGGCACCGGCCTCGGGCTCGCGTTCTGCAAGCTCGCGATCGAGCTCCACGGCGGAACGATCCGCGTCGTGAACCCTGGCGAGCCGGGCGCGATCATCGAGCTCACGCTGCCCGGGGCGAGCGGCCAGACCGAGACGCCGGCGTGACCGGTCTGGTCCGCCGGATCTTCACCGACACCGTTCCGCTCCGGCGCGGCGAGTGGGGTCTCGGCCTGTTCCTCTACGGGCTGCTCACGCTCATGGTCGCGGCCGACTGGGTGGGGAAGCTCGGCGCCGACGCGCTCTTCGTGAAGCGCTACGGCGTCCAGTACGTCCCGTTCATGTACATCATCACCCCGCTCGCGATGCTCGCCGTCTCCGCGCTCATCTTCTTCTTCGTCGACCGCGTCCGCAGGCGCACCATGCTCCTCTGGTACGTCGCCGGGACGACGGCGCTCTCGGTCGCCATCCAGCTCGCCATCAGCTTCCCCGTGTTCGGGAACATCGTCCAGCCGACCTCGTACGTCTTCGCGCACGGCGTGAAGGAGACGATCTACATCCTCTTCTGGGTCTACGCCGGGAACCTGTACGACGCGCAGCAGTCGAGGCGGCTGTTCCCCTTCTTCGCGGGCTCGGTGCTCGTCGGGAAGATCCTGGGCGGCTTCGTCGGCGCGGGGATCGCCCCGATCGTCCATGCCGAGAACTTCATCGGCGCGCAGGCCGTGGGGTTCTTCGTGTGCTTCCTCGCGCTCGTCGCGTACCGCGGCCTCCCCGAGGGCCAGGGGAGCCGCGTCGTCGTCAGCCACCGGCCGCAGGGACTGCGCGAAAGCCTGCGCGACTCCGCCGAGGGCTACCGCGCGGTCGCGTCGGACCGCATGCTCCGCACCTTCGGGGTGGGCGTGTTCTTCTGGTACTTCCTCATGCAGTTCGCGAACTTCCTGTACCTCGTCGGCCTGAACCAGACCGCGGCGGGGAGCGGCGTCGACAGCGAGGACTTCTTCAGCCAGCTGTACGCGTCCGTGTACACGAGCTCCTCGCTCGTCGCGCTCCTCATCCAGAGCCTGCTCACGAGCGGGCTCATCCGGAAGCTGGGGATCGCCCGGGTGCTGTTCTTTCTTCCCGTCTGGTTCCTCGGCACGTACGCGGCGGCCGCCTCCTTCGGCCTCAACCTCATCACCGGCGTCGCGCTCCAGCTCGGCGAGCGGATCTGGATCCCGGCGCTGCACCGGCCCGCGGCGGAGCTGGTCTACAGCCAGGTGGCCTCGCCGATCCGGCCCCGTGCGCGCGCGTTCCTGTCGGGCGGCGTGAACGCCTTCGGGAACATGGCCGCCGCGATCGCCCTCATCGTCGGCCTCGCCGCCTCGGACATGCAGACGCTCCTCGCGGTCGGCACCGGCCTGTCCCTCGTGTACGTCTACAACGCCGGGCACACGCGCGGGGTCTTTGGCCGGCGGATCGCGGAGAACCTCGCGTCGCCCGAGCCGGAAGTCCGCTGGAACGCGATCGAGGTCCTACCGACCGAGGCCGGCGCGATCCCGGCCGAGATGCTCCACAGTCTGGCCAGCGTGGGTACCGAAGACGTCGCGAACGGCGTCCAGCTCGCCCTCACGAGGCGCGGGCTGCTCGCGGTCGCCGCGAACGTGACGGAATAGCCATGCCGAAGAGCGCCAAGAGAGCGGCCGAGGTCGTCACGCGACAGATCGACGCGGAGCGCCGGCACGAGCACCGGTTCCTCGTGAACGAGGGCGTCGCGCGCCTCGTCATGCGCACGACCGCGAACAACCTGCCGCTCGCGCGTGACGACCGGCCGTACCAGTGGTCGACGACGACCTACTGCGACACACCCGCGTGGGCGGTCTACCGCGCCGGCAAGTCGGGCGCCGCCATGCAGCTGCGCCTGCGCGAATACCACCGCACACGCCCGCGCGACGTGTTCGGCTCGGGCACGCTCTGGATCGAGTTCAAGGACGACGACGAGGAAACGTCGCTGAAGGAGCGGTTCGGGGTGACGAACGCGCTCGCGCGCTCCTTCCTGCGCGGAGAGCACGTCCTCCCCGAGGACGAGCGGCGGCTCGGCGAGCGGGCGCAGGAGCTCCTCGCCAACGGCGCCCGGCCCGTGGTCGTCACGCAGTACAACCGCCTCGCGTACTCGTCGCTCGACTCGTCGCTCCGCGTGACGGCGGACCACAACCTCATGTACATGGCGCTCCCGTGGACGTCGAGCGACACGGGCGAGGCGACGGCGCTCGGCCCGATGCTTGGGATGGAGCCGCGCGTCGTCATCGAGATGAAGTGGTACGGCGAGCTCCCGCACTGGGCGTCTGACCTGCACGAGTACCTCAAGCGCGAGAGCGTCGGTGAGCGGCCGTCGAAGTTCATGATCGCGGTCGGGCTCCTGCTCGGCGAGACCGACGGGCAGGCGACGTGATGGCGGCGCTGGCCGCGGGTGAGCCCGGCGTGACGGCGGAGGCGACGAAGGTGGTCGTCGTGGAGGACGACCCCGCGTCCGCCGACGTCCTGCGCCGGCGCCTCCAGGCGAATGGCATGCACGTCGACGTCGCCGGCGACGGCGTCGGCGGGCTCCGCCTCGTCCAGGAGGTGCGGCCCGACCTCGTGCTCCTCGACGTGATGCTGCCGGACACGGACGGCTACGACGTCTGCCTGCGGATCAAGAGCGATCCCGAGACCGCCGACATCCCGGTCATCTTCCTGTCCGCGCGCGGCGAGGTCGTGGACAAGGTCCGCGGCCTGTCGTGCGGCGCCGCCGACTACGTGACGAAGCCGTTCCAGGCGGCCGAGCTCCTCGCGCGGATCGACGCGGTCCTCGGCCAGGCGCGCAATCCGCGCGCGCCGCGTCTCGCGCGCCCCCTCGAGCGGAGCGCCTCCGGCCGGCTCGTCGCTCGCCTGGCGATCGCGGACCAGGCCCTGCGCGAGCACGTCGTGGCGCTCGTCGCCCCGCGGTTCGACCTCGCGACCGACCCGCGCGCCGACATCGTGCTGGTCGGCGAGCGGGACGAGATGCCGGACGACACGCCGGAAGGCGTCCCGTCACTGCGGATCACCGCCCGCACTCCGCGCGCCGACGAGGCGCACGTCGTCACCGCCGACGGGCACCTCGCGCGCATCGCCGAGCTCGTCGCCCGCGAGCAGCGCCTGGACCACGACCTCCAGGCCGCGGCCGAGGCGCTCATCGTGCTCGCGTCCGCCATCGCGTCGCACGACCGGCCGAGCCCCGGGCACTCGGAGCGTGTGGCGTCGCGCGCGGTGCAGATGGCCCGCGTGCTCGGGCTCGACGAGTCCACGCGCATGACCATCCGGCTCGGCGCGCTCCTCAAGGACGTCGGGAACGCGCGGCTGCCCGCGGGCCTGCTCACGAAGCATGGCGAGCTCACGTCCGACGAGCGCGCGCAGCTCGAACGCCATCCCGTGCTCGGGGAGGAGGTCCTGGCCGGCTTCCATCGGCTGCACGGGCTCCTGCCGATCGTGCGGCATCATCATGAGCGCCTCGACGGGACCGGCTACCCCGACCACCTGAAGGCCGAGCAGATCCCGCTCGAGGTCCGGATCGTGACCGTGGCCGATCGGTTCGAGGCGCTGCTCGTCGATCGGGCCGACCGGTCCGGGGTCTCCGAGGCCGAGGCCGTCCGCATCCTGCAGGCGGCCGTGGGCCGCGGCGAGCTCGACGCGGCGGTGGTCGCCGCGCTCGCGACGCAGGTGCGCTCTGGAGGTGCGACGTGAGCGGTGACAAGATCCGCGTCGTCATCGTCGACGACGAGCGCCTGTTCGCGGAGCTGCTGCGCGTCGCGCTGAGAGGCGCCGAAGGGATCGAGGTCCTCGCGGTCGCGCACGACGTGCGCACGGCGATCGCGGTGCTGAACGAGCTGCGGCCGGACGTCGTTCTCGCGGACTACCACCTGCCGGACGGGACCGGCGCCGACCTGGCGCGGGCCATCCGCGGCTCGCTCCCGGACACCGCCGTGCTCGTCCTCACGGCCGACCCGTCGGCGGTCACGTTGAACGACGTCGCGCGGTCGGGCGCGGTTGGCCACCTCACGAAGGAGCGCGGCTTCGCCGAGGTCGTCGAGAGCGTCCGCTCCGCCGCCGCCGGCGAGATCCTCTTCGCGCCGAGCGAGCTGCAGCGTCTGCTTCTCGAGAGCGCCGCGACGCGGAAGGAGATCGAGCCGCTCACCGCCCGCGAGCTCGAGGTCCTGCGCCTGCTCGCCGGTGGGACGAGCACGTCGTCGGCGGCGGAGTCGCTCGGGATATCGACGGCGACGCTCCGCGCGCACGTCCAGGCCGTCCTGCGCAAGCTCGGCGCGCACTCCCGTCTCGAGGCGGTAGCGGAGGCCGCCCGCCTCGGCCTCGTCACCCTGGAGTCGTGGACCCGCGAACGCCCGAGTCCCCCGCGCGGGGGAGAGGTCGTCGGGGGCATACGCCCCCCGTCCCCCGAAAGGCCCTGATTTTCACCCTCCGGGGGGTCGGACCTTTGGAGGCCATCACTAACCATCCGGAGGCGATAGATATGGCGAAGCTGCTCGTGGCCGACGATCTGGTGCCCATCCGGCAGATGGTGCGTATCACCCTGTCGACGCAGGGCTGGACGATCGTCGAGGCCAAGAACGGGAACGAAGCGCTCGACCTCGTCCGGTCGGAGCGGCCCGATCTCGTCCTGCTGGACGTCGACATGGGCCCGGGGCCGAACGGCTTCGAGGTGTGCCGCCAGATGAAGGCGGACGAGGCCCTCAAGGACATCCCCGTGGTCATGCTCACCGCTCACGAGAGCGACAGCGACCGCGCCATCGGCTTCGCCGCGGGCGCGACGCAGTACCTCACGAAGCCATTCGGTCCGCTCGAGCTCATCGACACGATCCGCGGGATCCTGGCGCACAGCTGATCCTGATGGACGGCGAGGCCGCGAAGCAGATGGTCGAGAGCGTCGAGGTGTCGCCCGCGCTCCCGCATCTCCCGCCCGGCCAGGTGGGACCGGACGTGTTCCGCCAGCTGCTGAAGCAGGCGGTGCGCGTCGCCGATCTCGCGAACGCGCAGGCCACGCGGATGGCCGTGGATTTCGCCGAGGTCTACAAGCGCGAGCAGCGCGCGCGCGAGGAGGTCGACGCGAACCTCCGCCAGATGTCGCTCATGGAAAAGCAGGCGACGCGCTACGCGGAGGATCTCGCGCAGATGCTCCGCGGCGAGCGCGAGCGTCGGCTGGAGCTGGAGCGCGCGCTCGACCACGAGCGCATCGCGAACGAGGAGCTTCGCCGGACCGGCCTCCAGGGCATCAGCCACCTCCTGCTCGCGGCGACCATCAAGGACCAGACGACCGGCTCGCACCTCCTGCGCGTCCGCCGATACGTCGAGGCGATCGCCGATCAGCTCGGCATGCCGGTCGAAGTGGTCGAGGAGTTCGGGTACTCGAGCGTCATGCACGACGTCGGCAAGATCCACACGCCCGACCACATCCTGCAGAGCGAGCACCACCTGTCGAACGACGAGTTCGAGGTGATCAAGCAGCACTGCATCGACGGCGAGACCATGCTCGGCGAGGCCCGTTTCTTCGAGACCGCCCGCGCGATCGCGCGCGAGCATCACGAGCGCTGGGACGGGAAGGGCTACCCGGACGGGAAGTGCGGCGCGGACATCTCGCTCGCGGCGCGCATCGTCTCGGTCGCGGATGTCTTCGACGCGCTCACCTCGAAGCGTCCATACAAGGAGGCGTGGCCGATCGACGCGGGGCTCGCCTCCGTCGAGGCCGGCGCCGGGAAGCAGTTCGACCCGGACGTCGTGGCCGCCTTCCGCAGCCTCGCCAAAGACGGCACGATCGACCGCATCAGGGCGGAGGTCGCGGCGACCGCGAGCTGAGGCGGAAGCCCAGCCAGGTGAGCGCGCCACCCCCGATCGCGCTCGCGACGATCGCGCCGGCGACGAAGACGGCCAGCGACGCGAACGTGAGCTCCGCCGGCAGCCCGAAACGCGCGACCTGCTCCCCGAGGTAGTCGCTGACGGCGAGCGCGCGCAGCGAGCCGCCGACCGCGCCCGCGAGGATGCCGCTCGCCACGCCCTCCGCGACCGCGGCCCGCTCGGGCCCGCCGGAACGGCCGACGGCGCGGCCGAGCACGAGATAGACCGCGACCGAGAGCGCGAGGCCGGCGAGCGTGAGCGCGGCGCCTTCTCCCGACAGCGTCGGGCGGCCGCGCCCGGCCTGCGCGGCGAGCTGCCGGGCGCTCGCGGCGGCCTCGACGGCGCCGATCAGGACGAGCGCCGTCGCCGCGAGGAACACTTG
>Ga0209689_1000978_pt1 | contig 20892 bp, 18 predicted proteins | sample GraSoiAngelo_149_FD_187119 | JGI IMG/M metagenome (GOLD analysis project Ga0209689, IMG submission 187119) | Grasslands soil microbial communities from the Angelo Coastal Reserve, California, USA - 14_1009_09_30cm (SPAdes) (version 2) | ecosystem: Environmental > Terrestrial > Soil > Grasslands ... | reverse complement strand
GTCGCCATCCGGAACCGCGCATTCGATTGGACTACGCGGCTGAGAACTTCGCGGCGCTTCTGATATGGCTCTTCGGTCAGATCCTTGCCGTCGACGTAGGTGGTATCGAAGATAAACAGCGTCGTGGGGATCTGCTCCACCGCTTCCTCGATGCCGTATTTGCGGCGGCGGGGCATGAGATCCTGGAACGGACGCAGCTCCCCGGTTTCAGAATCGACCGCCACCACCTCACCCTCGACAATGGCGTCGGTAGCCTTCAGGTAGCGGCGGGCCAGATCCGCCACGTCTGGATATTGGTCCGTAATCTTCTCCAGCCGGCGGGAGAAGATCTCAACCTCTTTACCTTTCTTATGAATCTGCAGGCGTTCGCCATCGTATTTGTACTCGGCAATGCACCGGCCGCCGAGTTTGGCGAGAATCTCCCCGGGATCCCCTAGACGCTCGGCCAGCATCGGCCGGATCGGCTTGCCCACCACGACGTGGATCTTGCGGATCTTTTCTAACCCACCCTCGGCCACAACAGCAGCGACATAGCCGAGGTCGGAGGTCAAGTTATAGGCCCGTTCGAGCTCCTTGCGCGCTTGTTTCCCACCAGCGAACACCTCGGCCAGGGCATCGAGAATCGTCATATCTCCCACGCCCAATCGCAGCTTGCCGGTGGCCATGCGCACAATGTACTTGGCCTCAGCCGGGGTCGCGCGCCCCAGCAGCCCGGCGATGGCCGCAATCCGTGATGTCTGCGCACCTTCGCCGGAAGCGCGCGCAGCGCGGTCGAGTCCATCGTACACTTCGTCGACGGTCAGTACAGAACGGCGCGTCTTGCCCTTTCCGAGCAGCGCTTGGACAACCGATCCGAGATCGCCGGCGCGGGTTAACTGCCGCGCTACGATCTCCTGTGACTCGCCGGTGGCTTGGGCCACCGCCCGCACCGCCATCTTTTCGGCCACGCCGATCTCGATGCCCTCAAAGTCGGGATAGAGCTTCCCCTGCGTCAGGTAGGTGAGGCGGGCGATGATGGGTTTGGGCGTCTGCCGGAACAGGTCGGCCAGCAGTCTCGTTATCGTCAGGCGCGAGGTCGTGGCCTCGATCTTTGCGTAGGCGTCCGCGAGCAGCTGGTACTTCATGTTTGCCGAGCGAACGTTTGTCATGAACTTCCTGTAGCTCTATTCAGGCATTCCCCAATTGTAGCAACCGACGCGGTCCTGGTACCATGCCAATCGCTAAGCTGTCAGGGAAGCGCGTCGGGTTCCACGCTTACTCATTTTTCCTCTTCAGTTCTCCGTTGACCCAGAATTCACTTTCGGTTGTCATCCCCTTGTGTCCCAGTCTGTAGACTGAGTGGGGCACAGCCCGACGAAAGGATGGTTCGAATGTCGATGAAGTATCAGCGGTGGTTGCAAAGTCTCCTCGATGACGTGGGGCGAGGTGATATCGGCGTCGGAAACGTCGAGCTGAGCCTGCCGCGGCTCTTGTTCACGTTGCACAAAGGCCACAGCACCCTTGACGCCTGGCTGCCGGTTTCCGCGCTCGCTGATCGTACGCATGTGATGGGGCGGTTGCTCGACATCGTCGTGCGGTTCAACAGAGACTGCTGGAACAGCACCCAATGGAAGGTTGAGGTACTGGATCATGAGGCGAAGCATCGAGAAAGAGCTGTGGGGGGGACCGTCGGCTCGACCCGATGACCTGAGGCGGATGCGCAGGTGTGATTATGTATTCTGAGGCCGCTCCTGGATGGCACGGATGTAGCGCTGTGCTGAACGCGTGACGGCTTGCTTGGCGTCCTGCCGGATGACGCGCTCAAACCACCCACCGTAAAGCCGGTCGAAGGCAAACGGCTCAATGGCGCTGACGATGCCTCGGATTGCTGACCCGGGCAGCGGGATCAAATTAGGATAGCTGAACATGAAGCTGGCGTACCGGCGGTCGGAGACCACGTAGATCGTGTCGCCTGTCAGGAGCACGCCGCGCCCGCCTGCCCCCGCGGCCCAGTGCAGCACTGTGGAACCCGGGAAATGGCCGCCGCATCGGATCAGCGTCACCTCGGAGTTGAGCGCGAGCGTGTCACCCTCCCAATACTCGATCGCGGCATCGGGCCGTTGGACGAACGCTCGGTTCGCGGCGTGAAGCCGGACCGGCGCGTCGAAGGCCCGGGCCCATTCTACCATCGACGAATAGAAGTGCGGATGTGAGATGGTGATCGCGCTGATCCCGCCGAGTCTTCGGACGGCCTCGATCGTCGCGTCGTCGAGATAGCTGATGGAATCCCAGAGGATATTGCCCTGCGCCGTCTGCACCAACAGCGCCCGCTGGCCGATGGCAAACTCCGGCTCCGTGCGAATGCCAGTGAGGCCAGGCTCTTCGTCTCTGAGCACGTTGCGGTGATCGGTGCCAAGCCGGTCCATGGCGGTCCACTCCTGGCCCTGCCAGTTGACGTATTGGCGTTCATCTTCACAGACCTGACACCGGGCCGGGGGCGTGTTGCTGGGCGGGTACTGCGTCCCGCACGTGATGCAGATGAACGCGTTCATTGGGCGCTCGTGCTCCTCTCGATGGAATTTCGCGGACGGCGTGGCCGTTGGACCATTTATGGCCTCGGTTCCGTACTTCTCGCCAACTCTGCTCTTGGATGACGTCGCACCCGAGGCGTGGATCTTTCTTGACTATGAGGACGACGGCCGGGTCCTGGTCCTCAGCCCCAAGCAGTACGAAGCGATGTATCGGCCTGATCCCGAAGACCAAGGCGGTTGAATTCCGCGTCTAGTATATCTTACGAGAGAGGGAACGCCGGCAGTATGCCCAGAACCAGCTTCGCCGCCGCAGCCGCAGAAATTGCGCGCCGTGATAAGGTTATGGCCGGACTCATGAAGCGGACCGGTGCGTTTCGTCTGCCCCGGCCTTCTGCCGATCACTTTGCCGCTCTTGCGGAAAGCATTCTCTACCAGCAATTAGCCGGCGCGGCGGCGGCCGCTATCCATGGCCGGTTCGTCGCGCTCTTCAATGGGAACCTTTCCCCAAAGGCTATCCTGGCGCTCCGCCCGGCGAGACTTCGCGCGGTGGGACTCTCGGGAAACAAAACAGCCTCGATCCGGGACCTGGCAAGAAAAGTCGCCAACGGCACAATCCCCCTCGATCGGATCAGCGCCCTCTCCGATGAGGAGATCGTCGCGCAGCTCTCGGTCGTCCGGGGCATCGGGCGATGGACTGCCGAAATGTTCCTAATTTTCCAACTTCGCCGGCTCGACGTATGGCCGGTCAGCGACTACGGGGTGCGCAAGGGGTACTCACTGGCCTATAGCCTGCGGGATCTGTTGACGCCGAAGGAGCTCCAGAGCGAGGGCGAGCGGTTCCGGCCTTATCGCACGGTCGCGGCATGGTACTGCTGGCAGGCCGTCCACGAAGCACGGAGGGCTGGCAATAATGCTAGATAGGACCTGACGGAGCGAGCCACCGCTGCATCTGCTCCGCGGTCACGTAGCCTCCGGTCAGGATTGCGCCGACCAGTTGCCCCTCGAACCGCGAATGGTGAGTCAGCACCGCCGCCAGGCTTGCCGCGCCAGAAGGCTCCAGTACAAGTCCGAGTTCATCAAGTGAGAGCCGCATCGCCTCCAGCATCGTGGCATCGTCGACGAGCAACATATCGTCCACCAGGCCGGTGAGATCGGCGAGTGCCTCAGGATACGGCTCTTTCGACGCAAGACCGTCTGCGATCGTGTCCGCCCGCTCCAGTTCTACAACCCGGCCCGACCTCCACGAGCGCTCCATGGCCGGCGCGCCCCCGGCGCCCACGCCGATCATCTGGGTGGCCGGATGGTGCGCCTTGACCCAGCGCGCCACCCCCGCCAGCAGGGAGCCATCCCCCACGGGGGCCAGAATGGCATCAAACGGGTCCGGCCAGCGGAGCAGCTCTACCCCAATCGTGCCGGCGCCCTCGCCGATGGCGGGATCGCGGCCATCCGTGACCAGCAGGGCCCGGTGCTGCGTGGCGAATGCCTCCGCCGCCGCGTGCGCCGCATCCACGTCATCCGCAAGCTGCACGTCGGCGCCGAGGGCACGCATCCGCGCGATTTTCAATGGATTCGCGTTCTTGGACGCAAAGACGGTGAGTGAGAGCCCTCGCTTCCGCGCCGCGTAGGCCATGCCTTGTCCGAAGTTGCCGGCGGTGGCGCAGACCAGGTGGGGCCGTCCCTCCAGCGACGCGACACGGTAGTCTGCACCGCGCCCCTTGAACGACCGGATCGGGTTCAGCGTTTCCACTTTGACGACGAGCCGGCACCCGAAACGTTGGCCGAGCGATTCTGCCAGATATTGTGGAGAATTGAGAAACACCGGATCGATGATGGTGGCGGCCTGCGCGATACGTTGGAGAGAAAAACGATGAGCTTCAGGCATGAGCCGGTTTCGTCCGCGGCGGTGGGAAGTTGTCGAGCAGTCCGTCGGCTTCGACCTGGAAGAGTTCTTCGACACGCGTCAGGCCGGGCAAGCGACGCCGGCCCAGGCTGCGGAAGCGGATGCCGGACGGGATCGTCCATCCGACGGCGACCCGTGCCGCGCCGGAGATGACGATTTGCCCCCCATGGGCCGCGGTGCAGATGCGTGCTGCGGTGTGGACGGGTAGACCGATGTACCCATCATCCGTGAGGGTGGGGCGGCCGCTATGGATCCCCACGCGAACCCGGACCTGGAGGTCGTCGGGCCAGGTCCGTGCGCCGAGCGCACGCTGGATGTCCGTGGCCGCCTCGACGGCAGCCCCGGCGCGTTCGAAGGCTGCGAAGAACTCGTCGGCGCGCGCATCGATCTCGCGGCCGCCCGCTTTGGACACCGCCGCGCGGAGGATGCCCCGCACGTCGTTCCGCACGTCGCGATACCGGTCGCCCACGCGATGGAGCAGGGTGGTGGAGCCCTCGATATCGGTCATCAGGAAGGTGACAAATCCGGTGGGGAGCGCCGCCGCACCGACACGGTCTTTCTCCGATCGCAGCTGGCGGGTGAAGAACCCGATGGGTACAATGCCGTACTTCTTCGCGGCATTGAGCAACCGCTTGCGGGCACGCTCCCGGGCCGCCTCGTCCTCGAAGGCCACCTGGCTAAAACGGGCGAGCGCGTTCCGCACGTGCGCCTTGTCGTGAATGGGCAGCCGCCGGCGGCCGTGGGAGTCGATGTAGGCAAAGGCGCGATCTGGCAGGCGGGCCCGTTTGCGGGCTCTGAGGCGGGACATGCCTCCACGATACCCAAAGGGCGCCGGCGGACGCAATGCCGAACGGCGCGCTGAATGGTGAGCCTCCTCGAGGGCTTTCTTTTGTTGCATGTCAAGAGACCAAGGGATCTCCTTGAAGGTAACACGAGAAGAACAGGTCGAACTGGCTTATCGAGGGTATGTCTAATCCGGGAGGTGAGATCATGCGAATTCAGTCAATCGCCCCACGGGATTGGGGCTTGCTCATCCTGCGTCTGGGCTTAGGAATCACGCTCATCTTGCACGGATACCCGAAGTTTGCCGGCGCCGGGCCCATGGCGTTCGCCCGCTACCTGCGCGTGCACCACTTTCCGGCGCCGCTGTTTTCCGCCTGGTTCATGGCGCTCGTAGAGTTCGTTGGCGGCGTTGCCATCGTGGCCGGATTCCAGACCACCTATGTCGGGTATCTGGCGGCGTTCGAACGGCTCATGATCGCCTGGCGTCTGAAGATGGCAGCCGGCGTCGCGTTTATCGCGGCGCGCGGAGTGGGGTGGGAGTTCGACTTTCTGCTGCTCTGCATGGCCGTTGCCGTAGCATTGCTGGGAGCCGGCGCGGTCACGCTGGAGGCGGTCTGGAGATCCCGGCGCACGATGTAACGTCAGGCAGCTGAGGCGCCTTACGGTAGGCCGATCCCGCCGAGAGTGTCCTTGACGTCGTGCACGGCGCCGCCGATGTCAGGCGTGTCGCCGCCAGCGCTGCCGATGGCGTCCTTGACGGGGTCCAGGGCTTTCTCAACTGGCCCCGTCACCGGCTTTACCGCGTTCTCAACAGGGTCTGTGACCGGTGTCAGGGCGTTGTCGGCCGAGTCGACGACGGGATTGACGGCGTTCTGAAGCGGGTCCAGGATCGGCTCGGTCCCGGGCAGCCGCGATGGGGGAGTGACCTGCAAGGAAGCCGCCAGGGCTGACGTCGACACCGGCGGTGCCGTCTGTGCAATGCTAGAGATGCTGGTCGTAATAAGCGCCTGCCGGACGATAGCAATCAGGTCGTTCATCAGAATGATGGGGCTTCGAACGATGAAGCCGAAGATGCCGAAAGGTCCCGCCACCCACAGGGACACCACTACTGACGCAGCCAGCAGAAACGGTATCGCTGCTCTCGGTTTCATCGCACACCCCCGGCAGTTGCGAGTGTAATATGGTGGCCGGACCGCCGGCAAGGCCTATGTAACAGCATTACAGAGCAAGAAGCCTGCCACGGCGGGGACTGCCCCCACAAGCTAGGAGGGCATGTTTCCTCCAGTATGGTCCGGGTCTGGAATCGCCTCACGCTCCTGCAGCGCTTCACACTCGCCAGCGCGACCATTGCCGTAGCGCTCGCCGTCGTGCTCTCGAACGCGATCGTCCGGGCGATCGAATCCTTCGCCACCAGAGACGAAGGCCAGGTCGCGGCCGACCTCGTCCTCCGGACCATCGCTCCCCAACTCCGACCGGCAGATTTCAAAGGAACGCTGCCTCCGGAGCGGCGAGCCCTCCTGGACGAGCTTTTCCTCGCGCACGGTGTCTCGTACCGGGCCCTGCGCATCCGGCTCTGGCGCGCGGACGGGGCGCTGCTCTACAGCAATGTCCCCGAGCCCAAGGCCCTGCTGCCCGCCGGGGTAGACCTTTCGACCCAAAACGGCTATGCGGTCTTCGTCGAACGGCAGGGGCGGCTTGAGAGGATCACGCCAAGCGTCCTCCGGTTCTTTGTTCCCGTGCAGGCAGCAGGCAACCCGAAGCCCATCGCTGCATTTGAGATCTTCTACGATCTGACCCATCTCCACCAGCAGTTGCAGCCTGTCCGGCGCATCGTGTGGATCGCCGTGCTCCTGGGCTTTTTCTTCCTGTACACCTCAGTCGATGTCCTCGTCCGCAGGGCGTCCCGGCGCCTGCTGAAGCAGCAGGACGATCTGAAAGCCGCACACCTGGGGACCTATGAAGCGCTAGCCAGCGCCATTGATGCGAAGGATTCCTATACCGGCGATCACTCCGCGCACATGGCCGACCTTGCGGCGTGGGTCGGACGCCTGTTGAGGCTGCCTCCGGATGTGGTGGAGGACGTGCGCGTCGGCGCCAGGTTGCACGACCTGGGGAAGATTGGGGTGCCCGATGCCATCTTGAACAAACCCGGCCCACTGAATCCCGACGAGCTGGTGATCATGCGCCGGCATGCCGAGCGGGGCTTTGAGATTCTACAGAAGGCACCGGTGTCCGAGGCAGCCAAGCTGGCTGTGCGGCACAGTCACGAGCGATGGGATGGGAAGGGTTATCCTGCCGGTCTCGCCGGCGAGGCGATTCCTCTGGTCGCGAGGATTGTGACGGTGGTAGACGCCTACGAGGCGATGACCAGCGATCGGCCGTACCGCAAAGCGCTGCCGGTACAGGAAGCGTTGGCGCGACTGGAGCGGGATGCTGGGTCTCACTTCGATCCGCATATCGCCCGCACGTTTGTTCAACTGATCCGCAAGGAAAAAGCACTACCCGGCCCGGCTGCTGCCCCCGCCCCCGCCGCTAAATCCGCCACCGGTACCGGTTGAGGACGACAGCGCGCGAGACAGGTTGTGGAAATTCTCCAGGGACTTCGTCAGAAACTCCAGTGATACCAGCGGCATACGCGCCGGACCTGGTATTTGGGCGCTAGGGCGACGTCCCGACTGAGATTGATTTGACTTCCATATATTCCTCGATGCCCTGTTTTCCGCCCTCGCGCCCGAGCCCGCTCTCTTTGTATCCGCCGAACGGGATCTCGTGCGTATATCCCGTGGCATCGTTCACACCGACCATGCCGTACTCGAGGGCTTCCGCCACGCGGATGGCCCGGCGGAGATCGCGCGTGTAGAAGTACGCGGCCAGTCCAAAGGTGGTGTTGTTGGACCGCTGGATGACCTCCGCCTCGTCGTTGAAGGTCATCACCGGCGCGACCGGGCCGAAAATTTCTTCCCTGGCGACAGCCATCTCCTCGCGCACCTGCGTGAGGACCGTCGGCGCGTAGAACAGCCCCTTGCTGTAGACGCCGTTCGTCAGCCGGCGCCCGCCGGTGTCCAACCGTGCGCCGGAGTGGACCGCGCTCTGCACGAGCCCGTCCACTTTGGAGAGGATCTCCGCGTTGATCAGCGGTCCGATCTGCGCGCCGGCTTCAAATCCCGGCGCCACCTTGAGCGCGTTGACGCGCTCGATGAACATGGGGATAAACTTCGCGGCGATGCTCTCCTGAACGTAAAGCCGGTTGGCGCAGATGCACGACTGGCCGGCCACCCGCAGGAACTTGATCCCCACCGCGCCGTCGGCGGCCGGCGCCAGGTCCGCATCGTCGAACACGATGAAGGGCGCGTTCCCGCCCAGTTCAAACGAGACGCGCTTGAGCTGCTGGCTGGCCCCGGCCATGAGGCGTTTGCCGACTTCAGTCGAACCCGTGAACGCGATCTTGCGCAAGGCGGGGTGATCCAGAAATACCTGCCCGATCACGCCGCTGTTTTTGCTGGTGAGCACGTTAAAGACACCTGAGGGCAGTCCCGCCGCTTCACAGATGCGGGCCAGCGCGAGCGCCGTCAGCGGGGTGGCGCTGGCGGGTTTGAGCACCACCGTGCAACCGGCCGCCAGCGCCGGTGCGATTTTGCGGGTGACCATCGTCGCCGGAAAGTTCCAGGGGGTAATCGCCCCGACCACGCCGAGCGGCTGACGCAGCACCCACAACCGCTTGCCAGACACTGGGGGCGGCACGATCTCCCCGTACACGCGGCGCGCCTCTTCCGCAAACCAGCTGAAATACCCGGTGGCAAACGCGACCTCGCGCCTGGCCTCGTCAAACGGTTTCCCGTTCTCCTCGGTCACCAGCCGCGCCAGGTCATCGCGCTGCTCGGTCATCAGCTCGAAGATCCGGCGGAGGATCTTGCCTCGTTCCAGCCCCGGCGTGGCCGCCCACGCGGCGAAGGCTTTGGCGGCCTCGTCGACGGCCTTCCACGCGTCGTCCCGCCCGGCATCGGGAAGCTCGGCCAGCGCTTCGCCCGTGGCGGGATTGGTGACGCGCATCGTCTTGCCGCTCGCTGCGCCGACCCACGCCCCGCCCACATACATCTGCGAACGTTCACCGACGACACTCATGCTGTGTCACCTCTTCGCCGTCCAGGGTAATTCCGTTGGTTCGCGTCGTGGTGCTGCGTACCCTGTCGGCTTGTGGTGCTGTCAGATTGTCCAGGTTGTGTAGGTTGTGTAGATTGAGTAGATTGAGAAGGTGGCATCCGGCGTTGGACGATTTCAAGTGATGGCAACCCTCCAGGCCGCGCGGGCGAAGGCACTGGGTCTCCCAGTGGCCAGCGCCAAGTCGTGGGGGCTCAACCGCGCCATCTACTACGCTGCCGCCAAGCGCGGTTTCAAGGGTGGCAAGGGTCCGGCGAAGCCGAAGAAATACACTGCTTCCTTCGGCGAGTTCTATCTGGGCGACGACAAAGCGTTCCAGATCAAAGCCGGCCGGGTCACGCTGTTCACGATCGGCGGCGAGATCCAGCGGCCGGAAGATTTTCGCCGGCAGATCGAGCAGCGGTTCGCCGGGACCTTCAAAGACGCGTGGGCTGAGGCGCTGCGCATCGTCATGGCGGTCCCCAAGCCGGTCCTGGAGGCCCAGCAGCAGTTCTACATGCAGCTGTACCGCCCGCGCCGGGACGTGCTGGCTGCGAAGTGGACGGAGCGAGCGGCGAAGAGACAGGAGTAGGGTGTTCCCGTCATCGCGAGCCCCGAAGGGGCGTGGCGATCTCCGTATGAACGAACTAGCAATCGAAACGCGGGACCTGGTTCGTACCTACCGGATCAGAAAGTCCCCCACGAACCCATCCGGCGCGCCGGTGGTGGCGCTGGACGGTGTGACCCTGGACATCCCGCGCGGGGAGTTCTTCGGGCTCCTGGGACCGAACGGCGCGGGGAAGACCACGTTTATCAAGGTGCTGGTGACGCTCCTGCTGCCCACGTCCGGGTCGGCCCACGTGGCGGGACTTGACGTGGTCGGACAGGCGCAGCAGGTGCGCGAGCGCATCTCGATGGTGTCGGGCGGGGAGCATTCCGGCTACGGGTTGCTGACCGTCCGCGAGCAGTTGTGGATGTTCAGCCAGTTCTACGGACTGCCGACCCGCCCGGCCCTGGCCCGGATCGACGAGCTGCTCCGGATCGTCGGCCTGTATGAGGAGCGCAGCCGGCGTGTCAGCGCGCTCTCGACGGGCATGCGCCAGAAAATGAACATGGTGCGAGGGCTGCTGCCGGATCCGGACATCCTGTTCCTCGACGAGCCCACGGTGGGGCTCGATGTCGAGGCGGCCCGCGACGTCCGCGCGTACATTAAGGAATGGATCCACGCCAATTCGCGCCGCACCATTCTGCTCACGACGCATTACATGCACGAGGCGGAGGAACTCTGCGACCGGGTGGCGATCATCCACAAGGGCCGCATCGTGGCCTGCGATACCCCCGCGGCGCTGCGCCGGCGCACGGCCGGGGGCACATACTTCGTGCTGACCACCGAGCCGCTGGACGGAATTGCCTGGGTGAGCGGGGTGCCCGGCGTGCAGCGGGCGGACGCGCGCGTCACAGACGGCAGGACGGAATTGCGCCTGCAGGTGGCCGACGACGGCGCGATTGCTGGCGTAGTGAAAGCGCTGGCCGATCGGGAGCGGAGGATCTTCTCGCTGCAGAAGATCGAGCCCAGCCTGGAAGATGTCTTCGTGCAGATCGTGGGCCGGAGGCTGGAGGAAGCAGACGAAGGGGGCCGGCCGTGAGCGAGATCGCCCGCGCCCGCGGGTTGCGCCGGGTTGTGCGTGCTACGCTGGGCCGCGCGTATCCGCGCATTATCGGGGCCAACCGCGAGCGGTCGTGGCTCTTCTACGATACGGTGCTGCCCCTGCTGGGGACGATCGCGTTTGTGTACGTGTATAAGGCGCTGGGCGCGCCGGACCGGTTTGTCGGCTACGTGATCATGGGCGGCGCGACGATGGCATTCTGGATGAATGTGATGTGGAACATGGCCGCGCAGTTCTACTGGGACAAGCAGGGCGGGAATCTGGAACTGTACATGGTCCTGCCCTGCGGCATCGTCCCCATCTTGCTGGGGATGTCCATCGGCGGTTTCGTGGGCACGCTGGTGCGGGCGGCGGCGATCATTGTCATCGGATCGGTGCTCTTCCACGTTACGTACGCGATCACGCAGCTCCCGCTCTTCCTGCTGATCTTTGCTGTGGGCATCATCGCGCTGTACGGCCTGGGCGTGACGTTTGCCAGCGTGTTCCTGATGTGGGGGCGGGAAGCGTGGCACATGGCGGAGCTGTTCATGGAGCCGGTGTTCCTGGCTTCAGGGTTCTACTTTCCGGTGCGGGCGCTGGGGTTCTGGGTGGGCATGGGAACGTCGATCATCCCGCTGACCCTAGCGCTGGATGCGATGCGCCAGCTGTTGTTCCCCGGGAGTCACCCGGCGCTCCTGCCGGTGCGGGCAGAACTCGGGGCGCTGGTCGGCCTGGCCGTGATGTTCATGCTAGTGGCACGCTGGTCACTGCGCAAAATGGAGTATCTGGCCCGGCGGGAAGGGCGGTTGAGCCTACGATTCTGAGGCTAGTTTGTCCTCGCGGGACCCGACGTATCTTCTGTCATTGCGAGGCCCGAAGGGCCGAACCAATCTCCTCGCGTGTGGAGATTGCTTCGTCGCTACTCTCCTCGCAATGACGATCTCAGGGTAGCATGCCGACCCAGGTGTCCGTTCGTTCACAATCTAGCCTCTCGCGCTGGTGGCGGACTCTTCGGGTCGGGTACTGGTTGGGTTGGCAGATCGAGAGCAACTGGACCGACCCGCTGCTGTTCTTCATCTATTCTATCGCCCGGCCGCTGGGCGGCGTGCTCATCCTCGTCTTCATGTACCACGTGGTGGCCCGGGCCGGTGGCGCCGCGATGCTGGGGTTCTTCGTGGTGGGCACGGCCTGCTGGCCGTTTGTGGTGCGGGGCATGATGGGCACGGCCTACAGTCTGATCAGCGACCGCGAGCACTGGAGGACGCTGCGCTACGTGTACATCTCTCCCATCTCACTTCGTGCCTACCTGGTGGGCCGCGCGCTGGCGCAGGCCACCTCAGCCGTGGCCGCCGCCGCTGTTACCCTGGTCTTCGGGCGCTGGGTGCTGGGGGTGCCGATGCATCTGGCCACGATAAACGCTCCCTACACAGCGGCGGCGTTCGTCCTGGGGATCGGCGCGGTGATCGCGCTGGGGCTGATTGTGGTGAGCGCGGCCGTCCTCATCTCGGGTGAAGCCTGGCGCATGCCGGAAGGTGTCGGCGCCGCCCTGTATCTGGTATGCGGCGCGATCTTCCCGGTGACCGTGCTCCCGCCGGCGTTGCAGGCGCTGTCTCAGGCGATTCCACTCACCTGGTGGCTGGAGGCGATGCGCCGCGGCCTGCTGGGGCCGGCGGTCGTCCGTTCGCTGCCTCAATTCACGGATCCCACGGTCTTGGGCTTTCTGGCCATGCTGACCGCGCTGTGGGTCGCAGCCGCCCTGGTCGCGTTTACCTTCGCGGAACGGCGGGCCCGGCAGCTCGGGATCCTGGATCGCGAATCGATGTACTGAGGGAATAGACACAGCGCGCCGAACAGGTTCACAATAGGGGACACCGATGGACCTCTCGCTATTCCATCCGTTGATTGCCCGTTGGTTTGTGGGGCGGTTCGGGGAGCCGACCGCACCGCAGGTCCAGGGCTGGGCGCACATCGCCGAGGGTCGAGACACGCTGGTCGCGGCCCCGACCGGGTCCGGCAAGACGCTGGCCGCATTTCTCTGGTCGATCAATCATCTGGTGGCGGCGGCTCACAACGGCACGCTGCGTGACGAGACCGCGGTCGTCTATGTGTCCCCCCTCAAAGCCCTGGGCAACGACATCCAGAAGAACCTGCAGGAACCGCTGGCCGCAATTTCCGCACTGGCGGAGCAGGCCGGCACCCCATTGCCGGAGATCCGGGCCATGGTGCGCTCGGGCGACACGCCCGCGCGCGAGCGGAACCTCATGGTCCGCCGCCCGCCCCACATCCTGATCACCACCCCCGAGTCGCTGTACATCCTCCTGACCGCGCAGCGCAGCCGCGAGTTTCTGCGCACCGCCCGCGTGGTCATCGTGGACGAGATTCATGCCGTCGCCGGCGACAAGCGCGGCAGCCACCTGGCGCTGTCACTGGAACGGCTCGACCTGCTTGCCGGCCGCAACCTCCAACGCATCGGGCTCAGCGCAACGGTCAAACCCATCGACGCGATTGCCCGGCTGCTGGTGGGGGCCGGCCGTACCACACGGGACGGGCAACCGCTCTGCGCGATCGTGGACGTGGGACACCGCCGGGCATGGGAGCTGCGCGTGGATGTGCCTACCCAGCCGCTCAGCCATGTTGCCTCGCACGAGATGTGGGCGGAGGTCTACGACCGGATCGCCGCACTGTCCCGGGACCATCGCACGACTCTGGTGTTCGTGAACACTCGGCGGCTGGCCGAGCGGGTTGCGCATCAACTGACTCAGCGGTTAGGCGAGGGCAAAGTCGCCCCGCACCACGGCAGCCTTTCCAGGCAGATCCGGTTGGACGCCGAGCGGCGGTTGAAATCGGGAGAACTCGCGGTCGTGGTGGCGACGGCGTCGCTGGAGTTGGGGATTGACATCGGCCACGTGGATCTGGTGTGCCATCTGGGCGCGCCGCGGGCGCTGGCGACACTGCTGCAGCGCGTCGGCCGCTCAGGGCACTGGCTGGGCAGCGTCCCCAAGGGGGTGTTATTCCCGCTCACCCGCGATGAACTGGTCCAGTGCGCGGCGGCGGTCCAGGCGGCTCGCGCCGGTGAGCTGGACCGCATCGTGATGCCGCGCAAACCGCTCGATGTCCTGGCGCAGCAGATGGTCGCGATCGCCGCGAGCGAGGAGATCCGGGAGGACGATCTGTGGGCTCTGATTCGTCGCACGCTGCCCTACCACCACCTCCCCCGCGAGGAGTTCGAGCAAATCGTGCAGATGCTGTCGGAGGGCATCAGCAGCCGCCGCGGTCGGGCCGGCGCGTTTGTGCACCGCGACCAGATCCACGGGGTGCTGCGCGGTCGTCGGGGGGCACGCCTGGCGGCGATCACGTCGGGCGGTGCGATCCCCGATACGGCCGACTACGACGTCATCGAAGAGCCGCAGGGCACGTTTGTCGGCAAGGTCAATGAGGATTTTGCCATCGAGAGCCAGGGCGGCGACATCTTTCTGTTGGGCAATACCTCCTGGCGCATCCGGCGCGTGGAAGCAGGCAAGGTCCGCGTGGAGAATGCGCATGGCGCGCCGCCGTCGGTTCCCTTCTGGCTCGGCGAGGCCCCGGCGCGCACGGCAGAGCTCTCGCAGGCGGTCTCCGCGCTGCGTCAGACTGTGGCGGACCGGCTGGGCGACCGAGAAAGCGTCACGCAGTGGCTCATCGCCGAGACGGGAGTGGACCGGGCCGGCGCGGAGCAGATCGTCGCGTACGTGGCGGAGACGGTGGCCATCTTGGGGTGCGTGCCGACGGCCCAGACCATCGTCGCCGAACGATTCTTTGATGAAGCGGGCGGCATGCAGCTCATCTTGCACACCCCGTTTGGCGGCCGCATCAATCGCGCGTGGGGCCTGGCGATTCGCAAGCGCTTCTGCCTGACCTTCGATTTCGAGCTGCAGGCCGCGGCAACAGATGATGGCATTGTGCTGTCGCTGGGCGAGCAGCACAGTTTCCCGCTGGACAGCGTCTTCGCCTTTGTGCGGACCGCAACGGCGAAAGAGGATTTGATCCAGGCGTTGCTCGCGTCACCGATGTTTACCAACCGGTGGCGCTGGAACGCCAACCGGGCGCTGGCCGTGTTGCGCTATGCTGGCGGGCGGCGCGTGCCGATGCCGATCCAGCGCATGCGGGCTGAAGACCTGATGGCCGCGGTTTTTCCCGAGCAGGTGGCCTGCCAGGACAACCGCTCCGGCCCCGTCACCCCGCCCGACCATCCGCTGGTCAACGAGACCATCGCCAACTGCCTGTACGAGGCGATGGATCTCGACGGGCTGCTGGAGATCGCCGGGCGTCTTGAGCGAGGCGAGCTGCGCACTGTTGCCGTGGAAACTCCCAGCCCCTCGCCCATGTCCCACGAGATCCTGAACGCCAACCCCTTCGCCTTCCTGGACGATGCCCCGCTGGAAGAGCGGCGGGCCCGCGCGGTGACGCTGCGCCGTACCGACCCGGATCTGGCGCGAGGCCTGGGCGCGCTGGATCAGGCGGCGATCGACGAGGTGCGCCAGCAGGCTCAGCCGGATGTCCGCGACGCCGACGAGCTGCACGATCACCTTCTGTCCGTCGGGCTGCAGCCGGAGGCGGAGGCCGAGGGCTGGAAGCCATACGCCGAAGCTCTGATCGGCACCGGTCGCGCAACGGTGGCCGTCTGGCGTGATGAGTCGTACCGGGAGTACCGCGCCTACGCGGCCGCTGAGCGTCTCACGCTCGTCCGCGCTGCCGTGCCCGACGTGCGCTTCACCCCTGAGATCACCCTCGCGCTTCCGCGCGCCGGGCAGGCTGAGCTGACGCAGGATGACGCGATCCGTCAGATCGTACTGGGATGGCTCGTCGTGACCGGTCCGGTGATGTCCCAGGTTTTAGCGGCCCGCCTTGGGGTGCGCCAGGCCGACATCGAGATTGCGCTGGCCGCCCTGGAGGGGATGGGCACGGTGCTGCGCGGCCGGTTCACGCCGGGGACTGTGGAAGAAGAGTGGTGTGAGCGCAGGCTGCTGGCCCGCATTCACCGGCTGACGCTGGGCCGGCTCCGCCGGGAGATCGAGGCAGTGCCTGCGGCGGACTTCATGCGTTTCCTGTTCCGCTGGCAGCACATCCAGCCGGGTTCGCAGCTCCACGGCCGCGACGGCGTGCTCCAGATCATCGGCCAGTTGCAGGGGATGGAGCTTCCGGCGCCGGCGTGGGAAGAGCACGTGATTCCCGCGCGCGTCCGCCTCTACGATCCGGCGGATCTCGAGCATCTCTGTTTGTCTGGCACTGTGACCTGGGGCCGGCTCAGCGCTGGCGCTGCCCTGAACCGCGAACCGGTTCAGGGGGCGGCGATGACTGAGGAACCGTCGGGGGCCAGCAAGCGCCGTCAAGGACCGGGCCGCAACTCCCCCATCGCGTTTGTCCTGCGCGAGGACCTGCCGGTCTTCTTGCGCGACCAGCGTGATCTCGATGCCGCGCTGGCCCGCCTCTCTTCGGCTGCGGGTGATGTCGCCCGGTACCTCCAGCAGCGCGGCGCGTCATTCATGCCCGATATCGTGAAGGGGACCCGCCGCCTGCCCGCGGAGGTTGAGGACGCGCTATGGGAACTGGTCGCTCACGGCGTGGTAAGCGGTGATGGTGTGGCCGGGCTGCGGCAACTGCTGCACGGGGGCGGGCGGCATCGCGACCGGCGGCGCTTCCGGGCGTACGGCGCCGCCCGGTCCGGACCGTACGGCGGAGGACTCCGCACACACGGGCGGTCGCTGCCGGTGGGGCGGTGGTCGTTGTGGCATGGGGCGGCCGACGTCGAATCCCATGGCCGTGAGGAAGCCATCGCCCGCCAGTTGCTGCGGAGATATGGTGTGGTGTTTCGCGATCTCGTGGCCCGGGAGCCGCTGGCGCCCGGGTGGCGCGTCCTGCTGGGAGTCTACCGCCGCTGGGAGGCTGCGGGTGAGATCCGCGGCGGCCGTTTCGTGGCGGGATTTGTCGGCGAGCAGTTCGCGCTGCCGGAAGCCGTTGAGTCGCTCCGAGCGGTCCGTCGCGCTCCAGAAGACCGCGAAGTGGTTGTGGTGTCCGCCGCCGATCCGCTGAATCTGGTGGGCATTATCCTGCCAGGCGGGAAAGTGTCCTCCGTCTCCGGGCTGGCGGTCGCGTACCGGAACGGCGTGCCTGTTGACGTGGCCCCCATGGGCGCCCTCCTCAGCAGGCTCCAGCGCGTCACGAACCCAGTGAACAGTGAATAGTGAGTAGTGAATAGTGAGTAGTGAATAGCGAGTCGTGTCGCTGTTTCCGAGATTTTGCTATTCACCATTCACTATTCACTTTTGTTAGGTTCCCCACACCAGGGCGCACGCCGCGTAGGTAAACCCGCCGCCGAAGGCTGCGAGCACGATCCGGTCGTCGTCGTGAATCCGGCCGCCCTGCACCGCCTCGAATAGCGCCAGCGGCACGCTGGCCGCAGACGTGTTCCCGTACTCTTGGATGTTCACGACAAACTTTTCCATGGGCAGGTGCAGCTGCGAGGCCATCGCCTCGATGATCCGTAGGTTGGCCTGGTGCGGCACGATGAGGTCCACGTGCTCCATCGTCCACCCGGCCCGCGCGACCGTTTCGCGAATCAATCCGGGAACCGTCCGCACGGCCAGCTTGAACACCGCCTGCCCATCCATGTATCCGCGGTGAAGTTTGCGGTCGATCGCCTCGCGCGTCATGGGCATGCGCGAGCCGCCGGCGGGTACTTTCAGGACATTCCCGGCCGACCCGTCTGCGCCCACCATGCCTGCGTAGATCCCGCGGCCGGTGTCCGATGCGCCAAGCACGGCGGCGCCCGCGCCGTCGCCGATCAACACGCACGTGGTCCGGTCTTTCCAGTCGACGAGCCGGCTCAGCGTCTCCGCACCGACGACCAGCGCCGTGCGGGCGAGGCCCGACGTGAGCATCTGCCCGGCCGAGATCAGGCCATAGACGAAACTCGAGCATGCGGCGAGCAGGTCAAACGCACCGGCCTGCGGGGCGCCCAGCCGCTCCTGCAGCAGACAGGCGGTCGCGGGAAAGAGCATGTCCGGCGTGGCCGTCCCCACCAGGATCAGGTCGAGGTCCTGCGCGCGGACGGCGGCGGCGTCCAGGGCCTGCTGCGCGGCGATGACTGCGAGGTCCGAGGTCGCCTGGTCGGGGCCGGCGACGTGCCGGCGCTTGATCCCAGTCCGCGTCGTGATCCACTCGTCGCTGGTGTCAACCAGGCGCGCCAGGTCGTCGTTGGTCAGCACCTTCGGAGGTGCATAGGCGCCCAGACCCAGGACGGCCGCGCGCGTCTGAGCGACTCCGTGGACGGCCATGGGGGACAGTTCGGCGGCCGCCGGAGGACTCCTCATCGCACGGGTCGAACGTTCGCCCCGTGAACCAGACGACGGCGCCAATCGCGGCGATTACCCAGATTCCCCCGTTTACGGAGTTCTCCGAAGCGGAGATGGCGGAACTCCTCCCGCGGGTGCAGCGCCGCAGCTACCGCGCGGACGAGACGATCTTCCGGGAAGGCGATCCGCCCGCGTTCATTTACTATGTCGTCAGCGGCGAGATCAATCTGACCCTGACATCCGAAGAACGGCGCATCAGCGTGGGCAAGTTCTCTGCCGGCCGTCTGCTGGGGATCCAGACGATCTTCGACGACGGGCCGCACTTTCTGTCGGCTACCGCGCTGACGCCGACCACGGTGCTGGCGGTTCCGCGCGCGGATCTCGTCGCGGTCCTGCGGCGGCATCCGGATGCGGTGTTGAAGATGGCGGCGATCTTTGCCACACAGATTCGCGCTGCCGCTCTGCTCGTTGCGGAGATGCAGTTCCTGGATCTGCCGGTCCGCCTGGCCAAGCGCATCCTCGAGCTGGCGGAAGCGGCAGGCCCGGGGCGCTCTGCCGCGGCGGTCAAGGTCACGCAGAAAGAACTCTCCGAGCTCGCCGGCGCCACGCGCGGCGGGGTGAATCGCGCCTTGAAACGATTGGAGCACCTTGGTCTCGTCAAGATCAGCCGCGGCACGATTACGGTCGTGGCGCCGGACCGTCTCCGCCGGCTGGCACAGCAGGAACCTCTCCCCATGATTCTGGGCCTCTCGCATCCCCCGCAGTAGGGCCTCCGGCAGTAGTTTATCGAACAAACGTTTGTCAGGGATATTCCGTCAAAATGTTACATAGTTACCCTGATTTCGGGGAAGAATCAAATATGGTCAGATGAGGACGCGTAGCACGCTTGTTGTGATGGTCCGGACAATCTGGCGTGCTCAATCGGGTGGGCTTCGGCCCACCCCTTTTTTTGCGCGCGAAGGTGAAGCCAGTCGAGGATCTGCGACAGGGAGGGTGATGAAATGACGCGTTATCCCCGGTTTGTGATCCTGCTCGTGATCTTCATCGTGTCGATGACGCTAGGGTTCCCGCTTCCATTTGCGCAGAGCCAGACAGACATCATCGAACTCTTACCTGACACCGCAATTCTGCTGGACCAGTCGAGCGGCAGCGGCAGCGGCGGGAATGCGACCTCGACGTCGTCGACGAACATCTTCTCACCCGCTGCATTCGTTGACTACAAGCGGATCGGCGGCGAACCGACGGTGGTAGTTGACCGGTACCCGTTTGCACCAGGCCAGTTCGGCTGCCCGAACACCGCGACGAGCCCGTGTCCACCACGCGACATCGTGTATGTTTCGGCGCCGCAGGGATTTCTCTTCCCTCACTACAGCAACTTCTTCAAGTCGGACGACCTCGGCCAGACGTTTCGTGTTCCCCACCACATTCCGACCACCGCCTTTGGGACCACGCAAGGCGGCGGCGGGGGTGACAGCCACCAAGTAGTCGGCACGGTCTCGCACAGGGTCTATTTCGTCGACCTTGCGCTCAGCTGCATCACGATGAACACGTCGGTCGACCTCGGTGAGAACTGGACGAGCGACCAGTTCGGCTGCGGCTCGAGCCTTCTCGACGATCGGCAGTGGGTCGAAGCAGACGAGCTGTATCCGGGGCTGACGGCGCAGGACGGCTGGGTCTACATCAGCGCCATCAACCTCTTCGACCCTGCCCTGCCGACGCTGATCGCGTCGCGGGCACCGGGGAACGAGGCTGGCGTCGTCCCCGGCTCGTTCGTCGCCCACTCGCCCTGCAACCCATTGACGTTCACGGTCGGTGCGGGCGTGCTCGTACCTGCGCCCGACAACATGGCGACGCCGTGCCCGGATCCGTCTGATCCTTACCTCTGGGTCGCCGGACCGGTTACTTCGGACAAAACCGTGCGCTCGGGAAATTCGACGCACCCCGTCTACATTCCGTTCGTGCGGCGCATCAGCGCGGGCGGCCTGGGGCAAGATTGCCCCTGCCCCTGGCAGCTTTACATCGCCAAGTCCGTCAACGGTGGCACCGACTGGACGCGGCTGAAGCTCGCCGACCTTCCCAAAACGGTCGACCCGGCGCAGATCTTCGTCCAGATGGCGATCGATCGAGCCGGCAACCTCTACTACAACTGGTCGCAAGCCCGGAACGTGACATCGAGCGGTGAAGGCGAACAGGACATTTACTACACCTTCTCGACCGACGGCGGCGTTCATTGGGCCTCTCCGATCGACCTGACCGGTTCGGCGAATGACTCAGCGATCTTCTCGTGGATGGTCGCCGGCGACGCGGGTCGGGTCGACCTTGTCTACTACAAGTCGAACAGCGGCGCGAACTCGAACGTCAATGTGGGACAGGTCTGGAACGTCTACTTCGCCCAATCGATGAATGCGCTCAATACCGGCGCGAACTTCAATGGCGTCCAAGTGAGCGCCGAGCCCAACCACGTCGGCGACATCTCCACTGGGGGTCTCTTCGGCTCGGCCGACCGCGACCTGCTCGACTTCTTCACCGTCGATGTCGACCACCTCGGTGCCGCGCACATCGTGTACTCGGACGACCATCAGAGG
>Ga0209689_1000975_pt1 | contig 20910 bp, 17 predicted proteins | sample GraSoiAngelo_149_FD_187119 | JGI IMG/M metagenome (GOLD analysis project Ga0209689, IMG submission 187119) | Grasslands soil microbial communities from the Angelo Coastal Reserve, California, USA - 14_1009_09_30cm (SPAdes) (version 2) | ecosystem: Environmental > Terrestrial > Soil > Grasslands ... | reverse complement strand
GGAAAAGGTGGATGAATGCGTTGGGAAGATCATTCCGAAGCTTCTTGATCTTGGCGGTAAGTGCATCGTGACGGCCGATCACGGGAACTGCGAACAAATGCGCAACGCCGACGGTTCGCCGAATACGGCGCACACGACAAATCTCGTGCATTGCATTTACGTCGCGCGCGATGCCGCCAAGTTTCGCTGCGAAGATGGGATTCTCGCCGATGTCGCCCCGACGCTTCTTTTTTTGCTCGGAATGAAACAGCCAGCGGAAATGACCGGGCGCAACTTGCTTGTTCCGGTTTCCGGGAAACACCCGAGCAGTTAGCAACATCGACCTCGCACCGTCACGACGTCGTCGAACGTGATCTCAAGTTGTCGATTCAACACGCGCGTTCCGGCCGCAGCGATTCGCTGGAGAAAACGTAATCGATTTTCGGGAGCATTTTCGTGTCGGACCGGTTTGCGCGCTAACGAAATGGCGCCATCGGATTCCACCAGCGCGCCCCATCCAACAGGAATTTCTATCTCCTCAAACAATTCGTTAGGCAAAACGAGAAAGAACAAATTCGCACAGCGATAACGAAGTAGTTTTTCGAACTTGGTGCAATCGAAGAGACAATTTTGCAGCGCGGACAACTCGCGCAAAACGCGCGCATAACCGTGATGTTCGATCGCTGCGAAATCGTACGAATCAAATTCGGGAAAAAGTGAGTCCGCGATTCGGAGATTCGGATAATGCACGCGCAAATTTCTTTCGAGAATTTGGCGGCGGCGATAAACAGTTTTCAACCGTGCGCGGACGGCAACGCTGCAACAATTGTCTCTTCGCAAATCAGGCAGCGCCTGTTTGCATTCGAAGATCGCGGTCAACCCGACTCCGCTCGGCTTTGGTCGATAAGCGGCGACATCGGCGCGATATCGGCAATGAGGCAAACTCACTTCGAGCGCGCAAGCGGAGTAGCCTTGAGCCTGCGCCCAAAGCAACGCGAGACGTTTCAAACGCGCATGGATCAAAGTTTCCGCGCGACCGTTATTCAATTGCGCGTCCATTCTGCCAATTCTCGCGCCCAGTAAGTGATGATGATGTCGGCGCCGGCGCGCTTGAGCGAGGTCATGATCTCGAGAACGGCCGCGCGCTCGTCCACGATGCCTTTTTCGGCCGCGGCTTTAATCATCGCGTATTCGCCGCTCACATGATAAGCCGCTGTCGGCTTGCCAAAACGTTCGCGCACCCGCCATAGGATGTCGATGTAGGGCAGAGCCGGTTTCACCATCACGATGTCGGCGCCTTCCTCGATATCGAGCGCCACTTCGCGCAGCGCTTCCTCCGCATTTGCGCAATCCATCTGGTACGATCGGCGATCGCCAAATTGCGGCGGGCTTTCCGCAGCGTCGCGAAACGGTCCGTAAAAGACGGAAGCAAACTTCGCCGCGTAACTCAGGATTCCAGTTTGATCAAAACCGTCCGCGTCGAGCGCCTCGCGAATCGCGCCGATGCGACCGTCCATCATGTCGCTTGGTGCCACCAGGTCGGCGCCGGCCTGGGCATGGGAGAGCGCGGTTTTGACCAGAAGATCGACAGTCTCATCGTTCAGAACATGGAAGTGATCATCATCGATGCGCGTGACGCCGCAATGACCGTGACTCATGTATTCGCACAAACAAACATCGGTGATCGCGACGATTTCCGGACATTTTCTCTTGATCGCGCGCAATGCTTTTTGCACGACGCCGTTTTCCGCGTAAGCCCCACTGGCCTGTTCATCTTTTTTTTCCGGGATTCCGAAAAGCAGGATGGCTTGCAGCCCCGTGTCCCGGGCGCGCTGCGCTTCATCGACGATCCCTTGCATCGACAATTGAAAGACGCCTGGCATGCTCGCGATTGGCCGGCGCTGGTCGATTTTCTCGCTCACGAAAAGTGGCAAAACGAAATCGTGCGGGCTGGGTTTTGTTTCGCGCACGAGATTGCGCAAGGCCGGCGAACGCCGCAAGCGGCGCGGTCGATCCACCAATTTTCTCACAGACCGAGGCTACGCGTTCGGCGCAGGCGTCGCAAGCTCGCCATAGGACGAGTCCGTGTCGCCGCGGCGACCGGACTTGACGGGAGGAAGCGTTCCATGTAGCGCGTGCTTGGCGCGCCCGCCTTCTTTCCATGTCTCAAGCGGCCGATTACTTGTTGATCGATATCAGCAATTCGTTCACGAAACTGGCGTTCGCTTCGAAAACGCGAATTGTTCGGCCGAGACGAATGGCGACGGACAAATTGATGAGCGCTTGTCTTCGTCAATTCGTAAAGCGCCGAAAGATCGAGATGGTGGTTGTTTGTTCGGTTGTGCCCAGAAAAAATCGCGTTGTCCGCGCGGCTGCGGGAAACACAAAAGTGCTTTGGTTAAATTCGCGATTAGATCTTGGGGTTGGAATCGATTATCCACACCCGCGTTCGATTGGAGCAGACCGATTGGCCAATGCTGCCGCGGTGGCAAAGCTTTACGGTTGTCCTTCGATCGTGGTGGATTTCGGCACGGCTGTGACTTTCGATATTATTTCGAAACGCCGAAATTATGTTGGCGGAGTGATTGCGCCGGGTCTGGAGGCGATGACAAATTTTCTTTATCAGCGCACAGCTTTGTTGCCCAAACTCTCGTTGATAGAACCGCGCCGCGCCATTGGGAAATCGACAATTGCCGCGATGAGGTCCGGCGCCGTCTTTGGTTATCGCGGATTAGTGCGCGAGATTATCACCCGGATCAAAGCGGAGCGATTTCCGCGCGAGAAAGTTCACATCGTAGCCACGGGCGGCTACGCACAGTTAATCGCGGCGAAGTTGCGCGAGATCGACGCGATCCATCCGCATCTGACCTTGGAAGGGTTGCGCATCGTCGCGAATCTCAATTCGTAATCGCGCCCGCCAAAAGCCTGGTAGCTTCCCGGCGCAATTCTGCTAATTATAGCGCCAGAAAAGGGCTCCGGCTGGCTTGTAAATTTTATGCTTGTCATCGGTTGCGCAAAGGTTGTAATGCGAATGGCATGAACATTCGGAAAATCGCGGCGATTACAGTTTTGGTGTTCAGTTCCCTCGCGGCCACTAACGTTGCACCGTCGAAATCGGAACTGGAGGAAATGTATAACAAAGCGTTCCGGGATTTCGAGGCGAATAATTTTCCCGAGGCATTGAAAGAGCTCGATGCGATAGACGCTCGTCAACCGGATCTGGCGGAATCGCAAAATCTGCGCGGCGTAATCCTGATGCGGGAAGGCATCTACGACAAGGCGGAAGCAGCCTTGCTCGAAGCGGTGCGGATCGATCCGAAGTTTTGGAACGCGCGCTTTAACCTGGCGGAGATTCCGTTTCTCAAGAGAGATTGGGTGGGAGCTCGCACTCGTTTCCAACAGCTTCTCTCGAGTGACGTGGCCGGTCTGGAGGGTGAAGCGACGCAACTTATTCAATATAAGATTCTACTGACCTATCTGCTCGAGGGAAAAGAGAACATGGTCGATTCCATTCTGGCCAAGTTCGAGCTTTCGCCCGATACGCCGGCCGTTCATTACGCGAACGCCGCCATCGCGCTCCAACACAAGAAGAACAAGGAAGCAAGAGATTTGATCGTTGTGGCGGAGAAAAACTTTTCTCCACAACTGAACAAGGTTTTTGCAGAATCGTTGTATGAAGTCGGCTGGCTGGAAAAGCCAGCCGGCCAGACGCGCCCCTCGCTGCCGTTAGCGACTGCGGCCGAGCGCGCCGCAAAGACCAAAGCTTTGGCGCTCTCAAGTTTCGAACAAGCGCAACAAGCCGTCCAACAGCGTGACTTCGCGACGGCGCGGAAATTTATCGACGAGGCCAATGCGGCCGACCCGAATCAGGCGCCGATCCTCAATTTGCGGGGCGAGATTTTGATGGAGCAGAAGGAATTCGACGAAGCGGAAGCCGCGTTTAAGAAGGCGTCCAAAGTGGATCCGAAATTCCGCGAGGCGCAATACAATCTCGCGCAAATTCCGTTTAAGAAAAAAGATTATACACGGGCGCGAGAGCGCTTCGACGCGCTCTTTAAGCAGACACCAGGGGGCGATAAGAATCAGGCGGCGCAGATCATTAAGTTCAAGATCTACATGACGCTTTTGCTGGAAGGCAAAGAGAGCCGCGCGCAAAAGATGATGGAGCAGTTCCAGTTTACGGGAGACACGCCGGCGCTGTACTACGCGCAGGCAGCTTGGGAGTTTCAGCACAACAACCCGAACAAAGCAACCGACTGGATTGCATCGGCCAAAAAGATCTACTCGCCCGCCCTTAACAACCTTTTCGGGGATGCCTTCTATGATCTCGGCTGGCTGCAGAGTCCAGCGATGGTGGCTTCCTCCACTCCGACGACTGAAGCAGCCGCTGCCATGTCGGCGCCAACTGAATCCAGCCCGGCAATCGAGCCCAGCCCGATTCCTAGCGCTGTTGCAGCCGCAAATAATCCAGCCAAAGAAGCGAAGACGGAATCTTCGCCTTCTTCTTCTTCGCCGGCCGCGAGTCCGGTGATTGCTGGAATGGAGGCGACGAGTTCGCGAGCGGCCGAATCTCCCGTTGCGGTTACGCAGCCGCCCGTTGTGGCCTCAAATGAAGCCCCCGCGAAGCCGGAGGAGGCGGCTGCCGCTCCAGCAGCTGCGTTCTCGCCTACGGTTGAAACCCAGGTTGCGGCAGCATCGCCTTCCGCTTCCATCGCTGCATCGGCTGCTCCTGTCAGCCAGGGTGAACAACCTGCTGCTGCTCAATCGCAGCCTTCGGTGCTACCATCGGCCGCGCCTGCCAGCGCCCCGGCTGTCGTGGCTGCCACGCCAGCCACGGTGCTCGCCCCGACTCGCGTCCGAGAGTGGTCCCGGCCTGTCATGGGCGAGACGCCGCAGACGTTGCTCGTTGGCGGATTGCTCCTGGCCGGCATCTTCTTGTTGGCTTGGGTCATCGTTCCGTTGGCTCGGGTGATCGCTCCTGAGGTTCGCCGCCGCCTGACCAACATTACGATTTACCGCCAGGCAGCGCCCGTTACCGGACCACGCTTGGACGAAGTCACTCTCGCTCCATCACAAGAGCACTTGGCGACCGTGAGCAATCACTTCGTTGGTGGCCCGCGCCGGGTCTCGCTCCAGTTGAGAGCGTCGGAACCTTCGTTGCGACGCAGCGTTCTGCCGCTGGGGAAACTCGATCGCGCTTTCGGCGGAGGAGCAACTCTTGGCGCGGTGGAAACTTTCGCTTATCGCAATCCCGAGGCCGAAGTTGAGTTGGTGCCGCTCGCCGAGCCCATCTTTGAGTCCTCAGTTGGCCCTGTCCTCGAACAGGTTGAGATTCCAAGCGTCGACTTCACCCCAAGTGCCGAGGTTTTGTCTCCAGTCATTCCGCCAATGCCGGAAATGCAAGAGCCCATCGAATGGACGAACGGCGCTCCTGCCGTTTCGGAAATGGCAGCCGCTGCTGTCATTGTGATGGGGGCTGCGCCCGTCGCGGAGCCTGTGTTTGAACCTGAAGTAGAACCGATCGACACCGAGTTTGAATCGTGGACGACGACAGCAGAGCCCGTGATCGAGCCTGAGATAGAACCGATCGGACAAGGACAACCGATTCCGTATCAAATGTCTGTCTCCGCGATGGAACCATCTGTGGAGGAAGCTGTCGAGACGCCCTCTTTTGTCCCGCAGGCCATTTCCACCGAGCCGTCAGTCCCGCAAACAACCATACCTGTAACCATGCCTGAACCGATCCAAATCCCAACCGCTCAAGTAACCAGAACTCCAGCCGCCGTAGGTGCACCGCAGCCCGCTGGCGCACCGCAGCCGGCCGGCGCCATGCACACCGCCGTGCAACTCACTTTCTCTTTCGAGATCGCCTCGATGCAACTTACGCCCACCTTCAAAATGGGTGCCTTGCAAGTGCGGCCGACCTCCAAGATCGTCACCATGCGTCTGGCTCCTACCCAACAGGGGCAGCCAGTAATGAATTTGCAGGTCACTTTCGAGATCGCAAAGATTCAGCCGGCGGGAGGAGCGCTTGGCAGTGTCCGATTGACTCCCTCTCAACAGCAGCGGCCGACGGCCACAGGTTCGCCTTCCTTTACGGTCGGAGGGTTGCAACTCGTCCCGAATTTCGAGGCTGCGCCTTTGCAACTGACTCCGTCGCAGCAAGGACAAGCCTCCGTCCTGATAACAGCTCCGTTCCAGATTGGGACGGTCGAGTTTTCACCGTCGTTTGAGATTGGGGCCATTGTCCTGAATTCGAATTCCAAGCAGGTTGCCGTGCAGTTGCCTGGTGCGGGCCTGGTCCCAAGCGAAGGCATCCCGATGTTCGAGATTGCAAACTTGCAGCTCACGGGCGCCGGCGAAATCGGAATGATGCAGCTCAATCTGCTCGGTCACGGCCCGAGGCGGGCGTAAAGCGAGTTGGATGGCTACGTTATATGCGGCGGAATCGTGGACTTCGCGCCGATGCCGCGCGTGCAACTTCTAGCTTACGATCTTCTGCCGCGTTTAACGAAATGGCTGCGATTGAGCGACCGTAGTTGCGTGGGCAGAAATTCTCCGTCTCGCCGGATCAATTTGCCGTCGAAATAAATCTCCCCTCCACCGTAGTCCGACCGCTGGATGCTTACCATGTCCCAGTGCACCTGGCTTCGATTCCCATTATCGGCTTCTTCATAAGCCTGTCCCGGCGTGAGATGAAACGAACCGGCGATTTTCTCATCGAATAATATGTCCCTCATCGGTTGCAGAACGTGGGGATTAAATCCGAGCGAAAACTCGCCGAGGTAACGGGCGCCGGCATCCGAATCGAGAATTTTGTTCAGCTTCTCCGTCTGGTTGCTTGTTGCATCGACAATCTTGCCATCGCGAAACTCCAGGCGGATGCCATCGAAGCCGGTGCTCTGATAAATGCTCGGTGCGTTGAACGCGACGCAACCCTGAACGGAATTTTTCACGGGGCAGCTGAAAACTTCGCCGTCGGGAATATTGCGATCGCCTCCGCAAATAACAGCTGGAATTCCCTTGATGCTAAAGCGGACGTCGGTGCCCGCCCCCTTAATCTCGACACGGTCCGTCCTTTCCATCAGCGCCTTAAGCGCTTTCATGGCCGGTCGCAGTTTGCGGTAATCCAGCGTGCAGACTTCAAAGTAGAAATCTTCGAAGGCCTCGGTGCTCATCCCGGCAAGCTGCGCCATCGACGGCGTCGGCCAGCGCAGCACCACCCATTTCGTTTTTTTGACCCTTTGATCTTGCACCGGCCGCATTTTCTTCGCCATCAACTGCATTTGCTTTACCGGCACATCAGAAAGCTCGGTGATGTTGTCGCTCCCGCGCACTGCGATGTATGCGTCCATCTTCTTCATGCGCGCGAGCTCATGGCTTGCCATTAGTTTCAATTGTCGATCCGACGCCCCGAGTGTGAGCGCGCGACTGACTCGAGCGCGGTAAATTTGCACAAAAGGAATCGCGCCGACCTTTCGTATCGCCTGAATGAGCGCGATCGGCATTTCATCAGGCACATCGAACGCTTCGATCAAGACGGTTTCGTTGCGCTTGAGCCGTGTGGAATATTCCACCAGAAGTTTCGCGAGTTTGTCAAAGCGAAGATCGTGCATCGAATCTTATGATTCCATCGACAGTGCCGGATGCAACTCACGAACCCGACTTCATAAGTCTCGCTGCAAAAGCGCCATCAAAGTAGTCGCGAAATGGAATTGAATACTTCGTCCGTTCCAATCGCAACATCGACAGGTCAGCCAGGACGCGCCGCACGAGTTCTTCATTTTCCTCCGGCTCCAGACTGCACGTGCTATAGACAAGCACTCCGCTCGGTCTCAATAAACCGAAGACCGTGCGGACAATTTCGAGCTGCTGCTTTTGCATGCGAAGAAAGTTCGCCGGCTTTAACTGCCATCGGACATCGACGCGCCGTCGCATCACCCCGGTATTGCTGCATGGTGTGTCGATCAGGATGCGATCGAACGGAGCGATCGAAGCAATTTCTTTCGGGATGCGCCCGCGTCCCCAATCATGATGGAAGACATGAGCAATTCTGACCCCGAGTTGCGCCATATTTTTTTCAAGGATGCGAACGCGCTCCGATGCGCGGTCGCAGGCCACAATCATGCCGCGATTTCGCATGAGCTCTGCGATGTAACTTGTCTTCCCGCCCGGCGCCGCGCACGCATCGAGGACTTTTTCTCCCGGTTGCGGATCGAGAAGCTGGCAAGCGATCGCCGTGCTCGGATCCTGAATATAGCAATGACCCCGCTCGAGCGCTTCGGATGGAAATGCGTCCAGCTCAACGAAGTCAGGATTGTGCAACACAGGGCGCGATTCCGGATAAGTCCGCAGGAACTTTTCGCGATCGATTTTCAATCGGTTGATCCGGGCATACAGAGGCGGTGGCTGGTTATTCCACGTGCACAGTGCTTCCGCGGCTTCGGCTCCGAAATTCTGTTCCCAGCGTGCGACCAAAAATTTCGGATGAGATGTTCGAACGTCGAGGGGCTGCGTGTTTCCCTGAGCGCGCAACTCATCTTTGCGTCGCAGGCCGGCGCGCAGGATTCCGTTAATCAATGCACGGTGCTTCTTCTGCGCCAACTCCACGGTTTCGTAAACGGCCGCGTGCTCGGAAGTTCCGAGGATAAAGAGTTGATAAAGGCCGAGTCGAAGGATGTCGCGAAGATCGATATCCACGGGAGCGGTCCGCAGACGACCGATCCAGAAATCAAGCAGCGTTGAATTGCGCAGGACGCCGTAAAACAAGTCCAAAGCAAAAGCACGGTCCGACGCGCTCAATTTCGTTTCGGCCAAAAGCTTGAAGATGACCAAATGGGCGAAGCGTTTTTCCGTTCGCCACGCTCGCATCGCGGCAAGCGCGGATCGGCGAGCAGAGGATTGCGCCATGCGGTCAGTCCGCTGCGAGAAAAGTTTAGTGCGGCTTCACGCTCGCGCGACCAATGGAATGATAGCGGAAACCGAGCTGGCCCATCGTCTCGGGATCAAACAGGTTTCGCCCGTCAAAGACGATCGGCGTCGTCATTTTTCTCTTCACGACAGCAAGATCGACATTGGCGAATTCGCTCCATTCCGTCGCAATAATCAACGCTTCGGCGCCGTCCGTCGCTTCCAGCGCGGACGAAGCGAACTTAGCATCGGCAATCGTTTTCACCTCGCGCGCCTTTTCCATTCCCTTCGGATCGTAAGCGGTGACGTGCGCACCTTCGCGCAACAGAGCGGCCACGAGGTCGATCGCGACAGAGGAGCGAATATCATCGGTATCTGGTTTAAATGTGAGGCCCCAGACAGCAATTTTCTTTTCGCGCAAGACCCAGAGCGTTTCGCGGATGGCCTTAAGGAAACGCTCTTCTTGCGCCGTGTTTATTCGCCGCACTTCCTTGAGTAAATTAAACGGGACACCGAGTTGTTCGCAGATCGTGACGAAGGCGGCGATGTCTTTAGGAAAACAGGAACCGCCGTAACCGATTCCGGCATTGAGAAAATCACGACCGATACGCCGGTCCATTCCAATTCCATCGGCGACTTTTTCGATATCTGCGCCGCTGGCCTCACAGATCGCCGAGAGAGCATTGATATAGGAAATTTTGAGCGCGAGAAATGAATTGGCGGCGTGTTTGATGAGCTCGGCGCTGTTAATGTCGGTCACAAGAATTGGCGCCATGAATGGTTCATAGACCTTCTTCATCAGGTCGATGGCGTGTTCGCTTTGCGCCCCGATCACAATGCGATCCGGATGCATCAAATCGCCGACGGCGCAGCCTTCACGCAAGAACTCCGGGTTGCTGACAACATCAAACTTCGCGCCGTGGCGATTGTAGCGTTTGATGGACTCGGCGACTTTTTCGCCTGTTTTCACAGGCACGGTGCTTTTATCGACAATCACGCGATAGCTGGTCAATACGCCCGCGATTTCCCGGGCGACTTTCTCGATGAAGCTAAGATCGACATCGCCGTTCGGCTGCTGCGGAGTGGGAACGGCGATGAAAACGATCTGTGAATTATCGACCCCTTCCCGAATGCTGCCGCTGAACCGCAACCGATGCGCGGAGACGTTGCGATGGATCACTTCCTCGAGACCGGGCTCGTAAATTGGCACTTTACCAGCTTGCAACGCTTCGATTTTCCGCGGGTCGTTATCGACGCAGACAACGTTGTGGCCCACGTCGGCGAAGCAAGCGCCGGTGACAAGACCGACGTAACCGGAACCAATAATGGAAAGATCCATGCGAATGAAGCGACGCAGCGAGTTAGTCGCAGCAGAGCAAGCAGCGGGACGACGCCGGGAAACGCAGCATTCTTTGCACCATGCCGCTCATTGACCTGTGCTCTGGCCTTGACCTGCGCCAGCTGGATCAAAATTCAAATCGAAACCAAATTTCGGAAATGCTTTGAGGGTGATGGTAAAGAGCACGCCATATTCTTTCACCCCAGCATTGTCGCGCACCACGGCGCCAAATGAAGCTACCCAGCTCGTCAGATCGCGATAAATCGAGTAACGCTGCTCCTCGAGAATGCGGGTGGTCGCTTCGTATTGCTCCTGGATGCCGAGGCCCCAGTTCTCATCGAGGCGGTAATATCCGCCGACGACAAACAAGCTGCTGTTGTCGAAGAAGGGATTGCCATTCAAATAGCGATGCCCAACGCTCAATTGCAAATTGGCGATTGGTTGGACAATCAGGGTCGTATCCACTTCCGTAAAACCCTTGTCGAAAGCCGGTACCTGGGAGTTAACGCTGAGCGTCGCCCACGGCAGCGGCGTGAAGCGCATATTATTGAAAAAATTCGAATACGGCGTGCGGTCGAACGGATTATCGAAGTTCACGTCAAAAAAAGTATCGAGCTCGAACCAAGTGGTCGTCGAGTCATCGCGCCGGGTCTCGAGACGATTCCGGACGCCGAGGCGCCAGACCGTCCAATTATCGATTGAGTCGATCGAAGTGAACTGTGGGAAATCGATGGTGCGAAGTTGCGTGGAAGGTTGAAATCGATCGAACTGAAGGATCGAGGCCGGGTCGGCGCCGCCATTGGCCACGTAAGAGAAGTTCGTGAACGGTTGAATCACGTGGAGAAGTCCATCGAGACCAAGCGCTCGGCTTTGCACATTCTCCCACGTCTGGGAGAGTTTGAAAGAGGCTTCCACTCCGGTGTTAAAAACCGGGCGGAATGTGTCATTGCCGTACTTGATTGGCTGTGCCAGTGTCGGGTTCGGCAGGAGAAAACTAGGCACCAGCGGGTTTGAGTCCGGCGTGAACACGGTTTTCCCGAGGTCACGGGTCTGGGTATAGTAGGTGCCGCGAAAACCAACCCGCGGCACGATGGAAAGCCAACCGAAATATGTGTTCGGGTAGAGGAGCTGGTGAAAGGTATCGAGACGGATGGTGCTGTAATCCTCAAAGCCCGAGCCGTCGGCAAATGCTCGCTCCAGATTGGCAAATCCGCTTTCGCCTTCGTAGAAAATGGGGCCGCCAAAAAGCGCGTGGCGTTTGATGTCTAAGACCACTTCCGGCAAACGTTCCGTTTGCTCGAAGAACTCGTTCGCCTGAAAACGCGTGATCCCCGTAAGGGTATAGAACGGGTTCGCTTTCGTGACTGCGACCACGTTGTCCGGAACCGGATCGATACGAAACTCGCCTTGGTAGAAATCCTGCATCACGAAAGGATCGCTCAGCTTCGTAATGTCAACGATGCCGTAGATGTCATCGGTAAAGTTCGTGCGGTCCTCCAGACTGACTCGGTATCGTCCGGTCGGAACTGCTCCTCGCGGTAAACTCGTGCGATTTATAAGCGGATTTTGATCTTGTAAATAATATGTCTTGAGTTTAGCCGAGCTGCTTTTGTCCTTTCCGTAGTCGATATCCGATTCGAATCCGATGGCCACGCCGCGACGGCCCCGATAATCGAGCCGGATCCGGCCTTTGATGTCGTCCGTGATGGGGAAGGTGACCTGAGTGAGAAGCGATGGCCCCCATGAGCTCAAAAACGCTGGTGAGACCGTAAAACTGAACGCGTCACTGAGCGACTGGTACAGGTAAGGCCACCAAAAAATAGGCACCTTCCCGACGTAAAAGGTCACGTTCCGAAAAATGACGCGGTCTTTCTCGTAAATACGAATCGTTTGCGCCTGGAGATGAAAATCGGCGGTCGGCGCATCATGCGTTGTGAAGGTTCCGTTCTGGACGAGATAACCGTTCTCGGAAATTTCGCTGACATTTTCACCGCTAACGAAATAAGGATCAGACTTTGTGCGCATGTTAGTCGCGCGAATCTTTTTTGTGTCGATGTTGTAAATACCGCGATCGGCAATGTAGAGACTGATATCGCGGTAGATTCGCACATGGCCTACCGCCAGCACTTCGTGTGTGCGCGAATTGTACTGCGCGTAGTCGGCGTAGATATCTGTGTCGCCTACGTGAATGGCCACGTTGTCGCGCGCGGTGGCCAGCCCGTTCTCGTAACTGGTTTCCCCGGTTGAGGTGATTTCGATCGGAGCATTCTCCGGAGTTTTAATTGCTCCCCTGGCGAAACCAGCTATCAGAAGTAGCATAAAGAACAAACGAACCGGCTTTCGCATGGCGGTCGCCGAAGGTACCGAAGGAAGGCGCTCTTGCAAAGGCAAAAGCGGGACGCGACCGAGGCCGCAGCCCTGCGAAAAAGCCAATCCCGCGAGAAAACGGCTCATCGAGTTCAGGGGTCCATCCCGAGACATAAACCTGCGATTTGCTGATTGAGTCCGCAGCTTAAGACAATCGCGCCACGCGCTGTCGCCGCGGCTGAACCCGAAGCTGAAATCCGCAACGGAATTTTTGAAGTCACGTGCAGCAGAGGCGGAAGCTCTCCCTGGCGCAGAGCTTGGCCTCCCACAATGACCTGCCACAGTCCTCCGGCGCCGACACTTTCCCCGAGCGCTGGCTTCGCCGTGTACACGATCGCGCCCGGGACAACTTGCGAGATTGCCCGGCATTCCGCTTCATCGATAAATGTGCCGTTAGCGCTCGCGATGACAAAGCCGCTTTCGGCTTCGATCAGATCGCAAAGGATTCGCTTCAAAACGTCCTCTGCTTCGTCGCGTTTGCGATAATATCCGCCAGCATGAGTACTCTCGATCTTTATTAGGCCTTCGCGTGCGAGCAGGACCGCTCCGGCGCCTTCGCTCAAAATCATTCCTCTGGCGACTTCATTGAACGGCTCCACCGGAGGTTCCAAACGGAGAAGACGCCACTTGTGATACGCATCGCAAAGCAGCCAATCGACTTCTTCCGCGCCGACAACAAGGCAATAATCAAGCGCGCCGTTGGCCATCAAATCCTCCGCCATTCTTATCGCCAGAAGTCCTACCGCACCGTCACCCACCAGCGTGTAAGTGGCGCCGGTAATCCCGAGAATCGCTGCCAGGTGACTAGCCGGCGCATTGAAAACCGTTTCAGGAAAAAAGAGTGGACTGGCTGATTGCGCGCCCGATTCAACGATGTCGCGGTAAAAGCGCTTCGTGTAGATCACGCCGCCGTTCGAAATTGCGAAGACGAGAGCAACTCGTTCCGCATTCCGCGGATCGAGTTTCACTCCTGCCTCTTCTAATGCCGCCAAGCCGGCGGCTGCGGCGAAGCGGGAGATTAAACTGGCGCGGCGAAGGCGGGGATGAGGCGCCAGGCTGGCAAGCGCGGAATCCGGCACTCGAAAAACGGTATAAGCTTGGTCATCGAACTTCTCGGTAATTTTTTCCGCGTGCGCCTCATCACCTTGAAGCAAACGTTCCCACACCGCATCAACACCACCCCCGAGGGGGGTAATCCACCCCATGCCGGCGATTGCCAGACTCATGCCTCGAACTTTTGCATTACAAGGGAAGCGTTCGTGCCACCGAAACCGAAAGAGTTCGAGAGGACTGTGCGCAAAGACGCTGGCCGCGATTCGTTCGCGACAATGTTAAGATCGGCATCTTCATCTGGAGCGTGAAAATTGATGTTCGGAGGGAGAAATTGATGCTGAAGCGCGAGAAGGCAGACAATGGCTTCGACCGCGCCGGCCGCGCCTAATGAGTGGCCCATCATGCTCTTGGTCGAGCCGACCGGCACACCGCGACCGAACAGCTCGCCAATTGCTTTTCCCTCGGCCGCGTCGTTAAAAGGCGTGGCCGTTCCGTGCGCGTTGATGTAATCGACCGTATGGGCCGAAAGATGGGCGCTTTGGAGAGCATGCTCCATTGCCTGGCGGGGTCCGCTGCCGGAAGGGTTCGGTTGGGTAAAATGAAAATTGTCGGTGGAAATGCCGTAGCCGGTTATTTCCGCGAGAACGGGCGCGCCGCGCGCACGCGCGGTGTCGAGATTTTCCAATGCGAGGATCGCGGCGCCTTCTCCGAGAACCATTCCGGTGCGATCTCGATCAAAGGGGCGGCATTTTTCTGGCGTCGAGGCCTGAAGCGAATCGAAGCCGACAAAAACCAGCTCCGAGAGCGCGTCATAACCGCCGCTCAATACGCGCTCATAGCGTCCCGAGCGAACGCACTCGAAGGCATGACCGATCGCGTTCGTGCCTGAAGCGCAGGCGTTGGCAATTACCTGGCACGGCGCACGAATTCCGAAAGTATCCAGCGCATCCACTACCGGCTTTTGCGCAGGATAATTCGCGATCCAGGTTGGCGAACGTCGTAAGTCACCGTGTAGATGTAACGAGCGAAAATAATCTTCGCCGTAAGACATGCCGCCGCTCGTCGTCCCAATCACTGTCAATTCCGGTTTGAACTTGGCATCTTGCCTCAGCGCTTCGGCCAGCGCGCGGATCATCATGTGTGCTGCGCGATGGAAGCGTTGTGGACGCGCGCACTTGCGTCGCTCGGCGAGAAGGCGCTCATCAGGCACCTGACCCGCAGTTTTACATCGACATTGGGCTACCGAAAATCGTGTCACCGCCGTGACGCAGTCCCGTGCCGCACGCAGTGAATCGAGCGTTTCGCCCAGCCCGAAACCCAAGGGACTGATTACGCCGGCGGCTACGACCGCGACACGGGCCGTGCCATTTTTTCCGCTCGCGTCGGTAGATTCAGACATTTTTCAGCAGGGCCGATTGACCCTCGATTTCCTGTTGCTTTCTTAAAAGAAGCCCTTTACTAATGTGACCGAAACGGAAACGGTAGCTCGGCAGTTGGTGGATTGTCAGTTGAGTTTATTCAGTGGCGATTTGAAATCCGATAAGCGGGAACAGTGACCTGGCTGCGTTTTCCAGAATAGACTCAATGGGAACTAAATTATACGTAGGAAATCTTTCCTTCAATACGACCGAAAACGAACTGCAGGAGCTTTTCTCACAAGCCGGCGCGGTGCAGGAAGTCACCCTCATGCAGGACAAATTCACTGGCAAATCTCGCGGGTTTGCCTTCGTAACGATGGGCTCGGAACAAGAAGCTCAGAATGCCATTACTCAATTTAACGGCAAAAGCGTGGAAGGCCGGTCTTTAACCGTGAATGAAGCGCGGCCGCGTGAGCCTCGCCCACCGGGCGGCGGCGGCGGTGGTGGTGGTGGTCGCGGTGGTTATGGCGGTGGAGGAGGCTACGGCGGCGGACGCCGGGATGGCGGGCAAAGACGCGGCCGCTAAGCCAAACAAATCTCGCGAAAAGCGCCCGCCGCGGCGGGCGCTTTTTTTTATTTTCACGAAAAGAATGCGCGAACGGCTGCAATAGGCTTGTCATTCGAATTACATTTTGATTACAACCAAACAAAACGGAAGGAGCTCCGTGATTTATGCCTAACGAACCAGACGCACAAAAAAAAGAAAGTCCACAATCATCCGAGGACATCCAGATTCCACCAATCCCGAAGCAAACAGCCGGCGCCGTAGCCGGCGCTGCGATCGGCAGTATGGCCGGCCCGGTCGGCGCGGTCGTGGGCGGATTCGTCGGTGCTCTCGCAGGAAAAGCCGCCGCAAGTGGCCGGCCGATCGTTCCTGCTGTTAGGAAGAGGGTCGCCAAGGTTGTTAAACGCGCCAAATCGCGGCCCGCAAAAAAGCGTCCGCGCAGTAAGGCGGCAAAGAAAAGACCAGCGCGAAGATCGACTGCCGCAAAATCGCGGAAACGTGCGGTCCGCGGCGGACGAACAGCAAAAAGCCGCCGAAGATCCAAATCTTCGCGGGGTAGTCGCAAGCGGCGCCGCTAGAGCAGCGGCAAGAACTGGGCAGGGCTGGATTCGAACCAGCGAAGGCGTAAAGCCAGCAGATTTACAGTCTGCCCCGTTTGGCCACTCCGGAACCTACCCTCGCTTGCGAGCGTTGATATAGGCTGGCGCCGTGCGCGTCGCAAGTAATTGTCGATCTTTACTCGAAGAACTCGGCGATCGCGCCGACCACATAGCGCTGTGCCTCGCGCGAGACCTCGGGATAGATCGGCAACGCCAGCGTCTCACGAGCAGCCCGTTCGGTCTCAGGCAGATCGCCTTTTTTGTAACCGAGATAAGAAAAACATTTTTGCTCATGTAATCCGAGCGGGTAGTAAATCGCGGTGTCGATCTCGCGCTTCGCCAGCTGCTCACGCAACTGGTCGCGCTTCGCCGTGCGGATGACATATTGATGATAGATGTGGTGATTCGTTAGGCCACGATTGCGATGTGGTTCGGCGGGCAGCCCAATTCGTTTTGTTAGGCCAAGCCGTGTGAATTCTTGGCGATAAAAATCCGCCGCCGCACGGCGTGCCGCTGACCACGAGTCGAGATGCGGTAGCTTTACCTTGAGGATGGCTGCCTGAATTTCATCCAGGCGAAAATTGCCGCCGATAACCTGATGGTAGTAGCGCGGCTCCATCCCATGCTGCCGGAGCACGCGCAATCGTGTCGCCAACTCTTCGTCACGGCAAACAATCATGCCGGCGTCTCCGGCGGCGCCGAGATTTTTCGAAGGATAAAAGCTGAAGTAACCGGCCTCACCCATCGTCCCCGCTTTGGCGGCTCTTTCACCGAAACGATACTCCGCTCCAATTGACTGCGCTGCGTCCTCGATCACGTCCAGTTGATAGCGTTCCGAAATTTGATGAATTGCGTCCATCTCGGAGCACAGGCCGAACAGATGAACGGGAACTATCGCGCGAATTTTCTCTCCGCTCTTAGTCTTCAATCCTCCATCCGCATTTGCTTGACAATTTTCTGCGATGTAGCGCTGAATCGCTGCCGGCGAGATGTTGCCGGTTGCGGGATCGATATCAACGAAGACTGGCCTAGCTCCGACGCGCGCAATGCACCCGGCTGTCGCAAAGAACGTGTAAGCAGTCGTAATGACGGCGTCGTGGCGGCCGATTTCGAGCGCCATCAAGATCGCTAAGAGCGCGTCCGTCCCAGATGAAACGCCGATGGCATGTGGCGTGCCGCAATAGGTGCAGATCGCTTTTTCGAACGCTTCCACTTGGGGTCCGAGGATGAAACGTTGGCTCGCCAAGACCGCGTCGATCTCGGTCCGAATTGGCTTGGCCAGCGTCCGGTATTGTTCGCTTAAATCGAGCAGCGGAACCCGCATGGCCCGGAAAGCATGGCAGTTTCGGTCCGCGGTTCAATCCGAAGTTTGTGCGAGGTTAGGCACCGTTGACCGGCGAGTTTGCCTAAGTTATCGTGTCAGCCATGGCGTTGCTACGCGGACTCTTTTGGCTCGTACTTTTTGTTTTCTTCACCTTTTGCTTCATCGTCCTCTTCGAGTACGGCACGCATGACTTCATGAACGGGTTCCAAAAGGAAGCTGCGCGTGTAAAAGCGTTCGTCATGCAGCAGACGGGCAAAACCGAAGAGCCGAAGAAATAAGGCCGCGGGCGATTAGCGCATCAGTCCACAAACTCCACTTCGACGGGATTGTCGATGTACCCGGCATCGTGTGCGTCACCCAAAAATTTCCGGATCGCAGCGCGCCCTGTTTTGCCGTAATCGCGCGTATAATCGTTCACGTACATGCTGATGAACTTGCCAGCGAGCTCTGCATTCATGTCGCGCGCGTACGGCAGCGAGTGGCGCACCGCCTCCGCGCGATGGGCGAGGCCGAAATCGATACTTTGGCGCACAATTTCGAGAAGCTCGTGGCGAACCGACCGCGAGATATCTTTGCGTAGCACATTGCCGCCGAGCGGCAACGGCAATCCTGTCTCGCGTTTCCACCATTTGCCAAGATCGACGATTTTCTGAAAACCGGATCGCGCGTAGGTCAGTTGACCTTCGTGAATGATCAAGCCGGCCTGCGCGCGATCATCTTTAATCGCGTCGAAAATTTGATCGAACGGGACGACGACGTGCTTGAAGTCGCCGAGATAAAGTTGCAACGCGAGGAACGCGCTGGTCATACGCCCGGGAACAGCGATCACACAGCTGCGCAACCACTCGCGAACATCGACATCTTCATTCGGCGTTGGATGTTGGATGCCTTGCTCGCGAAAGCTTTCGGAGCTGGATGGTGGGTGTTTTCTAACGACAATTGGTCCGTAGCCATCGCCCATGCTCGCGCCGCACGGCAGCAGTGCATATTTATCCGCCGCATACGCATACGCGTGAATCGAGATGGCCGAAATGTGAAGCTCGCCGCGGAGTGCCCGTTCATTCAGCGTCTGGATATCCTCGAGTCGATGTTCGAAACGATAACCACGAAGATCGATCTTGTTTTCCGCCATCGCGTAGAACATGAATGCGTCGTCAGGATCGGGCGAGTGTCCGAGTGTGAAAACGTTCCGCTCCGGCGACATGGCCGCACGCTATCTTTGACGTGAAACGGACGCAACAACGGGCGACGTCCCCATTGGTATTTGCGTTATCGGAGCGCTTCCGATAGCCTTGAGGCGCATGGCGAAATCTGGTCTGGGCAAAGGTCTCGATGCATTGATTGGCGCCCGCCCGGCAGCCGAGCGCCGGGATGTCGATCCACGGGAAAAGATTTACCAAATCGGTCTTGCCAGCATCGTTCCCAGCGCTTTACAGCCACGCAAAGATTTCGCGCGTGAAGCTTTGCAGGAATTGATCGATTCCATTCGGCAACACGGCATCATTCAGCCGCTGATCGTGCGGCTCGCCGCAGCGAGTCCGTCCAGCGGCGGACAAGTCGGCAGTCGCTATGAGTTGATCGCTGGCGAACGGCGCTGGCGCGCGGCCCAGGAAGTGGGACTCACTCAAGTGCCGGTGATTATGCGGAGCGCAAGCGATCTGGAAGTGCTCGAGCTTTCCTTAATAGAGAACCTGCAGCGAGCCGATCTCAATCCCATCGAAGAAGCGCAAGGTTACGCCAGGCTGGCAGGCGAATTTGGAATGCGGCAGGAGGACATCGCGCTCAAAGTCGGGCGCAGTCGCGCGGCGGTGGCAAACTCAATGCGCTTGTTGGATCTGCATCCGCAAGTTCAGAGTTGGCTAATCCAGAACTTGCTTTCGGTCGGTCACGCGAAAGTTCTGCTCGCGTTAAAAGCCCCGGAGGAGCAATTGCTCGTGGCGGAAACTGTGTTGCGGCGCAATGCCACGGTTCGCGCTGCCGAACGGCTCGTGACGCGGCAGCTTGGAATCGGCCGCTCGCGGCGCAAGCGCGCTGGGGAATTAACTGTTACTTCGGCGGCAATTGAAGACTTGCAAAATCGCTTGCAACAGCATCTCGGCACGCACGTCACGCTTCACCACGGCGAAAAACGTGGACGAATCGAGATTGAATATTATGGGAATGACGATCTCCAGCGCATCATCGCCGCGCTCGGACTGACCACGAGCGAAAGCTGACTTGCCAATCAACGATGTCAACGCATGATGCGGAGACCGCGCTTTCATTCGTTCGCGTAAGTGAGCGGTTCAGTGTTCGTTTCTTGAGTGGCATTCTTCCGATCGTCCTCACCGCTTGTCATGCGCACTCAGCCTGTCCATCGCAAGGCAAGCTTTGGGAAGAATTTTCCGGCGAGAAAGCTTTCGCCCACGTCCAGCATCTGATCGATTTGGGGCCGCGGCCGCCCGCATCTGATGCGATCGAAAAATCCCGGGATTACATCGACAATCAACTGCGACTATCGGGTTGGCAGGTCGCCCGGCAGTCGTTTACGGATAACACACCGCGCGGAAAAGTCGGCTTTGTCAATCTAATCGCGCGATTTCACGGGCAAGGAAATGCGACGGTATCGTTTTTGTTGTGCTCCCATTATGACACAAAAACCTTCGACACCATCCGTTTTGTCGGGGCGAATGACGGTGGTTCGAGCACCGGCTTGCTCTTGGAATTGGCGAGAGTGCTGGGACAACACCCAAATCTGGCGGCGCAGATCGAGCTTGTGTTTTTTGACGGCGAAGAAGCTTATGAAAATTTCTCTGGAAGCGATGGCCTTTACGGTAGTCGCTATTTTGCCAGGCAGCTTGAAGGCAAAGGGGCGAAACAATTTCGCGGCGGAATTTTGTTCGACATGGTGGGTGACCGTTCGCTGGATATTACGCTCCCGCTGGGCTCGCCCGCCCAGATGGCGCACGATATTTTTACCTCAGCCGATGCGCTCAAGCTGCGAAGTTATTTTAGCTACTTCGACCGCGAAATCACCGACGACCACACGCCGCTGAATTCGATCGGGATTCCAACTCTCGATATCATCGATTTTGATTTCGCCTGGTGGCACACTGCCGGTGACACGATCGACAAAGTGAGCGCGGAAAGTTTGCAGATCGTCGGCGCTGTCGCCGCCTATTACTTGGCCGAGTTTGCACTCAAATGAAGCGGGAGCTTTCAATTGCCGGGTTATGCGCGATAGCCTGCTTCGCGGGCATCGCGTGCGGTCAATTAACTTGCAGTTCGATTATCTGTCAGGATGCAATCGGAGCGACGAAGACGCGCGGCGGGGATCTGGGATTTTTCTCGGAATTCCGCATGCCGCCAGATTTTTTTTGCGGCGGTCGTCAAATGCACGTCGCTGAGATCAGTAAACCGATTCGCACACGCCTCGG
>Ga0209689_1000973_pt1 | contig 20962 bp, 18 predicted proteins | sample GraSoiAngelo_149_FD_187119 | JGI IMG/M metagenome (GOLD analysis project Ga0209689, IMG submission 187119) | Grasslands soil microbial communities from the Angelo Coastal Reserve, California, USA - 14_1009_09_30cm (SPAdes) (version 2) | ecosystem: Environmental > Terrestrial > Soil > Grasslands ... | reverse complement strand
TGGCGGAGAGGATCTCGTTGCCGATCACCAGGATGGCCGCGGTGCTCATTCGGCGATGCCGTATTCGCGGATCTTCTTGATCAGCGTCGTGCGCGAGACGCCGAGCCGCTCGGCCAGCCGGCTGCGGTTGCCGCGGGTCTCGCGCAGTCCGGCCTCGATCAGCTCCTTTTCCAATGCCTCGACCGCGGTGGCCAGGTCGCTACCCAGCCCGCGCTGCACGAGAGCCGCGAGGTGGGCGCCGTTCTCCGGCGCCTTGGTGGGCCATGGCGCGCGCAGCTCGGGGGGGATCACATCGGTGTCCCCGGCCAGCACGCAGAGCCGCTCGATCTCGTTCTCCAGCTCGCGGACGTTGCCGGGCCAGTGCCATTCGTAGAACGCCGCCATCAGCTCTCGATGCAGCCTCTTGCGCGGCTTGGCCGTGCGCTGCGCGACCCCGTCGAGGAAATGCTGGACCAGGAGCGGCAGGTCCGCGAGCCGCTCGCGCAGGGCGGGCACCTCGAGCGCGACGACGTGCAGCCGATAGAACAGGTCCTCGCGGAACTCGCGCCGGAGCACGGCCTCGCGCAGGTCCTTGTTCGAGGCGGCGATGATGCGGACATCCACCTTCTCCGGCTTGGTGCCGCCCACTGGAACGAAGGTCCCCTCCTGGAGCACGCGCAAGAGCTTCACCTGCATCGCCGCGCTCATGTCGGCCACTTCGTCGAGGAAGAAGGTGCCGCCGTCGGCGATCTTGAAGAGCCCGGGCTTGTCGCGAGTCGCGCCGGTGAAGGAGCCCTTGAGGTGGCCGAAGAGCTCCGACTCCAGCAGCTGATCGTTCAAGGCCGAGCAGTTCTGGGCGACGAATTGCTTGTCCTTGCGCGGCCCGCTGAAGTGCAGCGCCCGTGCGATCAGCTCCTTGCCGGTGCCGTTCTCGCCATGGATCAGCACGGTGACGTCGCTCGCCACCAGCTTGTCGAGAAGACCATAGAGCCGCCTCATCGGCTCGCTCTTGCCGATGATGTCCGCGAAGCGGTACCGGCCCTCGAGCTCCTCCTGCAGATCGTGGATCCGCTTCTCGCGCTCCGCGACCGCCGCGTGGTAGGCGTCGATCTCCTCGACGGTGGTGTCCATCAGGTCCGCCAGGCGCGGGACCTCGCGCGCTTCGATCCGCTGCACGCTCTCGAACGCTGCTTCCGGCTGGACCACCGGCAGCGACAAGGCCTTGACGGTGGAGACTGCGCGATCGCGCGCGTGCCGCGCCTTCTCCTGGACGAGAAAGCCGCAAGCGAACAGCGACCCCTGCCGTTCGCCCGCGAACGAGATCGGCGTACCGACGATCTCCAGCCCCATGTGGCAGGGGCCGAGCAGCTCCGTGCCCGCGGAGAGCTTCTGCAGCGCCTTCTCGATGCTCTCGTTGCAGCGGCGCAATCCCTCCCGGTCTCCCAGGCAGGCGGTGCAGATGCGGTTCTGCGGCGGGATGATGATGCCCTTGCCCTGGTCGAGCACGAGGCCGCGAGCATCCGTGAACGACAGCTCGACGCCCCACCAGCGCCGGACCGTCTCCCGGATCCGGCGGACGATCTGGAGCTCTTCCAGGCGCGTGGAGTCGATCGGCATGGCGCTCACCCGAGCTGCTGCTGCAGCGCCGCATGGCACATTTCGGCCACCTCGGCGATCGGCCGCGTGCCGTCGATGGAGACCACCGAGGCGAGGGTGCCGACCAGCCGTGAATATTCGCGCTCGACCAGCGCCAGCTGCTGCGGCGTCTCGTAGCGCTCCAGCTTCGCGCCCCGGCTGCGCACCCGTTCCAGGGCGACCGCCGCCGGGACGTAGAGAAAGAGCGTCAGGTCCGGGCGCCTGGCGAAGCGGTTCGCCTGGTTGATGAACTCGTGCGAGACGCTGGCGCCCTGGTAGGCGAGCGACGAGAGCGTATACCGGTCGAGGATCACGTCCTCGCCGCGAGCGAGGCGCGGCTCGATCTGCGAGCCGAGATGATCGAGCCGATCGGCGGCGAACAGGAGCGCCATCACCCGCTCGTCGACCACCCCCAGCTTGCCGTCCGCCTGCGTCGTCGCGGCGCGGCCGGCGAGGATCTGGCGGATCAGCTGGCCGACGGACCCCTCGCTGGGCTGGTGCGCCTGATGGACCGTGCGCCCCTGCTTCTGGAGCCGCTCCGCGAGAAGGCGCGCCTGCGTGGTGGTGCCGGCGCCGTCGAGGCCCTCGAAGACGATGAAGCGGCCCGGGGGGCTCATGGATCGATCCCCATCGCCTTCCGCAGCTCGCGGACGCGCGCCTCGAGCCGCAGCTCGCGGTGCAGATGGGCGCGCCCGTCGCGATAGCTGCGCACGGCATCCCAGAGCAAGAGCAGGTCGAACAGCGCCAGCGGCCAGAAGTAGAGCGGCGGGATCAGGGAATCCCAGAGCAGCTTGCCGCACACGGCCGCGAGCAGCGCCCAGCAGAGGCCCTCGACGGCGGCGCGAAGGAAGAGGTCGACGGACCTGCGGGTGCGCGCCGCCGCCGCCAGGGCGGAGAGCTCTTCTTCCAGGGCAACCCGCTCGTGCATCGCGCGCGCTGTACTCCCCGTGGTCCCGACAGTCAATCAGAGCTCCTGCAGCGGGAACGGCGTGCCGCAGTCGCTGCAGCGCACTTCCCTGGCGACCCGCGCGAAGCAGGCCGGGCAGGTGACGGTCCCCTCCTCGCTCGCGCGCTGCCGCTGCTCGGGCGGCGGCCCCGCGAACCGCGCCTTGCGCCGTCCGCAGCCGTCGCAGATGGCGGCGAGCGATGCGGCGCCGCACCACGGACAGATCGCCGTCTCGGCCGGCAGCGGAGTGCGCTCGCCACTGTCCGGCTCGCGGCCGGGATCGACTTCGATCTCGCCCTCCCAGGCGCCTTGCGCTTCGGCGTCCACCTCGTGTTGCGTACGCTCCAGCGGCACCGCCTCCGCCGTCCATTGCGATTGGGCGGCCCGGTCCGCCGGAAGGCGCGTGTGCTCCAGTCCCGCCAGCGGCTCGACCCGCACCGGCGCGTCGGGCGGCGCGACCCGGGTCATCTCCAGCTCCTCGAGCGCTGCCGCGGCGGGGCCATCCTCCGCACGGGAGGGGAACGCCTTGCCGCAGCTCGCGCATTCCGCTGAATCGTCCAGGTTGTCGGCGTCGCAGACGGGGCAGCGCATGGGGCGCGCAGCCTACCATCGCGGGGGCGCGCGCCGAACAGGCAAAACGCGAAGACCTGGACGCGATCCGAAACGCAAAAGCGTAGGCGCAATCCCGCACCTCCGGTGCGGGAGCGCCTAATGCAGGCGGGAATGGCCGGTCAGCGGCACGAAACGCACATGCATCAGGATCTTGCGATCGACGCCACCGCCGACGGGAAGCTTGTGCCAGAGCTGCAGCTCCTGGTGCTCGGGATCCGGCCCCACCGGAATGACCAGCCGGCCACCGGGCGAGAGCTGCTCCAGAAGAGGCGCAGGCACTTCCTCGGGAGCGGCCGCGACCAGGATGGCATCATAGGGGGCGCCTTCGGGCCAGCCGCTCGCGCCGTCGCCGACGCGGAACTCGACGTTCTCGTAGCCGAGCTCCTTCAGGGTCCGCTCCGCGCGTCCAGACAGCTCGGGCACGATCTCGATCGTGCGCACGGTGCTCGCCAGGGGGAGCAGCTCGCAGAGGATCGCAGTCTGATATCCGCTCCCCGTTCCCACCTCGAGCACGCGCTCCCGCCCTTCGAGCTGCAAGGCCTCGGTCATGGCGGCGACGATGTAGGGCTGGGAGATGGTCTGCCCGTAGCCGATCTCGAGCGGATGATCTCCTTCGGAGTACGGCTGCGCCTCGTCCGGGACGAAGAAGCGCCGGGGCACGCGGGCAAAGGCGGCGAGAACACGGGGGTCGCGGATCCCCTGCTCGATGAGGCGCCGCACCAGCTGGCCCTCGCGCAACGGCGTCCGAAGCCCCTCCATGTCCCTCAACCTACCCCTCATGAGGGAAGTGCGAAAGACCGATGCGGTTCCCCTCGGGATCGCGGACGTACAGAGACCAGCGCGTGCGGTGCACGATCTCCACGCCGAGCGAGGCGAGCCTCTGTTCCCAGGCCTTCCGCTCCCCGGCAACGATGCGCAGAGCGAGCAGGTGGAGGCCACCGTGGGGGTCGCGAAACGGCGTGGGAGGGCGCTCGGCATCGCAGGATTCGAGCGCCAGGAACTCCTCTCCCGCGCCGACGGAAAGCCACACCGAACGCTCGCCGGGCCGTCCGTCTTCCCAGGGCCAACGCCTCAAGACACTCAGCCCGAGGGCCTCGACATAGAACCTCTCCGCGGCGGAAAGGTCCTTCACCTGGATGGCGAGATGGTGATGTCCGTGGACCTGCGGCATCCGGCAAGTATAAAGGAGCCCGGCATGCTTTCCCGCGAGCAGATTCGCAACATCGCCATCATCGCACACGTCGACCACGGAAAGACGACGCTGGTGGACTTCCTCTTCCGCCAGACCGGCACCTTCCGGGCCAACGAGCAGGTGCAGGAGCGGGCGATGGACTCCGGCGATCTCGAGCGGGAGAAGGGGATCACCATCCTGGCGAAGAACACGGCGGTCAACTACCGGGGCGTGAAGATCAACATCGTCGATACCCCCGGTCACGCCGACTTCGGCGGCGAGGTGGAGCGAGGCCTGCGGCTGGTGGATGGCGTCCTGCTGCTGGTGGACGCGGCGGAAGGGCCCCTTCCCCAGACGCGCTTCGTGCTCGGCAAGGCGCTCGCGCTCGGGCTTCCGGCAGTGGTGGTGGTGAACAAGGTCGATCGCCAGGATGCCAGGGTGCCGGAGGTGCTGGATGCGATCTACTCGCTGTTCATCGACCTGGGAGCCAACGAGCACCAGATCGAGTTCCCGGTGATCTACGCCGTCGCCCGCGCCGGGCGCGCCTCGCTGCGACTCTCCGACTTCGATGACCTCCCGGCCGGGAAAGCCGCCGCGCCGGGCGCAGCGCCTCATCCGGGAGAGGAGCCGGGATCGCGGGCGCGCACGCTCGAACCGCTGCTCGACGCCGTCCTCGAGACGGTGCCCCCGCCGCGAAAGGCGGAGACCACGCACGACAAGCTGCAGATGCTGGTTGCGAATCTCGACTACGACGACTACGTCGGCCGTCTTGCGGTGGGCCGGCTGTCCAGCGGCAGCATCGAGGTCGGGCAGCAAGTCGCGGTGTGCCGGGCGGATGGGAGCACGCCCCGCGGCAAGGTGACGAAGATCTACGCCTTCGAAGGGCTGAAGAAGGTCGAGATCTCCGAAGCCGGACCGGGAGAGATCATCTCGCTGGCCGGCATCGAGGAGGTCTCGATCGGCGACACCATCGCGGATCCGGAGCACCCGATCCCGCTCGAGCGCATCCACGTCGACGACCCGACGATGTCGATGGTGTTCAAGGTGAACGACGGCCCCTTCGCCGGCCGGGAGGGCAAGTACGTGACCTCGCGCAACCTGCGCGAGCGCCTGCAGCGCGAGGCATACCGCAACGTCTCCATCCGGGTGTTCGACACCGAATCGCCCGATGCCTTCAAGATGATCGGCCGCGGCGAGCTGCAGCTCGCCGTCATCGTGGAGACGATGCGCCGCGAAGGCTACGAGCTCACGGTCTCGAACCCGGAGCCGATCACCAAGGAGGTGGACGGCCAGCTGCAGGAGCCGATGGAGCTGATGGTCTGCGACGTCCCGCAGACCGCCGTGGGCGTAGTCACCGAGCGGCTCGGACCGCGGAAGGGTCGGATGACGGAGATGCAGAACATCGGGTCCGATCGGGTCCGGCTCACGTTCCGGGTGCCCGCGCGGGGTCTGGTCGGGTTCCGCAACGAGTTCCTCACCATCACCCGCGGCGAGGGCATCATGTCGTCGCAGTTCGACGGCTACGACGCCTGGCAGGGCAAGGTGCCGAGGCGGTCCAACGGCGCCATCGTCAGCGACCGCGAAGGCGAGACCGTGGCGTACGCGCTCTTCGACATCCAGGAACGCGGGGAGCTGTTCTACGGGCCAGGCGTGCCGGTCTACGAGGGAATGATCTGCGGCGAGCACGCGCACCCGAACGACCTGGACGTGAACGTGACCCGCGGACGCAAGCTCACCAACATCCGCGCCGCGGGGCGCGACGAGAACATCATCCTCAGCCCGCCCAGGGAGATGTCGCTGGAGAAGGCGCTAGAGTGGATCAACGAGGACGAGTTGGTGGAGGTCACGCCGAAGAACGTGCGCCTGCGCAAGAAGGTGCTCCCGGCGGGAGACCGCTACCGGCTCGAGCGCGAGCGCAAGCGCGCGGATGGGCTGGTCTGAGCTGGATCGGCGCCACCGGGCAGCGCCCACGACCACGTCGCCGTCGCCGCCCACGCTCACGTCAACGTCAACGTCATCCTTCTGGGCCTACTTACCGGCCAGCTTCGATCCGGGGCAGCCCGGGTTGGGCGCGACGCCCTCCTTCATCGCCGCGATCCGGGGATAGATGACCGGAGCGCTGCCGTCGGGCAGGTTCTGCTGCACGACGAACAGGTACTGCGCCTGGCCGCCGTACTGGTCGGGGAAGGCAAGGAAGCCGCCGGGCAGCAGCGACTCAATCTTCAGCTGGGTGAGGGCGGTGCGCACGGCGGCGCGGTCGGTGGTTCCCGCGCGATGGACGGCGTCGAGGGCGACGCGCACCGCCTCGTAACCGAGCGCCTCATACCAGTCCGGCGACCGCTTGTACCTGTCGTTGAACCTCTTCACGAATTCCGCGGTCCGCGCGTTGTGGGCCATCTCGTCGCTCCACCAGACGGCGGAGGTGACGTAGTCGGCGGAGGCCTTGAGCTGCTCGCGCGCTTCGCGCTCCGGGCCGCGCGCGCCGTACGAGATCAGCTTGTGGCACAGGCCCATCTTCGCGTACTGGCCGTGCATGGTGATGTAGTCGGGCAGGTGGGCATCGACCAGGACCACGTCGGCGTTCATGCCCTTCAGACGCTCCAGCACGGGCTTGAAGTCCTTGCTGTTCAGATCGAACGACTCGTCCATCACGATCTGCCACGCGGTCCGGCGCCGGGGAGTCTTGCCGGTGAAGTCCTTGACGGCCTCGGCGTACTCCTTGCCGTGTGACGTCTTCTCCCAGAGGATGGCCACGCGCGCGGGCGTGGGCAGCTTGCCGTTCTGCTGCTCCTCTTCCGCCCAGCGCATCAGCGCGTTCCCGAGCTGCTCGACGGGCGACTGGAGCCCGAACAGGTGCTTGAATCCGCGCTGGTAGAGCGCCTTGCTGGCGCCGGTCGCCGCGACGTAGGGCACGTGAAACTTCTCCGAGACTGCGCTCCCCTTCTCCACCAGCGATGACCCGAAGGTGCCAAGGACCACGTCGGTGCCCTGGTTCACCAGGTCCTCGACCGCGCGCTCGTCCGTGGCTCCGTCGCTCTTGTCGTCGACCAGCGTGAGCTTCACCGGAACGTGCGCGCCCGCGATCTCCACGCCCCCTCGCTGGTTGGCGAGCTCCACCCCGAGCTCGTAGCCGTCGCGCAGGCGGCCGCCGCTCTTGCTCTCGGATCCGCTCAGCGGCAGCGCCGCTCCGAGCTTCACCTCTCTTGGCGGAGCTGCCTGCACCGCCCCTGCGAAGGTCGCCGCGATCAGGATTCCTCGGATCATTGGTCCCCCTGCGCCTGGGAAAGGAGCGCATCTCAGGTAAGACGAGTGACGCAGACGCGTCAAAAGAAGTGCATCTGCGCCGGCGTGCGCCACTTGGCGTGCGTGTGGGCGCCGGGGTTGATCCATTCCGCCCGGCCCTGCATTGTGCGCGCATGTTCCAGGCCGGGCTGCTGAAAGACAAGACCTTCGTGATCACCGGCGGGGGAAGCGGGCTGGGCGCGGAGATGGCCAGGCGCTTCGCCGAGCTGGGAGCCCGGGTGGCCCTCCTCGGGCGGCGCAAGGAGAAGCTCGACGAGGTGGTGGCGCAGATCGAGCGCTCCGGCGCAAGCGCGAGCGGCTACCCATGCGACGTTCGCGACTTCGGCGCCGTCCAGGAAGTGGCCTCGCGCGTCGGGCAGGTGGACGGCCTGGTGAACAACGCGGCGGGAAACTTTCTCGCCGCTGCCGAGGACCTCTCGGCAAACGCGTTCAAGGCGGTGGTGGAGATCGTGCTCAACGGGACGTTCCACTGCACCAGCGCGTTCGGGCGGCGCATGATCGAGTCCGGCAAGGGCGGCGCCATCCTGAACATCGTCACCACCTACGCCTGGACGGGGTCCGCGTTCGTGCTTCCCTCGGCCTGCGCGAAGGCGGGCGTGCTGGCGTTGACGCGCTCGCTGGCGGTCGAGTGGGCCGCGTATCGCATCCGGGTGAATGCGATCGCGCCGGGCCCGGTGCCGACCGAAGGCGCATTCTCGCGCCTGCTGCCGGATCCTTCCCTCGAGGAGATGGCGCGCAATCGCATCCCGCTGAAGCGGTTTGGAACGCCCCGGGAGATCGCGGACGCGGCGGTCTATCTCATGTCGGATGGCGCCGGGTACGTCACCGGCGACTGCCTGACCATCGACGGCGGCGAATGGCTGCGCAGCGGCGGCGAGTTCAGCCATGCGACCGATTTCGACCGCGAGAACCTCAAGCAGATGCTCAAGGCGATGCGCGGGAAGGAGAAGTAACCCGGCTCAGAAAACGTACCGGACCCGCGGCATCACGGCCAGCGACGGGAGCCTCAGGGAATACCTCGCGAACGTCTCGCGGAACACCGCATCGATTCCAACCGCGAAATGATCGAGCCGCGTGGAGTAGTCGAGCGCGACGCCGGCGCCAGCGTGCACGCCCGGCACGTGATCGGGCACGGCGCCATGGCTCTGCACGGGGCCGGGCGACAGGTCCGTGAAGCCGCCGAGCACCTTGGCGGAGAGCGTCGTGCGCGGAGCGATGCCGAATCCGTACGCGAATCCCAGCTCGAGGAAGGTGGCCCCGAACGAGTCGGCGCCCAGGCACGAGTCGCCGCCGGGGCTGAGCTGGTAGCAGGAGGCGCTGGCGGCTCCGAGCCCGAGGGAGGCGAAGATCGACGCGCGGGCGCCGAGATCGTGCCCGAGCGACATGGCGAGATACGGCTGGCCGCTCGAAAACGTCCGCGTGCCACCCATCGCGGTGAATACCCCGAGGGCGGCCTCCACCCAGGTGCCGCGCTTCGGGGCCTCATCGACTCCAGCCACCACCACCGTGTCCGGGGGCCGCGATGCGGGATCGGCCTGCGCGACCGCGGCCGTGCCGAGCAGCATGATCAGCGCCAGGGCCCTCATTGCCCGCTGCTCTTGAAGACGTACGGATACGTGACCTGGACCGTCCCGCCGCCCTGTGGCGCCGGGAACAGCCAGCGGCGCACGTGGTTGATCATGCAGCTCTCCACGGGCTCGCTCGCCATGGTGGTCTGTTGCACCAGCGCTTCGCCGACCCGGCCGGTGCCCTCGATGAGGAAGAGCACCGTCACCTTCCCGTACAGCTCGGGATTGCGGGAGAGCTCCTTCTCGTAGCAGTACTTGATCTCGTTGTAGTGCTTCTGGATGACGCGGTTGATCACGTCGCGCGAAAGGCCGCCCACGACCGTCGTGCGGCCCGGGACGAAGACGGTTTCATCCTTGCCGCGCCCGCCTAGATCCACTTCGCCATAGCCTCCGCGGCCGTGTCCGGAGCCCTTGGTGCCGAGCCCTCCGATTCCGAGCGCGTTCCCGCCGCCCCCCGACCCGGTGCCCCGCGTGCCCAGGCCGCCGACTCCATATGCGTCGCCGACTCCTGCTTGCGCCCGGGTGCCGCCGAGCGAAGGGTTGATCCCGGTCCCGAGCCCTGCGGGTCCGGGCAGGCCGCCTCCACCGCCGGCCACGCCCATCTTCGACAGGGCGGCGATCAGTCCCAGCTTCCTGATCTTCGCCAGGTCCTTGGCCTTCTTGTCCGGATCGGTACCCGGCCTGGAGGGCGCGGCTTCCTTCTTCTTCGCCTCGCGCTTGCCGGGCTTTCCTTCCGTGCCGCTGCTCTTCTCGCCTTCCTTCGCGCCCGAAGCCTCCTTCACTTTTGCCGGCTCGGGAGGCGCCGGCGGCGCCTTCACCTGGTACCGGGCGAACCGCTCCGGGTTCTGCGCCAGCGCATCGCGATACGTCTCCTCCGTGATCGGAATCCGGGCGACGAAGACGAAGAAGGCGATCAGCGCGAGCAGGGCGATGACCGCCGTCACGGCGAACGGCACGTCGATCTGCCGCAGCAGAGGCTTGTCTTCCTGCCGCTCCGCTCGGACGTAGCGCGCGATCAGCGTCAGCGAGGGCGTGATCTGGGCGACGACGCGGTCGTCGCGGCCGATGGTGTAGGCATGGCCGCGAAAGGGCGCGTCGACGCGCTGGCCCTTCACGCCGAGAGGAACGATGCGGCCGCCTCCGTGCACCTCCGCGCGGATCTCGTCGGGGAAGGTCATGACGTGGCCGCGGCGCGCATGCTTCACCAGGTGGAAGTTCTTCGGGAGCGTCGATTCGGGCAGATCGAAGAGGCGGCTGACGCTGAGGTCACCCCCGTCGACCACCTGCTCCAGCTCGACCAGCGTGGTGCCGCCCCAGACGATCCCGACCAGGAGCGCGCGGTCGTTCGGGCCCGGCCGTTCGTCCTCGGGCAGGTCGTCGAAGATGAGAAGCCGGGCCGCCGCCGCGTCCGAGATCCCTGACGCCAGCGGGGGATGCTCGTCCTGTCCCGGCTCCATCTCGTCGGCCTCCACCCTGCGCTCGATCTGCGCCATCGTCACGGTCCCTGGAGATTGTCGGCGGACTTCTGCAGCTCGGGGTTGAAGTTCTCCCGGAGGCGGACGAGCGAGCGGAACCGGGTCCGGTTGCGGTTGAGGACGAAGCTGCCCTCGGGCTTCGTCAGCTCGCCTTCGACCGTCACATCGTTGAAGTCGATCACCGTGCGCTTGCGCACCACGATCTTGTCCGCTTCCCGGATGACCTTCACGCCCTGCTTCTCCTCGGCGAACGCGGAAAGCGACAGAAGCGCGATCAGGATGGCCCTCTTCACGTTGTTGCCCCTCCCTCCGCGGCCTGCACGATTTGCATCGCATCGCGATCGGCCAACCCGCCGGCTGGCTTGCCCGTCGTTCAGCGGACAGCCGAGGGCGCGCCGACGGCCGGAAGCTGCTCCGCCGATGGTCGCTCCTTGCTGCCCTGTGGCAATGTCGACAGATCGAGGCCGGCGGCGGCGTCCTTCGGCGTCATCTTCGCCACCGGCGGAGGCGAGTGCTTCAGGCGCAGATCGATGGCCGCGAGGTGGCCCTGCGCTTCCTTGAGGCGGGCCGGGCGGGGCAACGACAGGTACTGCTTGAACGCCGCGAGCGCCGAGGCGAGATCTCCCTCGGCCCTGAGCGCGACCGCCTTGCCGAACAGTGCATCGTCCTGGCGGGGTTCGACGGCGAGCACTTTCTCGTACTCGGCCCGCGCCTCCCGCGGCTTGCCCAGGCCCTCCAGCGCCCAACCGCGGGCGAGGCGCGATTCCCAGCGCGCTCCATCGATCTGGATGGCCCGGCCGTACGCCTGCTCGGCGGCAGCGTAATCGCGATACCGCAGCGCCAGCGCGCCGAGGTTCAGCCAGGCCGGAGCGAATCCCGCGTCGATGCGGGTCGCTTCCTCGAAGAGCTCGCGCGACGCGACGACGTCCCCCCGGCGCAGTGCAAGAAGCCCGAGGCTGCTCACGACGCCGGCGTCCCGCGGATCGAGCTTGCGGGCGTTGTTCAGCGCGGATTCGGCGAGCCGCAGATGGCCGCGGTCCCCCTCGATCGCCGCGAGATTGCGGTACGCTTCCGCATCCTTCGGATGGCGCTCGAGCACGCGGCGGACGCTGGACGCCGCCTCCTCGAGCTTGCTCTGGGCCCGTTGCGCGGCGGCGAGCGCGTTCAACAGGCGCGGGTCGTCCGGCCGCTGCCGCAGCGCGGAGCGGAGGACGTCCTCGGCCTTCGCCGGCGTGCCTTGGAGAAGCCGCGCCAGGTTCAGGGCCGCGCCGCAGTGGCCTCCATCGTTCGCCAGCGCCTTGGCGTACGACCCCGCCGCCGCGCCCGCGTCGCCGAGCTGCTCCTCCACCCAGCCGGCGTCGAAGAGCGCCGCGGCATCCGCCGGCTCCTTCGCGAGATACGCCTCGAGCCTCGCCCGCGCCGGCTCCCACTGCCCCTGCGCCATCAGCTCCCGCGCTTGCAAGTGCAGGATGGCGGCGGGCAGCTCGAAGAGCCGCTGCCGCTCGGCAGCCGCGGCCTGCGCGCCCGTCGACCTGGCATGCGGCGCGTGCGCGCACGCGCAGGAAGCGATGAGGATGGCGAAGAGGCAGCGCATCTAGGGACCTCCCCCCGGCAGATCCGGCGCGACGCCGCGCGAAGACGCCTTCTCGACGAGCGGCGGCCGGCGCACCTCGCCGTACGCGTCCGGCTGGTACTCGCGCAGGAAGTCCTGCGCCTTGATCACCCATTCCGTGTAGACCCCGGACTTCTGCGAGACCCGGATGGCGTCGGTGAATGCAGCGGTGGCCTTGTCCTCCAGGGGAAGCGCCTGCGACTCGAGCGTGCTGCGATAGAGCTCGCGCTGCTCTGCATCGAGGCCGCGCGGCATCGGAGCATCGAGCAGGCCCTTGTTGAAGTCGCGGTAGGCCTCGCCGAGCCGTTCGAATGCGGCCTGGCTCCAAAGCGGGCTGCCGATCGCGATCACTTCGCCGTAGGCCGAGACCAGCCGCTCCATGCGCGATCCCTTGAGCTTGAGCGCGTGGACCAGGTCTGCTTGCCGCGCGTGCGTGAAGTTGATCTCGATGAATTCGTCGAACGACGGCTCGACTCCGAGGAACCGCGCGTGCGCCGCGGCGTCGATCACCGCTGCCGTCTTCTCCTGCTCCGGAAGGCGCGCGAAGCGCTGTCCCACGTCCGCAAGCAGGGCCGCGGCCTGCGGCGCCTTGATCGCGCGCGAGGCCATCGCCTGCCGGTATCGCGCGAGGAGGAGCTGAGCTGGGGACGCTGTGGCCGCCCAGTCGCGATGGAACGCGGACCAGTGCGAGGCGGCCCGCCGGAGATCGTTGAGGCGCTCGAGGACGATGCCGATGTTGAACGCGATCTTCGCGGCGTCCGGGCGCGCACGGTACTCTTTCACGTACTTCTGCCAGTCCTCCAGCGCTCCGGCATCGTCGCCCAGGCCCTCCCGCCAGACTGCCGCGTTGTAGAGCCAGTCCGGGGCCCGGGCGTCGGCCGGCCAGCGGCGCTGCGCCTGCTCGTACCAGTGGATCGCGTCTGCGTACCGGCCGGCGCGCTCGCAGGCGCTGGCGAGCGCCGGCACCGTGCGCTGCACGATGGCGGCATCCGCCGACGGGTACTCGCGCAGGAGCTGCTCCCCTGCGGCGATCTCCACGTCGAGCTCGTCGGCCTGGTCGGCGATCACCAGCGCGTTGTAGAGCGCCTTGGGAGCGTGCTCGCTCTTCGGGTACAGGGCGACGAAGGCGCGGAACTCCTTCGCGGCCAGGGCGTACTCCTTCTTCTCCTCGTAGAGTTGCATCACGTACTTGAACTGGGCGCCCTCGGCGATCCGGGCGACCTCGCCTCGGAACTTCGAGCCCGCAGGACAGAGTGCGGGGTTCTCGAGGAATCGCTGGGCGAGGCCGCTCAATGCCTGCCACTGCTCCTTCGTGTTCAGGATGTCCAACGACAGGTGCGCCGCCTTCTGCGACCAGGCGTCCCTCGGCCAGCGGAGGATGATCTCGCCGAAGCGCTTCGCCGCCTCCAGGTAGTGGCGTCGCTCGTAGAAGACGAAGGCGGCCTTGTACCGGATGACGATCTCGTCCTTTGCTCCCGGCGCCAGCCGCAGAAACCGGTCGCAGGCGGCGATCAGCTTCTCCTCGTTGCCGGGGATCTGCTGCTCCTCGACGTCCCGCGCGAACGCCTCGATCTGCAGCTTGCGGCTGCGATCGACCTGTCCCTTGTCGCGGCCCTCCTCGATCTTCGCCGCGTCGCCGAGCTCGCGCTTCTTCAGCTTGCCCTTGGCGGTGTCGACCGACTTCTCCAGGGCCAGGATCGCGTCGTACGCCGCGCGTTTCGCCTGCGGCCCTTCGGGCGCCTCCTCGACCACCTTCGCGTATTCGTCCGCGGCGGCGTCCCACTCCTCGAGGGCATAGAGGATCTCCGCCGAGTAGAACCTCATCGATACCGCGCTCTCGCTGCGCGGGAAGGTATCCAGGTACTGGCGGTAGATGTCGCGGGCGAGCCGGTACGTCGCCGCGCTCTTCGTCTTGATCGCCTCCTGGTGGTAGTCCTGCACCAGCTCGCGCAGCGCGCTCTCCGCGAGATCGTTCGCCTCCGCGACCGCGCCGTTCTGCGCCACGTTCGCCTTCGCCCATCCGCTCTGCGGCCCGTAGTCGGAAACCAACCGCTTCATCTCGGCGAGGACCTGGTCGCGCCGGTTCAGCTTGTCGCAAGCGAGCACGATCTTCTGCTGCCAGGAGGGCGCGCGCGGATGGTGGGGCGCCCTCGCCTCGAGGATGCGGTAGACGCGGATCGCCTGGTCGAACTTCCCGTCGTCGAAGTAGGTCGCCGCCAGGCGGTCGATCGCGTCGATGCCTTGCCCCGCGCCTTTGTCCGCCAGGTATTCGACCGCGTCGTCGACGGCGTCGACGCGGGCGTAAGCGAGCACGATGTCCTTGAGCGCCTCCTGGCGCAGCTGCACGCGATCGGCGCGCATCTCGCCCTCGGAGTAGGCGATCACCTCCTTGAACTTCGCGATCGCGGCCTGGTAGGCGCCGGCGTTGTAGTCGCACCAGGCGAGCTTGTAGAGCGCGAACGGGTACACCTTCGGCAGTCGGAACGAAGCCGCCTTGGCGAACGCCTCCCGCGCACGCCGCAGGTCGTTGCTTGCGAAGAAGTGCTCCCCGATCTGCACGTACGCGTCGGGGACGAATCGGCTTTGCGGGTATTGCCGGATGAGCGCGCCGTACTGCGCGACGCCCTGCTCCTTGTCGCCGCTCTCGTACAGGTTGTGCCCGGTGACGAAGAGGACCTCGTCACGCCGCGCGTACGCCGGATACCGCTCGAGGACCTCGCGGTAGAGCCGGACGGCCTCCTTGCGGTACCCCTCGCTGCGCCGCGCGTCGAGCCTGGGCTCCTCGCCTTCGCGCTTCTCCAGCCACTTCGCGGAGGCGTCGTCGTGCTCCCTGATCTCCTCGGCGGCGGCGTAGCGCGCCTTCTCCCACCACAGCTCGGCGAGCTGGAAATAGAGGTCGGCGCGGCGATCGCCCTCCAGCGTCCGGGGGATGATGGCGCGCAGGTCGTCGATCATCTCGTCGCGCTTGCGGTCCGCCGCAGCGTCGCGCTCGCGGTCGCCGGCGTACGATCCGGCGGCCGCCGCCCACGTGGCCGGCGCGAGGACGAGGACCAACGCTGCCACCGCGCGGGTCATTCGTTCTTGCCCCCGGCGCAGGCGTCCTTGACCGTGTAGCGGTAGTAACCAATCTCGTCCGGCCAGTACTCGCCGTCGAACGGCCAGTACTCGTGGCCGGTCTGGGGGATGCCCGGACGCTGCAGCCGCTGTGACGCGAGCTGCGCGTCCGCGTCGAAGCGCGTCTCCAGCATCTCCTTCTCGCCCTTGGTCGTCTCGAAGGCGATCAGCTCCTTGTCCGCCTCGAGCACGTCGATGAGCCGCGCCATGTCCGCGAGGCGGCCCTGGATGAACCTGCCGGCGAGCCGCTCGGACAGCTGCTTCTGGCGGGCGATTCCGTCGAGCAGCTCGTCCTTCGCTGCGCCGGTGAGCCCGGAGCCTGCCCGCACCCGGGAGGCCTCTTCATCGAGGGCCTCCAGATACGCGCGCATCGAGGCGACGCGCTCATTCTTCTGCAGGTGGTGCTGCACCGCCCGCGGAAGGCGCGCATCGGCGGGCTGCACCATCCGCCAGTACTCGTCCATGGCCGGCTCGGACTGCAGCACTTCGTTCACCTGGTCGCGCATCGGCAGATACTCGCGGTCGAACTCGGCCAGCACGGTTCGGACCTGAGGGTACAGACAGCGCTGCTGGTAGAGGATCGCCATCAGATTGAGCGACTCCGGCACGAACTCGTCGCTCAGGTGGGGAGACTGCAGGCTGTGCAGTTTTCCCAGGGCGCCGCCCGGATCGCCCTTCTGCAGATCCGCGTACGCGCCTTCGAACAGCGCCTCGTCCCAGTGGCGGGAGAACCGGGGCACGTTCGCGTACGCGGCGCTCGCCTCCGCATAGCGGTGCAGCGCGTACAGCGTCCGCCCGAGCGCCATCCAGGCGAGCTCCTTCAGCTCGCCTTCGGCGCCAGGCAGGACGGCGAGAGCGCGGAACGTCGCCGCCGCGCTCTGCGGATCGGTCCGCTCTTGCAAGAGACCCGTCACGTACTGCGCCTGCGGATACGCCTCTGTCCCGGGCGGAACCTGCTCCGCGAGACGGGCCGCGCGCTCGTATCGTCCGGCGCGATAGCCGAGCAGGGCGAGCGAGGCACGGATCCTCGCCAGCCTCTGTGGCGCAAGCGCCGAAATCGGCTCGCCGTACGCTTTCTCGAAGAGATTGGGCGCGACCACGTCGTCGCGGAGCCGCTCCGCGGCGGACGCGGCTGCATCGATCGCCTTCAGATAGTCGGGGTGCGCCGGCCCCGCGCTCACGATCGCCGCGTAATGCACGAACGCGCTGAAGGAGAATCCCATGCGCTCCAGCGCCTGCGCGAGGTGATACTCCGCCCCGGCGCCGGCCGGACCGGCGTCCTGGGCGGCGGCCGCAGCGGAAGCGAGCAGGATGACGAGGGGGAATCGGCGCATGCCTGACGTCCTCAGAAGAGCCAGCTGACGCCGGCCTGGAACGCGATGTTGTTGATCACGTCGGCCGACGGCCGCGCGAGGAGGTCCTTGGCGGCGCCGGCATTGAGCTGCGCCTGTGCCCCTGGCGATCCGAACGCGCGCTCGTCACAGCCGGGGGAAAGTCCCGTCGCGGTCTGGTTGTTTGCTTCCGCGATCTCGATCTTGGCCGCATCGGCTTGATTGCAGCCGTTCACGCGCGAGACGTAGCCGGAATAGGCGAAGTCGCGCAGCTCGACGCGCACCGTGAGCTGCTCGCCGAGGAAGACGCGCAGCCCGAGCCCGAGCGACGCGATCGGGCGGAACCCGGTATCGCCGAACGTCCGCCCGGTGCTCGGGTCGGAGGATGGGCGCAGCTGCACCCGCGTCCTCGCCGCCCCGAGCCCTGCATTCAGATACATTCCCAGGCGCAGGATCTTCCCGTCGAAGACGTTCAGCTTCCCGTACACCGGCATCAGCTCCAGCCCGGCGAGGGCGGCGTAGCGAAGCAGGAAGGCCTCCGCGCTCTCCGGAGCCACGCGGCCCTTGGTGAGCAGCTCCTCGGACAGAGCGCTCTGCACCGAGATGGGGAAGTACCAGACCCCCACCTGCGCGGCGAGGTTCTCCCTCAGGTGGTAGGCGACCTCCGCGGCGAGCCCGGTATGCACGGTGAATTTCGGGTTCACCTGCGTATTTCCGAAGAATGACAGCTCCCAGCGGCCCGACTCGGTGAACGGGCGCTTCTCCAGGACGTGGACGCGCACCGCATCGGGGTCGGCTTGCTGCGCCGCCGCCGCCCCGCAGATCAGCGATGCGAGAACGAAGGGGCGCATGATCAGAAGAGGAACGACATGCCGCCGGTGAACGTGGCGATGGCGGCGAGGTAATGGCTGGGGGATCCGCTCGAGGGCTGCGTCAGATCGTTGGCGCGCTTGTACGAGGAGCGGAAGAGATATCCGCGAACTTCGCTCACGAGGCTCCAGCGCTGGTTGAAGTAGAAGCGCAAGCCGGCACCGGCGATCCCCATTCCGGCGAGGGCATCGCTCTGCTGGAAGCTCGGGCAGACGCCGGTGCCCGGATCAGCGCAGAGGTTGATCGACTCGCGGTGGACCTGCGCTATCCCGGCGCCACCGAGCAGGAAGGCCTGGAAGTGCATCCGCAGCTCGGAGGCGAGATTGAGCTTGCCGTAGATGGGCGCCACGCGGGCCACCGCGAAGCCGCCGAGGCGGAGCTGGTTGTCGTTCCTGAACTCGTCACCGGTCTGTCCCGCGGTGCGCGGGCGCAGATCGGCGCGCACGTTGCGCGCCAGCGCGGAGATCCCGGTGCGGTTGAGGAGCGCTTCGGCGCCGAAGTCGAGCCACTCGTTCGGGTGATAACTGAGCGAGACCAGACCTCCGAACTGATCGATCAAGGCGTTGTTCAGCGCGATGGCGAAGGAGGCTCCCGCTTCCCAACGGCCGGTCATCGAATGGAGCTTCCGCTGCACCACCGTGGGAGCGCCGTCGGGGCCGTACACGATGTCTTGCGCCCGCGCGCCGGACGCTCCGAGGAGGCAGATGGCGGCGAGAAGAGCGAGAACGAACGTCGGGCGGCGCATCGCGTGGTCTCCTGCAGGCCGTAGAAGCTGTTGCGCGCCAGCCCGTACGGCAAGGTCGTGCGCCTGCATGCTTGCCGCGAAGCGTTGGGCGCGCGACGCATGGAGGGCGGCGCCCCACCTGCGCGCACAGCCGCTCACAGCCGCGAATTGTGGCCGCTTCGAGCGCGCGTGATATCGATCCCGCGATGGGGGATCCTCAGAGCAGCACCGGAGCTCCGCCCGCGCCGGATGCGAGCGCTGCTCCGCCGCCGCTGCTCGAGGGAATCGTCCGGGTCAAGGTCCCCGGCGAGAAGATCCTGCCGTTCCTCGCCAGGGCTTCGCTGTTCAAGACCGCACCGAAAGAAGTCGTCACCAAGGTTTCCACGCTCCTGCAAGGCCTGGAGTGCGCCGACGGCAGCGAGGTGATCACCGCGGGCAAGGTGAACGACGGCCTGGGGATCCTGTTCTCGGGCAAGGCGCAGGTCCTGCTGCCCTCCCCGGGCGGCGAGCTGCTGCCGGTCGAGGAACTGCTGCCCGGAGACCACTTCGGCGAGGTCGGGGCGGTGCTGGGAAAGCCGAGTCCCTATTTCGTCATCGCGACCGACGCCTCGCGCGTTCTCTGGCTCCCGGCGCCGATCCTGCAGGGGATGATGGGCAGCGTTCCGGCCGTCAGCGAAGCGCTGGCCAAGCGGCTCAGCGAACGCGTGGTGGCCTTCGCCGGCGTCGAGAGGCACAGCTCGCCCGAGCTGATCACGGAGATCGAGGCCCAACTGCTGGAGGCGGTGGAGCCGGTACTGCAAGCACCGGCGCAGCCGGCGGCGGACATGTCCGGGGTGATCCCCTTCGCCGAGCTGCGGGATTTCGACCTCTCGCCCACCGTGCTCGCGATGGTCCCGACGAAGCTCATCCGCAGCTACCGGCTCCTGCCCGTGAAGCTCGCGGGCAACCTGCTCACCATCGCGATGGTGAATCCGCGCGATTACGCCGCGCTCGCCGAGCTCAAGCGGACCCTGCACACCGTCCAGATCGCGCCGGTCGCCATCGGCCTAGAGGACTTCAACTCCGCGCTAGTCCGGCTCAAGCTGCTGGACGACTCGGGCCCGAAGAAGGCCGGCGGCCCGCGCATCAATCCCGATTCCTTCCAGTTCGAGACCGTCGCCGAGCAGGACCGCGCGAGCGACGCGCGCGCGGTGGGCGACGACGCCATCCGCCTCGTCAACCGGATCATCGCGGCCGGCCTCGAGCGCGAAGCGAGCGACATCCACATCGAGCCGACGGCGCACGGCTTCCGGGTGCGCTTCCGGGTCAACGGCCTTCTGCAGGACTGGACCGAACCGATCCCCGCGAGCACCTCGCTCAAGGGCGTCACCGCGCGCATCAAGGTGCTTGCCGGTCTCGACATCACCGAACGCCGCCTGCCGCAGGACGGCCGCATCGGCGTGACGGCGGGGAAGCGCGAGATCGATCTGCGGGTGTCGACGTTGCCGGCGAACCGGGGAGAGAAGATCGCCCTGCGCATCCTGGAAGCGGCGGGAAGCACGCGGTCGCTGGACCAGATCTTCCTCGAACCGGGGGCGCTCGCCGCCTCCCGCAAGGCGCTGAACCGCCCTTACGGCGGGATCATCATCGCCGGACCCACGGGATCGGGAAAGACGTCCTCGCTCTATGCGCTGCTGACCGAGCGAAAGATCACCCGTCCCGACACGAACATCATGATGGTCGAGGACCCGATCGAGTATCGCCTCGCCGGCGTGACGCAGGTGCAGATCAATCCGGCTGCGGGGCTCGGATTCGCCCAGGTGCTGCGCTCGATGCTGAGGCAGGATCCAGACGTGATCGTCGTCGGCGAGATGCGCGACGAGGACACGGCGCAGATCGCCCTCGAGGCGGCGATGACCGGCCACCTCGTGCTCACCTCGCTGCACGCCAATCACGCGCTGGCGGCGCTGCAGCGCCTGGAGAACCTCGGCGCAAGCCGCGCGCTGATCGCGCAGTCGATCCACCTGGTGCTCGTCCAGCGCCTCGTGCGCAAGCTCTGCTCCGCCTGCCGCAAGCTCGACACGCCCGCGCCGGCCCTGCTCGAGTCGTTGGTGGCGAGGAAGATCGTCGACAAGGGCCAGCAGACGCTGCCGCGCGCGTTGGGCTGCGACGCCTGCGCGGGGACCGGCTATGTCGGGCGCACCGCAGTGGTCGAGGCTCTGCAGATCAGCGACGCGGTGCGTGAAGCGATCGCCGCGGACCGCCCGATTCCCGACGTGCACAACGTCGCGCGCGAGAGCCGCTCGCTGGTGCCGTTCGCCGACTACGCCCGGCATCTGCTGCAGAAGCAGATCATCAGCGCGAGCGAGGTGCTGCTGTCGGTGGCGGACTAAGCCGCACGAAGTGCGGCTTTGCTACGCTTGGGCTGTACAAGTCATGGGATGCGCTCTCATTGGCGTCGACGGGTGCCGCGCCGGCTGGGTCGCCGCAACCGATCGCGGCGCTCGCGTATACGCGACATTCGCGGAGATCGCCGCGCAGCGTTTCGAGCTGGTGCTCATCGACGTGCCGATCGGGCTCCTGGAGGCGGGGCCGAGGCGCTGCGACGTGCAGGCGCGCGCCCTGCTCGGCGCCCGAAGAAGC
>Ga0209689_1000971_pt1 | contig 21012 bp, 19 predicted proteins | sample GraSoiAngelo_149_FD_187119 | JGI IMG/M metagenome (GOLD analysis project Ga0209689, IMG submission 187119) | Grasslands soil microbial communities from the Angelo Coastal Reserve, California, USA - 14_1009_09_30cm (SPAdes) (version 2) | ecosystem: Environmental > Terrestrial > Soil > Grasslands ... | reverse complement strand
CGACAACTGCGGCGACTGCGTGTACATGCTCCCACGCGCCAAGGTGTACCGGCGCGAGACCCTCGAGGACCTCGATGGCATCGTGCACTACCTCTGCCAGCAGCGCTGGATCGAAGTGACGCCGTTCTCGCCGCGCTGCGAGCTCGGCAAGAGCAAGACGCGCACGACGACCGTTCCGACGTAGAGATAGCCTTCGAGCGTGTCGACCTTCGCCCCCTTCGACGAGCACGTTCGCGCGCGCGCCGCCGAGTACGTCGAGGAGCTGAAGGCGCTCATCAGACAGCCGACGGTCTCGGCCCAGAAGATCGGCATCGAGGAGACCGCCCGCATCGTCCTCGCGCGAGCGCGACGTGCCGGGATCGCCGCCGAGGCGGCGCGCGTCGACGGCGGACCGCCCACGATCGTCGGCGAGACCGGATCCGGCGACCGCACGCTGCTCGTCTACAACCACTACGACGTCCAGCCCCCCGAGCCGCTCGAGGAGTGGTCGACCCCGCCGTTCGAGCCGACCGAGCGCGACGGCTTTCTCTTCGGTCGCGGCGTCTCCGACAACAAGGGCAACCTCATGGCGCGGCTCCAGGCGATCGAGGCGTACCGCGCGACGATCGGCGAGCTCCCGCTCCGCGTGCGCGTGCTGTACGAGGGCGAGGAAGAGATCGGGTCGGAGCACCTCGCCGCCTTCGTCGAGCGGAACGCCGACCGCCTGCGGGCCGACGGCTGCATCTGGGAGGCGGGGTACAAGGACGCGGCCGGCAGGCCGACGATCTCGTGCGGGCTCAAGGGCATCGCCTACGTCGAGCTGCGCGCGCGCGGCGCGAAGAAGGACGCGCACAGCTCGGTCGCGACAATCGTTCCGAATCCGGCGTGGCGCCTGGTGTGGGCGCTCGCGACGCTCAAGAACGAGCGCGACGAGATCACGATCGATGGCTTCATGGACGAGGTCCGCCCGCCGAGCGCGGCCGAGCTGGCCCTGCTCGAGCGGCTGCCCTTCGACGAGGCCGCGACGCTCCGCATCCACGGCATCGAGCGCTTCAACCGAGGGCTCACCGGGGTCGAGCTCAAGAGGAAGCATTTCTTCGAGCCGACGTGCACGATCTGCGGCATCGTGTCCGGGTACACCGGGCCGGGCTCAAAGACGGTCCTGCCGGCGGTCGCGACCGCGAAGATCGACTTCCGTCTGGTGCCCGACCTCACGCCGGAGAAGGTCGTGCGCCTCCTGCGCGGGCACCTGGACCGCCGCGGCTTCGCCGACGTCGAGATCGCGCCGAGCCACGGTGAGCCGCCATCGCGCTGGCCCGCCGACTCGATCACCGCCCGAGCCGCTGTGGCCGCCTGCCGCTCGGCGTACGGCACCGACCCCGTGGTGTACCCGCTCATGGTCGGCTCCGGTCCGATGGCGCAGGTCTGCGACCGGTTGGGCATACCGGTCGCCGGTTTCGGCTCGGGCAACGCGGCGTCGGCGAATCACGCGCCGAACGAGAACATCGCCATCGCCGATTACGTCGACCATATCCGCGCGTTCGGGCGATTCCTCCACGCGTTCGCCGGCCGTCCCCTCGATTGAGCGGGATTGAGCGCGATTGAGCGCGCGCGAGCGGCGCACCCTCCTCTTCCTCCTCGGCTACCTCACCTTCTCCGCGGTCTACGTGGGCGTCGTCATCGCGCCGGTCCTCACGCCGATCGCCTCAGAATTCGACATCAGCACGGGGACGGCGGGCCTCGTGGTCGCCGCGTACGGCGCGCCGGGGATCCTCGTCGCCCTCCTCGCGGGCCCGTACTCCGACCGGTTCGGCCGCAAGCGTTTCCTCGTGGCGGGCTCCGTCGTCATGGGCGTCTTCACGGTCCTCGCGGCGTTCGCGACGAGCTTCGGGCTGCTCGTCGCGCTCCGGATGGTCGCCGGGGTCGGCTCGTCGGTCATCTATCCGAACAGCAACGCGATGCTCGGCGACAACTTCCCGTATCGCGAGCGCGGCCGCGCGATCTCAACGGTGATCGGCATGAACACGATGGCCTCGATCGTCGGCGTCCCCCTCGCGGGGATCGTCGCCGAGGCAACGAGCTGGCGCGTCTCGCTCGTGATCGTGGGCGTGCTCTCGATCGTCGCGGCGATGCTGCTGCACCGATTCCTGCGGCCCGCGCAGGTCGCGATCAACGAGTCCCGCGTGCGCGAGCTCTACCGCCGGATCCTCACGAACCGCTCGGCGCTCGGGGCGATCGCCTCGAGCCTCCTCGGCTCGCTCTACTGGTTCACCTGGGCCACGTACATCGTCGTGTTCTTCCAGCACACCTTCGGCCTCGCCGAGGGTCTCGCGTCGACGTTCGCGCTGACGCAGGGCCTCGGCGTGCTCGTGGGGAGCCAGCTCGGAGGGCGGATCGGCGCCCGTATCGGCCATCGGCCCGTCGTGGCCGGGAGCGTGCTGCTCTCGGGTGCGCTCCTGCTCCTCCAGACGAACCTGACGCCGCCGCTGCTCGCCACGGCCCTTCTGAATCTCGCGCTGTCAGCCGTCATCGGAGCGCGCTTCGCGTCGAATACGACCCTTCTGACCGAGCAGGTCCCCGAAGCGCGGGGCACGCTGCTCGCGCTATCGGCGGCCGTGACGAGCGCGAGCATGGTCGCGGCCGCCGCGATCGGCGGCGTGCTCATCGACGGCTACGGGTTCTGGGCGCTCGGCGTCTTCTGCATGGGCGCCGCGCTGCTCGCCGCGATCGTCGTCACCGTGTTCGTGCGTGAGGAGCCGCTCGACCTCGAGATCGCGCCGGCGGCTTAGCCGCGCCCTTCGCGCCCCAGCTCATGCCATGCGCGTTCGACCACTCGTGCCAGTCGGGCACCGGCTCGCTCACCGTCCAAAGGAAGTGGTAGGCGCCGCTGTCGCCGACGAACTTGAAGCGCTTCTTGAGGTCCTTCGCGAGATCCTCGTACTCGTCGAACGAGCGGAGGTGCTTGCGAAAGCCGCCGTCGCGCTCGAGGTCGAGGATCGCCTGCGCGTTGTGCACCACGGCCGCGATCTTCGGGCGGCTTCGGATGAGGCGTTCGTCCTTCGCGAGCCTGTCGATCTCCCGATCGCCGAGCCGCGCCACGCGCTCGATCTTGAAGTTTTGGAAGCCGGCACGGATCCCGGGCCACTTCGCATCCACCACGCGCCAGCTGATCCCGGCCTGGAAGACGCCCCTCGCGAGCTGCTCGAGATAGTCGTCCAGCCCTTTCGGCTTGATCCGCGGCGGCTCCACGGGCGCGAACTCTAGCGCTCCGACCGCGATCGTTGTCCAACTGTTACAAGCGAGACCTCCGCGATCGGCCGCTCGGCATGTCTCCTGCCCGCACATTGGTCGCTCAACTCGGAAAGGAGCAAGCCAATGGCACGGAAACCAGGTGGCGGAATGACCGTTGCCGAGGCTGGCCGGATGGGTGGCCGGTTGGTCAGCGAGAAGTACGGCCCGGAGTTCTACGAGAAGATCGGGAAGAAGGGCGGCTCGAGCACGGCCAACAAGTACGGTTCCGAGTTCTTCGGTCGTATCGGCAAGAAGGGCGGTCGCGCCGTCACCGCGAAGTACGGCGCGGGTCACTTCGAGCGGATCGGTCGCAAGGGCGGGCAGAAGGTCGCCGATCTCATCGAGCGCGCGAAGACGCTCGAGGAGCCGATCGCGCCGAAGGAAGAGCCGGCCGCCTCAGGCTAGCGCGGGGCAGGACGGGCAGCGGGGGCACAGCCCCCGCTACTTTGGTCCTTGATGGACCAGAGGGAGCTCGGAACGGGCACGCGCCTCGTACGTGCCGCCCGCTCGCTCCCATCGGGAGACGGACACCCCGTCGTCCCGGCCCTGATCCAGAGCGTCGCGTTCGACTACGGCTCTGCCGCCGAGCAGGACGCGGTCTTCGGCAACGAGCGGCCCGGCTACGTCTACGGGCGGTATGGCACGCCCACGGTCGCCGCGCTCGAGCTCGCGCTCGCCGAGCTCGACGCGGTCGAGGCCGTGACCTGCTTCGTCACCGGCATGGCCGCGATCGCCGCGTTCGTCGACGCGTGCGCCGTCTCGTCGGGTGGCCGGGTCGTCGCGCAGGAGGACAGCTACGGGCAGACGCGCGCCCTCTTCGAGCGCTGGAGCCGCGAGCGGGGGGTCGACATCGTCTTCGTGGACACAACGGATCACGCCGCGGTCGAGCGCGCGCTGCGCGCCAAGCCGACCACGCTGCTCTACGCGGAGGCGATCGCAAATCCGCTCCTCCGCGTGAACGACATCGCCGCGCTCGCGGCGCTCGCGCACGGCAGCGGCGCGCGTCTCGCCGTGGACGCGACCTTCGCGACCCCGATCCTGTTCCGCCCAGCGACGCTCGGCGCCGACGTCGTCATCCACTCGCTGACCAAGTACGTGAACGGACACGGCGACGTCATGGGCGGCGCCGTTGGCGGATCGTCCGAGATCGCACGCGCCATGCGCGACCGGACGATCCTCGACGGCGGCTACCTTCCGCCACACGAGGCCTGGCTCGTGATCCGCGGCATGCGCACGCTCGCGCTGCGCGTCGCGCGCCAGTGCGAGAGCGCGCTTCACGTCGCGCGCCACCTCGCCGCGCACCCGAAGATCGCGCGGGTGCGCTATCCGGGCCTTCCCGACCACCCGCAGCACGAAGTCGCCAAGCGGCAGTTCGGCGGACGGTTCGGCGGCGTCGTCTCCTTCGCGCTGAAGGAAGACTCTCGCGAAGCCGCGTTCCGCTTCCTCGACGGGCTCGAGCTCGCGGCGTCGGCGACCACGATCGGCGATCTCTTCACCGAGGTCCTCTACCCGCCGATCTCGTCGCACCGCCGACTGCCGGCGGCCGAGCGCAAGCGGCTGGGCATCACCGATGGGTTCCTCCGGATGTCGGTCGGGATCGAGGAGCCCGACGACATCGTCGCCGACCTCGACGCAGCGCTAGCTCACGTCTGAGCCGACTCGTGCCGGGGCCCCGCGCGTTGGTCTTCAACTGCCACATCACCGGTCTCGCGGTCGCGCGCTCGCTCGCCGCTCACGGCGTCGAGGTGATCGCGCTCGATCCCGACCCGCGCGGCCTCGGGCAGGCCTCCAAGGCGGTCGTACGGCGTTACGCGTGCCCGAACCCGCTCGAAGCCGAGACGGCGTTCGCCGACTTCCTCGTCGAGCGCGCCGACGAGCTCGGGCGCGGGGCCGTGCTCTTTCCGACCAACGACGAGTGGGTGCTCGCGGTGGCCCGGAACCGGAAGCGTCTCGCCGAGTGCTACCGCATCCCGTTCAGCGAGCTCGCAGCGGTCGACGCGGTGCTCGACAAGCGTCAGCTCTACGCCAAGGCGGAGCGTCTGGGGATCCCGATCCCGCGCACCTACTCGCTCGCCGATCCAGCCGGCACGGCACGGGCGATCCGCTACCCCGCGATCGTGAAGCCCGCCGAGCAGCGCCGCTTCTACGACCGGTTCGGCGTGAAGGTCTTCCGCGCCGAGAACGCGAGCGAGCTCGTCCGCTTCGCACACCAGGCCGCGGACCTCACCTGCGTGGCGCAGGAGATCGTGGACGTTCCGGCCGGCGGGTTCTACTCGCTGTGCTCCTACGTCGGACCGAACGGCGAGGTGCGCGGCGCCTTCGTGGGCCGCAAGCTCGAGCAGTATCCGGAGGGATTCGGCACGGGCTGCCTCGTCGTCGGCGACCAGGTAGCCGACATCGTGGAGCGGGGGACGGCCATCCTCCGCGAGTTCGGCTATCACGGGATCAGCGAGGTCGAGTTCATCTTCGATCCGGAGCGCAACGAGCATCTGCTGCTCGACGTGAACCCGCGCGTGTGGAAGTGGATCGCGCTCCCGATCGCGAGCGGCGTCGACCTCCCGTGGCTCGCGTACAGCGAAGCCATCGGGAAGCCGGCGAGCGCGGGCGCGATCCGCGACGGGCTGCGCTGGATCTACGAGCGCGACTACGCGCTGCTCTCGCGCGAGCGACGGCTCTTCGCCGCGACCGGCGACGTGGTCAACGCGGTATGGGACCCCGACGACCCGGGTCCGTTCGCGCAGCTCATCGCGAACGAAGGACCGGGCGGGAAGTACTACTGCGCCTGCTAGCCGCACAGCGGCTAGCGGGCGCAGCTGCGTCGGCGCGAAGCGCCGTGATGCAGACACTGCGCGCACGAGCGAGCGGAGCGAGCGAGTGAGACACCGCGCACGCCCAGTCGACTGCGGCTATTTCCCCGCTTCGCCGGCGAGCGGCGAGGGTTGCCGATCCGGCGACGGCGGGGCGGCCGTGGCCTCTTCTCGTACGGGCCCGCGCATCGGAGCCTCGCGCAGGAACACGACCATGACGACCGCCACGAGCGCGGCGACGATCCCGAAGTCGAACGTACTGGCCGTCGCGAGCGAGAACGCTCGGTGGATCGCGCCGACGATGTCCGGGACGAATGGCTCGAGCTGCGCTCTCGTCGTGACCGGGGCGCCGGCGAGGATGGCCTGCCCGAGGTCGCCGACGCCCGTGAGACGGTTCAACGATCCGGCTCCTGACGCGGAGAAGGAGGCGACGATCTGCGGGGGTAGCGACGACGCCGCCAGCTGTCGCGGGAGCTCCTCGACCAACCGGGAGCCGAACACGGTGCCCGCGGCGGCGAGACCGACGCTCCCACCGACCTGTTGGAACAGGGTGAGGTTGCTCGTCGCCGTCCCGATCTGTCGGAGCGGCACGGCGCCCTGCACGACGAGCGTGAAGACCGAGAAGATCGGGCCGACGCCGATGCCGGTGACGAACATCCACGACCAGAGGAGCGGCAGCGGCGTGTCGGCGCGGAGGTTCGACAGCAGGAACAGCCCGATCGCGAGCACGACCGACGCACCGAGCGCGAGGGGCTTGTAGCGCCCGGTCCGCGCGACCAGCTGGCCCGAAAGGATCGCGCTCAGGATCAGACCGCCGAGCAACGCCAGGATCTGGTAGCCCGATTGCGTGGCGCTGGCGCCTCCCACCACCTGGAACCACCGGGGCAGGAAGACGATCGGGGCGAAGAAGGCCATCGACGCGACGAACATCGCGATCACGGAGATCGTGAAGGAGCGGTTGCGGAAGAGCTCGAGCGGCACGATCGGATCGATCGCACGGGACTCGATCCACACGAAGACGGCCGCGATCACCAGGCCCAGCGCGATGAGACCGCCGACCGATGGGTCACCCCAGCTCGCGCTTTGCTTGTTGGTGAGTCCGACGAGGATCGGGACGAGCGCCGCGACGAGGACGGTCGCACCGAGATAGTCGATACGCGGCGCCTCCGCGCTCGGGCGACCTCTGGGCAGCGCGCGCCAGATGACGGCGAAGACGACGGCGCCGACGGGCAGATTCACGAAGAACACCCACTGCCAGCCGACGGTGTCGGTGATGACCCCGCCGATCGCCGGGCCGATGAGCGAGCTCAGCCCGAAGACCGCGCCGACGAGGCCCTGGTACTTGCCGCGCTCCGCCGGGTCGAACAGGTCGCCGATGACCGCAAGGGCGACCGGGAAGAGCGCCCCGGCGCCGAGGCCCTGGAGCGCGCGAAAGCCGATGAGCTGCCACATTTCACGCGAGAACCCCGACAGCGCGGAGCCGACGAGGAAGACCCCGACCGCGAAGAGGAGTACGGGACGTCGACCGAAGAGGTCAGAGAGCTTGCCGTAGATCGGGCCGCTGATCGTGGCCGTCAGCAGGTAGGCGGTGAAGGCCCAGGTGTAGATCTCGTTCCCGTGAAGATCCGTCACGATGCGCGGAAGCGCCGTCCCGACGATCGTTTGATCGAGCGCCGCGAGGAACAGTCCGAGCATGACCGCGATCACGATCTGCGTCCGGGTGCGGGGGTCGATCGCCACGGACGCGACGTTGGGGTAGGGCAAGGCCATAGGGGAGTCCTCCTGTCGCGGGGTCTGCCTATTCAACATCCCAAGGACGCTCGAAATTCGTGATCTGCGACATAGTTCGGTCGTTCCGTTAGATGTTTTGCAGTTCACTGATGGCGTGAGCCAGCGGAGCCTTCTCCGGGTCGCGGGCGTCGACGTCGGCGGTCGACGCAAAGGTTTTCATGCCGCGGTCATCGAGCGTCGCTTCCTGCTCGCGGGCCCCGTCCTTCTTCGCAGCGTCGGCTCCGCCATCGAGTGGCTCCTGGAATACCGTCCACTGCTGGTCGCGGTGGATGCGCCGATCGAGCTCGGCCCCCGTGCGTGCGAGCGCGACCTCGCGCGGACGATCTGCGGGCTGTATTACACGCCCGCGGCCGTCGAGGGGCCGTTCTACGAGTGGATGCGGCACGGGCTCGAGCTGTACGCGGCGCTTCGCCACGCAGGTCTTCGCGCGGTCGAGTGCTTTCCCACGGCGACGTGGACGCGACTCGCCGGGCCACGCGGAAGCCGCCGCCGTGCCGGCTGGTCGGCCGCGGCCCTGTCCAGGCTGCGCGTCCGCAGCGTCCCATCGCGCATCGGACAGGACGGTCGCGACGCGATTGGCGCGGCGTACACCGCCTGGCTCCACGTGAGCGGACGCACCGAGTCGTTCGGGTCGATCGTCGTCCCTCGTCGCTAGCATCCGGATGATGCCTGCCGAGCGGATCCGGCTACGTCACCCCGATCGCACGAAAGCGGGGCCGAACATCGAGCGCTCCAGGTACGAGCTCGTGCGGAAGCAGATCCTCGCGCTGGTGCCACGGAGTGGGCCGGGGATCGCCTGGACCGACCTGCGCGACGCGGCGCACCGCGGGCTCGGTACGAGGCTCGCGGGCGGCAACAACTGGTGGTACACGAGCGTCGTGAAGCTGCACCTCGAGGCGATAGGCGAGATCGAGCGCTCGGGCGGCTCGCCGCAACGCCTGCTGCGGTCGAGGTAGCCCGTGCGTTTCGGCTTCTGGATGCCGGTCTTCGGCGGATGGTTGCGCAACGTCGAGGACGAGGGCATGCCCGCGACGTTCGACTACCAGCGCGACCTCGCGGTCCGCGCCGACCACGCGGGCTGGGACGTCACGCTCGTCGCCGAGCTCAACCTCAACGACATCAAGGGCCCCGAGGCCGATTGCCTCGAGGCGTGGACGACGGCGGCCGCGCTCGCCCCGCTCACGACGCGCCTCGAGCTCATGACGGCGGTCCGCCCGAACTTCCGGCTTCCCGCGCTCGTCGCAAAGGAGGCGGCGACGATCGATCGCATCGCGAACGGCCGCTTCACGCTGAACGTCGTCAGCGCATGGTGGGCCACCGAGAGCGCGATGTACGGCGGCGCCTGGGTCGAACACGACGAACGGTATGCGCGCACGGAGGAGTTCATCGCCGTTCTCAAGGGCATGTGGACGCGCGACGAGTACACGCTCGACGGCCGGTACTACACGATCAAGGCGGCTCGCCTCGCGCCGAAGCCGGTGCAGCGACCGTGGCCCACGCTCTACGCGGGCGGCGAGTCGCCCGCGGCGAAGGATCTGATCGCGCGCGAGTGCGACGCGTACCTCATGCACGGCGATCCGCCCGATGTGCTCGCCGCGAAGGTCGCCGACATGCGGGAGCGCCGCGCGGCGCATGCCGGTCTCCCGCCGCTGCGCTTCGGCGTCGCCGCATACGTGATCGTCCGCCCGAGCGACGCCGAGGTGAAGAAGGAGCTCGCGCGCATCACCGACGTGCGGGCGAGCGCCCGCGGCTACGCGAGCTATCTCGACTTCATCAAAGGCTCGCACCTCGAGACGCAGGTCTCGCTCGAGGACTACAGCGTGTCGAACCGCGGGCTGCGGACCGGCTTGGTCGGCACCCCCGAGCAGGTCGCGGACCGGATCCGCGAGCTCGAGCGCGTCGGCATCGACCTGGTGCTCCTCCAGTGCAGCCCGCAGCGCGAAGAGATGGACCGGTTCGCCCAGGAGGTGTTCCCGCTGGTCGGAAAGGCGACGCCGGTCGCCGCGCCTCGGTAGGATCGCGCGGCCGACACAGGTCGACGGGGAGGATGACATGCAGCGCTGGCTCAGCTCATTCGTCGCGGTCCTCATGCTCGTCTCCGCACAACCGGTCCTCGCCGCGCAGCCCGAGCAGGGCGTCGTCAAGGACTTCGTGAACCCGACGCCGCCGCCGTGCAATAACCCGGAGGGAATCGCAGCGTCACCGGACGGACTGCTCTATGCCTCGGGGCTCTCGGGGAACGTCTGTGTCTACACGCTCTCCGGTGAACGAGTCCGCGTCATGCCGGTCGGGGCCGCGCTCCTGGGCGACCTCTTCGTCGCGGGCCAGGGTCTCTACGTGACCGACTTCGGCACCGGGCGCGTTCTGAAGGTCGATCCGCGCAGCGGCGCGGTCACGACGCTCGCCACCGGCTTCGGTGCGCCGAATGCGATCACCCAAGACCACCAGAGCACGCTGTACGTCTCCGATTCGTTCGCCGGCGCGATCTACACGGTGAGCCCGAATGGTGGCGGGAAGACCCTCTGGAAGGCGGACCCACTGCTCCTTCCGAACGGCTTCCCGCCGTTCGGCGCGAACGGCGTCGCGTTCGACCGTACGGAGAGCTTCCTTTACGTGGCGAACACGTCGACCGACCGGATCCTGCGCATCGCGGTGAACAAGGACGGCTCCGCAGGTGACATCTCCGTGTTCGCGGACGGCGCGACCGTCCACAACACGAGCGGAACGGCGCGCCCGCTCGACGGCGCAGACGGCATCCAGTTCGACGTGCGCGGGAACCTCTGGGTCTGCGCGAACCAGGCGAACGAGATCCAGGTGCTCTCGCCCGACGCGGAGCTCTTCGCGAGCTACGGACACAACCCGGGCGACGATCCGCTCGACTTCCCGGCGAGCCCGATCTTCCACGAGCGCGGGCTCTACATCGCGAATCTCGCGTTCTTCACCCCCGGCGGTGGCAAGCTTTCGGTCCTCGGCGTGCCGACGCCCGGCGCACCGATCGGCCACTAGCGGTGACGAGGGAGCGGCGCGAGCCGCTCCCTTTCCTTCTCCTCGTAGCATCGAAGGCATGCGGCGCTCCGTTCCGTTGCTCCTCGCGCTGATCCTCGCCGTCGCGCCGCAGACCGCCGTTGCCGAGGAGCCCGCCGCGATCCACACGCTCCTCGACCTCTCGTTCGCGGCGTGCCACAACCCGAGGGCGCTCGCCGTCGGCTCGACCGGCTGGATCTACGCCGCCGGACTCTCGGGCAACGTCTGCGGGATCGCCCCGTGGGGCCAGCTCATGGGGGTCATCCCGGTACCGCCGGGGCCGGCGGGCGTGACGAACGTCTTCGGCGCGCTCTACGAGTCCCGCTCGGCGCTCTACCTGACGGACATGGCCGACTATGGCGCGTCGCACGCGGGCCGCGTGCTCGTGGTGAGCCCGCGCACCGGCGTCGTCCGCACGCTCACGGGCGGCCTCGATGGGCCGAACGGCATCGCGCAGGACCGCGATCGGATGCTGTTCGTCGCCGATTCGTTCGCCGGCATGATCTACAAGGTCAATCCGGACACCGGCCAGCGAGCCCTCTGGACCCGCGACCCGCGCCTCGCGACCGGCGGCTTTCCACCGCTCGGGGCGAGCGGGCTCGCGTTCGACCCGAGCGGGGCCTACCTGTACGTCGCGAACCCGGGTGACAGCGCGATCCTCCGGATCGGGATGCGGCCGAACGGCAGCCCGGGCGACGTCGAAGTGTTCGCGCGCGGCGCGACCGATGCCGATCCCGGGCTCCTTCGCGGCGCGGACGCCCTCGCGTTCGACGTGACCGGGCAGCTCTGGGTCGCCGCGGACCAGGCGAACGAGATCCAGGTGCTCTCGCCCGCCGGCGCGCTCGTCGCGCGGTACGCGGAGGCGGACGGGGACGCGCTGGACTTCCCTGCGGGTCTCGCCTTCTTCGGGCGTCGGCTGTACGTGACGAGCTTCGCCTTCACCGCGCCGGGGGCCGGGAAGGTGTCGGTCCTCGACACGCCATATCGCGGAGCACGCGTCCGCCGCTAGTCAGCGCTCCCGGCGCAGGTATTCGAGGATCTCTGCCATGACGCGGCAGTCGACCTCGTTGTAGCGCGCGATCTCGCTCATGATCGGCGACTCGCGCAGGCCGCGGCCTCGGGCGCGCGACTCCGCCGCCGCGGCCCACGCGCCCGCCATCGCCCCGGCGCCATCGGCCAGGCCCTCGCCCCATTCCGTCTCGATGAGCCCGGCCGCGTGCATCGCGCGGGCGACCTGCTTGAGCGAGAAGGAGAAGGCGCCTCGCACCACGACCGGTTCCGCCCGGAACACGCGGTTCAGGAGGTCGTACCACTGGAGCGGGGGCCAGTGGCGGTCGGGATGGCGCGACCGGGCGGACTCGTACGCCTTCTCGAAGTTCGACTCTTCGGCGGGCGACCAATGCACGAGACGCACGTCGCTCGCGGACCGAAGACCCGCCGCGCCGGCGAGCGCCTCGAGGTGGGCGAGCCAGCCATCGACCATCGCGCCCTCGGCCGCGACCGTCAGGGCCTCGACGGTGAACTGGCTGAACCGCCACTCGCGATCGCGATAGGTGCCGCAGCCGATCTGGAAGATGAGCGGCTGCCCGCCCTTTCGCGGGAATGCCTGGAAGTCGTCGTCCATGTCGTGGGCGAATTCGAAGTCCACGAACGCTTCCCCGGCCGCGACCGTACGCCATGCGCCGCCGTCGGCCGTGACGCGCGCCGGCCGGACGATCTCGCCCGTGTCCCGATTGACGGAGATGATCGCGTCGAGCGACGCGGCGTACGCGCCGTCGATCGCGAAGAAGCCCGCGCTCGTGCGGCCGTCGTCCCACCTCGTCACGCCTCGCGCGTGCGCGGCCGCGCGCAGCTCCGCGTTCACCCGCGGGAGGATCGTGAGGTCGCCGAGCTGCGCGGCGATCTGCGCCTTCGCGTGGTGCCAGGGAAAATCCCCCTCCGCCTTCATGTTCGGCCAGAGCTCTGGCACCGAAGGGACCGGCAGGACGCGCCACTCCGCGCCCTCCGTGCGGACGCGGCGGATCCAGGCGAGCCCGTCGGCGACGATGTCGCCGAGGTCCTGGTCGCGCGAGCGCACGAACGCGTCGCGTCCGACGCGCGCCAGGCGCTCCCAGCAGCGGTCGCCGCGGTCCGGTCCCTGCCGCCACCCTCGGCCGGCGACGTACGCGGCGGGCGGCGTGTAGCGCTGGATCCGACCGAGGGCCTGGTTGTAGATCCAGGCCTGCGCCATGTCGTCGAGATCCTTCGCGCCGAGCCCCCCGTCCTTGAGGAGCGCGAGCGTCGAGAACTTGAGGTCGATGACGCGGTAGTGACGGCCATGGGCGAACGCCGAGATCGGCAGCTCGAGCTGGTCGCCGGCGAGCGCCCCCGGGCAGAGCTCGCCGAGCACGTCCGAGCGCAGCAAGAGGTCGGCGACGCCGTAGGTCCGTGCCTGCGGGTCGCGGAGGACGGCGGCCGCGATGACGGGGGCGCCCGCGGCCATCGCGTCGAGCGTCGCCTCGGCCGCGGCGAGCGAGCGCGCCTGATCCGGCCGCTCGGCGATCCGCGCGATCGGCCAGCGTGTCCCGAGGTCGGCGAGGACCGCCCGCTCGAACTCGCGGCCTTTCTGCATGAGGAAGCGGGGAAGATCGAAGGCGCGCTGGTAACCGGGCTGCTGATCGTCGCGACGGAACCCGTGCTGCTCGCCGTACTCGGCGAGCCAGTCCACGACCAGGTCGCCCGAGCACCAGCTCCGCAGCGCGCCGGCCGGCACCCAGTCGAGCCAGTCCGCGTCGCTCGCGGGGTCGCAGATCGTTCCATCGTCGCGCCGCGTGATCGCCTCGCGGCCGAGCGTCCCGCTCACGCGCCCACGACTTCGAGCAGCGCGCGGAAGTCGGGCTCCTCGCGGTCCGCCCTCGCGTCGGCGGGCGCGGGAGCGCCGCCGCGATTGGCCCAGTACACCGGCATGCCCAGCCGTGCGGCGCCGCCGACGTCGTGTGCCGAGCCGGCCACGAAGAGGACCTCCGACGGGTCCAGACCGAGCCGGTCGAGCGCGGCGCGGTAGGGGCGCGGATCCGGCTTGTATGCGCCCGCCTCCTCCGCCGTCATCACGAGGTCGAAGCGGCCGGCCCTTGACGCCGCGAGCGTGCCAAGGCGGCGCGAGCAGTTGGTGACGATGAAGCGGGTTGTCCGATCGAGCTTCTCCAGCACCGGCGGCACGTCCGGCCAGGGCGCCGACTCGCCCCAGCGGCGCAGGAGCGTCTCCGCGCGCTCGGAGCTGATGCCCACGTCGCGCGCCGAGTCGCGTACGACGTCCTCGAACGGCCGGTACGCCTTGCCGCGGAGACGCTCCTGCGACGCGCCGTGCCAGCGCATCCCGAGGTCGCGACCGCCCGCGACGTCAGACCAGACGGACCAGCTGTCGAGCAGCGCGGTGAGCAGGTCGAAACCGACGGCGGCGAAAGGCACGCGCGTAAGGGTAATCAGCGCCTAGACTCGCGCGCGCGTCAGGGGAGGTTCAGCCGTGCCGCGGTACATCTCGCTCATGAGCTTCACCGATCAGGGCATCAAGTCGATCAAGGACTGGGACAAGCGGATCGCCGCCACCCGCGAGCGTCTCGCGAAGTCCGGAGGCGCGCTCGTCGAGGTCTACCTCACGCTCGGGCCGTACGACGCGGTCGCCATCACGGAGGCGCCGACCGACGATGCGGCGCTCCGCACGGCGCTCGAGAGCGGCCTCGTCGGCAACGGCCGAACCCAGACGATGCGCGCGTTCGACGAGTCCGAGGCCGCGCGCGTCATCAAGACGATCGGCGGGTAGACCCCCGTGTGCTCGAGCGCGACCGGGATCGCGATCGACTCGGTACGCGCAGCCCGCGAGCGCATCGCCGGCGTCGCGGTCCGCACGCCGCTCGTGCGCCTGCCGGTCGACTCTCCGGCCGAGGTCTGGCTCAAGCTCGAGAACCTCCAGCCGATCGGCTCGTTCAAGATCCGCGGCGCGGCGAACCGTCTGCTCCAGGCCGGGCCGGGCGAGCTCGCGAAGGGGGTCTGGACGGCGAGCGCCGGGAACATGGCCCAAGGCGTCGCCTACATGGCCCGCCGGCTCGGCATCCCGTGCAGCGTCGTCGTCCCGGACACGGCGCCGGCGACGAAGCGTGCGGCGATCGAGCGGCTGGGCGGCCGGCTCGTGCCGGTGCCACACGACGAATGGTTCGAGGTCTTCCGCACCCGTCGCTACGAGGGCCTCGACGGCGTCTTCGTGCACGCGTTCAGCGACGCCGAGGTCATGGCGGGAAACGGCACGATCGGCCTCGAGATCCTCGAAGACCTGCCGGAGGCCGACGCGATCGTCGTCCCGTTCGGCGGCGGCGGGCTTTCCTGCGGGATCGCCTCGGCCGTGCGGGCGATCGCGCCCGGCGTCCGCGTGTACGCGGCCGAGGTCGCGACCGCCGCGCCGCTCGCGCCCTCGCTCGAGGCCGGCAGACCGACCACGGTCACGCGGACGCCGAGCTTCGTGGACGGCATCGGCGCCGCATTCGTGTTCCCCGAGATGTTCGCGCTCGCGCGCGAGCTGCTCGCGGGGTCGCTCGTCGCTTCGCTCGACGAAGTCGCCGGCGCCGTCCGGATCCTCGCCGAGCGCGCGCGCATCGTGGCCGAGGGCGCCGGGGCCGCGCCGGTCGCCGCGGCGCTCGCGGGGAAGGCCGGCGGGCGCACGGTCGTGTGCGTCGTCTCCGGCGGGAACATCGACTCGCCCGTGCTCGCGGCGATCCTCGAGGGGCGAACGCCCCGGTCCTAATCGCCGAGGCGTGGGTCGAGGACGTCGCGGAGCCCGTCCCCGACGAGGTTCACCCCGAGGACGGCCGTGGCGATGAGCACCCCCGGGAACACCACGATCCACCAGGCGCTCCCGATGTAGTCGCGGCCGGTCGCCATGATCGCGCCCCACTCGGGCTGCGGGATCGGCACGCCGAGGCCGATGAACGACAGGCCGCTGCCGGCCAGGAGCGCGCCGCCGAACCGCGTCGCCGACAGGATGATCACCGGCGCGACGACGTTCGGCAGGATGTGCCGCAGCATGACGCGGCTCGCCCGTGCGCCGATCGCGCGCGCCGCCTCGACGTACTCGCGCTGGCCGGCCGAAAGGACCGAGCCGCGCACGAGGCGCGCGTACCCAGGCCAGCCGAAAAGGCCGAGCGCGACGATGAGGTTGTCGAGGCTCGGCCCGAGGACGGCGATGATCGCGATCGCGAAGAGCTCGCCCGGGAACGCGAGCACGACCTCGAGCAGGCGCGAGATGAGGTTGTCGACCCAGCCGCGGTAGTAGCCGGCGACGAGTCCGAGCGCGACGCCGCCGGTCGCCGCGACGAGCACCGACAGCGTGCCCAGACGCACCGCGAGGCGGGATCCCCAGACGACGCGGCTGAAGAGGTCGCGACCGAAGTCGTCCGTCCCGAACAGGTGCGCCGCCGACGGCGGCTGGAGACGCTCGCTCACCTGGATCGCGATCGGGTCCGCCGGCGCGATGAGCGGCGCGAACGCGGCCATGAGGAGCAGCGCGCCGAACAGGACGAGCCCCACGACGAGCGGCGGCGAGCGCCGGACGCGGCGCAGGAGCGGCGTGACGCGGCGGCGCGGGGCCGCGGCGGCGAGGGCGGCGCTAGCCATAGCGGATCCGCGGGTCGAGCCAGGCGTAAAGGACGTCGACCACGAGGTTCGACAGCAGATACGCGACCGCGACGAGGAGGACCGTCCCCTGCACCAGCGGGAAGTCGCGGTTGAAGATCGCCTGGACCGCGAGGCGCCCCACGCCGGGCCAGCCGAAGATGTTCTCGATGATGAACGCGCCGCCGAGCAGGGCGCCGAATTGGAGTCCGACGATCGTCGTCACCGGGATGAGCGCGTTCTTGAGCGCGTGCCGGAGGATGACGAGCCGCTCGCGCAGTCCCTTCGCGCGCGCCGTCCGCAGGTACTCCTGCCCGAGGACCTCGAGCATGCTCGAGCGCGTGATGCGCGCTTTCACCGCGGCCGAATGCAGGCTCAGCGCGACGATCGGCAGGATGTAGCTCTGCCAGGTGCGCGCGCCCGTCACCGGCAGCCAGTGGAGCGCGAGGGAGAACACGATGATGCCGACGATCGCGAGGAGGAACGTCGGCACCGAGAGCCCGACGATCGCGATGCCCATGGTGACGTGATCGCCGGCGCGTCCGCGGTTGATCGCCGCGAGGATCCCGAGACCTACGCCGACGACGGTCGAGAGCGTGACCGCGCCGAGCGCGAGGGCGAGCGTGTAGGGAAAACGCTCCGCGATCTCGAGGAGCACCTCACGATGCGTGCGAGTCGATTCGCCGAGGCTGCCGTGCGCGAGGCGTTCGACGAAGCGGAGGTACTGCACCGGAAGCGGCTGGTCGAGCCCGAGCTCGTGGCGGATGCGCTCGACCTGGTCGGCCGACGCCGTGTCTCCCGCGAGCACCGTCGCGGGATCGCCGGGGACGAGCTCGATCATGAGGAAGACCGCGACCGATACGCCGAGCAGGACCGGTAGCGCCAGGACGAGACGCCGCAGGACGTAGCGGCCCACGAGCTCAGCCCGCTACTGCTTCACCCATGCGTCGTGCCAGTAGAGGCCGCCGGCCTGTCCCTGCTTCAGGTCCTGGATCTTCACGTTGATCGCGGTCTTCGACACGGGCATGTAGAGCGGTTGCCAGGGCGCCTCCTGCATCGTCAGCTTCTGCGCGTCGAAATAGATCTTCATGCGCTTGCCCTGATCGAGCTCCGTGCGGCCGGCGCGGATGAGCGCCTCGAGCTCCGGGTTGCAGTAGAGGACGCGATTGGAGCTCGCGATCCGATCGCACGAGAGAAAGAGGCTGAACATGTCCGGCTCGTTCCACGAGTAGCCGTTGAGGTAGAGGTCGTGCTCGGCCTTCGGCGTCGCCGCGAGGAGCGCGCCGGCCTCGAGCTGCTTGATCTGCAGATCGACGCCCACGGCCTTGAACTGCGCTTGCAAGAGCGTCGAGATCTTTCCGTGCGTGTCCGAGGTGCTCGTGTAAAGCACCGGCTTGAAGGGCTTGCCGTCGGGCGTGGCGCGGAGCCCGTCCGCTCCGGCTTTGTAGCCGAGCTCGTCGAGACCAGCCTTGGCCTTCGCGACGTCGTAGCCGAGCTCGAAGTCCTTGAGCTTGGGGTCGTACCCCTGGATCGATTCGGCGATCGGACAGCACGACACCTTCGCGAGCTTGTTCTCGAAGACGACCTGCACGATCTCGCTCTTGTTCACGGCGCGCGAGAGCGCCTGGCGGAGCTTCGCGTTGTCGAACGGCGGGCGCTTCGCGTCGAAGCCGAGGTAGGTGAGGCCGTACGTGAAGCTGTCGTAGATCTTGAAGCGGCCGTCCGCCGAGTACCTCGCGAGGTCCTTCGCCGCGAGGCCGAGGACGTCCACCTCGCCGGCGTCGAGCGCGGCGAGCTGCGTGGCCGGCTCCGGGATCACGCGGTAGCGCAGCTCCTGGATGTAGGGCGCGCCGCGGTTGGCGAAGAGCGCCGGCGGCCATTTGTAGTCGGCGTTGCGCTCGAGCGTGATCTGCTGGCCCGTCTGGAACTCCTTGAGCTTGTACGGCCCGGTGCCGACAGCGGCGCGTCCGATGTTGTCGTTCGCCGCTTTCACCGCCGACGGGGACAGGATCCCGGCGTACGCCGTCTGGAGGTCGTGGAAGATCGGCGCGGACGGCTCCTTCATGTTGAGGACGAAGGTCGTTTCGTCCTTCGCCTCCGCGCTTGCGATGTTCTTGAACGTCTCGAAGATGGGCGACTTCGCGCCGACGCGCACCAGGCGCTCGAAGGTGAACTTCACGGCCTCCGCGTTGAAGGGCGAGCCGTCGGTGAACGTCACGCCCTTACGGAGCTTGAACGTGATCGCCCGGTTGTCCGAGCTGACGGCCCAGCTTTCCGCGAGGAGACCCTTGTACGTGTTGTCGAGGTCCTGGTAGATGAGCGGCTCGTAGATCCAGCCGAAGATCGTCGACGAGACCGGGTTCGAGGTCTGATGCAGGTCGAGCGTGTCGGGATCCGTGGTCGCGACGAAGGTCACAGAGCCGCCGACCTTGCTCGCGGGCGTTCCGCCTTGGCCCGTGGGTGCCGGCGCGGCGCATGCGGCGGCGGCCAGCAGCAGCGCGGGACCGAGACGCACGATCCTGTTCATCGCGACCTCCGTTCAGTCGCCGGACGCGTATTTCGTGACCCACTCCACTATGCGGCGATTGAAGTCGACGCGGTGGCTCGGCCTGCCGTTCAGCGGGAAGAGATGCGAGCCGCCGGGATAGCGGACGAACTCTGTCGGGACCTTCCCCGCGGCCACGAGCCCGACGTAGAGCTCCTCGCCCTGGCCGATCGGACAGCGCTCATCCGCCTCGCCGTGCAGCACGAGCGTCGGGGTGGAGACCCGGTCGACGTAATTCATCGGCGAAAGGCGCCGATACGTCTCGCGCGCGCCGGCGATGTCGCCACCCAGCTCCCAGGGCGCGAACCACATACCGATGTCGCTCGTCCCGTGGAACGACTCCTGGTTCGTAACGGGCGCGCCGACCACCGCCGCTTTGAAGCGATCGGTGTGACCGATCGTCCAGCTCGTCATGAAGCCGCCGTAGCTGTAGCCGCTGACTGCGAGGTGGTCGGGATCGACGACGCCCGCGGCGACGAGCGCGTCGACCGCGGCGAGGTGCTCGGCGAGGTCGCGCTCGCCCCAGCGGCCGCGGATGCCGTGCGCGAACTCGCGCCCGTAGGAGCCCGACCCGGTCGGGTTGAGCGCGAGCACGGCCCAGCCGCGTGCCGCGAGCACGTAGCGGTAGAAGTAGGTAAGGCTCAGGAGGTTCCCGGCGAAGCCTGCCGGCCCGCCATGGATGTCGACGAGGAGGGGCGCCGGTCCGCGACGCTCCGCCGGCAGGAGTAGCCAACCGTCGACCGTGCCGCCGTTCGGGTTCGCGAAGCTTCGGCGCTCCGCGCGGGGCAAGTCGAGGCGGGCGAGGAGCTCGCGGTTGAGCTCGGTGAGACGGCGCTCGGAGCCGCCGTCCCAGTCGCAGACGTACACGTCCGCGGGGTTCGCCAAATCGCCGGCGACGAACGCGATCCGCTTGCCCGGCACCGCGCTCGCGAACGTGAGTTGACGCTCGCCACCGACGACCGCGCTAGTGTCGCCGCTCGCGAAAACGCTGCGGACGAGGTGCGCGCTCCCGCGATCGGCGGCGACGAAGCTCAGCCCGCTGCCGTCCGGCGACCACACCGGTCCCGGCGTCACGGCGGGCGGGGGCAGCAGCACGGCGCCCCGGTCGTAGCGCTCGGTCACCTTGCGCGGCGCGCCGCCCTGGCTCGCGACCGCGTACACGCGCACCATCGGATCGCCGAGCCCGTGCTCCTGCAGGTCATAGCCGTAGCACGCGAGGGTCGTGCCGTCGGGCGACCACGTGGGAGAGACGGCGCGCGGGATCGCGTCGCTCACCCGCCGCGCCTCGCCGCTCGCGAGGTCGAGCACGTGGAGGTCGGACCAGCTGTAGTCGCTCTTCCCGGTTCGCGTCCGACTGAAGGCGAGACGGCCGCCGTCGGGCGACCAGGCCTCGCCGCGGTCCTCGCAGTCGCCGTCGGTCACCTGGCGCGGCGCGCCGGCCGCAAGGTCGACGACGAAGAGGTGCCAGCGCCCGTCGAACGTGTAGCCCTGGCCGTCGGCCTTGTACTGCGCCCGCGTGACGCGGCGCGGGCGCTGCTCCCAGCGCTTCCGCGCCTCCGGATCCGCGGGCGGTGGCTCGAGCCAGACGCGTGCCGAGAACGCGATGCGGCGCGAGTCGGGCGACCACGTGGCGGCGCTCGCGCCCGCGTCGAGCGACGTGAGCTTGCGCGGCTCGCCGCCGGCCGCGGGCATGACATAGAGCTGCGGCTTCTCATCCTCGCGATCGGAGAGGAACGCAAGGTGCTCGCCGTCGGGTGACCAGCGCGGGGCGCTGTCGCGCTTGGGGCCTCGCGTGAACCGGAGCGGGCGGCCGCCGTCCGCGGCGAGGACCCAGATCGCCGAGCGATACTCGTCACGCTCCACGTCGATCTCGCTCACGACGAAGGCGACGCGGTGGCCGTCGGGCGAGAGCTGGACGTCGGGGATGGTCTTGAA
>Ga0209689_1000965_pt1 | contig 21062 bp, 20 predicted proteins | sample GraSoiAngelo_149_FD_187119 | JGI IMG/M metagenome (GOLD analysis project Ga0209689, IMG submission 187119) | Grasslands soil microbial communities from the Angelo Coastal Reserve, California, USA - 14_1009_09_30cm (SPAdes) (version 2) | ecosystem: Environmental > Terrestrial > Soil > Grasslands ... | reverse complement strand
TGTCCCCGACCTGCATCGTGTCGATCTGCACCACCTCGGGCCGCGGCTGGAACGCCACCCGATGTTTCCGAAGCGGACGAACGTGCAGTTCGCGCAGGTGCAGGCGCATGACCGCGTGGCCGCATTGATCTGGGAGCGCGGAGCCGGCGAGACGCTGGCGTCCGGCAGCAGCGCGTGCGCCGTCGCGGCTGCCGCAGTCCGCAAGCGGCTGGTAGACCGGATCCTCACCGTCGCCATGCAGGGCGGCGAGTTGCAGATCTCCGTGTCGCCGGACTGGTCGGTCGAGATGACCGGTCCTGCGGTAGAAATCTGTCGGGGCATCTTGTCCGCGCCATTCCTCAGCGCGCTCGAGGCCGGTGAATGAAAAAGATCCTGTTTATCGTCCTGGACGGGCTGGGCGACCGGCCGGTTGCGGAACTGGGCGACCGGACGCCGCTGGAGGCGGCCGATCTGCCTCACCTCAACCGTCTGGCCGCATCTGGGCAGCAGGGCACGGTGATCACCGTCGGCAAAGGCATCGCCCCCGAATCCGACGTCGCCGTCATGGCCATCCTGGGGTACGATCCCCTACGCTTTCACGCCGGTCGTGGGCCCCTGGAGGCGCTCGGCGCGGGACTGCCGTTTCAGGACGGCGACCTCGCGCTGCGCGGAAACTTTGCGACCCTGGGCGCCGGCTGGACCATCCTGGACCGCCGCGTCGGCCGCAACCTGCAGTCGCAAGAAGCCGTGGAGCTGGCGGAGGCGGTTGAGCGCGAGGTGCGTCTCAGCGCATCGGGAGCGGACGTGGTGGTCCGGGCCACCAGCGGTCACCGCTGTGTCGTCGTCATGCACCCGAAGGAAGGCCGCCTCTCGGCGAAGATCTCGAACACCGATCCGGCGTACGCGCGGGTGGGAGGTCTGGGCGTGGCGAAAGCTGATGCCGGCAATAAGGTGGACGAGTGCCGGCCACTCGATGACAGCCCGGAGGCGTGGACGGCGGCGGAGCTGGTCAATGAATTCACCCGCAAGAGTCGGGAGGTGCTGGACGGCCATCCCGTCAACCGGCGACGGCGCGAGCGGGGCGATCTGCCCGCCAACGTGATCCTGCTGCGCGACGCGGGCGACCATCTCCCGCAGACGCCATCGATGCAGCAGCGCTTCGGCGTGCAGTTCGGATGCTTCGTGGAGATGCCGGTGGAACGCGGGATCGCCCGGCTGCTGGGGATGACCATCATCGAAGTGCCGCCGAGCGCGGACGATCGAGAACGGGTGTACCGCCTGTGGGCGCGTCGCGCGATCGAGGAGCTCCCGCGGCACGGCGGGCTGTACCTGCACCTCAAAGGACCCGACGAGCCGGGTCACGACGGCGAGTTCCTCGCGAAGCGCGACGTCATTTCCGTGATCGATCGCGCCTTCTTCGGAGAGCTCCTGCCGAAGATCCGTCTGGATCAGACCATCGTCGCCGTCACGGCGGACCACGCCACCCCGTGCGCGTTGAAGAGTCACTCCGCCGATCCGGTGCCGCTGCTCGTCGCGGGAGGCGGCGTGACAGCGGACGGGACGGCGACATTCGGCGAACGTGCCGCCGCGCAGGGGCGCATCGGGCAATTGTTCGGAGTAGATATCATGCCGATGCTCGTCAAACTCGCGCAGTAGGAGGAGATTGCGTGGAAGGTTTGAGGAGGTTCGTGACTAGCACTGTGATGGCGCGGGCAGAACACGCGATGATGGTCCGCATGCGTTCGTTTGCCCCATTTGTCGCGACGCTCCTGGTCTGTCTGATCTTCGTCCCGGCGCTGGCTCAGAGCCCTGAGGTCTTTCCCGGCGTCGACGGCGTCGAACTGGCAATCGACTCTCTGACAGGCCGTCGGATCGGCGTCGTTACCCATCAGGCCGCCGTCTCCCGTGATGGTCGGCTGACCATGCTTGTCCTCACCTCGCTCCCCGACGTTCAGCTGTCCGCGCTCTTCGCCCCCGAGCACGGACTCGGGGACGATGCGCCGGTCGCTCCGCCCGCCGGCACGCCCGTCTACAGCCTGTTTGGCCGCGTGACCCAGCCCACCCAGCAGATGCTGTCGCGGGTCGACGTGCTGGTGATCGATTTGCAGGACGTGGGTGTGCGCCCGTTCACGTATGCTACGACGATGGCACTGACGATGGAGGCGGCGCGCAGCGCCGGCAAGCCGGTGATCGTGCTGGATCGTCCCAACCCGATGGGCGGCCTGCTGGTGGACGGTCCGGTGCTGGAGCCCCAGTTCCGCTCGTTTATCGGGATGTATCCGATTCCGTACGTGCATGGGATGACGATCGGTGAACTGGCCCAGCTGTACAACAAGGCCTTTGGCATTGGGGCCGATCTCCGCGTGGTGCCGATGCGCGGCTGGAGCCGGCGGATGCATTGGGCCGACACCGGCCTACCATGGGTTAATCCGTCCCCCGGATTGCTGACCCAGGACAGCCCGTACTATTACGCCACCACGGGGGCCATCGATGGGACGAACCTCTGGAACGGGGTCAGCACCGACGCGCGCTTCCAGGTGATCGTGGCGCGATGGATCGACGGCGCCAGGCTGGCAGACCGCCTTAACCGGTACAAGCTGCCCGGGGTGATCTTCTCGCCGACGGTAGTGCCACTGCCGTTTTCCAAACAGGTGTGGTCAGGGGTGCAACTGCATGTGATGGACCCGGCGCAGTACAAGCCGATGACGACGACGGTGTACGTGCTGGTGGAGATCCACAAGATGTATGGCAACCGGCTGGTGTTCAGGCGGCCGCGGCGCGGTCTGGCCCTGTTTGATCGGGTCTGGGGCACGCGGCAGGTGCGGCTGGGCATCATGCGGGGCGATGATGCGGCGACGATCGTGGCGCGCTGGCAGCCGGGCCTGCAGGAGTTCCTGGCCCTCCGCCAGGGCTACCTCCTGTACCCGGATACTCCGCTATCGGACACGCCCGCTTGGACCAAGGCCCCTGACGTGCCGGGGCGCCCACAGATCAAACTTCAGGAATAATCGGAAGATATTCGAGTAAGTTTGAGTCTATTTTGGAGCCGGGTGATGGTTCCGTGGCACCGCGGTTGCTGTGCAGTTGGGCGGAAGGCCGTGCGGTGCGGCGACTACCACCATGGCACAACTCCGATGGGTATTCCGACGCGTCATTACCCCTATTGTGGGCGCATCGCTTATCTGGATCGTCGTGCTTGCGATTGCGCAAGGTCCTGACATCGCCCTTGGCGTTGACGGCGTTGGGGACGTGGCCGATGCACTGGCCGGTCTGCGGATTGGGATCGTCACCAATCACGCCGCTGTCACGCGCGACGGGCTGCCGACCGCCATCGTCCTTCCTTCTGAACTTCCCGATACGCAGCTCACCGCAGTGTTCACACCCGAGCACGGGCTGAACGCGTCGGGAGCCGAGCCGGCGATCGCGGCCATTCCCGGCAGCGCCCCGGTGTTCAGCCTGTTTGGGCGGGTTACGCGGCCCACCCGGCAGATGCTGTCGCGTGTTGACGCGCTGGTCATTGACCTGCAGGACGTGGGCGTGCGCCCGTTCACGTACGTCTCGACGATGGCGCTGACAATGCAGGCCGCGCGCCGTGCCCGCAAGCCCGTGATCGTGCTGGATCGTCCCAACCCGATGGGCGGGTTGCTGGTGGACGGACCGGTACTGGAGCCCCAGTTCCGCTCATTTATTGGGATGTATCCGATTCCGTACGTGCATGGCATGACGATCGGCGAACTGGCCCAGCTGTACAATAACGCCTTTGGCATCGGGGCCGATCTCCGCGTGGTGCCGATGCGTGGGTGGAGACGGCACATGAGCTGGGCCGACACCGGCCTGCCGTGGGTCAACCCGTCCCCCGGATTGCTGACCGAGGACAGCCCATACTATTACGCTACCACAGGCGCGCTGGATGGAACAAACCTCTGGAACGGGGTCAGCACCGACGCGCGCTTCCAGGTGATTCTTGCGCCGTGGATCGATGGCACCAAACTCGCCGAGCGGCTCAACGAGCACCAGTTACCAGGCGTCACCTTCTCTGCATCGTCGGTACCGCTGCCATTTACTCATAAAGTCTGGTCGGGGGTGCGGGTGCACATTACCGAACCCTCACTGTATCGGCCAATGGCCACGACGGTGTATGTATTGGCCGAGATCCGCAAGCTGTACGGCAACCAGCTGGTCTTCCGGCAGCCCCGGCATGGACTGTCCCTGTTCGATCAGGTCTGGGGCACGCGGCAGGTGCGGTTAGGCATCGTGCGGGGCGATGACGCCTCAGCGATCGTGGCGCGCTGGCAGCCTGGATTGCAGGAGTTCCTGGTTCTTCGCCAGCGCTACCTCCTGTACCCCGACGTTCCCCAGTTCGGCGACCAGGCAACCCCACAATAACCGCCTGGCGGTGGACATCGCGACCCACGACCATTACCACGCCGCGCAGATTTTCGTCCTGAAGCGGCTCCGCACGGGTGCCGTCGCACCGTCACAGGCTTGACCGCCGGAGAGGTTTCTGCTACTGTCGTGTGCGCAGGTTGACCGGAAGGGAGGCGCACCAGTGTTCATGCTCTTGCCCGTCGTCTCTGCGCTCCGTCTGCGTGCGCCTTGTGACCTGTAAGCGGTAACGCGATTACGCTCAGCTGGCGGCCACGGGCGGACTGATCCCGTGGCCGTTGCGTGTCTGACCGACCACGGGTCGCCGTGGCCGGTTTCGTTTTTCGCGTCGCTTGGGGAGTTTCCATGACGGTTTCGTTCCGGCAGCACCGAGAGTTTCTCATCGACTACCTGCGGCCGCAGCGGTTGGCGGTGGCGGTGATGAGCGTCCTGCTGCTCGGCAGCATCGCGTTGCAGCTTGTAACCCCCCAGATCCTCAGCCGTTTCATCGACGCCGCGCGGGCCGGAGGGGCACCCGACACGCTGGTGCGACTGGCGGTACTGTCCCTCATGGTCGCGGGCGCGGGGCAGCTGGTCTCGACGTGTTCGGCTTACGCCAGCGAAAACGTGGGATGGGCCGCGACCAACAAAGTCCGCGAGGACCTGGCCCTGCACTGCCTGCGGCTGGATCTGCCGTTCCACAACGCCAAAACTCCCGGCGAGATGATCGAGCGCGTGGATGGCGACGTGACTCAGCTGTCGTCGTTCTTCTCGCAGTTTGTCCTGAGGGTATTCGGGAACGCCGTGCTCCTGGTGGGTATCCTCGTCTTGCTGTTCCGCGCCGACTGGCGCGTGGGAGTCGTCTACTCCGTCTTCACGGTGACCGCGCTCGTGATCTTGCGCCGCCTCATCGAGTCGGCTGTCCCCTACTGGAAGGAAGCCCGGCAGACCAGCGCCATCTTGCTCGGATTCCTCGAAGAGCGGCTGTCGGGCACCGAGGATATCCGTGCCAGCGGGGCGGTGCCCTATGTGATGCGGCGCCTGTACGAGGCGCTCCGCAACCAGTTGGACAAGTCGCGGCGGGCGTGGCTGCGCGGGACGATGATGTGGGCGACGACCGCCGGACTGCTCGCCGTGGGGAACGCGATCGCCTTTGGGATGGGCGCGTACCTGCTGCGGCAGGGCGTGATCACGCTGGGGACGGTGTACCTCTTCTTCCATTACACGGAGCTGCTGCGCCGGCCGTTGGAGCAAATCACCCGGCAGATCCAGGAGCTGCAGCGCGCCAGCGCGAGCATCAGCCGCGTCGGCGATCTCTTCGCGCTTGGGACCGCGACGAAAGATGGTCCCCGCCGGCTGCCGGCGGGGCCGCTGGGCGTCGATGCCGACCGGGTCGCATTCGGCTACGTGGAGGGCGATCTGGTCCTCGAAGACATCTCGGTGCACCTGGCTCCCGGCCGCGTGTTGGGGCTGCTGGGGCGCACGGGCAGCGGGAAGACCACGGCGGGCCGCCTGTTCGTTCGGTTCTACGATCCGACCGCGGGCGCCATCCGGCTGGGTGGAACGGACATCCGCGACATTCCCCTGGCCGATCTGCGCAATCGCGTCGGGCTGGTGACGCAGGACGTTCAGCTGTTCCACGCATCCGTCCGGGAAAATCTGACATTTTTCAATCCGGGCATCTCAGACGCCCGCATCATGGAGGTCCTCCACGCGCTGGGCCTGGTGGAGTGGATGGAGTCCCTGCCTCGCGGTTTGGACACCCAGATCGGCCCGCGCGCGCTGTCGGCCGGTGAGGCGCAGCTGCTCGCGTTCGCGCGCGTGTTCTTCAAAGATCCCGGGCTGGTCATTCTCGATGAAGCGTCCTCCCGCCTGGATCCGGCCACCGAACAACTTGTGGAACGGGCCGTGGGAGCGCTGCTGCGCGGCCGCACCGCGGTCATCATCGCACACCGTCTGGCCACGGTGCAGCGCGCCGAGGAGATCATGATTCTGGACGCCGGTCGGGTGATCGAGTACGGCCCCCGGGCGGCCCTCGCCGCCGATCCGGCGTCACGGTTTGCCTCGCTGCTGCGCACGGGGATGGAGGAGGTGCTGGCGTGACCCGTTCCAACCTGTGCCGCACACGTTACTGGAGACCGGTTACGCTGCCTGGAGGTTGGAACGGGCCGTGAGCACGTGGCGCGTGCTCGGGCGGCTGCTCATCTACCAGCCGGGGCTGTACGCCCTGAACATGCTATTGTGGACGGCGTTCTGGCTGACCCCATTGCTGGTCGGGCTGGTGACGCGCGCGATCTTCAACGCGATCACGCACGGCGCGACGGTGCAGACGGGCCTGCTGAGTCTGCTGGCCTTGCTGCTGGGCGTGGCGGCTGCGCGCGTCGTGATTAACGTCTGGGGTGTGGGGGCCTGGGCCACGTACTTCTTCAGCCGGGCGGCCCTGCTGCGCAGTAACCTGCTGGAGCGCATCCTCGGCCGGCCCGGCGCGAGGGCGCTGCCCGACTCTCCCGGCGAGGCGATGAGCCGGTTCCGGGACGATGTCGAGGAGCTGCTGCGCCTGGTCGAGATGGCCGTGGATGGCGTCGGCATCGTCCTGGCCGGGATCATCGGCGCCGCCATCATGTTCCGGATCAATCCGGTCATCACGAAGGCGGTGCTCGTCCCGTTGGTGCTGATCATTGGGGTAGTGGCCACGCTGCGCCGCCGCATTCTCCGGTACCGGCGCGAAGCGCGCGAGGCGGCGGGGCGGGTCACCGACCTCATCGCCGAGATGTTTGGCGCGGTCCAGGCCGTGAAGGTCGCCGGCGCCGAGGACCACGTCATCGCGCATTTCCGAACGCTGAATGAGACTCGGCGGCGGGCGTCGCTCCGGGACAGCTTGCTCACCGAGGTCTTGGGAATGGTGTTCTCGAGCTCGGTGAACCTCGGGACCGGTCTCATCCTCCTGCTGGGCGGCCAGTCCATCCGCGCCGGTACCTTCACGGTTGGGGACTTTGTGCTGTTTGTCTTCTACCTCAGTCTCGTGACCGAAGCGATGACCGCGATCGGGAACTTCTCCGCGCGCATCCGTCAGGCTGGGGTGTCCGTGCAGCGCCTTGTGGAGCTCCTCCAGGATGAACCGCCCGAGCGGTTGCTCGAGTACCATCCCGTGTATCTCAGCGGGCCGCTCCCGCAGGTGGGGTTTGCGGAGAAGACCGAGGTGGACCGGTTGGAGACGCTGGCGGTACGCGGCCTCACGTTTCGCGATCCGGTGACCGGGCGGGGGATCGAAGACGTCAACTTCACCCTAACGCGTGGCTCATTCACCGTGGTGACCGGGAGGATCGGCTCCGGCAAGAGCACTCTGGTGCGCGTGCTCATCGGCCTGCTGCCCCGCGATGCCGGTGAGATCTATTGGAACGGGCAGCCGGTGGAGCATCCGGCAGGATTCTTCGTGGCTCCCCGCGCGGCGTACATCCCGCAGGTCCCGCGTCTGTTTAGCGAGGCGCTGAGAGATAACGTGCTGTTCGGCCTCCCAGTCACGCGGGCGGATCTGCCGGGCGCGGTGTGGTCGGCGGTCATGGAGCGCGACGTGGAGATGCTGGAAAAGGGGCTGGAGACCGTGGTCGGCCCGCGCGGGGTGAAACTCTCCGGCGGTCAGATCCAGCGCACGGCCGCGGCCCGGATGTTTGTCCGCAAGCCGGAGTTGCTGGTGATCGATGATCTGAGCAGCGCCCTGGACGTGGAGACAGAACGCACCCTCTGGGAGCGGTTGTTTGCGCTGGAGGACGTGACGTGCCTGGTGGTATCCCATCGCAAAATCGCCTTCCGCCGTGCCGACCGGATCATCGTGCTCAAAGATGGCCGGATTGAGGCTGTCGGCACACTGGATGAGTTATTGCGGAGATCTCCAGAGATGCAGCAGCTATGGCAGGGCGAGCCGCTCGCGCCCCTCGGTGCGCCCGCCTCAGGTTAGTTCGACAATGGCTCTCCAGCCGACTATATTGCCCATTCTTGGGCATTTTTTTGATATGAGGGGTTGTTTTATGACACCTTCCTTCGGTTGGAGCCAACTGTGAAGGCGCGGATGGGCGCGTCCCTTGCGAAAGTGCGCTTGGTCGCGGCGCCCGAGTTTGACTATTCCGACGTCCTCAGCGGCCTGCCGGTAGGTTTGTACCGATCCACGCCCTCCGGCCAGATTCTCGACGCCACCCCGCCAATGATCCAGATGCTCGGCTATCCGAGCCGCGAAGCGCTGCTCGCCGTCAATGCGGGTGATCTATACGTGAACCCGGAGGACCGGCGGCGATGGCAGGCCCTGATCGAGCGGGAGCGCGTGCTCGTCGATTTCGAAACCCAGTATCGTCGGCATGACGGCGCCGTCATCTGGGTGCAAGATCGCGCCCGCGCGGTGGCCGAGGAAGACGGGCAGGTGATGTACTACGTCGGTATTCTTGTCGATATCACGGCTCGGAAGCACGCGGAAGAAGTCCTCAGACAAAACGAAGCGTCCTTCCGTCTCCTTTTCGCCGGGAATCCCCTCCCGATGTGGGTCTACGATCTTTCCACGCTTCATTTTTTGGAAGTGAATGCGGCGGCCGTCGCGCACTATGGGTATACGCGCGAGGAGTTTCTGGCGATGCGGATCACCGACGTCCGGCCCCGGGAGGACGTCGAGCGTCTGGTGGCCAACCTGGCCAATCCACGTCCGGTCCTGCAATCCTCCGGCGAATGGCGGCACCGGCGCAAGAATGGTCAAGTGATTGATGTGCAGATCGAGTCGCATGCCATGCAATTCGCGGGCCACAACGCAGTCCTCGTGGTGGCGCAGGATATCACGGACCGGAAGCGCGCGGAGGAAGCGCTGGCGGAGAGCGAGGAGCAGTATCGCTATCTGTTCGAAAATGCCAACGACGCGATCTTCACCATCGACTTGAAAGGGAACTTCACAACGCTGAACAAGGCGGCGGAGCTGCTCAGCGGCTACCTGCGCGGGGAGGCGCTGCAGAAGAACATTGCCGACGTACTGCCGCCCGAGCACCTGGGGACGGCGCGGGCGATGCTGACATCGAAGCTGACCGGGGGCGACCCCACCCGCTATGAGGTCGAACTGCTGACGAAGGATGGTCGCCGGGTTCCGGTGGAGATCGCCACGACGCTGATCAGTCGCTTCGGCCAGCCCCTGGGGGTCCAGGGGGTCGGCCGCGACATGACCGAGCGCAAGCGTGCTGAGGAAGAGATCAAGCGCCACCTGAACCGGCTGACAGCGCTGCGAGCCATCGACGTGGCCATTGCGTCGAGTTTGGATCTCTCTCTCGCGCTGAACGTACTACTGGATCAGGTCACGAGCCAGCTGCAGGTCGATGCAGCTGCGGTCCTCCTGTTTAACCCCCACACGCAGGTCCTGGAACTCGCCGCCGCACGCGGCTTCCGGTCACACGAGATCCAGCGCACGCGGCTGCGGCTGGGCGAGGGCCTGGCGGGTCGGGCGGCGCTGGAACGGCGCATGGTGTCGTCGGAGAATCTGACTGATGAGGGGCGATCGTTCACGCGGGCAGATCTCCTCGTCAAAGAACGGTTCAGATCGTACTACGCGGCACCCCTGGTGGCGAAGGGGCAGGTCGAGGGCGTGCTGGAGGTGTTTCACCGGGGTCCTTTCGAGGCCACGACGGATTGGTTGGACTTCCTGGTGGCGCTCGCCGGACAGGCAGCGATTGCCGTTGACAACGTGACCCTGTTTTCTGACGTCCAAACGGCCAACATGGAACTAAAGGCGGCCTACGACAACACCCTGGAGGGATGGGTCCGAGCGCTCGACCTCCGCGACAAGGAGACCGAAGGGCATACGCAGCGGGTCACTGACCTGACCGTCCGGCTGGCAAGGGCCCTCGATGTCCCTGAGGCCGACCTGCTCCACGTGTACCGGGGCGCGTTGCTGCACGACATCGGCAAGATGGCGATCCCCGACGCAGTCCTGCTCAAACCCGGGCCGCTGACCCCGCAGGAGCGGCAGGTCATCGAGCGCCATCCCGGGTATGCGTACGAGTTTCTGTCCTCCATCCCGTACTTGCGTCCGGCGCTCGATATCCCGTATTGCCACCACGAAAAATGGGATGGGACAGGCTATCCCAGGGGGTTGAAGGGGGAGCAGATCCCCCTGGTGGCACGGATCTTTGCGGTGGCCGATGTGTGGGACGCCTTGCGCTCGGATCGTCCCTACCGGAAGGGCTGGTCGGATGAACAGGCCCTGCAATACATCCGCGAGCAGTCTGGAACGCACTTTGATCCGAAAGTCGCAGGACTCTTCCTCAAGACAGAACCCCTACGCGGATAGGCTAAACTAAGGAGAGACTACCCTTCACACCACCGGCCCCGCACAATGCACCTTGACATATTCCCATATAGGAATATAATATGTTTGCGATGCCGCGAGCGGCCACAACCACAGACGTGTTCAACGCCATTGCCGAGCCCCGGCGGCGGGAGATCATCGGTGTGCTCGGGGACGGCAAGGCGCACGCGGTCGGGGAGCTGGTACACAGGCTCCACATGCCGCAGCCGGCGGTATCGAAGCACCTCGGGGTGCTTCGCAAGGTCGGGATCGTGTCGAGACGCAGGCACGGGCAGCGGCGTTTGTATCGACTCAACGCAGAGGAGCTCCGACCCGTGCACGATTGGGTGAAGGCTTATCAGCGATTCTGGGCCCACCAGCTCGACCGGATCAAGGAGCGGGCCGAGCGCAAGGCGGCGGAGCGACTGGATAGCAAGAGGCGACAGGATAAAGACGAGGAGGAGAAACCATGGTGACAAGCACTTCAGAACAGACGATGCATGCGCTCGAGGTTACGAAGGATGTGCAGATCGCCGCGCCGGTTGAGATTGTCTTCGAGACGCTGCTGGAACAGCTCGGTCCGCGCCACGAAACGGCGCCGGGATCGCCGTTACCGATGAAGCTCGAGCCGTGGCCTGGCGGCCGCTGGTACCGGGATCTTGGCAATAGCGCCGGCCACTTTTGGGGGCACGTGCAGGTCATCAAGCCGCCTACACTTCTGGAAATCTGTGGGCCGCTGTTTATGTCGTATCCCGCAATCTCACATTTGGCATACCGGTTGACGGCGGAGGGCAACGTCACGCGCCTCAGGCTCACACACCGTGCTATTGGCCAGATCCCACCCGACCACCGGGAGGCCCTCCGCGAGGGGATGGAGCCGTGGAGTCACACGCTCATGAGGGTTCGTGAAGCTGCGGAGCGTCGCCAGGGCGCGGTTGGCGGAAACCGTTAGACGAACTGCCTGCACGGGCTCTCACTGAGAAGGAAAGGAACCGTAGTGTAGGGGCGCACCCCGGCGTTGTGTCCACCGCGCGGCGGGAGCGACGGGTTCGACTCCCGTTCGGTTCCTTCGTTCCTCCAACAACGATGAATCGGGGGGCGTATCCTGACTATGAGAAAACTCATCATGTGGAATATGGTGACGCTCGACGGCTTCTTCGAGGGTCCAAAGAGCTGGGACATCGACTGGCATGAATATGTGTGGGGCGACGAACTTGAGCAGTTGTCGATCGATCAGTCGAAATCTATCGGCATATTGTTGTTCGGCCGGGTGACGTACCAGGGGATGGCCAGCTACTGGAGCACCGCACATGGCGAAATTGCCGATTTCATGAACAGTGTCCCGAAGATCGTCTTTTCAAGGACGCTGGAACGGGCCGAATGGAAGAACACGAGGCTGGTCAAAGAGAATGCCGCGAAGGAAGTTGCCAGGCTGAAACAGGAACCCGGCAAGGATCTCTTCATCTTCGGCAGCGCCAACCTCTCCTCGACGTTGATGCGGGACGGCCTGATTGATGAATACCGCCTTGGACTCACTCCCGTCATTTTGGGTGAAGGGAATCCGCTATTCAAACTCAGTCCGGAGAGGATGAAGCTGACGCTCGTGGAAGCAAGGCCTTTGAAGGCGGGCTGCGTGATCCTACGCTACCAGCCCGAGCAAACAGTGAAGGGTCAGGCCTAGTTCCCGCGCCGTAACGCCTGCTCGAGTGTCGATTTGGGGGCCCCGCATTCGACGTATAGCTAAAACCACAAGGAGGCAGGACGATGCGATTCATGGTGATCGTCAAGGCCAACAAAGACTCGGAGGCGGGCGTCCTCCCCAGCACCGAGATCCTCACCGCGATGGGGAAGTTCAATGAGGAGCTGGTCAAAGCCGGCGTGATGCTCGCGGGCGAGGGGCTCCACCCGAGCTCGAAGGGCGTGCGCGTCAGGTTCTCCGGCGGGAAACACACTGTGATCGACGGTCCCTTCACCGAGACAAAGGAGCTTGTCGCCGGCTTCTGGCTCTGGCAGGTGAAGTCGAAGCAGGAGGCGATCGAGTGGCTGAAGCGTGCCCCGTTCGGCGGGGGGACCGAGATCGAGATTCGCCAGGTGTTCGAGGCGGACGACTTCGGTCCTCAGTTGACTCCCGAGCTCCGGGCGCAGGATGACCGCGTGCGCGCTCAGGCGGCGAAGCGAGCGAAGCCATAAAGGACGCAGAAGGAGAACTCGTGACCTACCAGCCTCGCTAGCCGCGATGGCGTCTGATATACGTCGCGCGATCGACGCGGTCTACCGGATCGAGTCCGCCAGGCTCATCGCCGGACTCACCCGGATGGTGCGTGACGTCGGGCTGGCCGAGGATCTCGCGCAGGACGCGCTCGTCGCTGCGCTCGAGCAGTGGCCGGAGTCTGGAATCCCGGACAACCCTGGTGCCTGGCTCATGACCACCGCGAAGCGTCGTGCCATCGATCTCTGGCGCCGGAACACGCGGTTGGAACGCAAGCACGAGGAGCTCGGTCGCGAGCTCGAGATCCAGCAGAAGATGGCTGCGATGGATCTGGACGCCGCAATCGATGATCCCGTCGGCGACGACCTCCTGCGCCTCATGTTCATCTGCTGCCATCCGGTGCTGTCGACTGAGGCGCGTGTCGCGCTCACTCTCCGCCTGCTCGGAGGCCTGACCACCGAGGAGATCGCGCGTGCGTTCCTCGTCCCGGTCCCGACCATCGCCCAGCGGGTCGTCCGGGCCAAGCGGACCCTTGCCGAGGCACGGGTGCCTTTTGAGGTCCCCGAAAAAGCCGAGCTCACCGTCCGCCTCTCGTCGGTGCTCGAGGTCATCTATCTCGTCTTCAACGAAGGCTATGCAGCGACCGGCGGTGACGCGTGGACACGCCCTGAGCTCTGCGAAGAGGCGCTCCGTCTCGGGCGTGTCCTGGCCGGGCTCCTCCCGAAGGAGCCGGAGGTCTGGGGCCTCGTTGCGCTGATGGAGATCCAGGCGTCGCGTCTGAGGGCACGAGTCGGCCCGTCGGGGGAGCCCATTCTGCTCCTCGATCAGGACCGCGGTCGCTGGGATCAACTCCTCATCCACCGCGGTCTCGCCGCGCTCAAACGCGCCGAGGAGCTCAGCGGCGCGCTTGGCCCGTACGCGCTCCAGGCCGCGATCGCCGCCTGTCACGCGCGTGCGCGGACCCCGGCGGAGACAGACTGGGCACGCATAGTGGCACTCTACGATGCGCTCGCGCAAATCGCACCGTCCCCGGTGGTGGAGCTGAATCGGGCGGTGGCCGTCGGGATGGCGTTCGGTCCGGCTGCCGGCCTGGAGCTCGTTGATGCGCTGACTTCGGAGCCATTGCTGGAGGGGTATCACCTCTTACCGAGTGCGCGCGGTGACCTTCTGACAAAGCTCGGCCGGTTCGACGAGGCGCGTGCGGAGTTCGAGCGGGCGGCGTTGCTCACGCGCAACGCGCGCGAGCGCGAGCTGCTTCTCGGACGCGCCGCCGCGTGCGTCCGCTGAATCTGGAGGGAATATTATGTGCCGGAACATCAAGACGCTGTTTAACTTCGACCCTCCCGCGACTGAGGAGGAGATCCGGGGAGCTTCGATCCAGTTCGTGAGAAAGGTCTCGGGGTTCAACAAGCCTTCGAAGGTCAACGAGGCGGCATTCAATCACGCCGTCGAAGAGGTCGCGGCGGTGGCCCGGAATCTTCTGGGTTCGCTGGTGACTACTGGCAAGCCGCGCGATCGCGAGGTTGAGGCCGCGCGCGCCCGCGCCAGAGCTGCGGAGCGGTTCGGGGGCGCCGTCAACTAAGCTCGTAGACCACGCACCTTCCTCATGGACGCCGTCCTGAAAGCCGCAGGCCGCGACGTGGTGATCACCAACCCGGACAAGGTATTCTTTCCACACGCCGGCCACACGAAGCTCGACCTGGTAAAGTACTATCTGGCGGTGGCCGAGGGAGCGCTCCGCGGGATTGCGGGGCGGCCGATCGTGCTCAAGCGCTACGTAAACGGCGCGGAGCACGAGCCGTTCTTCCAGAAGCGAGCGCCTGCCAAGCATCCCGAGTGGGTCGAGACGGTGGAGCTGCGTTTCCCCTCAGGCATGACAGCACGAGAGGTCGTCGTGCGCGACGCGGCGCAGCTGTTGTGGATCGTGAACCTCGGGTGCATCGACCTGAACCCGCACCCGGTGCGCGCCGACGATCTCGAGCATCCCGATGAGCTGCGTGTCGATCTCGACCCCGGCCCGAGCGTGGGCTGGGACGACGTGCGGCGCGTAGCCCTAATTTTGCGCGATGTGCTCGACGAGTACGGCCTGCGCGGCTGGCCTAAAACCTCCGGATCGCGCGGCATGCATGTCAACGTTCGCATCGAACGGCGCTGGAGCTTCACCCAGGTGCGCCGCGCTGCGCTGGCCCTTGCCCGCGAGGTGGAGCGGCGCGCGCCCGATCGGGCGACCAGCAAGTGGTGGAAGGAAGAGCGCCACGGCGTGTTCCTCGACTACAACCAGAACGCCAAGGATCGCACGGTGGCCTCGGCCTGGTCGGTCCGGCCGACAGCCGACGCGCGTGTCTCAATGCCGCTCGAATGGGATGAGGTCGCCGGCTGCGATCCGGCGGTGTTCACGCTGGTCACCTCTCCGGCGCGTTTCGCGGAGCGCGGCGACGCGGCGGCGGGTATCGATGCTGCTGCGGGATCTCTCGATAAACTGCTCGAGCTGTCCGCCGCACACGAAGCGGCCGGACTCGGCGATGCGCCGTGGCCTCCACACTTCAGGAAGCAAAGCGGTGAGCCGCCGCGGGTTGCGCCGTCACGACGCAAGGCCGCCACGGCGAAGGAGAAAGGCACCGGGCGCCGCCGGCCGACGCAGCCGCTCATCACTGTCGCGAAGGCGGAGCACGAAAAAGACGCGCTCGCCGGTCTGGAGCGGTGGAAGGCGAGGCATCCCGAGGCCGCGGCGCTGCTGGAGGTGGATGACATCCTTGTCGACTCCATGCGCGGCCGTTCGAGCACGTGGACGCGGATCCGTATTAACCTGCGCCACGTGCCTGAAAGCCAACGTCCCGCCGAGGAGCCCCCCGATCCCGATTACGACCCCTGGCGCAGTTGGAGATCCGGACCGCCCCCGCCGCGCCCGCCGAAGACCCGCTCCAGTTCGTAGGCCGGTGTGACCTCCAGCTGGTCGTAGCGGCAGTCCTGGGGGCGCTTATCGGGACGCCAGCGTACGAACTGCGCAGCGTGGCGGAAGCGAGTTCCCTGCATGTGATCATACGCGACCTCGCAGACGCGCTCTACCCGCAGTGGTTCCCAACTCAGGTCCTTGCCGCGATTCCAGCGGCTCGTCGCGCCGGGCAGGCGCTGCCCTTTCGCGTTAGCCTCTTCCTGGGCCTCCGCCCACCCGCGCCACGGATGTCCTTCAAGCGCACTCTTGCGCAGCGGCGCCAGCTCGGTGACGAGCTGTCTGCGCTGTGCGTTCGTGAACGCAGCGGTCACCCCGACGTGGTGCAGCGTGTCCTCCTCATCGTAGAGGCCGAGCAAGAGCGATCCGACCATCGTGCCCGCGCCGTTCTTATGCCAGCGGAATCCGGCGACCACGCAGTCGGCTGTGCGCGTGTGTTTGACCTTGACCATCGTGCGTTCGCCGGCCCGGTAGGGAGCGTCCAGGCGCTTGGCCATCACGCCGTCGAGTCCGGCGCCCTCGAAGCGGCGGAACCAGTCTTCGGCCACGGCGCGATCCCGCGTGGCAGGCGAGAGATGCACCGGCCGGGCCGCGCCTGCCATCGCCTGCTCCAGGCGAGCGCGCCGCTCCGCGAGCGGCGCTTCGCGCAGGTCTTCGTCACCCAGGGCCAAGAGGTCCCAGGCCACGAAGGACGCCGGCATCTGCGCGGCGAGGAGCTTGACCCGCGACGCGGCCGGATGGATTCGCAGCAGCAGCGCCTCGAAGTCCAGCCCGTCTTCGCCCACGATCACGATCTCGCCGTCCACGACGCAGCGCTTGGGCAGCACGGCAGCGAGCGGCGCGATCAGCTCAGGAAAGTAGCGGTTCATCGGCTTCTCGTCGCGGCTCTGCAGCAGGATCTCATCGCCGTCGCGAAACACCAGTGTGCGAAAGCCGTCCCATTTGGGCTCGAATTGCCAGCCGTCACCCTCGGGCAGGGCGTCCGCAGCGCTGGACAACATCGGGGCGAGAGGTGGAGCGAAGGGCAGGCGCATGACACAATCCTAAAGCGTGCCGGCGAGTGGTGCTAGTTGGTACTCACGGTCTCCTTTGTCATCGCGAGGCCCGAAGGGCCGTGGCGATCTCCAGGACCTCAAGGAGATGTCAAGATTTTGAAAGCGAGGAGATACTCCAGCAAACTCCCCGTCGCCTGAGGCATCCTTCACGCGGTCGCGTCCTGACTCATAATCGTTGGATGTGGGTGTCTTTGAAGTCCGTCGCGTACTTTAGTCCGAATCCCAGGAATCGATCAGCCCCGATGTGAGCAATGAGGATTACTCCGAGAGAAGTAAGTAATTTGTTCGACGTGAAGAGGCCAATCCCGATGAGGAGGGCTGCCAGCGCGAAGTTGTGGACGAGGTTGTAAGTGAGTGCACCGGTCTGTTTGTCCTTGAGGTACCCGACCATCGAGAGGTCTGGAGCGAGCAGGAGAATAACAAAGAGCAGCCAGCTCGCGTTGAGAACATGATAAAAGTAGAGCGCGCCAAGGAAGACGATCAGGCCTTCGATCCGGATAATTTTGCCTACCATAGCCGTATTCTAGCAACAGTCTCTGGTTGGTGTAGGGAGAACTGCTCAGGGTGTTGAAGACTTAGCGACCAACTGGAGATGAGGTGTTGCCCATGAAGCCGCGTCTCATTAATATGCTCGCAGCCGTGGGGACAGGGTTGTTCCTGCTGTCAGCGACGGCGACAGCGCAGCAGGTGCTCGTAACTAAGGCACTGACCGAAAAGAAGGTTTCGCAGTTGCCGGCCAGACCGCTCTTCTGGCGGTTAGAGAACTTCCCCACGCTTGCACAAGCGGAGGCCGCCACGGGTCCGTATGGGTTAGCCGTTGGGTCGGGGGGCAAGGTTTGGTTCTTCACCCTGGGCCCTGCGGGTGGGTCATCAGCTGGCGGCACCAAGGTTGTCGAAATCGGACCGCTCCCCATGCTGATTGCATCGGACTATGTCCTTCGAGTCAACGAAGCCACCGGCCCCCCTGGCAGCATCACGGCCGTGCACACCCATCCTGGTTCTGAAGCATTCTACGTGCTGGCCGGAGAGCAGTGTGTCCGTACTGCCCAGAAGATGATCCACGTGGTGGTCGGCCGAGCCGAGACGGGTCCTGGTGGCGATACGCCGTTGCAGGTCTCCAGCTGCGGTTCGACGGATTTGCTTTCGCTGGTGGTGTTCGTGGTGGATGCCACGAGACCGTTCTCATCGCCAGCCAGCTTCCCGTAGACTTTAGAGTGCCGTCAAGACAGGATCCCATGCCGATCTATCTTATGCGTTTCAGTTACACGCCAGAAACGTCGGCTCGACTCATCAAGAAGCCTGAGGATCGCAGACCTCCTGGAGCCAGCAGCTAGGTTCATAAGCTTCAACTGGCCGAGAATGCGGGCTGCCTAAGAGCTCGCTGGAACGGAGCTCCCTGCGCTCTCTCCCCGGTCTTGAAGAAGATGTAAATTTCACAGGAACAAGTTGAGCCCAGCAAGAAACTTGGCCTCTACGCAAACCTTCCACGCAAGCATATGAACCGGAATGCTCTGAGGCACACTCCGAGGGGGTGAGGCCGAATGCGCTTGAAGTGGAAAGCCCCGGCGGCACTTTTGCTCATGATTCCCGCGCTCTTGATGCTGGTGCTCACCGCAAACTCCCAGGATGTCGAGTCCGTCGCAACGGGAGCCAAGCTCAGTGTCGCCGTGGTACTCGCACAAAGAGGAGACGGCGTCGTGTCGGGGACGGCGTTCATGGCCGCGGAGAGGCTCCTACTGACGGCCGAACATGTTGTGGCTGCATCGCGGCGTGTGGCTGTCAAGTTCCCCGACTATCCTGCGGCGGACGTCCAACTGGTTGGTTCAGACAGCGAAAATGACGTCGCGGTACTGTCGATTCCTGAGTCAGGCGTGCGGCCTCTACCTCTCGGTGATATTTCGCAGGTTCGAGAAGGCCAGCGGGTCGTGGTTATTGGCTTCCCCAGGGTTGACGTCCTTGGGGCGGAAGCTGCCACCGTGACGGAGGGAATCGTGAGCGCCATTAGGCCAGGACTCATCCAAATGCAGGCTCCCGTGAATCCGGGAAGCAGCGGCGGACCAGTTCTGAGTTTGAAGGGCGAAGTCATTGGAATCGTTCGAGCGACCCTGCGCGGCCAGCAGCAAGGCCTAAACTTCGCCACACCAATCAATGCTGGCAAGTCACTGTTGCGTGCATCAGCTGCTGGGCCGCTACGGCCCCCTTCTCCATCCCCGGTCAGTCCTGCCGGACTCTCAATAGAGATTACCTCCCTAACTTCCCCCGTCAGTCCGGGTTCTAGTGCGAGACTAGAGATCCAAACGGCGGCAGGAGCCGTGTGCAACATTCTCGTTGTCTATAAGTCCGGGCCAAGTCAAGCTAGGGGCTTAGAGCCAAAAGTCGCGGACACCAGAGGTCAGATTTCGTGGGTATGGCGCGTGGGGACGAATACGAGCTCTGGGACGTGGCCCATACTTGTTGAATGCGCTTTCGGGAACCAGAGAGCCGAAACCCAAACCGAATTCACGGTCCGGTGATTGACGAGGGCGGATCTGCTTGCGGCTGTGTCAATGGCCCGACTGAGTCAATTGCCCCCGGTCTCAATGGGCCAAAAACGGTACCAGGTACCTTCTTTCACGGCCGGCGGGATGGACAGGATCTATCGGATGTTCTCACGGACTGACTGGTCGTTGTGGGGATATTTCAGACGGAGATGTAGGGGAATGGGTCTCGGAGCGATCCCATCGAGTTAAGGACATCGACGGGGCAACGTAGCGGCTCAGAGATTTTGCGGTTTGAACTTTCGTCGCAGGTTGATGTGTCGTCCCGAGACCATGAATATGCCCTGGCCGCGGTAGTGGACTGTGGTGGGGTATTTCGGCGTTCGGGCGACGTGCGCTTTCACAACGCGCCAAATAAATAGGCCTCTTCGAACGATCATACTCCCATCTTCCAAGCGGCATTCAAAATTCGCGTAGCACTCTTTGATCATTGGCACGGCGACCTTGTCACTGGCCACCTGTGTCAAGCCGAATTTCGCGAACTTGTCAATTTCCGCTCCGGAGCTGTTGCCGATCCCCACGATCGTATCGATGAGGTCGATCGTGGGCAGATTGATGACACATTGCTTGCTTTTTCTGATCAAGTCGAAGCTGTGATTCTCGTCCCAGATGTAGCAGCCGATCCGGTCGTACTCGAGCATCATGTGCCATCCCATGGTCATGATGTTTGACTCGCCCTGCCAATGCGAGCTGACGAGTACGATGGGTCCAGGTTCGAGATAGCGGCGGGTTTGGTCCACCGGAAAGCTGCGCTTCTGAAATGTCTTCATGTGTTTTCGCTCCTTAATTTTTCCTGTGCGACCTTGGAAGAAGATCAGGCACCTTCGTGCCTCAGCTGATGCCAAGACTAGATGTTTGGATTCCTGTGATCTTCCTCCCGCCGGTTCTGCGACTACTGCAACCTAGTGGTAGGAGGTGATCCACTAATGAATCTAGAGAAACAGGTCGGCGAGTTGAAGGTTGCTTCAATCACTTGGGGTGCTCACACGGAAGAGGACGCTGCACGTCTCATGGACACATCTACTGCTGGCGGGTGGCAACTTGCGGCATGCAGTGCCACTCCCCCAAGCCCAAGTGGGGTGCTAGGAGGGAAACTCTGGTTCGTGTTCAGGAAGACCAACACGGACCCAGCCCCGTGACGTTGGACTAGGAGCTGCGAGCGCCCGGATCAATGATCTCGATGATCGATAACTAGAGGATTGGAGGCGGTATCGCTCTGAGCCTTCTTCACAGCGTAGGCCGACAGGCCCTGGACCAGGTCCATGATCGGCTTACCAGCGAACGGCCATAGCATCAGGGCTACCTCGACGATAACCAGCGATAGAGACGCTCGCCCATGAGAAGTCTGCAGGGTTTCCCGTGGCTTGCACATGTCTATGCCGACTACTTTCGTCTCAATGATCTCGCAATGGCGAGCCATCTGGAACAAAAATCGCATCCGGCAAGGAAGGCTGCAGAACATGCGCGCGAGGTTGCTGAAAAGAGAAGAATTGCCGAAAAACTCTGGCGCGTCCTGAAATACCAACTTGAATACTACGAGACCGACGCTTTCACGCTGGCGCACCATCCACGGCTTCGACGCGCTTCTGGTGCTCACCGGATCGACGGCGTCGGCAAACCTTTAGCCCTCGCGCTTCATGCGCTTCCGGCGGGCAAT
>Ga0209689_1000960_pt1 | contig 21108 bp, 19 predicted proteins | sample GraSoiAngelo_149_FD_187119 | JGI IMG/M metagenome (GOLD analysis project Ga0209689, IMG submission 187119) | Grasslands soil microbial communities from the Angelo Coastal Reserve, California, USA - 14_1009_09_30cm (SPAdes) (version 2) | ecosystem: Environmental > Terrestrial > Soil > Grasslands ... | reverse complement strand
CGGACCTTGTGCTCGATCTGCGAACGCCTGGCTGAATACATCGAGCGCTTGTCCACCGACTTGCGGCGCAGCACAAAAAAGACCGCCACGATGCCGACGATTGCGACCAGCGGGCCGGCCAGGAGGTAGGCCATAGGCGCCGATTATCGGGGATCGGTCCATGTGTGACAATCGCGACAGTGACCCTTTATGACCGCATTCAGTCGGAAATGGTCAACGCACGCATGCGGCGCGACGATGTTGCGCTAGGCACGCTTTCCCTGCTCAAAAGCGAGCTGGTTCGAGCGAGCAAGGAGGGCTCGGCCGCCGGAAGGATTGATGACGAGCTCGTCCAGCGCGTCGCTCGGAAAGAGGTCAAGCGACGGGAGGAGGCGATCGGTGTCTACCGCAAGGCGGGCCGCGAGGACTCGGCCCGGCGTGAGGAGGCCGAGCTGGCACTGCTGCGAGGCTTCCTGCCTGCATCTTTGAGCGAGCAGGAAATCGAGGCCGAGGTGCGCGCCGTGATCGCGGAGGTCAAGCCCGATGGCCCGAAAGGATTCGGCCTCGTGATGAAAGCGGCAACCACCCGCCTTGCCGGCCGCGCGGACGGAAATCAAGTCGCGGCGGTAGCGCGCAGGCTGCTTGGCTCCTAAGCCAAAACCAACCCCCAAGCGCAAGCCATCGTGGATGACGCCGCGCCCTCCGCGTGGGGCGAAGAAGCGAGCGCTGCTGACGGCCGAGCGCTTGCGCGACCTGTACCAGGCGGAGACCGAGCTGAAATACGAGAACCCGTTCCAGCTCCTGATCGCGACGATTCTCTCCGCGCAGACGACCGACCGCTCCGTCAACCTCGTCACGCCGGAGCTGTTCCGGCGCTATCCCACCGCCGAGGACCTCGCGGCCGCCGATCCGGCGGTGATCGAGACGCTGATCAAACCGACCGGCTTCTTCCGCCTCAAGACCAGGCGCATCATCGCGGCGAGCCGGGCCCTGGTCGAGCTGTTCGGTGGTCAGGTGCCGACGACGATGGAGGACATGATCAAGATCCCCGGCATCGGCCGGAAGACGGCCAACGTGATCCTCGGCGCGGGTTTCGACTCGCCCGGGTTTGCCGTCGACACGCATGTGACGCGACTCACGAATCGGATCGGGTTGGTGGCGACGAAGGATCCGGTGAAGATCGAGTACCAGGTCTGCGCAATGGTGCCCAAAGAGGAGTGGACCGCGCTGTCCCTGCGACTGATCCTGCACGGACGCAGGGTCTGCCTCGCGCGCCGGCCGCGGTGCGAGGAGTGCGTGCTCAACGACTTTTGCCCGTCGTCTTTGGTTCGGCCCGGGCGGCGGCTGGGCAAGGGACGGCCCATCGGCGAAGCGCCGGGGTCGGACGTCAAGCTGGCGTGGCACTAGCCAGGACCCGAACGTTTGTTCTAGGATGGGGATGTGGCTGCCCTGGAGCCCAGGCTCGTCGACGTCGACTACGTCGAGGTCGAGTGCAAGTCAGCGCTCAACCCGGTCAAGAACATGGGCTTTTCGTGGTCGCTCAACCCGTATACAGGTTGCGAGCACCGCTGCTCCTTTTGCTATGTCCGAGCCTTCGAGCTTCGCGCGGACCGTCCATCCGACGATCGCTATGGCCGCACCGTCCGGATCAAAACCAACGTCGCCGCTGTGCTGCGTAGCGAGCTCTCGCGCCGTTCGTGGCGCAAAGAGGCGGTCGTCATCGGGGCGGCCACCGATCCCTACCAACCCGCCGAAGGTAGGTACCGCCTGACCAGGCGGTGCCTCGAGGTCTTGCGCGACTTCTCGAATCCGGCCGCGATGATCACCCGCGGGCCGATGATCGTCCGCGACATCGACGTGCTCGCCGGCCTCGCGCAGCGGGCCGAGCTCCACATCACCTTCAGCATCCCCACGCTGGACGACGACGTCTGGCGTAAGACGGAACCAGGCACGGCGCACCCCCGCCAGCGGCTGCGCGCCATCGAAAAGCTGGTAGCGGCGGGGATCGACGTGGGCGTCGGGATGGCCCCCATCCTGCCCGGGCTGTCGGACCGGCCAGAGCAGCTCGAAGCCGTCGTCAAAGCCGCTCGAGCCGCCGGCGCCACTGGGCTATGGGCCGGCATGCTGCACCTGAAAGACGGCACTCGCGAACACTTCATGTCGGTCCTTGCGCGCCACTGGCCTGAGCTGCTCCCGCGCTACGAGCAGGCCTACCGCGACAGGGCATACCTCCCGCCGTCGTTCGGCGAGAAGACGATGCAGACCATCGCGCGGCTCCGGTCCCAACATCGAGTCTCGGATCGGCGCCGCGTCATCCTCAAACCGCCGCCTAAACCGGAGCAGCTGAGCCTGCTGAACTAGCATTCATCGCATGCGCAGCCCGGCCGACGTGCTGACCGGAAGGGTGGGCGGTTTGAAGACGATGGAGATCGCCCGCCGCACCGTGCCGTGCTACAAGCATGTGATCGAAAAAGACGGCGAGCAGCTTTCCGTCTGCCTGCTCGTCGACTCGGGCAAGCTCTATCGCTTTCCCTTCGAGACCGTGAAAGGCATCAGGAGCCTGGAGGTCAAGGCGCGCTTTCTGCGCGGCGAGATGGAGCATCTCCGCCTCCGCGAGTTCCAGCCCGGGCTTTGCCGGTATGTCGAAAGAGCAGACAAAGCCGTCTGAGTCGCTCGTCCAGGATCTGCTCGCGGAACGCCGTGAGCTCAAGGTCGCCGTCGAGCGTCTCAAGCTCGAGCTGGCCGACGCCGGAGCCGGCGCGGCGGGGCCTGACCCGAGGTTGCGCGAGCTTCAGGAAGAGATCGAGCGCCTGCGCTACCAGCTGGCATCGGCGCGTGCCGAGGCGACGCAGCTGCGAGAAGAGCGTGACGAGCTTCGATCTGGCATCGAGCGTGCTCTCGAGCAGCTGACCGCCGAGTAAAGAAAAAGGCCCCGCCGCAAAGCGGGGCCTCATCGTCTTACAGGGTTACTTGGCCCAGCCCTCGACCATCGGCACGTAGTTTGCCGCCATTGGACCAAGCACCGGGAAGTTGACTCGCTTGCCTCCTGCCTGGAGGGCGAGGACCAACCCGATCAGCCATAGAACGAACCAAACGAGGTCCCAGAGAACAAGCAGAATCGCAATCGGGAGCACGATCGCTGTGAGGATCCGAAGGATGATCCAGACCGCAAACGCGCCTCCGTGGATCACAACCGCCTGCGCGGCGTTGTTCTTGACGTCAGGGTCGTCCTTGCCGACGAAAAGGAATATGAGACTGCCGATCGGTGGGAACAGAGCCCAGGCAAGGATCGTGTAGAGGTTCTTGTTACCGCCGACTGCGCTCGGCGAGCCGCCGCCCATTGGTGCTGGCTGGCTGGGCGGCGGTGGTGGCATCTGGGACATAGATCACTCTCCTCCTGTTGGCTGCCTGCTGCGGGCCAGATTATCGGCGCAGCGACGGCAAAACGCCATACCTGATTCGGGCCCGAATGACTCTGGTAGGCTCGCCCAGAGATGACCGATTCCGGTCAACCACCCGAGCCCGCCCCCTCGATTCCGCCGTGGGCTCCGACGCCTGATCCGACCAATCCGCCCCCACCGGCAACGCCCGCCCCGCCGGACGCGGCCGCCACGATGCGCCTCATCCCGGTCCCGCCACCGGCCACGCCGCCGCCGCCGATCGCCTCCATCACCACGCCGCCGCGGATCCCGGGCGAACGCTACATCGGCAAGTACAGGGTCAAAGGCGAGCTGGGCAGGGGTGGCATGGGTGCCGTGTACCTCGCCGAGCAGCCAGGGTTGGGCCGCGAGGTCGCGATCAAAGAGCTCCTCCAGACGGCCGATCCGGTTGCGCTCCGCCGCTTCCTCCAGGAAGCGCAGGTGATGGCGCGCACCAGTCATCCCAACCTGGTCCAGGTCCACGACATGGAGCTGATGGGCAACGTCAACTACCTGGTCCTGGAGTTCGTCCGCGGCCGTTCGCTGCGGGACTGGATGAATCAGACGGCCCTTCCGCCGCCGCAGGTCTTCGCGGTGATGCACGGGGTGCTGCAGGCGCTGGATTACGCGCACCGTCATGCGGTCGTGCATCGGGACATGAAGCCCGAAAACGTGCTCATCTCCGACGAAGGGATGGTCAAGGTCGCTGATTTCGGGATCGCGAGATTGACGGACGACAGCGGTGTCGGCGGCACCGCCACCAAGACCGGGACGACGGTCGGCACGCCCCAGTACATGTCTCCCGAACAGGTTGCCTCGAGCAAGGTCGACGGCCGCAGCGACCTGTACTCGGCCGGCATCATGTTCTACGAGCTGGTCGCAGGTCAGCCACCCTTCACGGCTTCGGACGCGGATGGTCCCTTCACGCTGATGGCGAAGCACGTCCAGGCGCCCCCCAAGCCGCCCTCGATCTTCCAGCCAGGCCTCAACCCCGAGCTCGAGCACGTGATCCTGAAAGCACTTTCGAAGCGCCCCGAGGACCGCTTCCAGACCGGCCAGGAGTTCGATGACGCGATGTCCCGTGTCGCGAACCTGATGTGTCCGGGGTGGCAGCGCAGCCTCGAGCCTGGCGCCGACCTCTCGCGCATGGTGCCGTTGGCCACGCCGGCCATTCCGATTCCCACGACTCCGATCGGAATGGCGATCGGGCAGCCCGCGACGGCGATGCCGCCGCCCCACGTCGCCTACAACCCGACGCCGCCGGTCAAGCCGGTGGCCAAGAAGTCGATGAGCTGCCTGAGTGTGCTGGGCTTGCTCGTGCTGGCGACGACGTTGATCGGGCTCTTAGCGGCCGGCTACATCCACTAGTTAGGGGACTGGGCCTGGCGTGCGAGCGCCTCTTGCGCCGCTTCGCCCACCAGGATGTCGCTCGACCCCGACTCGCCCGCGGCGATCACGGTCTGCTGCGTGTACTGCGTCGTGAAGGTGCCGTGCGCCTGTGTCGCCATCTGGGTCGGGAACTGGACCCACGGATCGGTGGGGGTCTCGCGGACGGCGGTCACCTCATAAATCCGGAACGTCTCCGCCGACTTGCCTTTCAGCTGCACGCCCGGGACCAGGTCGACCGCGATGTAGTCGCTGCACATCTCGTACGTCTGCTGGCCGATCAGGACCTGGAACGCCGGGGCGTGCGAGCAGAAGCGCGCCGCCGTGTTGACCGTGTCGCCCAGGGCGGTGTACTGCAGCCGGCTGCGAGAGCCCATGTTGCCCACGACCGCCGGCCCTGTGTTGATGCCGATCCCCCAGCGAATCGGGGGAAGTCCTTTGGCCAGCAACTTTTGCTGCAGCTCGGCGGCGCGGTTGATGCAGTCGTAGGCGCAGCGGATCGCCAGCAGCGCGTGGTTGTCCTGCAGCCGCGGCGCATTCCAGAAAGCCATGATCTCGTCGCCGACGTATTTGTCGACCGTGCCGTCCCAGGTGAAGATGATCCCGCTCAGGTGATCGAGGTACATCTGGACGACCTCGGTCACGTCGCTTGCGGCCATCGACTCCGACATCGACGTGAATCCGCGGATGTCGACGAACATCAAGGTGATGTCGCGGCGTTCGCCGCCGCGGAGGATGTCCTCCACGCCACCGCGCGTCTTGGCGAGCTCGGCGACGATCTCGGGCTTGAGGTAATGGCCGAAGAGGGCTGTGACCTTGCGCTTCTCGCGGTCCTCGTAGAGAAACCGGTAGGCCGTCACGCCCGAATAAGTCAGCGCGATGGCAAGCCAGGGATGGAACAGGTCGGGGACCCAGCCGTTGAAGACCGCAAGCGCTGACATGCCGACCGTGAACAGGACAATCGCGCCGGCCGTGCCGGCCAAACCCCACAGCACCGTCACTCGTGCCACGCCGACCGCCGTCGCCAGGGCCAGCAGGAGAATGATCAGGACCAGCAACGCCGCGGGCTCGGACATGAGGAATTTCGGCTGCAGCGGCAGCAGCATGTTGAGCAGGTTGGCATGCACCTCGACGCCCGGCATCTTCGTCCCGTTGCCGGCCGGAGTAAGAAATTCGTCCGGCACCCCGGTCAGGTAGTAGCCGCCGACGAGCACGATGTTGCCCTTGACCATGTCCGATGGGAACGAGGCTTGATAGGCGTCGCTGAATGACAGGTACTGGTGGTACTTGTTCTTGAATTGGCCGGGGCCGGTCGAGTAGTTGATGAATGCCGACCCGGTGCGATCGACCTCGAGCGGATGCTGCCACGCGGTGCCGAAGGTCGCGTGGCCGCCGGATTCCTCCAACGAGGGGCCGGTCGACGGATCGGGCAGGAGCGAAAAAGCGCGGTATGCCGCGAATCCGAGCGGATTGATCGTCGGCAGCGCGCAGGCGCCCGTGCTGCTGCAGGCGGGCTGGACGAACATCGGCATCCGGCGCAAAACTCCGTCCGAGTCAAGCACGACGTCCGTCGACGCCAGGATCACGTTCTTGATCGGCTTCTGGCACGGGACGCTCGGGCTGGAGTTCGCGTCCGCGCACCAGAATTTCTTGAGCGGAAGCTGGTCGACGCCGGCCGGGTCGGTCTTGGCTGACGTCTGTTCCAGCCTTCCCTCCCGGGCAATCGTGTTTTCACCCCCGTAGGCCAGGATCACCGGGACCGTGCTTTCCCTCAGAGCTCGGGCGAAGTCGTCGTCGGGCACGAGCTCACGCTTGTCGGCGAAGTTGACGTCGAAAACGACCACGGAGGCGCCCGATGCTTCCAGGTTGCGCAGCACCAGGGCGTACTTGTCCCGCGGCACAGGATATTCGCCGATGTTCTTGACGCTTACGTCGTCGATTCCGACGACGACGATCTGGGGCTGCGGCGGGCTCTCGCTGAAAAGCCTGTCCTCGGGGTGGACCGAGAGGCTGATAGCGCAACTGTGGGGGTTCGCATCGCAGGCGATCTGCTCCACGTACAGGCCGAACATCAGGACTGTGACGACGAGCGCGATCAAGACCGCGACAGCCGTGCGATATGTGTACCAGTACCGGATGTAGCGGCCCAAGGGTGGCGGGATCATATATCCGGTGAGCGTGCTTTGCGGCATCGCCGGCTGGGTCGACAAGTCGCTGATCGATTCGAAGCTTTTCTACCCGCTGAGCGTCAAGACTTCCGGTGACCGCCTGCGCTTTTACGCCACCCAGTTCTCGCTCGTCGAAGTCGACTCGAGCTACTACGGCATCCCTAAGCCGGAGAACGTGGAGGCCTGGGCGACGCAGACCCCCGACCACTTCACTTTCGACGTCAAGTCCTTCTCCCTGTTCACCAACCACCCGACCCAGCCGATGTCGCTGCCTCCGGACATCCGGGAGCAGCTGCCTTCCAACCTGCGGGACAAAAACGTCTACCTCGAAAAGATGCCCGACGAGCTGCTGGACGAGACCTGGGAGCGGTTCCGGGCGGCGGTCGAACCGCTGCGCGCCGCGGGCAAGCTGGGCGCCGTGTTCTTCCAGTTCCCGCCGTGGTTCTTGCCGTCGTCGCGCTCGCTCGCTTACGTCGAGCAGGTCCAGGAGCGCATGTTCGGCCTCCAGATCGCGGTCGAGTTCCGCAAGCCCGAGTGGCTCGACGCACGGCATCGCGACGGGACCCTCGCGTTCCTCCGTTCGCGCGACATCCCCTACGTTGCGGTCGACGTGCCAGAGGGCCATCACACGAGCATGCCCTCGGTCCACGACGTCACGTCCTCCAAGCTGGCGGTCGTCCGCTTCCACGGCCGCAATCACGACACGTGGGACTTGAAGGCCGTGCCGCCCAACGTCCGCTTCCGCTACGACTACAGCGACACGGAGCTGACCGAGTGGGTGCCGCGGATCAAGGAGATGGAGCGCTCGGCCAGCCGTGTCCACGCCCTGATGAACAACAACTACTCGAACTACTCGGTCAAGAATGCGCAGCAGCTCCAGAGGCTGCTGGAGGCGTCAAATAGCTAGTCGGGCACGCTCCGCCGCCTGACCTCACCGATGGCGTGGTCCATCAGGCCGCCGAACACGGGCTCGGCCACGTCCGCAAGGCGCAGCGGAAACACCATCGCGTCGCGGCGGGGGTAGCGAGCGGTGCGGACGACCAGGTTGGCAACCCACCACGCCGGGTACTGGAAACCGATCGGCTGATCGGGCGCTTTGAAGAACTCAGTCCCGCCCGTCACGCCGGGATATACCACGCAAACCTTGACCCCCGTGCCTGAGAGCTCACCGCGCAGCGCGTGGGAGAAGCCGACCACGGCATGCTTGGTCGCCGAGTAGACCGCGGAGTAGGGCGAGGGCCGGAAGCCGACAACCGAGGCGACGTTGATGACCACGCCGCGCCGGCGCTCGAGCATCCAGGGCAGCGCCGAATTGGTTGTGTTGATGACGCCCTTGAGGTTCGTCGCGATAAGCTCGTCAACCTTTTCCTCGGGCATCTCGTGGGCCCTGCCCATCCAGCCGACGCCGGCGTTGTTGACGAGGACATCCAACCGCTCGTGATCGCGCAACGTCGCGGCGATGAAGGCGCGAGCCGAGGCGCGCTGGCCGACGTCGAGCAGCCTGACGTTGACGTCAGGTGACCCGGCCTTGCGGCATTTTTCGGCGACGGCGTTGAGCTTTTCGAGCCGGCGCGCGCCGAGCTCGAGGCGAGCGCCCCGTCGAGCGAAGGCGAGCGCCGTCGCCGCGCCGATGCCGCTGGACGCCCCGGTGATGACGACCACCGCTCCATGCAGCCGCACCTTCCTAGCTTATGGGCGGCCGTAGAATCGGCACACTGCGATGAGAGCGCTGACTTTCCAGGCCGAAGGCGACGTGAAAGTCACCGAAGTCCCGAAACCGGGCATCAAAAGCTCTGGCGATGCGTTGGTCAAGGTCACGCTCGGTTCCGTCTGCGGGTCCGACCTCCATATCTTGCACGGCCACACCCCGATGAATCCCGGAGCGGTGCTGGGGCACGAGTTCGTCGGCGTTGTCGAGGACGTCGGAAGCGAGGTCAAGCGCTTCCAGCCCGGCGACCGGGTGGTGTCCAGCTTTTTCACTTCGTGCGGTCATTGCGTGCTGTGCCGCAAGGGTTGGTTCAACCAGTGCGTCGACAAGGCGACCTTCGGTCACGGCGAATACTTCGGCGGCCTCGGTGGCGGACAGGCCGAATACGTCGTGGTGCCGAACGCGGATCACACCATGGAGAGCATTCCCGACGGCATGGCTGACGAGCAGGCGATCTTCGTCGGCGACATCCTCGCCACAGGTTTCTTTGGCGCGGAGCGCGCCGAGATCAAGCCGGGCGACGTCATCGCCGTGGTCGGAGCGGGGCCGGTCGGGCTCATGGCGACGATGTGCGCCCAGCTTTTCGGGCCCGCCCGGACGTTCGTGATCGACATGGTCGACTCACGCCTCGAGATCGCGCAGGAGCTGGGCGGCATCCCGATCAACACCAAGCGTGTCCATCCGGTGCAGGCGATCGAAGCCGAAACCGACGGCGTCGGCGCCGATTCGAGCATCGAATGCGTAGGACTTCTGCCCGCGGTCGATACGGCCATCCAGTGCGTGCGGGGAGGCGGCACCATCTCGATGGTTGGGGTGCCGAGCGCTGTGATGGGCGAGTTTCCCTACATGCGCATGTGGCTCAAGTCATTGAGCTTTCGCGCCGGCTGGTGCAACGTGCAGGCGTACATGCGGCCGCTGCTCGATCTGATCGCCGCGGGCCGGCTGCACCCCGAAAAGATCATCAGCCACCGGATGAATCTGAACGAAGCCGCGGAGGCTTACCGCCTCTTCGACGCGCGCGAGGCGACGAAGATCGTTCTCACCCCTTAAGGCGCGAGGGAGGCAGGCCTCCCCCGCGGACCCCCTCCGTTGCAAGCGACGTCTGGGTGGCGTTTGGAAGAGGATGTCTGGGACGGCCGGAATAAATCCGGCCTAGAGCCCCACCCCGTCTAGTTGATGGAGTCGAGCGCGAGCAAGTAGCCCTTCGCACGTTCGGTCAGCGGGTACCGGTTCTCCAGCTCGTGGAACGCCGAGCCGTGGTCGCTGTGCACCAGGTGCGCCAGCTCGTGCACGAGGAGGTAGTCAAGCACCCAATCCGGGAGCGACGCCGCCCGGCGCGCGATGCGGATCGCCCCATCGGTGAACGTACAGCTGCCCCACAGCCGCTCCATGTCCGAAAACCCGATCGACCGCCACCGCAACTTACCCTCGAAATGGCGTTGGTTCAGCCGCCGCGCTCGCTCGAGCAACCGCTCGTCTGAAGGGCGCGACCGCTCGGCTCGCCGCTGCAGCCTGCGGCTCATGACCTCCGCCCAGTGGTCACGCTCGGCGTGAGTCATCGACGCCGGGACCAGAAGCTCGAGGACGCCAGACCGCAGGCGTGCCGCCACGGTGCGGCGGCGTTTGCGCGAGGTGATCACGCGGACTGGTGGTCGAGATGGATCTGGGTTCGGTTCCAAGACGTTTGCTCCGTTGTTGTGGTGGCGCTGGCTGGATTTTAGCGGCGTACGATTCCGCGCGAAAGACTTGCCTAGAAGCCTCGTCCTCGGCAACGGAAACACGCTCGTGGGCTTCGATGCCACGTACTCGGTACGCGACATCTACTACCCGCGCGTGGGCGATGCCAACCACACGATGGGCAACGTCTGCCGGGCGGGGTTCTTCATCGACGGGAAGTTCGCGTGGCTCGACGACGCTGCGTGGGAGCGCAAGCTCGGCTATGCGGAGGACTCGCTGGTAACCGACGTCACGCTGGGCCATCCTGGTCTCGGCATCACGGTCAAGTTCGAGGACTACATCGACCTGGCGCGCAACTGGTTCATCCGCAACGTCAGCGTGACCTCGCCCACCGGGTTTGCCGTCGGTCGCGTCTTCCTTCACTACGACTGGTTCATCGAAGGCTCCGACATCGGCAACACGGTGCTCTACGAGCCACGTCATCGCGGCGTGATCGCCTACAAAGCCAATCGCTACTTCCTTGTGGGCGGCCAGTGCGACTCCGCGTTCGGTATCAGCACATGGGCGAACGGTAAGAAAGGCAACGGGCTCGCGGGGACGTGGGTCGATGCCGAGGACGGCATGCTTGGCCAGAATCCGATCGAGCAGGGCTCGGTTGACTGCACTGTCGGCTTTGACCTCGGCTCCGCCGTCCCGAACCAACCCCGGACCATGACCCACTGGCTGTGCATGGGCACGAGGCTGAGCGACGTCACGACTTACGGGCAGGAGCTCATCGTCAGCAAGGGAGCGGAAACGTATCGAGACCGAACACGGACCTACTGGCAGGTCTGGTCCGAGAAGGACCATCGCCACATCGACGAAGAGCTTGGCCATGGCGTCACCGACCTGTACCGGCGCAGCGTGCTGACCGCACGCACGCATGTCGACAATCGCGGCGCGGTGATCGCGTCGACGGACTTCGACATCACAAAGTTTGCCCGGGACACGTACGCGTATGCGTGGCCGCGCGATGGCGCGCTCGTGGCCAATGCGCTCGACCGCGCGGGACATGAGGATGTCACTCGCGAGTTCTTCCAGTTCTGCCAGCAGACGCTGGTGGAGGAGGGCTACTTCCTCCACAAGTACACGCCGTACGGCAACCCCGGAAGCTCATGGCTTCCGTGGGTCGATTCGCACGGAGCTCGCACCCTGCCCATCCAGGAGGACGAGACGGGGCTGGTGCTGTGGGCGTTATGGCAGCACTACCGCATTCACCGCAATCTCGACTTCGTGGTCGACCTTTACTCGAACCTCATCGTTCCGGCCGCGGACTGGATGGTGAGCTACGTCGACCAACGCAACGGCCTGCCCATCCCATCCTGGGACCTGTGGGAGGAGCGCTGGGGCGTGCACGCATTCACTGTCGGAGCGGTGTGGGCCGGACTCGACGCGGCGCGCGGTTTCGCCGACCTGTTCGGCGACGTTCGCGCATACGGCCGCTACCGCGACGCCGCGGAACGCATGCGTGAAGCCTCCGACACGAACCTCTACAGCGAAGAGCTCGGCCGCTTTCCCCGCCGGATCACCATCGAGGACGACGAGTCGGTCACCGTGGACACGGTGCTCGACAGCGCGATCTACGGGCTGTGGCGATTCGGGATGTATCCGCCCGACGACAAGCGGATCGTCAAGACGATGAAGGCGATCGCTGAGCAGCTCGCCAACAAAGCGAATTGCGGAGGGATCGCCCGCTACATGGACGATTACTACTTCAAGGTCGAGCCGGACACCAAGAAGACGCCCGGCAACCCGTGGTTCATGTGCACGATGTGGCTGGCGCAGTGGTACATCGTGACGGCGAAATCGGCGGCCGACTTGAAGCCGGCGCGGGACATGATCGACTGGGCGGTCGGCCACCAGCTCCCGGGCGGGCTGCTGTCGGAGCAGCTCGACCCGCACACGGGAGCGCCGCTGTCGGTGTCGCCGCTCACCTGGTCGCACGCCGAGTTCATCGTCACGGTGGATGAGTACTGCAGCGCCGCCGACCGCATCAAGCGGACTACACACACCGACTCTGGGGCCTAGAGCGGGATGTTGCCGTGTTTCCGCGGCGGGCGTTCCACCGTCTTGCGCAGGCATAGCTGGAGCGCGCGCACCAGCTCTCGGCGCGTCTGGCTCGGCTCGATGACATCGTCGATGTAGCCCCGTTCGGCGGCCACATATGGATTGGCGAAACGCGCGGTGTACTCCGCGACAAGCTCCTTGCGCCGCGCCACCGGATCGCGCGCGGCCGCGAGATCGCGTTTGTAGATGATGTTCACCGCCGCGTCCGGTCCCATCACCGCGATCTCCGCGGTCGGCCAGGCGAGGTTGAGGTCGGCGCCCATCTGCTTCGGCGACATCACGGTGTATGCGCCGCCGTAGTTCTTGCGGGTGATCACCGCGAGCTTCGGGACCGTCGCTTCGGCGTACGCGTAGAGCAGCTTGGCGCCGTGACGGATGATCCCGCCGTGCTCTTGGTCCCTGCCCGGCAAGTAACCCGGCACGTCGACGAAGGAAAGGATCGGGATGCCGAACGCGTCGCAAAAGCGAATGAAGCGAGCGGCCTTGACCGACGCGTTGATGTCGATGGCGCCGGCAAGCACTTTCGGCTGGTTGCCGACGATTCCGACAGCGTGGCCGCCCAGGCGGCCGAGCCCGACGATGATGTTGGGGGCGAAGAACGGCTGGACCTCGAAGAATTCGCGACCGTCGAGCACGCGCGAGACGACCCCCCGCATGTCGTAGGGCTTGTTCGGCGATTCGGGCACGATCGTCTGCAGCTCCGGGTCGGCGCGCTCCAGGTCGTCGGTGGTCGGCACGAACGGCGGCCGCTCGGAGTTCGACGACGGCAGGTAGGACAGCAGCTTGCGCACGCCCGCGGCGCATTCCTGCTCGGTCTTGGGCAGGAAGTGCGCGACCCCCGACGTCGCGTTGTGCACGTGGCCGCCGCCCAGCTCGTCGAACGACACGGCCTCCCCTGTGACGACCTTGATCACCTCCGGACCGGTGATGAACATGTACCCCTGGCCGGCAACGATGAAGATGAAGTCGGTGATCGCCGGTGAGTAGACGGCGCCGCCGGTGCACGGCCCCGCGATGACGCTCAGCTGAGGGATGACGCCTGAGGAGCGGACGTTGCGGTAGAAGATGTCGGCGTATCCGGCCAGCGCCACGACACCCTCCTGGATGCGAGCGCCGCCCGAATCGTTGATGCCGATGATCGGCACGCGGTTGCGCAGCGCCAGCTCCTGCACCTTGACGATCTTCTCGGCGGTCACCTCCCCGAGCGAGCCGCCGAAAACGGTCGCGTCGTACGCGTAAACGGCTACCGGCCGGCGATCGATCTCACCGAATCCAGCCACCACACCGTCGCCGGCAATCTTCCGATCTTCCATGCCGAACCCGTGTGCCCGGTGGGTTGCGAAAACGTCGAGCTCCACGAACGAGCCTTCGTCGAGCAGCATCTCGATCCGGTCGCGCGCGGTCGCCTTGCCCGCCGCGCGGCGCTTGTTGGCGGCTTCGGTCTCAGCGTGCAGCGCCTGGTAGCGGCGCTTGCGGTACTGGTTGATCTTCTGCTCGGAGACCGTCGTCGCCTCGCGTTGGGGAGCTTCGACCCCTTCGAGACTCGGAGTGGTCCGACGAACGGGCGAAAGTGAACGAGGTTTCCGAGCGGCCATAGCGCATATCGTAGGCGCCGTGCCGCGGCCCCCAACCCAGCTCGATCTCGACCGAGCGGTGACTTTGCGGCAGCTGCGGACGTTCAAAACGGTCGCCGACCTGACCAGCTTCAGCCTCGCGGCGCGGCGCCTCAAGCTCAGCCAGCCTTCGGTCTCGTACCAGGTCAAGGAGCTGGAGGAAACGCTCGGCTTGCCGCTGCTCGACCGGCTCGGCAAGCGCGTCCAGCTGACCGAAGCGGGGTCGCTGCTGTACAGCTACGCCCGGCGGATGCTCGACGTGCTGGACGAGGCGACCGTGGCGATCGAGGAGATGCGCGGCATCCAGCGTGGAACGCTGCGGGTTGGAGCGAGCACCACCGTCGGGATTTACATCCTGCCCGCTGCGCTCGGCGCTTTCAAGAAGCTGCATCCGGGGCTGGTCATCTCGCTCGAGATCGGGACGCGGGCGCGCGTGCAGGAACAGGTATTGCGCAACGAGCTCGACCTGGCGGTCGTCGGGCCCGCGCTGAAAGATCCAGAGCTCGCGATCATTCCGTTCCTGAGCGACGAGCTCGTCTTGGTGGCACCCGCGGGACACGCGCTCGCGCACAAGCGGGGCCTGAGCCTGAAGGATCTCGAGGCTGAGCCGTTCGTCATGCGCGAGGCGGCGTCCGGCAGCCGGTGGTCGCTGGAAAAGGCGGCGCGCAAGGAGGGGGCGAAATTGAGCGTCGCGATGGAGCTCGGCTCGAACGGCGCGATCAAGCACGCCGTCGAATCTGGGCTCGGCCTGGCGGTCATCTCCCGTTACGCGTGCGCACTGGAGGTCTCGAGCGGGAGGCTCGTCGAGCTGCACGTGAGCGGTTTCCCGATCCGGCGCGATTGGCACATCGTGCACCTTCGGAAGCGGAAGCTGCCCGCTTCGGTACGCGCGTTCATCGAGTTCCTGCAAGACACGAGCTGGCTTTCCCGCAACGGCTCGCGCGGTCGCGTCCGCCCGCCGACGGATTGATCCACCGCCTCAGACGCGCCGCGGCCGACGTTTTCTCGCGGCCCGCCCTGTACTGGACCATCGCCGTGCTCTTTGGTCTGAACCGCGTGATCTTCACCGTGCTTGCACCGCGCAGGTATGACGCGGAGGGCATGTGGGAGGGCGCGCATGCGTACCTGACGAATCCATCGCACATGTACGACGCGGCCGCGGATTACCTGGCCCGGGTGCACATCATCGCGCCGCCCGGGGGCCTGGACGCATTCGTCAGCCCGCCCCCGGTCGCGCTGCTGGCGGTCCCGGTGGCTCTACTTCCCAGAAGCATCGGCGCGCAGGTGTGGACCGCGATCGACGCGGCTGCGCTGGTCGTGGCGCTGGTGCTCCTGTACCGCGTGCTCGCGAGCAGGGACCGCGTTGCCCGACCAATCTTCTGGCTTGTCGCCGCGTACTTTCCGCCGCTGTTCGCGGACGTGAGCGCAGGTCAGCGAGGCGGAGTCCTGCTCGTGCTCGCGATGGCTTCGGTGTGGTTCGAACGCAGCCGGCCGGCGATCGCCGGCGCCGTGGGCGGCCTGGCGGCCGCGATCAAGTACTACCCGGCGGCGATGATCCTCGGCCCGCGGCCGGCGCATCGGATCCGCTATGCGCTCGTGCTCTTCGGGGTGCTTTTGCTCGTCACCGCTGCCACCTTCATCCCGCTCGGCGCCGGAGGCACGCTTTTCTACTACCAGCACGTCCTGCTGCCGTCGCTCGCCTCGCACAACCCGGACTGCGCGTACGACTCGGTGCGGACTCTCTTCATGCGCACGATCGGCGGTGAACCGTTCGCCGTGCCGTCGAGCACGGGATACGAGATCGTGACCTCGCCCATCCACTTTTCGGGCCTCGCACTAGCGCTCTCGTACCTGAGCGCGGTGCTCTTCGCGGCAGGTGCGGCGTGGGCGGCGTGGCGCAGCGGTTGGAACCCGGCTTACGGCATGTCGCTCGGCTTCGCCCTCGGAGCGCTGATCCCCAACGAGGTCTGGCCTTATCAGTGGCTGCCGCTGCTGCCGGTCGGCCTGATCCTCCTTGTGCGTGCGGTCGAACGCCGGCGCACGGTCACCCTGGTCCTCCTGGGCTTGTGTTTGCTCGGCTTCTGGCGCCAGCCATGCGAGCTTTTCTTTCCGAACCTCTGGACCATCGCTGGGATCGGAATCTTCGTTTTGGCCCTGTGGGAGAATCGACTTTTCCGGTCAGAACCAGTGGGGGGAAGTGCGAATGCCGCTCAACGCTGAGGTCAGCTTCACCTGGGTGGGTCACGGGACCTGGAAGGTCAAGAGCGCCAAGGGGAAGGAGATCCTCATCGACCCATGGGTCATGAACAACCCAGCCGCGCCCGAGACGCTCAAGACGGTTGACAGGTGCGACCTCATGCTCATCACCCACGGGCACTTCGACCACATCCATGACGCGCTCGAGATCGCTCGCCGGACCAAGTGCACGATCGTGACCAACCACGAGATCGGCATCTGGCTGGGCTCCAAGGGCATCGACGGCGAGAGCATCGTCGCCGGCAACCAGGGCGGCACCATCGAAGTCCTGGGCATCAAGGTCACGCTGGTCCACGCCGAGCACTCCTGCGGCATTACCGAGGACGGCCACCTGATCTACGGCGGCGAGGCCTGCGGGCTGGTGATCGAATTCGAAAACGGCTTCACGATCTATTTCGCCGGTGACACGGACGTCTTCGGAGACATGGCCCTGATCGCCGAGCTGAGCAAGTTCGACGTTGCTTTCCTGCCGATCGGGGACTTCTACACGATGGGTCCGACCAGGGCGGCCAAGGCAGCCAGCCTGCTGGGCGTGAAGACCGTCGTGCCGATGCACTTCGCCACCTTCCCGATCCTGACCGGCCGGCCGAGCCAGCTCCAGGAGCTCGTGGGGCCGGGCGTGCGGGTGCTGGACATCAAGCCGGGAGACACCGTTTAGGCTCAATTTGGGCCTCTAGCCTCTAAGCTCACGGCCGGGAAGCTGTGAGAGACGTAATCGGTGCCTCGGCCGCCTGGCTGGCGCGTGCCATCCGGGACAAGAAAGTGTCCTCGGTCGAGGTCGTGCGCGCCCACCTCGAGCACATCCACACCGTCAACCCACGCCTCAACGCGGTGGTCTTTGCCACCGCTGAGAGCGCGCTCAAGGAGGCGCGGACCGCCGACCGCCACAACAAGCGCGCGAGCGCGCTGGGCCCGCTCCACGGCGTGCCCTTCACGGCCAAGGACATCTTCAACACCGCGGGACTGCCCACGACTGCGGGCATGCGCATGCTGCGCAGCAAGATCCCCGACCACGACGCCACCGTGGTGGCGCGCATGCGCCGCGCGGGCGCGATTCTGATCGGCAAGACGAACTGCCCGCCGGGCGGCGTGGCCGAGGAGACCTGGAGCCCAGTGCACGGCGGGACACGCAACCCCTACGACATCAATCGCACGCCGGGTGTCAGCAGCAGCGGCGAGGCGGCGATCATCGCCGCCGGAGGATCACCAATTGGTCTCGGCAGCGACTCGGGCGGCAGCATCCGCCTGCCCGCGCATTACTGCGGCGTCGCCGCCCTGAAGCCGACCGCGGGACTGATCCCGGTCACCGGCGGATACGGTCTGGCCGGCGGTGTGAGCGACCCTCGCAGCCAGGTCGGGCCGATGGCTCGATACGTCTCGGACCTCGCGCTGGCACTGCGCGTGCTGGCGGGCCCAGACGGCATCGATTCGGGCGTGGTCCCGGTGCCGTTCCCGAAGCGGACGCCTCCGCTGGAAGGGCTCAAGGTCGCCTGGTACACGGACGACGGCATGTCGAAGCCGACCGCAGCGGTAGCCGCGACCGTGAAGGCGGCAGCCAAAGCGCTCGCTGGCGCCGGCTGCACCGTCACCGAGGAGCGCGCGCCGTCGCTGGTGGAGGCTTACCAGGTGACCATGGGATACCTGGGCCGCAAGCACATGAACCACGACCGGCTCATGCGCCGGTGGGACACGTACCGCAGCGCGGTGTTGCAGTTCATGTCCCGATTCGACCTCATCCTGAGCCCGGTCGCACCTGACATCGCACCGCTGTCCAAGGCACGGGTGGTGGGCGACCATCAGTTCAGCTACACCATCCCCTACAGCCTCTCCGGCAACCCCTGCGTGGTCGTCCGCGCCGGGACGTCGCCCGAGAACATGCCCATCGGCGTTCAGGTCGTGGCCCGCAACTGGAACGACCTGGTCGCCCTCCGTGCCGCGCGCGCGATCGAACGGGCGCTGGGCGGCTGGCGTCCTGCTAGCGTGGTCCGGTGAGGTTTCGCTACTCACGCTGGGACGGGTCGCAAAAGCTCGACGAGCTGGACGCAGGCGACGTCCTCGACGCGCTCTCCGACGACCTGATGAACTACGGCGACCTCAACGCCGCCCTGCAGCGGTTTCTGCGCTGGGGCTCGCCCAACATGCCCGGCCTCGAGCAGCTGCTGAAGCAACTTCGCGAGGCGCGTGAGCGCGAGCTCGGACGCTACAACCTCGACTCGACGGTCGAGGAGCTGCGCCAGAAGGTGCAGGACGTCATCGACACCGAGCGCGGCGGAATCGACCGCCGGCTGAAAGAATCGGAACCGGAAGCGCGGAAGCTTCTCGACCGCATCGCGCGGCAGCGCAACGACCAGCTCGACCGGTTGCCGGACGACCTCGGCGGGCGTGTCAAAGGCCTGCGCGACTACGAGTTTGTCGACGACGAGGCGCGCCAGAAGTTCGAGCAGCTGATGCAGGAGCTGCAGAAACAGATCCTCGACCAGATGTTCCAGGGCATCAAAGGTTCCCTGCAGCACATGCAGGGCCAGGACCTATCCCGGGTCCGAGACATGGTGCGCGAGCTGAACAAGATGCTCGAGGACCGCATGGAGGGCCGCACACCCGATTTCAACGGCTTCATGCAGCGCTTTGGCGACATGTTCCCGCCGGGCATCAACAGTCTCGACGAGCTGCTGGAGCACCTGCAGCGGCAGATGGCGCAGATGCAGTCGCTGCTCCAGAGCATGAGCCCGGAAGCGCGCGAGGAGCTGCGCCAGATGATGGACGCTTTACTGCAGGACGACTCGCTGCGGCTCGAGCTGGCGCGACTCTCTGGATTCATGCAGGCGATGATGCCGCCCTCTGAGTTGAGCGAGCGGTACCCGTTCTTCGGCGAGGACCCGCTGAGCATGGGCGAGGCGATGGGTCTGATGGAGCGGCTGCAGCAGATGGACCGCCTCGAGTCGCAGCTCGAGCGCGGAAGTTTCCGGCCCGACGACGTCGACCGCTCGCTCGCGCAAGAGCTGCTCGGACCGGAGGCCCGCCAGGCGCTGGATCAGCTGCGGCAGGTGACCGACGTGCTCGAGAAAGCGGGTTATGTGGAGCGCAAAGGCCGCCGGCTCGAGCTGACCCCTCGCGGCATGCGACGCATCGGCCAGTCGGCGCTAAGCGACATCTTCGACCAGCTCAAAAAGACGCGCATGGGCCAGCACCAGCTGTGGCGCGGCGGCGTGGGCACCGACGCGTCGGAGGAGCTGAAGGTTTACGAATACGGCGACCCGTTCCTGCTCGAGATGAAGGAGACGCTCTTCAACTCGATCGTGCGGGAGGGCCCCCGTGTCCCGGTGAAGATGGCGGCCAGGGACTTCGTCGTCCACCGCACCGAGCACATGACCCAGGCGTCGACGGTGCTGATGATCGACATGAGCCGATCAATGTTCCTTCGCGGATGCTTCCTCGCGGCCAAGAAAGTCGCGATCGCGCTCGACTCGCTCATCCGCAGCCAGTACCCGCGCGATTCGCTGTATGTGGTCGGCTTCTCGAACTACGCCGTCGAGCTGAAGCCGCAGACTCTGCCGCAGCTGGCGCTCAACGACTACGTCTACGGCACCAACATGCAGCACGGATTTCAACTGGCGCGGTCGCTGCTCGCGAAGCACCGTGGCAACCGCCAGGTGATCATGATCACCGACGGCGAGCCGACCGCGCACCTGGAAGAAAACGGGCGGGCGTCCTTTGCCTACCCGCCGACATACAAGACGATCCAGCAGACCTTGAGCGAGGTCAAGCGCTGCACACGCGACCGCATCGTGATCAACACGTTCATGCTCGAGCGCGGGCCGTACCTGACCGAGTTCATCAACCAGATGACGCGGATCAACAAGGGCCGCGCGTTTTTCGTGTCGCCGGACCGGCTGGGTGAGTACATCCTGGTCGACTACGTCAGCGGCAAGCAGCGGCGTCGCGCCAGCACCCGCCGCGCGCGCATCGCGTAGTAGCGTTTGGGCCGTGGTCGCGAAGGGTGAGGTTGCTGTCGAACGACGCAATCTGAGTCCTGCGGCCCTCTACGAGGAGGCCGTTCGGCGCGCCGAGGCGGCGATCGTATCCACCGGCGCCCTGACTGCCGAGACGGGCAAGCACACGGGCCGCTCCCCGAAGGACAAGTTCTTCGTCAAGGAGCCGACGAGTCAGGACGCAATCTGGTGGCATCCCGGCAACCAGCCGATCGCATCGGCCAAGTTCGACCAGCTGCTCGGCCGCATGGAGGAGTTCGTTGCCACCCACGACGTCTACACGCAGGACGTCTTCGCATGCGCCGACGCTCGCTTCCGGCTGCGCGTGCGGGTGACCACGGAGCTCGCGTGGCACAGCCTGTTTGCTCGCAACCTGTTCATCCGGCCGTCCGCGGACGAATTGATGAACTTCGAACCTGATTTCACCGTGATCGCGCTGCCCTCTTTCAAGGCCGAGCCTCAGCGAGACGGCACGCGCAGTGAGACGTTCATCCTGGTCAACCTGGGCCGGAGGATCGTCATCATCGGCGGCACCGGTTACGCAGGCGAGATCAAGAAGTCGATCTTCACCGCGCTCAACTACCTGCTCCCGGCGCAGAACGTCTTTCCGATGCATTGCTCGGCCAACGCAGACTCGGATGGTTCGGACACCGCCCTGTTCTTTGGGTTGAGCGGGACCGGCAAGACAACGCTTTCTGCTGATCCCTCGCGCCGCCTTATCGGCGATGACGAGCACGGATGGAGCGACCGCGGCATCTTCAACTTCGAAGGCGGCTGCTACGCCAAGACGATCCGGATCCACAAGGA
>Ga0209689_1000959_pt1 | contig 21124 bp, 19 predicted proteins | sample GraSoiAngelo_149_FD_187119 | JGI IMG/M metagenome (GOLD analysis project Ga0209689, IMG submission 187119) | Grasslands soil microbial communities from the Angelo Coastal Reserve, California, USA - 14_1009_09_30cm (SPAdes) (version 2) | ecosystem: Environmental > Terrestrial > Soil > Grasslands ... | reverse complement strand
CACTACAACACCACGCGCGCCGTGCAGGCGACGCTGCAGCGCTACAAGGAGCTGCGCGACATCATCGCCATCCTCGGCATGGACGAGCTCTCGCCGGAGGACAAGCTCGCGGTGGCGCGCGCGCGCAAGATCCAGCGCTTCCTCTCGCAACCGTTCACCGTGGCGCAGAACTTCACCGGCACGCCAGGCAAGTACGTCACGCTCAAGGACACCATCAAGGGCTTCAAGATGATCGTCAACGGCGAGTGCGACGCACTGCCCGAGCAGGCGTTCTACATGGTGGGGCCGATCGAGGAGGCCTTCGAGAAAGCGAAAACATTGCAATGACGGCTGCCCCGACTATCCATGTCGATGTAGTCAGCGCCGAAGAGTCGATCTTCTCCGGCGAAGCCGAGTTCGTCGTGCTTCCTGGCGAGGCTGGCGAGCTCGGCATCTATCCGCGGCACACGCCGCTCATCACGCGCATCAAGCCAGGCGCAGTGCGCATTACCCCGGCGGGCGGCGGCGAGGAGCTGATCTTCGTCGCCGGCGGCATCCTGGAAGTGCAGCCCAAGGTGATCACCGTGCTCGCCGACACCGCGATCCGCGGCGTCGACCTCGACGAGGCCAAGGCCAACGAGGCGCTCAAGCGCGCCGAAGAGGCGCGCCGCAGCGCTCGCGACAAGCAGGAAGTGGCTGCAGTGGAGAGCGAAGTGGCGATGCTTGCTGCCCAGCTCGCCGCAATTCGCAGGCTGAGGAAAAAGTAGCGCCTTCGGATCAACTCAGGAAGGCGACTAGAACGTAGCGCTGGTTACCTCCGGCGTGCCACGCATCGAACGCATTGCAGGTGACGAGGGTGAGCCGCGCCGGCCCTTCCTGCTTTGTCACCCATACCTCGCGCCGGTCCAGCACTTCCGTCCCACTCACCCGGTAGGTCACGCGCCTGCCATCGGCGCGCTCGGCGATCAGCATGTCGCCCGGCTTGAGCTTGGCGAGGAACGCGAGGTGGGTGTCCCGGTGCCCGCCGATTACGCTGTTTCCAGCTTCGCCCGGGAGCGGCGTGCCGGAAACATGCCCGGGGCCGAAAGCCATGGCTGCGCCGTCTGCGCCGGCCAGCACGTAGCGCTCGATGCCGAGGCGCGGCACAGTCAGCCGGGCAACGGGCCAGGTATCGGCCCACGGCCAGGGCTTTGCCTGGCGCTCGCCGCTCAGGGTCCGTGCCCAGGCGTGCGCGATGAGACTCTGCGCCAGCCATGCCTTGGCTTGAATCCATGCTCCACGCCCCAGCTGCCACGCGCCTAGCGCAACGAGAAGCGTGATGAACACGATCCACAGCCAGGATGACCGGCGCGGCTCGGGAAGAGGGGTCCAGGCGCACTCCACGCCGAGCGCGATTTCGTGCTCCCGGTTCATTGGAACGGCCCCGCATACGCGGGCATAGCGAGCACCAAGGCGATTCCAGCGAGCACCATGCCGGCCGCGACGGCGAGCCCGGCGGCCAATCCCAGAAACCGCAGCAAGTGTTTCATGCGTGCCTCCCGTTCGGTGTTCTGGGAGGCATTGGGGACCCAGAACCGGCGCCGCGCGCGGCGCGGCGATGGCAACGCGCCGAGCAATTCTGGCAAAGCGATGGCAGGCGCTTGGATGCACTCCCGATGGGCTATATTCGCCCGCGATGTCGCGCCGCATTGCCATCGTCGAGGACGACCCCGCCATTCGCGCCAATTACGCTGAAGCGCTGCGCAAGCATGGCTTCGAGGTGGCGGCGTACGCCGCCCGCGCCGAAGCGCTCGCGGCGATGAGCGCGCGGCTCCCCGACCTCGCGCTGATCGACATCGGGCTCGGCGCCGACATCGACGGCGGCTTCACGCTGTGCCGCGAGCTGCGCGCCAGGTCGGCCGCGCTGCCGATCATCTTCCTCACCGCGCGCGACAGCGACTTCGACATTGTCGCTGGCCTGCGCCTGGGCGCCGACGACTATCTGACCAAGGACGTGAGCCTGCCGCATCTGCTGGCGCGCATCGCGGCGCTGTTCCGGCGCGCTGAGCTTGCCGCGCAGCCGCAGGCCGCGGAGGAGCGGTTGGAGCGCGGCGCGCTGCAGCTCGACCTGAAGCGCTTCAGCGTCACATGGCGCGGCACCGCCGTAGCGCTCACGCTCACGGAATTCTGGATGGTGCACGCGCTCTGCAAGTTTCCGGAGCACGTGAAAAGCCGCGAGCAGCTGATGCGCGAAGCGAACCTGGTTGTCGACGAAGGCACCATCACCTCGCACGTCAAGCGCATCCGCAGGAAATTCCTCGCCGCCGATCCGCGCTTCGACGCGATCGACACCGTCTATGGCATGGGTTACCGGTGGAAGGCCTGAAGGGAGTGCGGTTCAGCCTGCGCGCGAAGCTGGCGCTGACGGCGCTGGTGCTGCTTGCGCTCCCCTGGGCCGGCACGCTTTACGTCAACGAAGTCGAGCGCTTTCTCCTCGAAGGCCAGGAGCAGTCGCTGCTCGCGACGGCGCGCACCGTCGCCACGGTGCTGCACGAGCGTCCCCAACTGCTTGCCAGCGCCACCGGACACGACGACGAGGTCGACGCCATCCTTCTGGGCTTGCAGCGGGCTTCGTCCCGCGTCTGGGTGGTCGATCGCAGCTACCAGGTGGTCGCGCTCGCCGGGAGGTTGAAACGGTCCGCCGAGGCGGCGGCCGAGGCGCCGTGGTGGCAGCCCTTCGTCGGCTGGTTTATCGAGCGTCCGACCGAGGACTTCACCGAGTCGCTGCCCGAGAACGTGCTCGCCACCGGCCGCGACATCGCCGCCGCGATGCAGGGCACCCCGGCGACCCTCGTGCGCCGCACGCAGGACGGCCGCGCCGTGGTCATGTCCGCGGCGCACCCGATCTGGAGCGGCGACGAGGTGGTCGGCGCGGTGGTGGTGGAGGAAACCACCAATCCCATCGTTTCGCTGAAGACGGCGGCGCTCGAGCGGTTGCTGCTCCTGACCCTCGCGGTCTTCGCCGGCGCAGCGGTCCTGCTGATCGCTTTCGCTTCGCGCCTGTCGCTGCGCATCCGGCGCCTGCGGGACGAGGCCGAATCGGCGATCGACGCGCGCGGCCGCATCACGCGTCTCGCCGCGGGCTCCGACGCGTCCGATGAAATCGGCGACTTGTCGCGCAGTTTCTCGGCGGTGCTCGCGCGGCTGGCGCAGCATCACGCCTACCTGGAAAGCATGGCGGGCCGGCTCTCGCACGAGCTGCGCACCCCGATCGCGGTGGTGCGCTCCTCCCTCGAGAACCTGAAGCTCGCTCCCGAGGGCAGCGAAGCGCGGCGCTACATCGAGCGCGCCGAAGAGGGGCTGTCCAGGCTCAACCGCATCCTGGAGCGCATGATGGAGGCGTCGCGCCTCGAGCAGAGCCTCAGCAGCGCCGAGCGCGAGCGCTACGATCTGGTCGGCGTGGTGCGCGGCTGCGTCGAGGGCTATCGCGTCGCCTACCCGCGCATCGCCTTCGCCGTCGAGCTGCCCGGGCAATCCCTGCAGGTCGAGGGCTCGCCCGACCTGGCCGCGCAGCTCCTCGACAAGCTGGTGGAGAACGCGGTGGACTTCTGCCGCGGCGCCGAGCCGGTGCGCATCGAACTGACGGAAGCTGGCGGGGCAGCGGTGCTGAGCGTAGTGAACAAGGGCCGTCCCTTGCCGGCGGAGTTCCGCGCGCGGCTTTTCGAGTCGATGATCTCGGTGCGCGAGGGCCCGCAGACTGCCGCTCCACACCTCGGCATTGGCCTTTACGTGGCGCGCCTGATCGCCGAATACCACGGCGGCAGCACCGATGCGGCGAACCTGCCCGCCGGCGACGGCGTCGCGATCACGGTACGCATACCGCTCGCGTGGAAATGAGCTACGACCTGCTGGTCATCGGCGGCGGCATCAATGGCGCCGGCATCGCCCGCGATGCTGCGGGCCGCGGGCTCTCGGTGCTGCTGGTCGAGCGAGGCGATCTGGCGGCGGCGACCTCGTCGGCGTCCTCGAAGCTGATCCATGGCGGGCTGCGCTATCTCGAGCAGTTCGAGTTCCGCCTGGTCGCCGAGGCGCTCGCCGAGCGCGAGATCCTGCTGCGCATTGCCGGGCACCTGGCCTGGCCGGCGCGCTTCGTCATGCCGCATCTGCCGGGGCTGCGGCCGCGCTGGGCGATCCGGCTGGGGCTGTTTTTGTATGATCACCTGGCCCGGCGCTCGCTCCTGCCGGGATCGCACGCGGTGCGGCTCGACGCGCCGCCGTACTCTTCCGGTCTGAAGAGCCAGCTCAGGCACGGCTTCGTCTACTCCGACTGTCGCGTGGACGATGCACGCCTGGTGGTTGCGAACGCCATGGATGCCGCCGAGCGCGGCGCGCGCATCCTGGTAGGCACCGAGTGCCTCTTGGCACGGCGCGAAGGGGCGCTTTGGCACGCGGCGCTCTCCGGAGGGGTCGAAGTCCGGGCGCGAGCGATCGTCAACGCAGCCGGCCCATGGGTCAAGGACGTGCTGAACCAGCGCCTCGGCCAACCCAGCCGCGACGCAGTCCGGCTCGTCAAGGGCAGCCATATCGTGCTGCCGCGGCTTTACGCCGGCGAGCACGCCTTTATCCTGCAAAACGACGACCGGCGAGTGGTGTTCATGATCCCCTGGGAAGGGCGCTTCACGCTGGTGGGAACCACCGATATCCCGGTCGCCGCGCCGGACCATGCGGAAACGACGCACGACGAGGTCGACTATCTGTGCCGCGCGGTGAACCGTTATCTCGAGAAGCCGGTCGGGCCGCACGCGGTGCTTTGGCGTTACGCCGGCGTGCGGCCGCTCTACGACGATGGATCGAGCGATCCTTCCGCCGTCACGCGCGACTACACCCTGCGCCTGGATGCGGCGGCCGACGAGGCGCCGGTGCTGTCGGTGTTCGGCGGCAAAATCACCACTTACCGCAGGCTCGCCGAGCACGCGCTGGAGAGGCTTGCGCCGTATTTTCCGCGCCTGCCGGGCGCCTGGACCGGGCAGGCTCCGCTTCCGGGGAGCGACTTCAAGGACCGCGAAGAGGCGCGAAAGGAGCTCCTGGCCCGGCATCGCGATCTGCCGCCTGAAGTTCTGCAAGGCGTTTTCCGGCGTCACGGCACGCGCGCCATCCAGGTGCTGGGCGACGGGCAGCTCGGAGAGCACTTCGGCGCCGGCCTGACCGAGCGCGAGCTGCGCTATTTCATCGAGCGCGAATGGGCACGCAGCGCACAGGACGTACTTTGGCGGCGCACGAAGGCCGGCCTGCACCTCGATCAACGCGCGCGCGAGCGCGTCGAGGCCGCGTTCAGCCGATGAAGCCGCTTGCCGAGCTCGACGCGCGAGGCGTGAAAGCGCTGCTCTTCGATATCGACGACACCTTGACCACCGATGGCAAGCTCACTGCCCAGGCGTACGACGCCCTCGAGCGATTGCGGCGCGCCGGCAAGATCACGGTGCCGGTGACCGGCCGGCCGGCGGGCTGGTGTGACCACATCGCGCGCATGTGGCCGGTCGACGCCGTCGTCGGGGAGAACGGCGCCTTCTACTTTTTCTATGCCGGCGGGCGGCTGCAAAGGCGCTTCCAGGACGATGCCGAGACGCGGCGCGAAAAACGTGCTCGCCTGGACGCCATCGCGCAGCGCGTCCTCGCCGCCGTTCCGGGCTGCGCGCTCGCTGCGGACCAGAACTACCGCGAGACCGACCTCGCCATCGACTACTGCGAGGACGTTCCGCCGCTGCCGCTCGAGGCGGCGGAGCGCATCGCCTCGCTGATGCGCGCGGCAGGCCTCAACGCGAAGGTCAGCTCGATTCACGTCAACGGCTGGTTCGGCGAGTACGACAAGCTGGCGATGAGCCGAGTGCTTTTCAGCGAACGCTTTGGAATGGATCTCGCCAAGTCCAAGCGAGAAATCGTATTCGCGGGCGACTCGCCGAACGACGCGCCGCTGTTCGCCTGCTTCAGCCATTCGGTCGGCGTGGCCAACGTGCGGCGTTTCGAGGATCTGCTCGCGGATAAACCGAAGTACGTTACGCGCGCCACCGCGGGAGCGGGATTTGCCGAGCTCGCCGAACACCTGCTGCAAGAACGCCGGTGAACTACCCGGGTTAAACTGCAGCCCTCTCCATCTCCCGAAGGCTGCTTGCATGGCAGGCCCGCTGTCGCACATCCGCGTCCTGGACCTGTCGCGCGTGCTTGCGGGCCCCTGGGCCGGGCAGAATCTGGCCGATCTCGGGGCCGAGGTCATCAAGGTGGAGCGGCCGGAGAGCGGCGACGACGCGCGCGCTTTCGGGCCGCCGTGGGTCAAGGACCGCGACGGTCGCGAGACCAGCGACTCCGCCTATTTCACCTCGGCGAATCGCGGCAAGAAGTCGATCACGGTGAACATCGCGGTCCCCGAGGGGCAGGCGCTGATCCGTGCGCTCGCGGCCAGCTTCGATGTCCTGATCGAGAACTACAAGTACGGCGATCTCGCCCGCTACGGCCTGGGCTACGACGCGCTGCGGGAGACCAACCCGCGGCTCATCTACTGCTCGCTCACCGGCTTCGGCCAGAGCGGCCCCTGGCGCGAGCGGCCGGGCTACGACTTCATGATCCAGGGCATGGGCGGGATGATGAGCGTCACCGGAGAGCCCGACGGCGCGCCGGGCGGCGGTCCGCAGCGCGCCGGCGTCCCGATCGCCGACATCATCACCGGGATGTACGCCTCGATCGCCATCTGCGCGGCACTGGCGCATCGCGCGCAATCGGGCCTCGGGCAGCATCTCGATCTCGCGCTGCTCGACTCGCAGATCGCGCTCCTTGCCTACCAGAATACCAACTACTTCGCCACGGGCGTGCCGCCGCAGCGCATCGGCAACCTGCACCCGAATATCGTGCCCTACCAGCCGTTCCGCTCGAGCGACGGGCAGGTGATCCTGGCCTGCGGAAACGACAACCTGTATCGCAAATTCTGCGCGGCCGCCGGATGCCCGGCGCTGGCGGAGGATCCGCGCTTCGCCAGCAACGGCAAGCGCGTCGAAAATCGCGCTGAGCTTACCCGGCTGCTGGAGCAGGTTTTTATCCGGCGCAGCACCCGGGAGTGGGTGGAGCTGCTGGAAGCGGCCGGCGTTCCGAACGGCCCGATCAACGACGTGGCGCAGGTATTCGAGGAGCCGCAGGTCAGGGCCCGCGGCATCCGGATCGAGCTGGACCATTCGGCCGCAGGCAAGCTGCCGGGCGTCGCGAGCCCCATGCGCTTCTCCGTGACGCGAATCGAGTATCGGCTCGCGCCGCCCCTGCTCGGCGAGCACACCGATGAAGTGCTGCGCGGCCTCCTCGGCAAGAGCGATGCCGAGATTGCGCGGCTGCGCGCCGCGGGCGTCATCTAAGCGGCTAGCGGCCCTTGAATTGCGGCTTGCGCTTGGCAAGGAAGGCAGCCACGCCCTCGCGGAAGTCCTCGGTGTCGAAGCAGGCGTAGCTCTCGTCGTATTCCGCTTCCGAAAGCGGCCGCGCATCGGCGAGCCGGCGCACGAACTTCTTGTGCCAGCGCGCGGCAAGCGGCGCGCCGTCGGCGATGCGTCGCGCGGTCGCATAGGCTTCTTCAACCACCTTGTCGTCGGCCACGACGCGGTTGACCAGGCCCTTCTCGCAGGCTTCGCGCGCCCCCCAGATGCGCCCCTCGAGGAGAATCTCGAGCGCGGCTGCGCGGCCGACGACGTTCATCATTCCCTGCAGCTCGTCGTAGGCCTCCACCAGCCCGAGGTTCTTGACCGGAACGCCGAAGCGCGCCGACTCGTTGCAGATCCTCAGGTCGCATTGCGACGCGACCAGCAATCCGCCGCCGACGCAGGCCCCCTGGATGAGTGCGACGACCGGGTGACGGCAGGCGGCGAAGGAATGCATCGCCGCTGCAATGCGCCGCCCATACTCTTTGGCCTGCCTCGAATTCGCGCGCTCGGTGGCGAAGGCGGCAATGTCGGCGCCGGCCGCGAAAGCCTTTTCGCCCGCGCCGCGCACCACGACACAGCGCAGCGATTCATCGTTTTGGAGCTCTTTTGCAAGCAACCCCAGCCGCTCCCACATCGCGAGATCGAGCGCGTTCATGCGCCCCGGGTTGGAAAGCGTCACCGTGGCGATGTCGCCATCGCGCGCGAGCAGGACTTCGCCACTCATTTGGTGCCTAACCTGGCGTCCCGCCGGATGGCGCTCCGCATCTGCGCCATCGCGCCGGAAATCAGCGGCCAGAACAGCAGCGCGAGCGCCAGGGTGGTGATCGAGCCCACAAGAGCGTTCGACCAGAACACGCGCAAATCGCCCCCTGCCCCGATCATGGACAGCCTGAAAGCGTCCTCGGCGCGGTTCCCGAGCACCAGCGCCAGCGTGAACGGAGCGAGCGGAATGCCGATCTTCTTGAACGCATAGCCGACCACCCCGAAGACCAGCATCAGCCAGATGTCGAACATGGCGTTCTGGATTGCGTAGGCACCGATCGCGCAAGACACGACGATCATGGGCGCGATCGCCGAGAACGGTACTCGCAGCACGGCGGCGAAGAGCGGCACGGTCGTGAGTACCAGGATGAGGCCGACGACGTTCCCCAGATACATCGACGCGATCAGGCCCCAAACAAAGCCCTTATGCTCGACGAACAGCAGCGGGCCGGGGTTCAGCCCCCACACCATCAGGCCGCCAAGCAGAATTGCCGCCGTGCCCGAGCCCGGGATGCCGAGCGCAAGCATCGGCAGCAGCGCCGAGGTGCCGGACGCATGCGCCGCGGTCTCCGGGGCAAATACGCCCTCGATGCGGCCCTTTCCGAACGAATCCTTATCCTTGGCGAAGCGCTTGGCGAGGTTGTAGCCCATGAAGGAGGCCGCGATCGCTCCGCCAGGCGTGATGCCGAGCCAGCATCCTATCGCTGAGGAGCGCAGCAGAGTCGCCCAGTAGCGCGGCAGCTCCTTCCAGACTTTCAGCACCACGCGCGGGCTGATGCTGGCGGCATGGCCGCGCAGCGCCAGCCGCTCCTCCATCGTCAGCAGGATCTCGCTGATGCCGAACAGGCCGATGACCGCGACCAGGAAGTTGATGCCGCGCAGGAGCTCGTTCGACCCGAAGGTCATGCGCAGCTGGCCCGAGACAGTGTCCATGCCGACCCCGGCGAGCAGCAGGCCGAGCGTCATGGAGATGATGGTCTTGTGCTTCTCCTCGCGCCCGAGCCCGACAAACGAGCAGAAGGTCAGTAAATAAACTGCGAAGAACTCCGGCGGTCCGAAGCGCAACGCGAAGGAGGCGATCCCTGGCGCGAGGAACGTGATCAGCAGCACCGCGACCAGCGAGCCGATGAACGACGAGGTGAAGGCCGCGGTCAGCGCTTCCGCCGCCTTGCCCTGCTGTGCCATCGGATAGCCGTCGAACGTGGTGGCCACTGACCAGGCTTCGCCGGGGATGTTGAACAGGATCGAGGTGATCGCGCCGCCGAAAAGCGCGCCCCAGTAGATGCAGGAGAGCATCACGATGGCCGAGGTCGGGTCCATCGTGAACGTGAGCGGCAGCAGGATGGCTACCCCGTTCGGCCCGCCGAGCCCCGGCAGCACGCCGACGAAAATGCCGAGCACCAGGCCGACCATCATCAGCGCGAGCGTCTTCCAGGTCAGCAGGACGCTGAAGCCGTAGATCAGAAGGCCGAAAGCCTCCATCGCGCCGCCCTAGTGGCCGAACAGGGCTTCGAGCGGGCCCTTCGGCATGATGACGTCGAACGCGATCTCGAAAGTCACGAACATGATGAGCGAGAACACGAAGGCGGTGAGCACGGCCTTCCACGCCGCGATGCGCCCGATGAATGCCATGAAGCCTGCGACCAGAAGAAAGCTCGCCACGTAGAGCCCGAGCCACTGCGTCACCGCGCAGAACAGCAGCGTCGGGACGAAGACCTGCGTCACGCGGCGAAGCTGTGCGCGCGTGACGAAGGTTTCGCTCGCCTGCTTGCGTGCCAGGAATTCCTTGCCGATGCCAAACAGGCAGGCAGCAGCGAGGATCGCCGAGAGATAGAAAGGAAAGTAGCCCGCCTGCGGGCCGGTCGAATCCCACGACATTCCGGTGCGCCAGTTGTCGAACCCCAGCAGCACGGCGAGCGCGAGCAGCAACAGCGCGGCGACGACGTCGACAGTGCGGGTGCTGGTCACCGCCGGCGAGTCGCTCGCCGGCGGGTTAGGGTCCTCGACGACGATTTCGACTTCGGGCTTCGACACTTAGTTGGCGACGAAGCCCGCTTCGGTCATCAGGTTCCTGTTGAGCGCGTCGTCCTCTTCGAGGAACTTAAGCATGTCCTTGCCGGTGAGGAACACCGGCTTGAGGGCCTGCTTCTCCATGTACTCCTTGTATTCCGAGGTCTGCGTCAGCTTGCTGAACAGGTCGACGTAGAAGGCGGTCTGCTCGGGCGTCACCTTGCCGGGCAGGAACATGGCGCGCAGCATCAGGTATTGCACGTCGACGCCCTGATCCTTGCAGGTCGGGATGTCATTCCATGACATGCTGTCGGTGACTTTGGTCTTGTATTGCATGCGCTCCTTGTCGAACACGCACAGCGGGCGCACCTGGCCGGCGCGCCAGACTTCGAGATTCTCCGACGGATTGTTGACGTTCGACTGAGTGTGGTTGCCGACGAGCTGGGTTGCCGCCTCGCCGCCCGACTTGTACGGCAGGTAGGCGAACTTGGCGCCGGTCTTCTTCTCCAGGAACACGGTGAGGACGTGATCCTCGCGCTTCGAGCCGGTGCCGCCCATCTTGAAGGGGGGGTTCGCCGTCCTGGCGGCGTCGGCGAACTCCTTCACCGTCTTGTAGGGGAGTTGCGCGTTCGTCCACAGCACAAATTGGTCGAGCGCGATGACGGAAACCGGCGTCAGCTCGCGCCAGTTGAACGGGATCTTGGCCGACAGGGGCAGCATGTAGATGAGCGAATAGGCGATCAGCGTCCTGTGAGGGTCGCCGGCGCTGCTCTTCATGTACATCAGCGCCTCCGCGCCGGAGGCGCCGCCTTTGAGCGAGACGACCATCGGCTGCTTCATCAGGTTGTTCTTCTGGATGGCGGCCTGCATCATCCTCGCCATCTGGTCTGACGCCCCGCCGGCGCCGGCGGCAACGACGATCTCTACCGGTTTGCTCGGCTCCCATGCGAAAGCCGGAGCCGTGGTCAGCGCGAGCGCGGCAAGCACGCTCGCAAATAAGCCGATTTCTCTGCTCATGTCATTCCTCCTTTTTGATTTCCGAGTGCTCGCTCAAGCGGCTCGGCGCGCCGGTGCCTTGGCGCAGTCCGAAAGATATTCCATCGCCGCGCGAACGCCTTCCCGCTTTACCGGAACGCTGGCAAGCGTCAGGCCCATTTCCACGCCGGCCAGCGTGCCCATCAGGGCGAGGTCGTTGAAGTCGCCGAGATGCCCGATGCGGAACACCTTGCCGCCGAGCTTGCCCAGGCCGGTGCCGAGCGACATGTCGAAGGCCTCGAGAATGATCTTGCGCACGTGGTCCGCGTCGTGGCCGGCGGGTACCAGCACCGCCGTGAGCGAAGCGGAATACTCGCGCGGGTCGAGCGCAAGCACCTCCAGGCCCCAGGCGCGCACCGCGCGGCGCGTCGCCTCCGCATGGCGCTGGTGGCGCGCGAAGACCGCATCGAGGCCCTCTTCCTCGAGCAGCATGCTGAGCGATTCGCGCAGGCCGTAGAGCAGATTGGTCGCCGGCGTATAGGGGAAATAGCCGGTCTTGCCGTTGGCGATCATTTCGTCCCAGGCCCAGTAGCTGCGCGGCAGGCGCGCGGATTTGGAGGCGGCCAGCGCCTTGGGCGAGATGCAGTTGAACGACAGCCCCGGCGGCAGCATCAGCCCCTTCTGCGAGCCGGCTACCGTGACATCGACGCCCCACTCGTCATGCCGGTAGTCGATCGAAGCGAGCGACGAAATGGTGTCGACCATGTAAAGGGCCGGGTGGCCGGCGGCATCGATGGCGCGGCGCACGTCGCCGATGCGGGAGGTAACCCCGGTCGAGGTTTCGTTGTGCACCACGCATACCGCCTTGACGCGCTTCCCGGAGTCGGCGCGCAGGCGCTTCTCGATCGCATCGGGATCGGCGCCGTGGCGCCAGTCGGTCGGCAGGAATTCGACCTCCAGCCCGAGCTTCGCCGCCATCTTCTGCCACAGGGTGGCGAAGTGGCCCGTTTCGGCCATCAACACGCGATCGCCGGGAGACAGGCTGTTCACCAGGGCAGCTTCCCAGGCGCCGGTGCCGGAGGCGGGGTAGATCACTACTTCGCCCTTCGTGCTCTTGAAAACGCGCTTCATTCCAGAGAGCACGCCCTTGCCGAGATCGGCGAACTCAGGACCGCGATGGTCCATCGTCGGGAAGTCGATCGCGCGTAAAACGCGATCCGGAACGTTGGTCGGACCGGGGATCTGCAGGAAGTGACGGCCGGCGGTTCGGGGCATGCGGTATTCTACCTTTGGCCTCATGAACGCCCCCTCCATCCCCCTCCGCCTGGTCAAGCCGGGCGCCGCCGATTCGTCGCTCGCGGCCCGCCTGCGCAAGGAGATCGAGGGCGAAGTGATGTTCGACGCGGCGAGCCGCGGGCGCTACTCGACCGACGCATCGATCTACCAGGTCGAGCCCTTGGGAGTGGTGGTGCCGCGTACCGAGGGGGCGGCGCGGACCGCGCTGGCCATTGCGCTCGAAGCCGGCGTGCCGGTGCTGCCGCGCGGCGCGGGGACGTCGCAATGCGGCCAGGCCGTCGGTGAGGCACTGGTCATCGACCACACGAAATACCTGAACAAGATCCTGGAGGTGAACGCCGACGCGGCAACCGCCGTCGTCCAGCCCGGGGTGGTCCTCGACGCGTTGAATGCCGTTCTGCGGCCGCAACAGCTGTGGTTCCCGGTCGACGTTTCGACGAGCGCCCAGGCGACGATCGGCGGCATGGCGGGCAACAACTCCTGCGGCTCGCGCTCGATCGCGTACGGCAACATGGTGCATAACGTGCTCGCCATCGACGCCGTGACGCCGGCCGGCGAGCGCTGGCGCTTCGGGCCAATGAGCGAGACCGCCGGTTCGCCTGCCTACCAGGATTTTGTGAAACGGCTGAAAGCCCTTTACGCCCGCGAAAAGGACGAGATCGAAGCGCGGTTCCCGAAGCTGCTGCGCAAGGTCGCGGGATACAACCTGGATCATCTCGGACCGCCGCACGCGAATGCCGCGCACCTGCTGGTCGGCTCGGAAGGCACCCTCGCGTATTCCGAGCGCCTGCATCTCAAGCTCTCGCCGATCCCGCCGGCGCGCACTCTCGGGGTCTGCCACTTCCAGAAGTTCTACACCGCCATGGACATGACGCGGCACATCGTGCCGCTGGGTCCCTCGGCGGTCGAGCTCGTGGACCGCACGATGATCGGTCTGGCGCGCGACATCCCGGCCTTCAGGAAGACCGTGGATGCGGTCATCAAGGGCGACCCGGAGGCGATCCTGCTGGTCGAGTTTTCCGGCGAGGACGCCGCCGTGCAGCTTTCCAGATTGAAGCAGCTGACGCAGCTGATGGGCGATCTCGGTCTACCCGGCAGCGTGGTGGAGATCGCGGACGCACCGCGGCAAAAGGCGCTGTGGGAAGTCCGCAAGGCCGGGCTGAACATCATGATGTCGATGAAGGGCGACGGCAAGCCGGTGTCTTTCATCGAGGACTGCGCCGTGCCGCTCGAGCACCTCGCCGAGTACACCGAGCGCCTGACGCGCGTGTTCGAGAAGCACGGCACGCGCGGCACCTGGTATGCGCACGCCTCGGTCGGCACGCTGCACGTGCGGCCGGTGCTCGACATGCGGCGCGACGGCGCCGAGAAAATGCGCGCCATCGCCGAGGAGGCGTGCGCCATGGTGAAGGAGTTCAAGGGCGCGTACTCGGGCGAGCATGGCGATGGCCTGGTGCGCTCGGAGTGGATCGCGCCGTTCTTCGGCCCGCGCCTCACAGCGTGCCTGGGCGAGATCAAGGCCTGGCTCGACCCGCGCGGCCTGATGAACCCGGGAAAGATCGTCAGCCCCTCTCGCATGGACGACAAGTCGCTGTTTCGCTTCAGGCCGGGCTATCGGACGGACGTACCGCCCACGGTTCTCGACTGGAGCGAGTGGGGCGGGTACGACAAAGCGGTGGAGATGTGCAACAACAACGGGCATTGCCGCAAGTTCGACGCCGGCACCATGTGCCCGTCATTTCGCGTCACCGGCGACGAGATGCATCTGACGCGCGGCCGTGCCAACACGCTTCGCCTGGCGCTTTCGGGTCAACTGGGCGACGAGGGGGAGGAAGCGGTCAAAAGCGCGCTCGATCTGTGCGTCTCGTGCAAGGGCTGCAAGCGCGAGTGCCCGACCGGCGTCGATATGGCGCGCATGAAGATCGAGTTCCTCGCCGGCTATCGCCGCCGCCACGGCCTGACGACGCGCGAGCGGATGGTCGCCTACCTGCCACGCTACGCGCCCTGGGCGGGGCGCATGGCGCCGCTCGCCAATTCGGCGTCCGCGCTTCTGAAATCGGCGCTCGGCTTCGCGGCAAAGCGCGCGCTGCCGAAGTGGCGCAGGGATTACTTCGCCGATCGCACCCGGCCAGACAGAGGGGGAGGCCGCGAGGTCGCCATCTTCGTCGACACGTTCAACCGCTGGTTCGAGCCGCACAATGTGCGCGCCGCGATTCGAGTGCTGCAGGCGGCCGGGTATCGGGTGCACGCGGCGCAGCCCCTGACGCCCAGCCGTCCCCTGTGCTGCGGCCGGACGTTCCTTTCGGCCGGGCTGGTCGAGGAAGCCAAGGCGGAGGCGCGTCGCACGCTGCAGGCGCTCAAGCCCTGGGTCGACCGCGGCGCGGCGGTCATCGGGCTCGAGCCCGCGTGCCTGCTCAGCTTCCGCGACGAATTCTGCGCCATGCTTCCGGGCAGCGAAGTCCTCGCACGCCATGCGTTTCTGTTCGAGGAATTCATCGCCCGCGAGCTCGACGCGGGCCATTTCTCTGCCAGCTTCACGCCGCTGGCGAAAAAGGCGCTGCTGCACGGCCATTGCCATCAGAAAGCGTTCGACGCCATGCCCGCGGTGATGCGGGTGCTGAAGCTGATCCCGGAGCTGAGGATCGAGGCGGTCGAATCGAGCTGCTGCGGCATGGCAGGCAGCTTCGGCTACGAGGCCGAGCACTACGCGGTCTCGATGAAGATGGCCGAGCTGAGCCTTCTGCCCGCAGTGAGAAATTCGAAAGATGCCCTGGTGGTCGCCGACGGCACGAGCTGTAGGCAGCAGATCGCGGACGGTACCGGTCGTGAGGCCTGGCACGTTGCGCGCGTGCTGGAACAGGCTCTGTAGGAGATCAGGTCGTTGCGGCCGCGCTGCGCGCGAATAGCCACGCTCCAAGGGCGATCATCGGCAGCGACAGCCACTGGCCCATCGTCATGCCGAACGCGAGATAGCCGAGAAAGCTGTCGGGCTCCCGGCCGAACTCGGCGATGAAGCGAAACACGCCGTAGCCGATGAGAAACAGCGCCGACACCTGGCCGCGCGGGCGCGGCCTGGCCGAGAACCACCAAAGCAGCGCGAAGAGCGCGAGCCCCTCCAGCGCGAACTCGTAGAGCTGCGACGGGTGACGCGGCGCGTCGCCCGCGCCGCGAAACAGGATTCCCCACGGCAGGTCCGTGACGCGTCCGTAAAGCTCGCCGTTGATGAAGTTCCCCAGCCTGCCTGCCGCGATGCCGAGCGGACACAGCGGCGCGACGAAATCCATCAGCCGCAGGAAAGCCAGCTTGTGGCGGCGCGCCGCAAACGCCATGGCGAGGATCATGCCCAGCAGGCCGCCGTGGAAGGACATCCCGCCCTGCCACACCGCGAAGATCTCGAGCGGGTGCGCCAGGTAGTAGCCCGGCTTGTAGAACAGCACGTAGCCAAGCCGCCCGCCGAGGATCACGCCAAGAACCGCCATGAACAGCAAATCGTCGAACTGCTGCCGCGTCACCGGAGCCAGCCCTTTTGCGATTCGCTGCAGGCCCAGCCACCAGCCGGCGGCGAAGCCGACGAGGTACATCAGGCCGTACCAGCGCACCGCGAGCGGGCCGATGGAAAACGCGACCGGGTCGATATTGGGGTGGATCAGCATGGACGGCCTTAGCGCGCGAGGCGTCGCGCCTGCGCCGCGAATTCGCGTCCTGCGGCGCCGAGCGCGCTGCGGCGCCAGGCAAGCCACAGATCGAGCCGCGGATGCGGGTCCGCGATCTCGCGGTAGGCCACGCCACGCCGGCCGAGATTGGCGAGCGAGCCCGGCACGATCGCTGCGCCCAGCCCGCTCGACACCAGGCTCACTACGGTCTGCATCTGAATTGCCTCCTGGGCTACGTTGAGCGAAAAGCCGGCCCGCGCCGCGATACCGGTCACGATATCGTACAGCCGGGGCGCGATTTCGCGTGGCACCATGACGAAGGCTTCGCCGGCAAGTGCGCTCACCGCAAGCCTACCGCGCCCGCCGGCGAGACGGTGGCGCGAAGGAAGCGCGACCACGAAACGTTCGCGCTGCACGACGAGGTGCTCCAGCCCCGCGGCCCCGGAAACGGGCGGCAGGAGCAGGCCGAAATCCAGGTCGCCGGCTGCCAGCGCGGCCGCCTGCTCGGGCGAAAGCATCTCGCGCAGCGCGAGCGCAACGCCGGGCCGCGCCGCCTTGTAGGCCTTCAGCAGGCTCGGCAGCACGCCGTAGTCGGCAAGCGAGACGAAGCCGATCCGCAGCCGCCCACGCTCGCCGGCGGCCATGCCTTGGAGCTCCGTCACCGCGGTCTCGAGCTGCGCCGCGAGGCGGCGCGCCTCGTCGAGGAAGCGTGCGCCCTCCGCGGTCAGCTCGACACGCCGGCGCGTGCGCGCGAAGAGGGCGACCCCGAGCCGCTCCTCGAGCGACTGGATCGCGCGTGACAACGGTGGCTGCGAAATGTGCAGCGCCGCGGCGGCGCGGCCGAAATGCAGGCGCTCGGCAACCGCGATGAAATACCGCAGCTGGCGCAAGTCCGGAAGATTCATACCAATAAGGTATTACAGAACCGCCGCGATTGTATTGGATCTGCGCCCTGCGCGGCTGCTATCATCGCGGCCCCGCACAGTGCGCGATCCGAGGAGCCGCTCATGGCAGAGCAGAACCCGAACAAGCCTTCCTCGCCGGCGAACCGGCGCTCCAGGCTCATCACCCAGGGCGTCGCGCGCTCGCCGAACCGGGCGATGCTGCGCGCCGTCGGCTTCGCTGACGGAGACTTCGACAAGCCGATCGTCGGCGTGGCCAATGGCCACTCCACCATGAATCCCTGCAACGCCGGCATCCAGCCGCTCGTCGATCGCGCCGTGGCCGCCCTGGAGCAGGCCGGAGTCAAGCCGCAGGTGTTTGGCTTTCCGACCGTCACCGACGGGGTTGGCATGGGCACCGAGGGGATGAAATATTCTCTGGTGTCGCGAGAAGTGATCGCCGACTCGATCGAGACCGCGGTGAACGGGCAGCTCATGGACGGGGTCCTGTGTGTCGGTGGCTGCGACAAGAACATGCCGGGCAGCATGATGGCGATGGCGCGCATCAATGTGCCGGGCATGTTCGTCTACGCCGGAACGATCAAGCCGGGCTTCTGGAAAGGCCAGAAGCTGACCATCGTCAGCCCGTTCGAGGCGGTAGGCGCGTTCACTGCCGGCAAGATGTCGCGGGAGGACTTGGAAGGCATCGAAAAGAACGCCTGTCCCAGCGTTGGCGCCTGCGGCGGCCAGTACACCGCGAATACCATGAGCTCGTCGTTCGAGGCTCTGGGCATGAGCCTGCTCGGATCCTCGCAAATGGCCTCGCCCGATCCGGAGAAGGCGGACTCGGCCGCGCTCTCCGCCAGGGTGCTGGCCGAGGCGGTGAAGAACAATCTGCGCCCTCGTGACATCATCACGCGCAAGTCCATCGAGAACGCGATCGCCATCGTCATGGCGACGGGCGGCTCGACCAATGCGGTGCTGCACTATCTCGCCATCGCGAGCGCCGCGGGCGTGAGATGGACGATCGATGATTTCGAGCGCGTGCGCAAGAAGGTCCCGGTGCTCTGCGCGCTCAAGCCCTCCGGCCCGTATGTCGCCACCGACTTTCATGCGGCGGGCGGCGTCCCCCAGGTTCTGAAGATGCTGCTCGAAGCAGGCCTGGTGCACGGCGAGTGCGTCACCATCACCGGCAAAACGCTCGCACAGGAGTTGAAGGACATACCCAGCACGCCGCGCGCGGATCAAGACGTGATCCGTGCCCTCGACAAGCCGCTCTATCGCCAGGGTCATCTCGCGATCCTGAAGGGCAACCTCGCGCCCGAGGGCTGCGTCGCCAAGATCACCGGCCTGAAGAAGACGGCGATCACCGGCCCGGCGCGGGTGTTCGACTCCGAGAACGCGTGCATGAAGGCGATCATGGCCAAGCGGATCAAGCCGGGCGACGTGGTGGTGATCCGCTACGAAGGCCCGAAGGGGGGTCCGGGCATGCAGGAGATGCTCGCACCGACCTCGGCGCTCATCGGCCAGGGCCTGGGCGAATCGGTCGGCCTGATCACCGATGGCCGCTTCTCCGGCGGCACCTGGGGAATGGTGGTCGGGCACGTCGCGCCCGAAGCCTATGTCGGCGGCACCATCGCCCTGGTGCGCGAGGGCGATTCGATCACCATCGACGCCAAGAAGCGCCTCATCCACCTCGACGTCTCCGCGAAGGAGCTGGCGGCGCGCCGCAAGAAATGGAAACCGCCGCAACCTCGCCATAGCAAGGGGCTGCTCGCCAAATACCGCAAGCTTGTTTCCACCGCCTCGGAAGGCGCTGTTACTGACGCGAATGTGTGATTAGAAGTGCGATGCGGGCTGTTTCAGGAATTCGATCTCTTCGGGCGTGCTGGGGCGCCCGAGCGCCACGTTGCGGTGAGGAAAGCGCCCGAAGCGCTGGATGACGTCGCGGTGTCGCAGCGCGTAGCGAGGCGCGTCCGCGGTTTGCGGGAACGCCGCGAGCGGAGCGGTGAGCTCGCAAGCCTTCAGCTGGTCCTCGAGCGACTCGCTGTGCTCGAAGGGCAGGTAGGCGAACATGCGCTCGACCGGCAACATGCTGCGATCGTATCCCCGGGTAATCGCGTGGCGCGCCGCCTCCAGCGCCAGCGCGTCGGTGGCAAACGCGCGCGCCGAGCCGCGGAAAAGCTGGCGCGGGAACTGGTCGAGCACGACGATGCGCGCGAGGCAATCGGCGCGTTGCTCCAGCCATTCGCGCCCGGCGCCGGCAGCGAGCTTTTCGTAAAGCGGCAGAAAGCGCCTGCTCACCTCGGCGTCGAAGGACGCGTCCTTCTCGAACCAGCGCTTGTGCCGTCTGCCGTATTCCTCGCCTGCGCCGAACCAGAAGCGCAACACGCCCGATGGAAGGTGGTCGTTCATTGTCCCGGATGTTAAGCTGGCATTCGCCTTCAACCACAGTCGGGAGACACCAGGATGAACAGGACTCGCCGGTTTATTGCCAGCTTGCTCGTGGTTTCGATGACCGGGCTCGGGCTGCCGCCGCCTTCGCAAGCCGCCATCGTGGCGACGGATGCCGCGCTCGCGGCCGCGCAACGCGACCGCGTCGCGACCCTGCTCGGTCGCGCGGACGTGCGTGCGCAGCTCGAGGCGCACGGCGTGCGCCCGGCCGACGTGCAGGCGCGGGTCGCCGCGCTGACCGACGAAGAAGTGGCGCAGCTCGCCGGCCAGCTCGACCGCCTGCCCGCCGGCGGCGAAGGCATCATCGGCGCGCTCGTGATCGTGTTCCTCGTGCTCCTCATCACCGACCTGCTGGGCCTGACCAAGGTCTTTCCCTTCACCCGCCCGGTGCGCTAACCCAGCGGCACGGGTTTGGCCTGCGACATGGCGAACCGTCTCGCGAACCAGACTTCCCCGTACCTCCAGCAGCACGCCGCGAACCCGGTGGACTGGTACCCGTGGGGCCCGGAGGCGCTCGAGCGCGCGCGGCGCGAAGACAAGCCGATCCTGCTCTCGGTCGGCTACTCGGCCTGCCACTGGTGCCACGTCATGGCGCACGAGAGCTTCGAGGACCCGGCAGTGGCGGCGGTGATGAACCGGCTCTTCGTCAACGTCAAGGTGGACCGCGAAGAGCGACCGGACCTCGATCAGATCTACCAGAGCGCGCACCAGATGCTCGCGCAGCGCCCGGGCGGCTGGCCGCTCACCATGTTCCTGTCGCCCGACGGCACGCCGTTTTTCGGCGGCACTTACTTTCCCAAGGCAGCGCGCTTCGGGCTGCCGGGGTTTCCCGAGCTGTGCGAGCGCATCGCGGCGATCTGGCGTGACAAGCAGCCGGATATCGCCAGCCAGAACAGCGAAGTGCAGAAGGCGCTCGCGCGCACGCTGCCGCGGCGCGCCGCGCGCCGCCCCGAGCTGTCGCGCGATTTGCTGCGCGCGGTGCTCGACAACCTGCGCGCCAGTTTCGACCCCCGCTTCGGCGGCTTCGGGGCCGCGCCGAAATTTCCGCACCCGACCGATCTCGAGTTGTGCCTGCGCAAGGGCGAGACCGACATCGCGCACACCACGCTCAAGCGCATGTGCGAAGGCGGCATCTACGACCAGCTCGGCGGCGGCTTCAGCCGCTACAGCGTCGACGCGCAGTGGATGATTCCGCACTTCGAGAAGATGCTCTACGACAACGGGCCGCTCCTCTCGCTGCTCGCCGACGCCTGGCTGGTCACCGGCGAGCTCCTGTACGCGCGCTGCGCCGAGGAGACTGCTGGCTGGATCATGCGCGAGATGCAGTCGCCCGAGGGCGGCTACTACTCCTCGCTCGACGCCGACAGCGAGCACGAGGAGGGCAAGTTCTACGTCTGGAGCCGCGACGAAGCGCAAGCGGCGCTGACTGGCGAGGAGTACGCGGTGCTGTCGCCTCATTTCGGCCTGGACCAGCCGCCGAACTTCGAGAACCGGCACTGGCATCTGCATGTTGCGCGCCCTGTCGAGCCGGGCAAGGAAGGGATTCTCGAAAAAGCAAAGCAGAAGCTGTTCGCGGCGCGCGCGAAGCGCGTGCGCCCGGGACGCGACGAGAAGGTGCTGGTGTCGTGGAACGCGCTGGCGATCCGCGGCATGGCGCACGCCGGACGCGTGTTCGGCCGCG
>Ga0209689_1000957_pt1 | contig 21129 bp, 21 predicted proteins | sample GraSoiAngelo_149_FD_187119 | JGI IMG/M metagenome (GOLD analysis project Ga0209689, IMG submission 187119) | Grasslands soil microbial communities from the Angelo Coastal Reserve, California, USA - 14_1009_09_30cm (SPAdes) (version 2) | ecosystem: Environmental > Terrestrial > Soil > Grasslands ... | reverse complement strand
GATGGGCGCGGCGTCGCCGTTCATGCGCTCGCTCGACCTCGCGCGCGACGGGCTGGCATGGATCGACCCGGAGGCGCCGCTCGCGCACCCGTTGGACGACGGCACCGCCGTGCTCCTCGAACGCTCGCTCGATCGTACGGTCGAAGGCCTCGGGCCAGACGGGCGTGCCTACCGCGGACTCATCGCACCGCTCGTCGCCGACTGGGACAAGCTCGCGGAAGACTCGCTCCGGCCGCTCCTCCGCATGCCGCGCCATCCGCTCGCGATGGCGCGGCTCGGTCTCGCCGCCGTGCGCCCGGCGCGCATGCTCGCGCGAACGACGTTCCGCGGTGAGCGGGCGCGCGCCCTCTTCGCCGGGATAGCGGCGCATTCGTTCCTCCCGCTCGACGCGCCGCTCACGGCGTCATTCGGTGTCGTGCTCGCGGTGCTCGGCCACGTCGTCGGCTGGCCGTTGCCGCGCGGTGGCTCGCAGCGGATCGCGGACGCGCTCGCCTCTCGGCTGCGGTCGCTCGGTGGCGCCATCGAGACCGCTCGCCGCGTGCGCTCGCTCGCGGAGCTTCCGGCGGCCCGCGCCTACCTCTGCGACGTCACCCCGGCACAGCTCGAGCGGATCGCCGGCGACCGGCTGTCGTCAGGCTATCGCGCGAAGCTGCGCGGCTATCGCCGCGGAGCGGGCGTCTTCAAGGTCGACTACGCGCTCGACGGGCCGATCCCCTGGCGGGCGCCGGAGTGCCTGCGCGCGGGCACCGTCCACCTCGGCGGGACCCTCGACGAGATCGCGGCCTGCGAGGACGCGGTGGCGCGGGGCCGGATACCGGCGAGGCCGTTCATGCTCGTCGGCCAGCAGAGCCTGTTCGATCCGTCGCGCGCGCCGAGCGGCAAGCAGACCGCGTGGGTGTATTGCCACGTCCCGAACGGCGCGACCGTCGACATGACCGAGCGCATGGAGGCCCAGCTCGAGCGCTTTGCGCCCGGCTTCCGCGAGCGCGTCCTCGCGCGGAGCGTCATGCCGCCCGCGGAGATCGAGCGGAGCAACGAGAACAATGCCGGCGGGGACATCGCCGGCGGCTCGCACGGCGGTCTCCAGTACCTCGCGCGGCCGTTCGTCACCTGGGATCCATACGCGACCTCGGCGCGTGACGTGTATCTCGCCTCCTCGGCGACGCCGCCGGGGGCGGGGGTCCATGGGCTGTGCGGCTACCACGCGGCCCGTTCCGCGTTACGCCGGGTGTTCGGCTAGCTCGGCGCGAGTGCGTTCTTTGACGAGGGCGTGGCGAGCACGAAGCTGTGTCCGCCGGTCCCCTCAGGAATGAACGTTTGGAGCTCGACCCGTAGGCCGACATCCGCGAGCCAGCGTCGGTACGTGTCGGCGTCGGCGTGGCTCCACCACATATCGCCGCCTTTGACGCCGAGCCAATCCTTCTCCACGCCCGTCCATGCGCGATGTCCGACGGTGGCCATGAACAAGCCTCCGGGCCGAAGCCAACGCCGCACGCTACGCAAGAGCGCAGGCTGCTCGGTCAGCGGCAGATGGATGAGCGCGAAGAGGCAGGTGATCGCGCCAAAGCTGGCGTCCGGGAACCGCACCGTCGTCATGTCCGCGCAGATGAAGGTGGCACCGGGCACCAGCTCGCGGGCGCGACCGATCTGCACAGGCGACAGGTCGACACCCGTCACGGCGTACCGCTGGGCGAGGCGCCGCGCGACCGGAATGCCGCAGCCGCAGCCAAGGTCGAGGACCGACGATCCGGATTCGACGCGCCGCTCCAGGAGATCGAGCCACTCCGCGTACGTGCCATCGTCCGCGTCGTCGCGTCGATAGACCTGGGAGACGAGGTCGTATCCGCGCCGCACGATCGACTTCGGATCCTCCACCGAGTCGGCTAGCTGGCCGGGACGGGTACCTGCTCCGCGGCCGTGCGGAGCGCGAGCGCGCCGAGGCGCTCGGCGATCTGCTTCGCCTCGTCGCACTCGGCCTGCGGATCGCCGTGACCGAGGGCCGCGGCGACGCGCGCGTGATCGGCGAGCGCGACCGCGCGCTCGTAGTCGAGCTGCAGCGTCGCGAAGGCCTGCACGGCGTCGAAGAGGAGCTTCTCCGCCTTCCCGAGCTCCCCGCGCCGCGCCGCGCGGAGACCCTCGGCGTGCACGAGGAGGGCGCGGCCACGCGCGTGACCGGTCCGATCGACGACGCTCGCGATCCGATCCTCGAACGCCTCGTCGTCGATCCGCCAGCGCGCCGCCGCGAGCACGAGCAGCGGTCCGATGAGCGTCTGGTCGACGATGCCCTTGGGATAGCCGGCGCTCCGCACGGCGTGGTAGCTCGATTCGCTCTCGCGGAAGCCATAGACGGCCGTGAGGAAATCCGCGGCCGCGATGTCGGCCGGGCTCGCTTCCGACTCGATGAGCTGCTCGCGGAGCGTCTTCTCCTCGGGTGAGGCCATCGCCGCCGCCGCGGCGCTCCCGATGAAGAGCGACGCCGTCCACTTCCCGCCGCCGCGGAACTGATCCCGCCGAGCGGCCGCCGCGATCGTCCCGGGGAAGTCGCCGGAAAGGAAGTGCGCGAGCGTCTCGGTGTACAGCGCGTAGCCACCGAGGCGGAGCTTCTCCGTCTCGATCGCGAGGTCGCGCGCCGCCGTCGCGTGCTCGATCGCCTCGGCGAAGCTGCCGAGGACGAGCGCGCACAGCGCGACCATGGAATGGGCGTCGATGAGCTCGTCGCTGTCCTGGAGCGACTGGGCGATCGGGATCCGGCGCTGATTGTGTGCGTAGGCCTCGCGGAAGTGGCCGAGCTCGCGATGCGCGAAACCGACCGCGTCGAGGCAGAGCGAGACCTCGCGCAAGAGGCCGAGGTCCTCGGCGATCGCCAGGGCGTCCTGCGCCGTCGCGAGGGCCGCCTCCCACTCCGCGTCCGTCGGCTTCGGGGTGAGGCGCGGCCGGAACGCCCGCGCGGCGAGCAGGAGCACCCGGAGCCGGGAGCGCTCGTTGCCGACGATCGCCAGGCCACGCTCGATGATCGCGTCGAGGTCGGGATGCTTCGCGTCCCAGCGGGTGCAGAGCTCGGCGATGTGCGCGAGCACGGTCGCGACATCCTTGCTCCGCGGATCGCGCTCCTCAAGGATGGTGAGGGCGCGCTCGTAGGCGAGGAGGGCCGCGTCGTTCTCGCCGCGGTAGCGGCGGACGCGGGCGATGAGGTAGAGCGCCTTCACCGCATCGTCGGGCCGATCCTGCTTTTCGTAGAGCTCGAGCGCCTGCTCCGCGAAACGAAGAGCCTCGACGTAGGCGTGGATCGCCGTCGCGCGCTCCGCAGCGCGCCAGGAGTAATCGGCAGCCTTCTCGGGCACGTCGCCGAGAAGGAAGTGGTGCGCGAGGGCGGGGAGGAAGTCCTTCACCCCGTCGCCCATGACCGTCTCGAACGCCGCGGCGACGCGGCGGTGCAGCTCGATGCGCCGGCGCACGAGGAGCGTGTTGTACGCGACCTCCTGCACCACGGCGTGCTTGAAGCGATACCGGCCCTCGCGGCGCTCGCCCGGCGCCCCCTCGAGCACGAGGTCGGCGCCGATGAGCTCGTCCACGGCGTCCGCGATCCGATTGCCGCCGGCCTCGCGAAGGACGCGATCGCCGAAGCGCTGCCCGATCACCGACGCGAGCTGGATGCACTCCTTCGCGATCGCAGGCAGCCGGTCGATGCGCGCGGCAACGACCGCGTGCAGCGTTGCGGGTACCTCTAGCGCCGCGGGACGCTCGCGCAGCTGCCACTCGCCCTTCTCGTCCCGCGTGACCGCGCCCGACTCGACGAGCGAGCGGATGGACTCCTCGATGAAGAAGGGGTTGCCGCCGGCGCGCGCGACGATGCGGTCGCGCAGCTCAGCGGGGACCCACTCGAGCGTCGACTCGACGATCCGCGCGGCCTCCTCGTCGTTCAGGGGTTCGAGGACGAGCTGCGTGAAGTTCGTTCGGGTCGGGCGCGGGTCCGGCGTGCCTGGGCCCGCGCGCTGCGCGAGGAGGAACAGGATCGGCACGCGCGAAGCGCGCGACGCGAGGAACCATAAGAGATCGAGCGAGGCGGAGTCCGAGAAATGCAGGTCCTCGAGCACGTAAAGGAGCGGACGCTGCCGGGCGAGCGTCGCGAGGACGTCGTACACGCCGATGAACATCGAGCGCTTCCATTCCTCGGAGTCGCTCGCCGGCTCGGTCGCGCCCGGAAGGTGCAGGAACTGCGCGAGCGTCTGGATGGTGGCGTCCGTCATCGCGAAGCCCAGCTCGCGCAGCTTCGGGCCGAGCTGCTCCGAGGCGGTGGGACCGGCCGGGTCGATCCCGAGCTCGACGAGGAGCGGCTCGATGAAGCCGGCATAGCTGCGCTGGTTCACGCGCGAGAAGGCCCAGCGCATGACGCGCGGCGCGTCGGCGGCGCGGACGCCCTCCTCGGCCGAGGTCGCGAGCCCGACGAACTCGGTGAGCAGGCGGCTCTTGCCGATACCCGGCTCCCCCGCGATGAGGACCACCTCGGTGCGGCCGATGCGCGCCGACTGGTAGGCGAGGTCGAGACGCGACAGCTCCATCCACCGTCCCACGAGCGGCGCGCTCGCGACAGCGGCCGCGCGCGGCGTCGTGCGCTCGCCCGTGAGCGCGTACGCGAGAACTGGTTGGGCCCGGCCCTTGATCTCGATCGGCCCGACCTCGCGGAACGTGAACTCGCGGTTCGTCAGGCGGAACGTCGCCTGGGTGACGTAGATCTCTCCCGGCGCGGCCGCCGACTGGAGACGCGAGGCGATGTTCACCGTGTCCCCCATGACGCCGTACTCGGCGACGCTGCGGACGGCTCCGGCGACCACCATGCCCGTGTGGATGCCGATGCGCAGGCCGAGCTCGATGCCGCGCTCGGCTTTCGCCCGCGCGGCGTGCTCGGCGAAGACGCGCTGCATGCCGATCGCGGTCCGCAAGGCGCGCTGCGGGTCGTCCTCGTGGGCGATCGGCGCGCCGAAGATGACGAAGATAGCGTCGCCGATGAACTTCTCGATCGTGCCGTCGTGGCGGACGGCCTCCTCGGCGAGGTCCTCGAAGATCCCCGAGACGAGGACCTGGAGGTCTTCGGGGTCAAGCTCGTCCGCCAGCTGCGTGAACCCCACGAAATCGGCGAAGAGGACCGTGACGAGGCGCCGCTCCTGCTCAATCACTTCGGCTCCGCCGACGTGACGCGCTCAAGGCTGGTGGTCTCGCTCGTCCCTGACCCGCTCCTCGCTCGGCTCTCCTCCGTCTCGATCACCCCGAAAGTATCGAGCGTGCCGTCCGCGGGCGACGCCGACTGTGTGAAATGAACGAAGGGAGTCCTGGAGGACTCCCTTCGTCGTGCAAGACGGATACGTTGCCCGTGAAGGGCTTTAGACCGTGCCGTGCCGCCGGAGCAGCGCTCCGCCCGCGGCCATGAGGACGAAGCCCAGCAGGGCGAGCGGGACCACATCGGGCAGCGTGGTCGTCGACGGCAGGCTCTGCACGCCCGCGACGGCGCCGGGTGTCGTGGTGCCGTTCGCGGCCGCCTGCGAGGGGATCTGCTGCGGCGCGGTCTGCAGTCCCGCGACCGCGGCGTTCGTTCCCGCGTTCGCCGCCGCGTTGATCGCCGCGGCCGCGGCGAGAGCGGCACTCGCCTGCGTCTCGATCTCCGCGCCCGAGTTCGCGGCGCTGTTCGCAGTCGTCACTGAGCTGCTGTTCGTGCCGGTCGTGCTTCCGGCGGTGGGGGGTGTTGCGCACCGGACCCAGAAGACCTTGTGCTTGCCGGCGCCCATGCCCGTGTTCACCGTCAGCTTGTAGTGGCCGTCCGGGAACGGCTGCGCGAGGGGCCGCGCGTCGAACTTGCCATCGGTGCCGGCGTTCCAGGTGCCGTGCGCTTGCGTCGCGCTCAGCGGTCCACCGCCTGGCGGCTGTACCGCGATGTCCCAGGTGTTGCCCTGGTTCGCATCGAAGTTGAAGCCGAAGATGTGGAACAGGCAGACGTGGGGATCGTTGTCAGGGTCGTCCTGTGCGTCCCCCTGATCGTTCACGATCTTCACCGTCCCGTTGTTGCCTGGCGGCCCACCGGCCTTCTCGTTGTGCTGGCCACCGCTGTTGTTCCCGCCGCTGCTATTTGCGGCGGTCTCGGTGTGACCTGGCGCATTCCCGCTGTTGCCCGCAGGGTTGCCGTGATGGGCGCTACCGGGCGGCGGATCGGCGTACGCCGGGGCTGCCGCGAGGATCAACAACGCGACCGCCGCGAAGGGGGTAGCTAGAGCCTTAGGCATCTGGCGCCTCCACTTTTCCTTTTCTCGCTCGCCATTCGCCCGTCGTCCGGGCGCTGTCCGACTAACGAGACCGCTTCGGCCGATGCCAAGCGCTCGCGTAACGCCCTGACCGCGGCTCGATGCGAGGCCGGTAACGATTCGTCGGCGGATCTGGGTCACCGTCAGCGCGGCCTGCGCCGCCGCACCCTGACCGGCGCGCGAGAAAAGGGCTACCGACCGGTAGGTAGAATCGCCTTGATATGCCGCCAAGGTCGCCGCGCGCCTCGTCGACGCGCGAACGGGTCCTTCAGTCCGCCGATCGACTCTGGAGCGAGCGCGGCGTCCGCGGCGCCTCGCTTGAGGACATCGCGCGTGAGGCTTCGGTGACCAAACCGACCGTCTACTACTACTTCGCCGACAAGGGCACGCTCCTGACCGCGGTGATCTGCAGCGTCCTCGAGCAGCACGGCGGTGGGCTCCGCCCGGCGGCGCGTCGGGGGGCCCGCGCCCGCGATCGGTTGGCGTCGGCGGTCGCTTACCTCGTGGGCGCGAAATGCAGCGGCCCGCGGCTGCTGCGCGACGGAGGCCTCGTGCTGACCGTCGACCAGACCAGCCAGGCACGAAGCGCCTTCTTCCGGCACTTCTTCTCGCCGCTCCAGCAGATCCTCGATGAGGGCGTGCGCTCGGGTGAGCTCCGCCAGCTGGACACCGCGTTCGCCACGCAGGCCATCTTCAACCTGCTCGACCCCTGGACCGGGCGGGACCCGCTCCCCGGCGGGCGCGACCCGCACCAGCTCGCGAACGACCTCGTGTCGGTGATCGTCGACGGGATCGGGGTCTGACCAGTCTTCCTGACCGGTAGGTAGGTATCGTCCCGCGCTACCCGCGCTTCGCAGAGGGCAAAGCGGCGGCGTTTTGCACCCAGCCGCCGATCCGCTCGACGGCCTTCGCGAGGTTCGGCAGCGAGTTCGCGTAGGAGAGCCGCAGGTAGCCCTCACCGCCGCGGCCGAAGCACGTGCCCGCGAGCACGGCGACCCCGGCCTCGTCGAGGATGCGGTCGGCGACCTGCGCGCTCGTGCCAAGCCCGAGCCCGCTCACGTTCGGGAACACGTAGAAGGCGCCGTGTGGCATGCGGCAGCTGATGCCTGGGATCGCGTTCAGGCCGCGTACGACGGCATCGCGCCGCTCGCGGAACGCCGCGCGCATCCGCTCGACCTCGACCGGCCACGCCGACAGGGCGGCGGCGCCCGCGCGCTGCACGAATGTCGCGGTGCACGAGACGGAGTTCGTGACGAGCTTCGTGACGGGCTCGACGAGGGGGCGGGGGAAGACGCCGTAGCCGAGGCGCCAGCCGGTCATCGCGAACGTCTTGCTGAAGCCGTCCAGAAGGATCGTTCGCTCGGCCATCCCTTCCTCGACCGCGATCGACCGGTGGCTCCCGTCGTAGATCAGCTCGGCGTAGATCTCGTCGGCGAGGACCCAGAGGTCGCGCTCGCGCGCGATCCGCGCGATCTCGCGGATCGCGTCCGGGGTGATGACGCCGCCCGTAGGGTTGTGCGGGCTGTTCAGCACCAGGACCTTGGTGCGATCGCTGAGGCCCGCACGGAGCTCGTCGAGGTCCGGCTGGAAGTCGCTCTGCTCCCGCAGCACGAGCGGCACGCCGCGGGCACCAGCGAAGTCGATCATCGACGAGTAGATCGGGAAGCCGGGGTCGGGGTAGATCGCCTCGTCGCCCGCGTCGAGCAGAGCGAGCAGCGCGTAGAACATGATCGGCTTCGCGCCCGGGGTGACGATCACCTGTGCCGGATCGACCCTGAGCCCGCGCCTGCGCCCGATGTAGGCGGCGATCGCCTCACGCAGCTCCACGATGCCCGCCGACGGCGTGTAGTGGGTCTCCCCGCGCTCGAGCGCCGCCACGCCGGCGGCCACGATGGACGGGGGCGTGTCGAAGTCGGGCTCGCCGATCTCGAGATGGACGATGTCGCGGCCCTTCGCCTCGAGCGCCCGCGCCCGCGCGAGGACCTCGAAGGCGGTCTCCGTCCCGAGGCGCGACATCCGGGGGGCCAGCGGGCGCATGGAGACGCGAAGTGTACGGACCTACTCCGGGGCTGGGGGCCGCAGCCCGCTGGCGAGCTTCCCCTCGACGCATGCGCAGCCTTCGGGCCCGACAACGGCGGAGTGACGGGTGCGCGGCGGGAGCACGAGCCGGTCGCCGGGTCGCAGCGCGAGCCGGCGGCCGTCGGCGAGGATGAAGTCGATCGAGCCTCGCGTGCAGTACAGCAGCTTCGCGTACGGGTGCTCGTGCTCGTCGTAGCGGTCGCCGGGGCCGTTCGACCAGGCATATACGTCACGGGCCTCACGCCTAAGCGCGGTCTCGATCGCCGCGGCGTCCGCGGGACCGGCGTGCCGACGATGCTCGACGTCCACGTCGCGACGATATCGTTCGCGCGTGCGCGTCGGCGTCGTGTTCCCTCAGCTAGAGATCGGCACGGATCCCGCGCGCATCCGCCACTACGTCGAGGCGGTCGAAGGCCTGGGCTACGGCCACCTCGTCGCGTTCGATCACGTCCTCGGCGCGACGCGCGACCGCCCCGGCGGCGACCGCTTCTCCTACGACGAGCGCTCGCTCTTCCACGAGCCGCTCGTGCTGTTCGGATGGCTCGCCGCGTTCACGAAGCTCGAGCTCGGGACCGCGGTCATCGTGCTGCCGCAGCGCCAGACCGCGCTCGTCGCCAAGCAGGCGGCAGAGGTCGACGTCCTCACCCGCGGACGCCTCCGCCTCGGCGTCGGCATCGGCTGGAACTTCGTCGAGTACGAGGCCCTCGGCGAGAAGTTCACGAACCGCGGAAGGCGCATCGAGGAGCAGATCGCGCTCCTGCGCCGGCTCTGGACCGAGGAGGTCGTGGACTTCAAGGGACGCTGGCATCGGGTCGACCGCGCGGGGCTGAACCCGTTGCCCGTGCAGCGCCCGATCCCGGTGTGGATGGGCGGCAACGCCGATCCCGCGATGGAGCGGATCGCGCGGCTCGCTGACGGCTACTTCACGCACCTCCAGCCGACCGAGGCCGGCCTCGCGCAGCTCGAGCGCTTCCGCGGCTTTCTGCGCAAGGCGGGTCGCGACCCGACGACGTTCCCGATCGAAGGCCGCGTGACCGTCGCCCGCCTCGCGGGTCCGGACGAGTGGGTGCGGACCGGCGAGGCGTTCCGCGATCTCGGTTTCACGCATCTCGAGATCAGCACGCTGGGCGCGAAGCTTGCCACGCTCGACGATCACATCGCGACGCTCCGCCGCTTCCGCGACGACGCGAAGGGCCTCTTTTCTTAGGAGTCGGCTGAGCGACGAGCGGCCCTGAGCGTGTCTCGCGAGCGGAGCTCGGAGATTGATCAGGAGCCGCGCGGCACCCAGGCGTCGGCGCCGATGACGCCGTCGAGCAGGACGACGAACGCCTCCGGCGGCGGCGAAGCGAGGTTCGCGCGCGCGACGTCGATGCGGACGATGCGCGCGCCGGCCAGGCCGATCGCGCTCTTGCGATCCGCGCCCACGATCACGCGCTGCAGCGGGATGGCCGACGCCAGGGTGACGAGCCGCGTCGACGCGAGCCACTGCGTCCGGTCGCGCGCGAGATGCACGAGGTACCGTCCGTCCGGCCAGCGCCCGTCGAGGCGCATCTCGCTGCCGAGGCTGAGGCGCATCTCGAGCCGTCCCTCGCCGCCTTCGGGGCCGACGCTCCAGACCACCGTCTCGCCCACGTAGGGGAGCGCCCCGTCACCGGGTCCGCCGATCTTGCCGGTCAGGAAAAAGATACGGCCCTCCGACACGACCGGGGAGGCACCGGCACGCTCCGTGAGGCGCTTCAGTGGAAAGCCCGACCGCACGGTGCCGAGCAGGCCGCGTGACGACTCCACCAGGACCTGCTCTTCGTCGAGCCAGTCCGCCACGAACGCGTCGCCGAGATCGGTCGCGCGGGCGAACGTCGGGGCCGTCGCCGACGCGATGAAGACCTCGCTCCGGTTGTCGTTGGAGCGCACCGCGGTGACGGCGACCCTCCTGCCCGACGGCGACCAGCGGTGATCGGTGATACGGAAGCCGGCGCTGCGCACGTCGGCGGGGAGCACGGTGTCGAGCCGGGTGCCGTCGACGCGGATGGCGCTCACGCCGATGCCGCTGTTGATGAATGCGATCGCCCCGCCGTCGGCGGTCCACCGGCTGGAGAACGGACGAGGGCCGCTCTGCGGGAGCGTCGCGAGCGGACGGGCACGCGTGCCGTCGAAATTCGCCGCCCACAGCGTCAGGTCGCCGTTCTGCTCCTGCTTGAAGTACGCGATCCGGCCGGTCGCGGAGAGCGTCTGGCCACCCTGCGGCCGCGCGATGTCCGCCGGAGCGACGCCGACGGTGGAGACGCTGCCCAGCGAGGTCAGGACGATGGCGCTCGCACCGACCGCGACGAGCAGCGCCACGGCCAGGTACGGAACCAGCCCTCTGACGTGCCGCATGTCCTCAATAATCGCCTGATGCCGGACCCGCTGACAGCGGCAAAGACGTTCATGGCCGCTCTTGAGACGAATGACGCCGAAAAGGCCGCCGCCGTGTGCGCGGACGACGTCGCCATCGTCCTTCCGGGGGGCGATAGCCAGCTCGAGGGGAAAGAGGGCGCCCGCCGGCTCATCCGGATGGCGCCGCCGTTCGTCCGGCTGGTCCGAGACGAGGAGGTCGCCGGCAACATCGTGACGCTGCGCGGCCTTACGCGGTCACCGGGGCACTTCGCGAACTACACCACCTGGACCTTCGAGACCGACGGCGACCTCATCACGCACGTGACCTTCGACTGGAAGCCCGCGAACTAGCTACTTCTCCACGTAGCGGAAGCTGCGCGGCACTTTCGTCAGGCCGAGCTCGGCGATCGGGCGCGGCGTGCGGTAGCGCCGCGGGCCGCTCACGGGGAGCGCCCAGCCCTTGTCGGTCTTCCGCTCCGGCTCGCCGAGCGTGCATTCACCCACGATGCTCGCCGTCCCGGAGACCGCGAGATACGCGCGTGCCGGCAGCTCCTTCGGACGCACCGACCGGTGATCGAAGCGGCGCTTGCCGTCGAGCAGTGCCTCCGCGTTGTCGGCTGAGATCGCGAGGACGATCGAGCGCTGCGCCACGGCTGCCTCCGAAGGACGTCGTCATCCCTTGTCTTCGGACGCGGCTTGACGCTGGCGATAGCGCTTCTCGATCGCGGAGAGGTCCCCCGGCTCGGTGCCCTTGAAGAAGGCGAAGGTCTCCTGGAGGTAGCGGGTCTCGCGATTCGCATTCGCGAGGTCGTCGGGCGTCTCCTCGGCCGACACCGCCTGGACCTGCCAGGCGAACCCGAGGATGCTCCGGAACACGACGAGCGCGCGCTCCAGGTGGAAGGGGGACGTCACCAGAAAGAGCGGCCGCGGCGAGATCTTCGCGAGGTACGCGACCGCCACCTCGACGCCGTTCCCCAGGGTCTCGCGCGAGCGCTCCTCGAGGAACAGGCGCTCGCGCGGGATGCCGGCAGCCGCGATCGTCTCCGCCATCACCGAGGCCTCGCTCCGCTCGGGCGCGGGACCATCCCCATGGCCTCCCGAAACGATCACGGCGAGCTCCGGTCGCTGACGCGCGAGCTGTGCCGCGGCACGGGCACGCGCGAGCGTGGACGCCGTCGGCGTACCGTCGGGCGCGAAGCCGCCGCCGAGGACGACGGCGACCTCGGGGAAGTCGTCAACGGGCACGGGCTCAGTCTGACAAAAAGAGAAGGAGGACCCTCGCGGGCCCTCCTTTCACGCACCGAGGAAACGTGCGCTCAGATCTTCCCGAGCGTGCCGTTCATGATCATCAGGGTCACGAAGCTGTCCTGCCCGAAGGCGTTCTTGTAGATCGGGTCGCCGTCGGCGGGCCAGCCCTTCACCCGCTTCTTGTCGTTCACCGGGTTGTTGCCGTAGCGCTCCCAGAGGGGGATCACCGGCAGGAGGTCGTTGAACGCCAGGGCCGCCGCGGTCACCGGCTCCTTCTGCTTGTTCGTGTCGAACCCGCTGCCCATCTGGTTGATGAGCGCCTCGAAGTCGAGGGTCCCCTGCTTCAGCGGATAGTGCATGCCGCCGCCCGCGGGGATCGTGTTGTGCGTCTGCAATCCCTGGACAAAGGAGCCCTGCGGGTGCGGGTTGCCGATGCCCCAGCCCATGAGCGCGATCTGGAAGTTCCCGCCGTTCACGTCCGGAAGCTGCTGGCTGCGGATCGCGCCGCGCGGCGTGATCTTGATGCCGAAGGTGTTGAGCGCCTTCTGCATGTGGTCGGCGGCGGACGACCAGTCGGCGAAGTCGCTCGGGAAGTAGAGCTCGAACTCGAGCTTCTTGCCGTCCTTCGCGTAGATCCCGTCGCCGCCCTTGGTGTAGCCGGCGGCGGCCATGAGGTCTGCGGCCTTCTTCAGGTCGTACGCGTACGAGCTGAGCTTCGCGAGGTCCGCCTGCCCGATCCAGAGCGGGACGAGATTGTCCGAGAACCCGGCCATGTACTTCGGCGCCTTCGCCGAGTCCCCGTAGGTGACCTTCGCGCTCTCCTCCTTGTTGATCGCGTACGCGACCGCCTGTCGCAATCGCTTGTCCTGGAAGGCCGCGGCTTTCTCCCAGTGGAAGAAGATCGCCGGCCCGGTGTAGCCGGGGGTGCGGAGGACGCGGATGCCGGAGTCGACGAACGCCTTGTCCGTCGCGAGCGGGAAGCCGTGCGTCGCGTAGTCGATGTCCCCGGCGAGGACGAGCGGCGTCACCTGTGCGGTCTCGCCCTGGTAGAGGATGACCTTGTCGAAGTTCACCTTGTCCTCGAACAGGCCGCCCTTGTTTCGGACCATCGTGAGCTGCGCCTCGGTCACGCTCGCGGGATCGATCTTGTAGGGCCCGATCGAGACGGGCGGTGGCCGCAGGGCGTCCTTCTCGGCCCGGACCGCCTTGACCTCGTCGGAGCTGCTGTTCTTACCGGCCGCGAAGAGATCGGCGGCGCGCTTGGCGAACGGGCCGTAGAGCGAATCCGGCCGGATCGAGACGCGCATGATGTTGCGCTCGCCCAGGCTCGACGCGGTCTTGTAGTTGAACTTCACGCCCAGGTCGCCGTCGGCCTCGACCTTGTCGATGTAGTTCCAGATGGTGAAGTTGTCCATCCGGCCGACCGTGAACGTCGTCACGACGTCCTTCGAGGTGAACGGCGAGCCATCGGACCACTTGAGGTTCGGCCGCAGCTTCACCGAGAAGACGTTCCCGTCGAGCTTGCTGGACTCGGCGAGCAAGTACTCCTGCTTCGCGTCAGCCCATCGCCACATCGCGAGCGCAGGCTGGAAGAGATCGAGGAAGATGCTGCTCTGCAGGATGATCCCGCTCGCGGCGAAGTAGTTGTAGTGCCCCTTTGGCGGCAGGTCGTACGGCCACGCGCCGTGGAACTCGCCGCCCTTCGCGGCCGGACCGCCCTGCGTGCCACCGCCGCTCGGGCTGGTCCCCGGCGCGCACGCCGCGGCGATCATGCCGACGGTCGTGAGGGTCGCGTCGCGCAGGAACCGACGACGGTTGGCTGCGTATTTGAAGACAGGTTCGGTCATTCTTCCCTCCCGGAGCGTCCGTTCCGCACATTGGAACGCAACCCGCGTGCCCTGTCGACCGTTTTGGGCGGTCTGGAACCGGACAGACGCGTCAACAGCGCGACGACGCCGACGAAGACGAGTCCGATGAACGCGGCGAGCGCGGTGACGACGAATTCGGCCGAGGCCGGCGGCTGGAACGGGAGCATCACGAGGGCGGCGATCAGGACGAGGATCGCTACCCGGAACGCGGCGCGGAGCGCGAACGGGTCCATCTACCGCACTCCGAGCAGCTCCGCCGCGGGCCGCCGCTCGCGGACCGCGACGTGGCAGGCGACCGAGCGCCCGCCCGGTAGGTCTTCGAGCGCCGGCACGACGACGTCGCAGAGTCCGGCCTCCGAGAGAGGGCAGCGTGGATGGAACGTGCAGCCGCTCGGCAGCGCGAGCAGGCTCGGGACCTCGGCGCTCCGCAGCGTGACGTGCTCCTTCGTCCTCGTGATGGTCGGGTCGGCCTCGGGGATCGCGGCGATGAGCGCCACCGCGTAGGGATGGGCCGGATCGGCGACCAGCGACTCGGTCTCCGCGAGCTCGACCACGCGGCCGAGGTACATGACGGCGATCCGGCCGCCGCGCGCGAAGTACCGCGCGACGGCGAGGTCGTGGGTGATGAGCACCGTGGCGACATGGAACTCGCGCGAGAGCGAATGAAGCAGGTCGAGCAGGCTGATGCGGATCGAAACGTCGACCATGGAGACCGCCTCGTCCGCGACGATCACGCGCGGGTCGACCGTCAGCGCGCGCGCGATCGAGACGCGCTGGCGCTGTCCGCCCGAAAGCTGGTGGGGGTACTTCACGAGCAGGTCCTCGGCGGGGGTCAGACCGACGCGCTCGAGGAGCGCGATCATCGCCGCGCGCGCGCCGCGGCCGTGAAGCTTCTTGTGCTTCCCGAGCGGGGCCGCGAGCGTCTGCGCGATCGTCCGGCTCGGATTGAGCGAGGCGTACGGGTCCTGGTGGACGATCTGCACCGCGCGGCGGAAGCGCGCGAGGTCGTCGCCTTTCGTCCGCCACACGTCGCGTCCTTCGAAGAAGAGGCGGCCGCTCGTCGGCCGCAGCAGCCCGGCGAGCATCCGGCCGGTCGTGGTCTTGCCGCAGCCGGACTCGCCGACGATGCAGAGCGCGTCGCCCGCGGCGAGCGCGAGCGAGACGTCGTCGACCGCGGTGATCGTCCCGCCGGGCGTGGCGTACCTGCGCGAGACGCCGTCCAGCTCGATGAGCGTGGCCACTAGGCGAGCTTCTCCGCGACCGGCTTGGCGGCGGACCCGATCCTCGCGGCGACGGCCTCCCAGCGGATGCACGCGGCCTCGTGTCCCGGCGTGTCGACGGGCAGAAGCGGCGGGTCGCTTTCGCGGCAGTCGTCGACGTGGAACGGGCAGCGCGGGTAATACGTGCAGCCGCGCGGGAGGCGGATGAGGTCCGGCGGCGACCCGGGGATCGACGCGACCGACCCGAGCGCGCCGGACACGCGCGGGACCGCTCGCAGCAGGCCGATCGAATACGGATGGCGCGGCCGATAAAAGAGGTCGTCGACGCCTGCGCGCTCCACGATCCGGCCCGCATACATCGTGAGCATGCGGTCGGCGAGCTCGGCGGCCATCGACAGGTCGTGCGAGATGAAGATCGTCGCGAAGTGAAGCTTTCGCCGGAGCTCGCGGAGAAGGTCGATGATCGCGCGCTGCGTGAGGATGTCGAGGGCGGTCGTCGGCTCGTCGAGGATGACGATGCGCGGATCGAGGAGCAGCGCCATCGCGATGAGGACGCGCTGGCGCATCCCGCCCGAGAGCTCGTGCGCGTAGGCGCTCAGTATGCGATCGGGATCGAGGTGCACGAGGTGGAGGAGCTCGCGCGCGCGGTCGTGCACGCGATGGCGGTCGTGCATGCCGTGCGCGCGGCCGGTGTCGAAGAAGTGCTCCCAGATCGTGATCACGGGATTGAACGCGGACAGCGCGGCCTGGAACACCATCGCGCACTCGGCCCAGCGGAACCGACGGAGCTCCTCGCTGTCGAGCTCGAGGACCGCAACGCGCTCCCGCCCGCTGTCATACACGATCTGGCCGCCGGTGATCCGAGCGCTGCGCGGCGAGAGGCGAACGAGGCCGACGGCGAGGGTCGTTTTGCCGGAGCCCGACTCGCCGATGATCGCGAGCGTCTCGCCCTGTTCGAGGTCGAACGAGACGTCGCGCACCGCATGGATGGGACCGCGGCGCGTCCGGTACTCGATCGAGAGCCCGCGGACCGACAGGATGGGCATACGGCTCAGGAGCGCAGACGCGGGTTGAAGACGTCCTCGAGTCCCGACGCGAGCCACACGAGAGAAAGCTGGAAGAGCGCGATCGCCATGATCGGGCCCATCAGGTAGAAGAAGCTGTCCTTGAAGAAGAGCGCGCCCTGGTTGTACGCGAAGTACAGCATGATCGCCCAGCTCTTCCCCGACAGCGGCACGAGGCCGAGGAACATGATCGCGGCCTGGGCGTAGATCGCGTAGGTCATGGCGATGATGAAATTGATCGCGATGTAGCTGCGCATGTTCGGCAGCATCTCGCGGAACACGATGTGGAGCAGCCCGAGGTCGAGCGAGCGCGCCGCCTCGACGAAGTCGCGCTCCTTCAGGGACAGCACCTGTGCGCGGATCTGCCGCAGGAGCGCCGGCCACTGAAGCAGCGCGAGGATGATCGCGAGCGATATGAAGGAGGTCGGACGGAAGATCGCTGCGATCACGATCAGCAGCACGAGCTGCGGGATCGTGAGCGCGACGTCCGTGATCGCGAGGATGAGCACGTCGGCCCTGCCTCCCAGGGTCGCCGCGATCGCGCCGAAGGTGATGGCGATGAGCGTCGAGAAGAGCGCCGCGAGGATCGCGGTCGTGATGATGTCCTGGCCGCCGTAGACGATCTGATTCAGGACGTCGCGGCCCTGGTAGTCGGTCCCGAGCGGATGCCCGAATGATGGGGCCGAGTAGATCGCGGTCACGTCGACCCGATCCTGGAGGGGCACGACGAGCGGCGCGAGGTACGCCAGGGCGAGGAAGAAGACCACGCCGAACAGGCCGGCGAGACCCACGGGCTTCCGCGACAGCACCCGCAGGAACTCGATGACCGCGGATACCGGTCCGGGGAGCGCGAGCTCGCGGCGGGCGGGCGCGGCGATCGTGGTCACGTCCCCGAGGCTCCCCCGGCGCGGCCAATGCGAGGATCGAGCCTGCTGTAGAGCAGGTCGGCGACGAGATTCGCGACGATGACCGCGACCGTCGTCATGAGGATGATCCCCTGCATGACCGGGTAGTCGCGCTGGTCGACCGCCTTCACGAGGCGCAGGCCCACGCCCTGGTAGACGAAGATCTGCTCGATGATCACCGCGCCCCCGACGACGGCGCCCGCTGCGATCGCGAACTGCGACACGAGCGGAAGCACCGCGTTGCGGCCCACGTACGCGGTCGTGATGCGGCCGTCGGAAAGACCACGCGCGCGAGCGACGGTGACGTGGTCCTCCTCAAGCGCGGCGAGCGTCGCAGAGCGCATCGAGAGGATCCAGAGCCCGATGTGGGTCAGGAAGAACACGCTGATGGGCAGCGCGGCGTGGAAGAAGAGGTCGCCGAGGAACGCCGGCGAGAAGCCGGGCGTCATTCCGGGTGAGAACGCGCCGCGCATCTGCGTGATCGGCAGCCAGCGCAGCTGGATGCCGAAGATGAGGAGGATGAGCAGCGCGATGAGGTACGCCGGCACCGAGCTGATGACCGACCCGGCCGTCGAGACGACGTGGTCGAGCGGGCTGTTCCGCCGGTACGCCGCGACGAGGCCGAGGCCGATCCCGCACACGAATGAGAGCAGGAGTCCCGTGCCCACCGCGAAGAGCGTCCAGGGGAGCACCGCGAGGACGATCGACGTCACTGACGTGCCCTGCGAGAGGAACGAGTTGCCGAGGTCGGCGCGCGCGAGGTTGGCGAGGTACTCGAGATATTGCTGCCCGACCGGCGCGTTGAGATCGATGTCGAAGAGACCCGAGGCGGCCGCGGCGGCGTCCGCGTAGGACATCTGGCCGTTCTGCATGAGCTCGTCGATCTTCAGCTCCACGGGGCTGCCGGGCATGAGCCGGATGAGGAAGAACGTGATCGTGCTCGTCACGTAGATCGTGAGGACCGCCTTTGCGATCGCCTGCGTGAGGGGCCGTCGCCAGAGGGCGCCGACGTGACCGCGCGCCCGCGACAGCGGCGATCGGCGGAAGGTGTGGACCTGGAGTGTCGCGTCCGCCGGCGTCATGGTCGCCATGGCGAAAGACTAGACCGGCGCTGACTCCCCGGGCCGCTGCGCCTTGTCTCCGATGCGGTCGAGCGCGGTCCGGATCACGGCCGCCTCTCGGTCTGTGAGCTCGTCCGCGAAATGCGTGGCCAGTCCTCGTAGATGCGCCGGCGTCGACCGCACGAGGGCGCGGCGTCCGCGCGGCGTCAGCGTGGCGTACTGGCCGCGCCGATCGTTCTCGCTGGCGCGGCGTTCGACGAGGCCCTGTTCCTCGAGCCGATCGAGCGCACGGGTCAGCCCGCTTCTCGAGAGAAACGCCTCGTCGGCGAGGGTGCACAGCCGGATCCCCCGCGCGGGCGACTCGGCTAGGACGAGGAGCACCCAGTACGAGGAGAGCGGGAGGCCGCCCGTCGCTTCGGCCTCACGGTCCAGCGCCCGGGTGACCGCGGAGTAGGCGCGCACGAGCGCGCGCCAGGCGCCGAGCTCGTCCTGGCTCAGCCGCCGCTTTCGGACCTTTGGAATAAGTTGCGCAGGCAACCAGTTGATTGTACCAGCAACTACCGCCATCGAGGCAGGAGGAAATAGAACATATGACGTGGTACATCGATCCGCATCACTCGAGCGTGACCTTCGGCGTGAAGCACATGATGGTCGCGACGGTACGCGGTAGCTTCACCGGGCTGCGCGGGACGATCGAGTACGACCCCAGGTCGCCCGACCGCACGCGCATCGAGGCGATCGTCGGTGCTCATACGGTGAACACCGGCGAGGAGAAGCGCGACGGGCATCTGCGTTCGGCGGACTTCTTCGATGCCCAGAACCACCCCGAGATCCGCTTCAGGAGCACCTCGGTCCAGCCAAAGGGCGACGACCACTACGCCATCACCGGCGAGCTCACGATCCGTGGGGTCACGAAGGTCGTCACCGCCGACGTCGAGGTCGCGGGAATCGGCGAGGATGGCAAGGGCCAGCAGCGTCTGGGCGCCGACGCGACGTTCACGATCGACCGCAAGGAATTCGGCCTCGTGTGGAACCAGCCGGTGCAGAACGGCGTCCTCGTCGGCGACAAGGTCAAGCTCGAGATCGGCGTGTCCGCGCTCGACGCATCGACGGCGAAGCAGTGGGGACTCGCCGCCTAAGCGAACCTCGCGAGCGCGTCCGCCAGTGGCAGGTCGGACAAGGACTCAAGCAGGAGGTCGGCCTCGCCGAGATCGCGTTGCCGGGTGAGCTGATTCGGTACGGCGATGCAGGCGAGGCCGGCCGCTTTCGCGGCGCGGATGCCGTTCGGCGAGTCCTCGATGGCGATCGCCTCGCCCGGGGAGATGCCGAGCCTTTCGACCGCGCGCAGGAAGAGATCCGGCTCCGGCTTGGCGCGCGCGACGTCCTCGCGGCACACAACCGCATCCCAGTGCTCCATGAACGCGAGACGCTCGAGGTGACCGCAGACCCAGCTCCGCGGTGAGCTCGAGGCGATCCCCAGCCGCAGCCCGCGCGACTTCGCCTCCATTACCCACTCGCGAACGCCGACGATGACGTCGAGCGCGTGGATGAGCTCTTCCTTTCGCGCATCGCGGCGCGCCTTGATCGCGGCCCGATCGAGCTCATGTCCGAGCAGCGTCTCGAGGTGGCCATGGACGTCGATCCATCCCGACTCGCGGCCGATGTAGTCGAACCACCAGTCGAGCTCGAGGCTCACTCCGTGCTCCTGGAAGAGCTCCGCCCAGGCTTGGAACGCGGGCGACTCGGTCTCGAGGATCAGCCCGTCGAAATCGAAGACCAGTCCCCGGATCACGCCTGCGTGGCGAAGAGCGAGTAGAGCTTCGTCGTCGCGCGCAGCGCGCGCCAGTAGTTCTCGAGAAGGATGTGCTCGTTCGGCGCGTGGGCTCCCGCTCCTGGGTGGCCCATGCCCAGCGTGACGTTGGGCATCTTGCGCGCGTTGCACACGACCCACATGGGCGAGGTGCCGCCGCTGTTCGGGACGAGGACCGCGGGCTTGCCGAACTCCTGTTCGGCGACGGCCTTCACCGCGCGCACCAGTGGCGAGTCCGCGGCGCCGCGGTAGGGGTGCTCGCCTTCTTCGGCGCTGAAGACGACGTCGTCGAAGCCGCTCCGGTCGAGGTGGGCGCGCAGGAGCGTCGCGATCTTCATCGGGTCCTGGTCGGGCACGAGGCGGAAGTCGACCTTCGCCGTCGCCTCACACGGGATCACCGTCTTCGACCCGGGCCCGTTGTACCCCGACTCGATGCCACAGACGTTGCAGGTGGGCTCGAACACGGCGGCGTACCGGACGTCCTCGTCGCCGCGGCCGAACGCGAAGCGCTCGATGCCGAGGATCTCCTTCATGGCCTGCGGCTCGAACGGCGCCTCGGCGACCATGCGGCGCTCCGCGTCCGTCGGTCTGCGCACGTCGTCGTAGAAGCCCGCGATCCGGACGCGCCCGCGCTCGTCCATGAGCGAAGCGAGCGCATGCGCGAGCCGCCAGGCCGCGTTCGGGTAGTGCGTCGCGCCGCCGGAGTGCGCGTCGCGCGACATCGTGCGCACGCGAAAGTGGCAGTAGAGGATGCCCTTGCCACCCAGCGAGAGCTGCGGGCGTCCCGCGGCGTCGATCGCGCCGCCCTCCTTCAGCGCGCCGTCGCCGTCGGTGAGTCCCGGGTGGAGCGCGAGGAGCCGCCCGAGGTTCGAGCTCCCCGACTCCTCCTCACCTTCGATGAGGAAGCGGATCCTGATCGGCAGCTCGCCGAACACCGCGCGGTGCGCTTCGATCGCCTGGATGCGGAGCAGCAGGTGTCCCTTGTTGTCGTCGACGCCGCGCGCGTACACCGCGCCGTCGCGCACCGCCGGCTCGTACGGCGGCGTCTGCCAGAGGGCGAGGGGCACCGCCGGCTGCACGTCGTAGTGCTGCACCCCGACGAGGGTCCGCTTGCCGGAGCCCGTCTCGCCGACCACGAGCGCGGGCGCGCCCGCGACCCGGAGGATCCGCGCGCTGCAGCCCGCGGACGCGAGGCGGTCGCGGCACCA
>Ga0209689_1000956_pt1 | contig 21131 bp, 24 predicted proteins | sample GraSoiAngelo_149_FD_187119 | JGI IMG/M metagenome (GOLD analysis project Ga0209689, IMG submission 187119) | Grasslands soil microbial communities from the Angelo Coastal Reserve, California, USA - 14_1009_09_30cm (SPAdes) (version 2) | ecosystem: Environmental > Terrestrial > Soil > Grasslands ... | reverse complement strand
GCCGCCTTGGCCGGCTCGCCGCCGCGCATCGCTGTCGTCGGTGGAGGGATCGCGGGGTTAACCGCGGCGCTGACCTTGCAGGATGCAGGTATTTCCTCGACGGTGTACGAGGCGTCCGGCCGCGTTGGTGGCCGGATGCACTCCGACACAACATCGTGGGAGAACGGTCAGACCAGCGAGCACTGCGGCGAGTTGATCGACAGCCGCCATAAGACGATCCTCAAGCTGGCCAATCGCTTCAACCTTCCAACCGTGGACTTGCTCGCCGCCGAGCCCATCCATTCCTCGGAGACCTATTACTTCTTTGGCCAGTATTACCCACGGTCCCAGGCCATCGCGGATTTCAAGCCGGTGTACAACGCGGTCCACCAGGATATGACCGCGGCTGGATACCCAACGACCTATCAGAGCCACACAGCGGCCGGAGTGGCGCTGGACCAGATGAGCGTGTACGACTGGATCGAAACCCGTGTACCGGGTGGGCACACGACGCCCATGGGTCAGCTACTCGATGTCGCCTACAACATCGAGTACGGCAATGTCTCGACGGTGCAGAGCTCGCTCAATCTGATCTACCTGCTCGCCTTCCAACCCATCCCTGGGAATTTCCGAATCTTCGGCGCCTCCGACGAGCGGTACCATATCGCCGGCGGCAATGAGCGCCTGCCGAAGGCGATGGCCGCAAGCCTGCCGCCGAGCAGCATCAAGCTAAACACGGCGCTCACGGCGATCGCCATCAATAGCGACGGAAGCTACGACCTGTCCTTCAGCAGCCCGAACGGCCCGTCCACGTCCACGGTCGATCGCGTGATCCTCGCCCTTCCCTTCTCAGTGTTGCGCACCTTGAACTATGGGAAAGCCAACTTTGACAGTCGCAAGGTGACCGCTATCACCGAACTCGGCTACGGCGCGAACGCCAAGCTCCAGTTGCAGTTCGACACGCGGTACTGGAATGACTCGGCAAGACCATGGGTTCCAAACGCTGGGATCAGCAACGGTTTGACCTACGCGGATACCGGCTATCAGAACACCTGGGATGTGACGCGCGGGCAAGACGGCGCCACGGGGATCCTCGTCGACTACACCGGCGGCGGCGTCCCGCTAGCATCCTTCAGCGGCCAGCCAACCACGGCCGACGCGGCGCGCTACGGCCGAACCTTCCTCAAGCAGATCGAACCGGTTTTCCCCGGCATCACCGCGCATTGGAACGGACGGGCGACGCTCGACACGCCCCTGACGAACGCCTTCCTGCTCGGCTCCTACTCGTACTGGAAAGTCGGCCAGTACGTCAAGTTCAGCGGCTACGAGAAGGCGCGCCAGCCGTTTCCCGACGGCAGGTGCCACTTCGCCGGTGAGCACTGCTCGACGGATTTTCAGGGCTATATGGAGGGCGGTGCGTCAGAAGGCGCCCGAGCCGCGAACGAGATCCTGTCGGATTACAAGGTACGAATTTTTCCCTAGGCGCCGTCGTAGTCGGGAAAGTAATGCCCGATCACCGCAAGCTCGAACGCTTTGAGGATCGACTCTTTCGGCTCGCGCTGGAGCAAAAACGCGAAGCTATCGCGGACCAGTTCCTCAACCGACCGGCCACGGCCCCACCGCTTGAAGTCCTTGCCCGACACCGCAACCGCATGGCGGCTGGTGCCGGCCGGGTCCGAGACCTCGACCGCGCAGCGATAGCCGTCGCCATCGGGTGCGCAGCGCACGTCAACCGGCATGGACTCTAAACTCGATGCATGGCTGTGAAATTTGGCGTCTTCGTGCCGCAAGGCTGGCGCAGGGATCTGGCGCAGATCAAGGACCCCGTTGAGAAGTATGAGGCGATGACCAGGGTGGCGCAGACCGCCGACCGGGGCCCGTGGGACGCTATCTGGGTCTACGACCACTTCCACACGGTGCCCGAACCGACACTGGAAGCCACCTTCGAATGCTGGACGATCACCTCAACGCTGGTGCGGGACACGAAGCGCGTGCGCGTCGGCCAGATGGTCGGCTGTAACGGCTATCGAAACCCGGCGCTCTACGCGAAGATCGCCTCCACCGTGGATGTCGCCAGCCACGGGCGGCTGAACGCCGGGATCGGCGCCGGCTGGTACGAGCACGAGTGGCGCGCCTACGGTTACGGCTTCCCGGAACTGAAGGAGCGGATGGGAATGTTCAAGGAGGCCTGCGAGATCATCCACCGGATGTGGACCGAGGACTATCCGACCTTCAAGGGCAAGTACTACACGATCGACCGGCCCATCAACGAGCCCAAGGGCGTGCAGAAGCCACACCCACCACTCTGGATCGGCGGGTCGGGCGAGCGGGTCACGCTCAAGCTGCTCGCGCAGTTCGGGGACGCCTGCAATATCGAACCCAATCCAGACGTGGCCCGGCACAAGCTCGAGGTGCTGCGCGGCCATTGCGAGGCGGTTGGCCGCAACTACAAGGACATCACCAAGTCCGTGACGGTGGAGGTCTTTCCAATCGGCAAAGGCGAGGACCCCGAACGGGCCACGGCGCGAGCTCGTGGCTTCGAATCCTTCCGCGAGGGAACGCTGGTAGCCGACCCTGACCGGGTGGTGGCGCACCTGGAAACCCTGATCGAGGCCGGGATCGACTACTTCATCATCTACATCCCGGGCGTCGCCTACGACCAGGAACCGCTGCAGCGTTTCGAATCCGAAGTCATTCCGCAACTCGCCGCGGCAACACCGGTACACTCGACCTCGGGATGACCGTCAGCGAGCCGACCGTCTATATCGACTTCCTCTGTCCGTGGGCATATCGGGGTGCCATGTGGCTGGCCGAGGTCGAGAAAGCCGGCCGGATCCGGCCCCAGTTTCGCTTTTTCTCGCTGAGCCAGAATCACGCTGCCCACGAAGGGCATGCCCAGCCGCCCGTGTGGGACCGCGATCCGAAGGCCCAAGGATTGCCGGCGTTCCTGGCCGCGACCGCGGCCCGCGCCCAGGGCGCCGAACTCGGAGACCGCTTCCGTCTGGCCCTTCAGCGCGCGCGCCACCAGGACCACCTGCCGGTGGATCAGCATGCGACTCACCGGACCGTTGCCGAGCGGGCCGGCCTCGATGTCGCCCGTTGGGAAACGGACCTCAAAGCCACCGATTTCACCACGTTGGCGCGCGAGCACGAGGAGGCGGTGCGCCGCGGCGTGTTTGGGGTGCCGACGTTGGTGTGGCCCGAAGGGCGCAGCTACTACCTCAAGATCACCGAGCTCATCCCGCCGGACCGGGCGGTCCCCCTTTACGACGCCATCGAAACGGTTCACCGCTTTGGCGAAGTGATCGAGATCAAGACGCCTGAGTCCGAAGGGACGCTGGCTGCCTGAGCGGTGGCGCATAACTGGCAGGACCCGGCGTTCGCCGAAGCCTGGGACTCTCGCCACCTGACGGGCAATCCGGCCCGCGCCGAGCACCTTTCGTTGTTGCTCGCGATGCTGGACCAGGTCGCGGATGGCTGGATTCTCGACCTCGGATGTGGCTCCGGCCTCGTTGCCCGGATGGTGCTCGACCAGAAACCCGCGGCGCGAATCTTTGGCCTCGACTCATCGACAGCCATGCTCGAGCTCGCAAAGGAGCGACTTGCGCTTTACGGCGAACGCGTCACGCTCGCCGAGGCCGACCTGACCGCGCTGGATCATCTCGAGGCACCCGCCACGTGCTCAGGAGCGATCGCCGTGCAATCGCTGCATCACCTCGAAGAGGCCCAGTATCGGGCTGCCGTTCGATGGACGTTCGACCACCTGGCACCGGGTGGATGGTTCTTTGTCATCGACCGGCTGGCGATCCCCTCGGAGAGGCTGTACTCCGCCTTTCACGATCTTCGCGAACGGCAAGGACAGAGCCCGAACCCTAGCGATTGGTCGGGCTACGTTGAATGGCTCGAGGTCAACGGCGATCGGCCTCTGCCGGTGCAGAGCATCCTGCGTGTGCTCGAGGAGGCCGGATTTCAGTCGGCCGCCCTTGACGTCCGCGGTGATCGCGGAATGCTGATCGGCCGGCGTGGGGCTTAGTCGACCTCGAACATAACGTCGTCGAGGTAGCAATACATCCAGTTCTCTCCTGGCTCGAGCGACTTGATGATCGGATGACCGGTCGCACGGAAGTGCTTGGTCGCATGCTTATTCTTCGACGAGTCGCAGCACCCGACGTGACCGCACACCTCGCAAAGCCGAAGGTGCACCCAGGTGTCCCCCATCTTCAGACATTCCTCGCAGCCTTTCGAATGCGGCCGCGGATTCCGGATCAGTTCGAGATGCGTGCAGACTTTCGTCGTGGCCATGGTTACTACTCCTTCCCTTATCAGGCGGTCGTTGCCAGCTCGTCGGCAGCCTCGAACTGCCGTTGATACAGTCGCGCATACAGTCCTCCCCGCTCGAGCAGATCGGCGTGGCGGCCCTGCTCCACCACCTCGCCGTGGTCCAGCACCAGGATGACATCGGCGGCCAGGATCGTGGAAAGCCGGTGCGCGATCACCAGTGAGGTGCGGCCCTTGAAGAGCGGCCGCAACGCCACCTGGATCAGATGCTCGGACTCGGAGTCGAGGTTGGAGGTCGCCTCGTCAAGGATCAGCACCCGGGGATCTTTGAGAATCACGCGGGCGATCGCGACCCGCTGTTTCTCACCGCCGCTGAGCCGATGGCCCCGCTCCCCCACCACCGTGTCATAGCCGTCCGGCAGCGAAACGATGAACTCGTGAATGTAGGCGGCCTTCGCGGCGGCGATCATCTCGGCCTCGCTCGCGTCCGGCCTGGCATAGAGCAGGTTCTCGCGGATCGAAGCATGGAAGAGGAAGGTGTCCTGGAAGACCATGCCGACCTGTCGGCCCAACGATTCGAGTGTGAGGTCACGAACATCGTGGCCGTCCAGCCGGACTGAGCCGAGCTGCGGGTCGTAGAAACGAGGCAACAGGTTGGTCACTGTGGTCTTGCCGGCGCCCGTCGGGCCTACCAGCGCGGCCAGCTGGCCGGGCTCGATCTTGAACGAAACCTCTTTGAGCGCGGCGCGATCACTCGAGCCGTAGCGGAACGTGACCTGATCGAACTCGACCTGGCCCCGTGCCTGATCCAGGTGGGCGGCGTCTGCCTTCTGATCGATCACGACCGGAAGATCCATGTACTCGAAGATGCGTTGGAAGAGGGCGAGCGATCCGACGACGTTGACCTGAAGATTCGCCAGCGAGCCCACCGGGCCGTAGAGGCGTGCAAGGAGGACGGTCGCAAAAGTGACCACCGTGCCCAGCGATTCCTGGCCCGTCACCACCAGGTAGCCACCGAACAGCCAGAGCACCGCGGGACCGGCGGTCCCGAGTACCCCCATCAGCATGAAGAACCAGCGGCCAATCATCGATTGACGGATGTTCAATAGCCGGAGCTCGTCGTTGAGCTTGCCGAACCGTAGCGTTTCGGTAGCTTGCCGGACGAAGGCCTTCACCAACTGCATGCCGGAGATTCCGAGCGTCTCCTGCATGTAAGCGGTCATCTCGGACAGCTTGCCCTGGGTTGCCTTGCGCGCCTGAAACGTCGCCTTGCCGACCTGCCGCGTCGGCAGTAAGAAGGCCGGTAGGACGAGAAGCGCCGCGATCGTCAGCCTCCAGTCGAGCGCGAACATCAGGAAAACGGTGCTGGCGATGATGACCACGTTGTTGACGAGGCTGAAGATGGTGTCGGACACGACGCTCTGCACCCCGTTGACGTCATTGCTCAGGCGCGACATCACGTCGCCGGTGCGGGTGGCGGTGAAGAAGGCGATCGACTGCTTGAGCACGCGGTCGAACAGCTGGTTGCGCAGGTCGAACATGATGCTCTGGCTGATCCGGTTGCTGAAATAAGACTGGAGCACCCCGATGAGGCCGCCGAGCAGGGATGACCCGACCAGGATGGCGATCAGCAGCGCGACGAACCCGAAGCCGCCATGGCCCCCGGTAAGGTAATTGATCAGGTCGCGGGTGACAATGGCGGGGACCAGGCCGAGCGCCGCTGCCGCACCGATGCAGGCCAGCACGATCAGCGCCAGCCGCCAGTACGGAATGAAGTAGCTGAAGACGCGTTTCAGCAGCGGCCATTCAAGCTTGACACCGGGTTCCGGCTCGTGAAAGCCGCCGTGCCACCAGTACATGCTCGTTAGCCTACCCAGCCGAGGTCAGGTTCGAACGGGGCAGGTTTACCGCTGGCGTTCGCCGACCGTGACGGGGACCTCTTTGCGCTCGCCGGCGCGGACCACGCCGAGCCGGTGGGCCGAGCCGACTTCGAGCGCACCCAGCTTGCCGAACAGCTCATCCAGGTGCCGCACCGGGTCGCCGTCAACGGACACGATCGTGTCGCCTTGCAACAGCCCGGCCTTCTGGGCCGGACCACCGGGTTCAACCGTAACGACCAGCAGCCCGCTCTCCTCCCCGAGTTGGCTCGCCAGGGCCTCACTGAGTCGGACCGGCTGGGCGCCGAGGCCCAGATAGGCGCGCCGGATCCGGCCGTGGGTCTTCAGGCTTTCGGCGACTCGTTCGGCCGTCTCCACCGGGACGGCGCGACTGACACCGCGTCCAAAGTTCCAGCTGTTGATGCCGACGACGCGGCCATCGGCATCGACCAGAGGGCCTCCAGAAAACCCGGGCAGAAGCTCGGCGGTCGTCTGGATGAGGCGCTCAACCTGCCCGCCCCGCCAGCTTCGGAAGGAGCCCGAGAGCCCGCTCACGATGCCAACCGTCACCTGCAGCTCGCCCGGCTGACCGATCGCGATCACGATGTGGCCGGCACGGATATCCGTCGACCGTCCGCGTGGGGCGGGCGCGCCGTTCAGCCCTTCGGTCCGCAGCAGCGCAAGGTCGGTGCCGGCATCACGGCCGGCGATCGATGCCTTCACCGTCGTTGTGGAGCCCGTTACCTGGATCGTGTCCTCATGCTCGAGGACGTGATCGGCGGTGAGAACGAGATTGTCCGCCCAGATAATGCCGGTGGCCGGCCGGCCACGACGGGCATCGATCCGCACGACGCTTGGGCCGAGGCGCCCGACGAGATCCGCGATGTCGCGTGAAAGGTCGGAGAGCGTTCCCATGCCCTCACGCTATCGCCTGGAACAGTAGCCGGCATCACCCGGATACCCGGGACAAGAGCCGCCCATTAGGGCAGGTGTAACGGTTTCCTCGACGGTCGCGTTCTTACACCAGATTCATCCAATCCGAGTTCATCTGAAGGAGCACGACATCATGCAATCGCTGAGGGGTACGTTCGCCACGCGTGGAATCTTGATCGTCATCGGCGCCTTGATCGCGATCGCGGCATCGGCGGTGACAGCGGTAGCGGTGCGGGCCGGTGCCGGCGGATCGCCGTCAACCTCGGTTGGTGCCGGAGCGGTGGCTGGCCCGCGCGACACCATCACGGTCGTCGGCGAGGGAACCCAGAACGCGACGCCCGACAACGCCTTGATCAGCATGGGCGTGTCGACGAGGCAGAACACAGCCGTTGAGGCGATGACCGCCGCCAATACCGAGATGACGGCACTGCTCAAAGCCATCAAGGGCCAAGGTGTCCAGGACGCCGACATCCAGACGACCGGCATCAACGTCTATCAAGAGCAGCAGTACAACGTGATCGGCTATCGGGCGGCGAACACGGTCAACGTCAAGATTCATCACATCGCCAACATTGGCACCGTCCTCGGGGCGGCCCAGGGTGCGGTCGGCAACGATATCCAGATCAATGGCATCTCGCTGCAACTGAGCGACAACACCAACCAGCTGAAAGGAGCGCGACAGGGCGCGATCAACGCAGCAGGCGCGCGTGCCAAGGAATGGGCGAACCTCGCCGGCCGTCACCTCGGCAAGGTGCTCTCGGTGTCGGAAGTCATCGGCGGCGGAACATCGTACTCGCCGTGCGGCGCCGGCGGCCAGTGCGGCGGCGGAGGCGGCGCCCCAGTCCAGGCCGGACAGATGAACGTCACCGTCGACGTAGCGGTTGTCTACGAGCTGACCGACTAACGGTCAGGCGATGTGTGCCCCGACTTCTTCGTGACAGTCGGGGCACTCTTCTTCCGGTCCGGGAGCGTGACCGGCGTGTTTCGACTCCATCGGATATTGCGCCGCCCGCCACGCGGCCAGGCCACCGCGGAGGGCCCAGGCCTGCCGCCCTTGCTGTCGGAGGAATTGCGCCACACGGGCGCTGGTGCCTTCGTCGGGTCAGGTGCAGTAGGCGATGATCTCGCGATCGGGCGGCACGGACTCGAGATACCTCGCGATCTCCGCCGCCGGCCGGGCGGCCTGCAGGCCACGGATGATGGGCTCGGGAGGGACGCGGATGGCTCCGGGAAGCCGATGGCTCACGGCCGGATACACCAGCGAGCTCGTCACGTCGAGCGCGACGGCTTCACCCGAATCGAGCTTGGCCTTGGCGGCAGCCACGTCGATGCGCGGGGCGATCATCATCGGCGCGGCTCCGGCGGCGCCTCGGGCAGCAGCCAGGGGAGTGCCTCAGACATCGGCCGTACGAGGGTGGTGTATTGCTCGTGGTTCAGCCGGTCGCGCGTGAGGATCCCGAGCGCGGCGCCGAGTAAGGCGCGCTCGCCTTTGTGTCCGACGTCGCCATGCTCGACCTTCCAGGAAACGAGCGACGTGCGGCCTTCGGTGAGATCCAGGATCCGCTTCTTCGCGTCATCCCATGCCTGGGCCCGATTGGTCTGCTCGAGCATGCGGAGAGCCGCTCGCTCGGCATCCCGAAAACGCTGCATCGCGGCAGGGTCCTCGTGCCGGTCCCAGCCCCAGGCCGCGCGCTCGATGCCGGCGGGCGACAGGACCCGGGCATCGGTCAGCAGCCGCTCGAGCCCTTCCTCGTGAGAACCGTAGCCTTCCGCATCCAGTGCCATGTCGTCTGCCTAGTGTAGGGCGTTACCTTCTGCGAGGCCGTTCGTTAGATCGTCGGAGGCTTTGTCAGGTGCGCCCCGCGCGGTTCGGGCTCCTCGCCGGAGTGGTCGCGATTATCGGCAGCGCATGCGCGCCTTCGTCGCCCACCGCCGCGAAGCCATCGCCCACCATTTCCAGCAGTCCAGTCGCCCCTGTTTCCGCCCCGACGCCCTCGCCAGTCGAAGCATCACCGACGCCATTCCCCTCCCCCACCGTCTATCCGAGACTGGCGATCCCGGCAGGAACGGCACGTTGCCATACGTCCCAACTGGCGGTCGCCTATGTTACGGGGGGTGCTGCAGCCGGGAATCTCGAGGCCGACTTTGAGATGCGCAACATATCTGCGACGGGTTGTTGGGTCTATGGATATGTCGGGTTTCAAGTGCTGGATCGATACGGCCAGCCCTTGCCACAATCCTTGAATTGGTCGACGCAATCCATGTTCGGCGAGAGTCAGCCACCAAGCCGCATCCTGCTTCCGGCCGGCACGACCCCGCTCGGAGTTGAGCCGCGGACCGGTCACGCCTTCTTCAACCTGTTCACGGAGGACGTGACATGCGATGTCAACAAAAACCCGGTCGCAACCATCAAGGTCTGGCCCCCTGATGAGTACCGGCCGCTCACGATCCCCGCGCAGAGCCTGAGCGGCCTCCAATTCGGCTTCTGCGGTGGCTTTGGAGTCGACCCGCTTCAAATCCAGCCGTTACCGGGCTCGGGCTGAGCAGCTCTACACGAGGATCCAGCCGAGCCCGATCGCCCGAGCGACGGCTTCCGCGCGCGAGCGCGCATTGAGCTTGCCCAGGACGGCGCCGGCATGGAACTTCACGGTGTGCTCGCTGATCCGCAATTGCCGGGCGATCTGTCGGTTCGTCAGTCCACGCGCCATCCACTGCAAGACCTCGAGCTCCCGTGGCGTAAGCGCTTCGGCGGGTGCCCGGAGTGCCGGCTCGATCCGCTCCTCCTGTGGCAGGAGCGCGGAAAGATCTGCGCGCGCAATCGACACCAGCCCGCGCGCCGAGGCGCGCAACGCGGCCGCCAGTGTCTCGCCGTCGACCGCGGCCGGCAGCAGCGCCGATGCGCCGAATGTCAGGGCCTGCGAGACCGCGCCGTGCTCGCTCGCCAGCGCGACGATGGGCAGCCCCGGTTGGGCCGTTGCAAGGCGGGCGATCGCGTCGAGGTCCTCGGCTTCGCCGTCGCCCGCATCCAGCAGCACAGTGTCGGGGAGCAGCTGCCCGGCGAGGGACGCGGCTTCGGCGACACCGGTCGCGCCCACGATCTTCATGCCGGTCATTCCCGCGACCAGCACGGCCAGCCCGCTGCGGGCCAGCGGATTCGCGGCGACGATCAGCACCCGGAGGTCGGCCATGATGATGTTGTACCCAAGGATCTCACGGAGATCCATCCGGCAACCAATCTCGAGTCAAAAAGAGCCAGAAGGCGAGCCCGGCGTAGGGCCCGTAACGGTTGAAGCGGCGCTCGATCACCCGATCGCTGACCGGAGCCTTCCGGCCGAGCAGCCGCGCGTAGGTCGGCCGCGTCCACGAATCCAGGATGAGCCGGTCGTACCGCCCGAGCATCAGCATGATGTGGGCGGCGGCGTACGGCCCAACCCCGGGCAGCGCCAGCAGTTGGGTGGCCACCTCGTCGTCCGGAAGATCGTCACGCGATGTCGCGGCGAGTGCTTCGAGATCGACGCGACCTTTGGCCACCGAGGTTGCCAGCGCCTTCAGATAGGGACCGCGGTAGCCGGTGCCCGCAACTTTTCTGTAGAAGGATGGCGGCGCGGCAGCCATGGCTTCCGGTGTCGGAAAGGCGCGCCCGTAGGGACTGTCGGGCGGCGCCCCCGACGCCTTCTCGCCCAGCTGCTGCACGAGCGCGTTCACCATTCGCGTGGTTCCGCCCCAGGAGGTATTCGTCGTGCAGATCGTCTTGACCACGTCCTCGAACACTGTCGGGCTGCGCACCATCCGGCCCGCGCCGGTGAGGACCCAGGCGAGATCGGGATCCTGGGCGGCCACGGTGTAGAAGGGCGTCAGGTCGAGGTCGAGGCTGAGGACATGCCGCACCTGGGCCATGATGGCGACGCCAACGGTGGGCGTCGGCGAGGGACCTGTGACGGCGATCAGCCCGTGCCCGGGACGGGCCTGGGAGATGATCAACGTGCGAGCGCCGATCCCCGCGAGCGGCACCGTGATTTCGAAGGTCCACGCCTTCTGATCGAGCCGCATCGGAGGCAGTTCCGCGATCCCGTGCGAGAGAAAAACACGCCGCAGGTCGATGACCTCGCCCGCAGGGCCGACTAGCGGGAATTCAGCTGTCCAGCCCTCAGCCATTCGATGCGGCGAGGTAATCCAGGGCGGCCAGGTAGCCCTCGAACCCGAGGCCCGAGATCACGCCCTTCGCGGCCGCAGCCGTCACCATACGGTGCCTCTCCGGCTCCCGGGCGAAGACGTTGGAGATGTGGACCTCGACGACCGGCTTGCCCGAGCCGCGCAGCGCATCGGCAAGCGCCAGACCGTAGTGGGACAGCGCTCCCGGGTTGATGATGATCGCGTCGCTGGCCACGCCCTCTTTTTCGATCCAGTCGATCAGCTGGCCCTCGTGATTCGACTGCAGGCAGGTCAGCGCGAAGTCGAGCTCGCGGGCACGTTCGTTGAGCAGCTTTTCCAGATCGGCCAGGGTCTGGGTGCCGTAGACCTCCGGCTCGCGGCGACCGAGCGTGCCAAGGTTGGGACCGTTGAGCACGAGGACCTTCAAGCGGGCAGCACCTCCGCCAAAGCGGCATCGACGACCGATGAATCGACCGACTGGCCGTATTCCGCTCGTCCGATCTCGCGGAGCAGAACCCAGTGCAGCTCGCCGGCCCGTGACTTTTTGTCATGTCGCATCGCCTCGATCAGCTTCGCGCGCGGGGCGGTCGGCGGCTCGGCCAGCAGGCCGAGGTCGCACAGAAGGCCATGTTGTAGTTCGACAGCCTCGGGCGAGCAGGCACCCGCGCGCAGGCTGATGCGCGCCGCCACCTCCATGCCCCAGGCAACGGCCTCGCCGTGTCGGAGGCGACCGTACCCGGTGGCGCGTTCGAGGGCGTGGGCAACCGTGTGGCCGTAATTCAGAATGGCCCGAACGCCAGCTTCGTTCGGGTCGCGGCCGATGACCGAGGCCTTGATGGCGATGGCGCGAACGATTGCCTCACGAACAATTGGCGGCCGGCCACCCACTAGGCCCGACAGATTCTGCCGGAGCCAATCAAAGAATCGGCGGTCGCTGATGACGGCTGCCTTGATGATCTCGGCAAATGACGCGCGGAACTCTTTCTCAGGAAGCGTCCCCAGATAATCCAGGTCGCAGAGGATCGCAGAAGGCTGGTGAACGGCGCCCACCAGGTTTTTGCCGGCCGGCAGATTCACCGCAGTCTTGCCACCGATGCTGCTGTCGACCATGGCGAGTAGCGTAGTTGGCATCTGTATATAACGGATACCGCGCATCCAGGTGGCCGCCGCCAAGCCGGCAACATCCCCCACACTGCCGCCACCGAGCGCGATCAGGGCGCCCTGACGATCGACGCCCGCGGCCGCGAGCGCGTCGTAGATGCCGGCCAGCACCGATAGCTCCTTCGCCGCTTCCCCGGCCGGAATCACATGCCGCTGTGCCGCAATGCCTTCGGACGCCAGCGCATCCATCAGTGGCTTAGCCCGGCGCTCGACATGCTCGTCAGTCACGATCAGTAAGCCTCCACCCTGCCCTTCCCCGTAAACGGGAGAGGGATTTCGCTTGCGCAAGGCAGCCGCGACTAGATGCGTGAGACCGTGGCCGATTGTCACCTCGTGGGGAGAGCCGGGGACGTCGATAAGGATGCGCTGCAGCCCTCCGGCGGAAAGCCGGCCTTTGACCCGTTCAGCAACCTCGGCCGGATCGAGGCCATCGGTCTTTACCACGAGGTCCGCCTCGAGGTAGCGTGGCAACCGGCTCGGCAGCAGCGTAGCGATGGCCGACGTCTTGCCCGACTGAAGCAGTGGTCGATCGGTCGATCCATTCAGGCGGCGAGCCAGTTCGGTGGGCTCCGCCGTCAGCGCGACGACGCAGTTGCCCTCGCGGATGCGCGCCCAGTTGTCCTCGCGCATCGGCGCGCCGCCGCCGACCGCGACGACGACGCTGTCGCCCACCAACGCGCCTTGCAGGCAGCGCGACTCGCGCTCGCGGAACCCGGCCTCGCCTTCACTGGAGAAAATCTCGGCCACTGACCGCCCAGCATCCGCCTCGATCACATCATCGAGGTCCACGAAAGGCCGCTTGAGCCGCTGAGCCAGGCGCGGGCCTACCGTCGACTTGCCGCTTCCCATGAAGCCGACGAGCACCACGTTGTTCAACGGCGTGTCTCCTGCAGGTAGCTCTCGACGTTACGATGGAGCTCCGCCACGGAATCGCTGCCGAACTTCTCGAGCAGGACGCCCGCGAGCACCAGCGCCACCATCGCTTCCCCGACCACGCCCGCGGCCGGCACGACGCAGATGTCACTGCGCTCGTAATGGGCCCGAGCCGGCTCTTTTGTCTTGAGGTCGACGGTAGGGAGCGGCTTGAGCAGGGTCGAGATCGGCTTCATGTAGCCATGGACGACGAGTGGTTCGCCGTTGCTCACGCCGCCGGTCAAACCCCCGGCGCGGTTCGTCTCGTGGCCGAGACGCCCATTGTCATAAACGGGGACGTCGTGGACCTGCGAGCCGGGCAGCCCCGCCCCCTCCACCCCATCGCCGATCGCGACCGCCTTGCAGGCCGGGATGCTGACGATTGCCTGGGCAAGGAGGCCATCAAGCCTCGTGTCCCACTGGCGGTAGCTGCCCAGGCCGGGCGGCACGCCCTCGGCGACCACGGTGAAGACGCCGCCGAGCGTGTCGCCTCGCTCGCGCGCCGCGTCGATGGCCGCGACCATCGTCGCACTGGCTTCCTGATCGGGACAGCGGACCGCTGAGCCTTCAACCTCGCCCCATTTAATTGATGGAGGGACAAACGCCTCGATCGTGCCGATTGAGCGCGTGTAGCTACGGACCTGGATACCGAATTCGGCGAGCAACAGTTTCGCGACGCCGCCCGCGGCTACCCGCGCCGCGGTCTCGCGGGCGCTGGCCCGCTCCAGGACGTCGCGCGCGTCATTGGCACCGTACTTGAGCATGCCGGCAAGGTCGGCGTGGCCCGGCCGGACCCGTGTGATCGGCTTGCGCTTCACCTCGGCGGCGTCGACGGCCATCACCTGGCGCCAGTTCTCCCAATCTCGGTTTGCAACCTCGAGCGTGATCGGCGAGCCGAGCGTCAGCCCGCCTCGCACTCCGGCGACGATGTGGGCCTCGTCGTGCTCGATCGCCATCCGCCCGCCGCGACCGTGACCACCCTGCCGACGTTGAAGGTCGCGGGCCAGGTCTTCTTCCCGCACCGTCAAACCAGCGGGCACGCCGTCGAGAATGACGGTGAGCCGCTCGCCGTGCGATTCTCCGGCCGTGAGCAATCGGAGCGTCATGCCGGCACCGATGCGCCGTCTAACGCAGCCCGCATCACGTTAAGCGGCGCCTTCCTTCCGGTCCAGATCTCAAACGATGCGGCGCCCTGGTGCAGCAACATCGCCCGGCCCTCCGCCGACCGGCGGCTGCGGAGGTCGAAGAGGCGTTGGTCCCGTCGTAACCAGGAGGGCGGCGGAAGATCGGCGGGGGTGGCATTGACGACGAGGTCCGCGCGGGCAACGGTCTGCTTCATGTGGTCCATCTCAAGGGAGCCGCCCCGCTCGATCTCGAGATCCCGACACAGCCGTTGGGCCTGCTCGAGATTGCGGGCAATGACCCAGATGTCGGCAACGGGTTGCAGGGCGGCGGCAACCGCTCGCGCGGCGCCGCCGGCGCCGATGATCGCGACGCGGAAGCCCCCACCCTGCCCTCCCCCGCGAGCGGGGGAGGGTATTTGTTCATCGAGGGCGCGGCGGAAGCCTTCGACGTCGGTGTTCCAGCCCTTCAGCCTGGCGCCCTGCCGGCTGATCGTGTTGACCGCGCCGATGCGGGCGGCCAGCGGATCGAGATCATCGAGGAAGGCGATCGCGGATTCCTTGTGTGGGATCGTGACATTAGCCCCGAGGATGCGCTCATCGCCTCGCAGCTCGGCCATCGCCGCGGCGAAGTCGGCGCGGCTCACTTCTCGAAGCGCATAACGGCAGTCGATGCCGAGTGCCTCGAAGGCGGCATTCTGCATCACGGGCGAGAGGCTGCGAGAAACGGGGTCGCCCAGCAGGAGCACTCTATTCATGGGTGAGCTCCTGGAGTTGCGTGAAGAAGTTCGGATAGGAGACGGCGACGCAGTCGGCGTCCTCGATCGTGGTCGGACCGGAGGCGACGAGTGCCGCCACCGCCAGCGCCATCGCGACGCGGTGATCACCGTGGGACTCGACGGCCGCGCCGCGCAGGCCCGTCGGTCCCTTGACACTGACGCCGTCGGGGCGCTCCTCAACGATTGCGCCCATTCGGCGGAGGCCCTCCGCCATGGTGGCGATCCGGTCGCTTTCCTTGACGCGGAGCTCGCCCGCGCCGTCGATGCTCGTGACGCCTTCGGCCTGGGTCGCCAACACGAGCAGGGTCGGGATCTCGTCGATGGCGGCCGCTACGTCGGCGGCTTTGAGGACGGTGGCACGAAGGCGCTGCCCGGTGACGGTCACCATGCCGCGCGGCTCGATATCGCCAGACGGCCCTTCGATCTTGACCTCGCCGCCCATCGATCGCAGCATCGCGAGGAAGGCGACCCGGGTCGGGTTGAGGCCGACATCACCGACGATGACCGACCAGCCAGGCCGCAGTGCCGCCGCCGTCATCCAGAAGGCGGCTGACGAAAAGTCGCCAGGGATCGCGAGCTCAATCGGCCGCAATGGCTGATGCGACGGACGGATGACGACTCCATCGGCCGTCGCGTCGACATCTGTTCCCATCGCGCGTAAGAGCCGCTCGGTGTGGTCGCGCGTGGGCGTGGGCTCCACGACGGTCGTGGGCCCGCTGGCGGAAAGCCCGGCCAGCAGCAGCGCGCTCTTCACCTGGGCACTTGCTATCGGGAGCGTGTGCCGCCGTCCCTGCAGCAACGTTCCCGTCACAAACACAGGAGCCCGACTCTCCCGCGATTCGATCCTGGCGCCCATGGTCCGCAGCGGCTCGATCACGCGATCCATCGGGCGGCGGCGGAGCGAGGCGTCGCCGTCGAGGGTCGCGGCAATCGAGCTGCCGGCCAGCAGGCCCAACAGGAGCCGCATCGTGGTCCCGGAGTTCGCGCAATCGAGCATCCCGTGCGGCGTCGCGAAGGAGCGTAGGCCCGCGCCACGGATCCGCGCGGTGCGGCCGCTGCGCTGGAGGTCGGCACCGAGGGCGCGCAGGCAGGCAACGGTCGCCAGGACATCTTCACCTTCGGGCAGACCGTGCACCCAGCTTTCGCCCTGTGCCAGAGCGGCCAGCATCAGCACGCGGTGAGCAATCGATTTATCGCCGGGAACCGACAGTTCACCGGCTAGGCGCGTTGCCGGTGAGATAGTTCGGGCGGACTGAACTTCAGCGCGCGGCATGCACGCCCTCGCTAAATAGCTCCTTCACCCTGGTTCCGGTGGCGATTCGCTGACGATAGCGGTGCAGGACCGCATCGAAGCGATCGATTGCGTCCACCAGCGCGTCGCGATTCTCCCGCGCGATCGCCTCGTACATCGCGGGGTCGCCGCCGGCCAGGCGTACCATGCCGCGATACCCTGGCCCTCCGAGCGTCGAATCGGCGTTCCGGTGCACCGTTTCGGCAAAGGCCGAGCTGATCGCGAAGGCCAGGTGGCTGAGCAAGGCCATCTGCTGGTCGTGGGCGTCGGCGGGCATGAAGCTCGGCGTGGCACCAATCGCGCGCACCATCTCGAACCAGATGTCGAACGGCCGGACGTCCTGACCCTGGGTTGGAGTGAAGATCCAGGGCTCCCGATCGAAGATGGCGGCATCGCTCTCCTCCAGCCCGCTTTGCGCCTTGCCGGCCACCGGGTGGCCGCCAAGAAAACGCGAGGGATTCGACAAACGCTTCGCCCACCCAATGACGGGCCGCTTGACGCTGGCCACATCCGTGATGAGGGTTCCGGCCGGGACGATGGGTCCCAGGCGTTCAATCACATTGGCGATCTGGTCGATCGGCGTCGCGATCACCACAATGTCGCAGTCCGAAACATCGCTCAAATCCGTCGATGCCCGGTTGACAGCCCCGCGTTGCATCGCCGCGGCCGCGCTTTCCGCCCGCCGTGCCACGCCCGTGACGTCGATCGAGTGGCGCAGGCGGCGCAGGGCCAGCCCGAGCGAGCCGCCGATCAAGCCGAGCCCGACGATGCCGACCCGCATCAGGCCACTCCGACCGTCCGGCTCAGCGCCGCGGCGACGGCGTCGACCTGTTCGACCAGGTGGGCGAACGCTTGCGGGGTCAGCGATTGGGCGCCATCGGAGAGCGCAACCTCCGGCTGAGCGTGCACCTCGACCATCAGCCCGTGAGCGCCCGCAGCGATCCCCGCCAGCGCCATCGACGTGACGAGGGAACGCCGACCGGTGCCATGGCTTGGGTCAACGATCACCGGAAGGTGGCTCAATTCCTTGATGAGCGGTACGGCGTTGAGGTCCAGCGTGTTGCGGGTGTAGGTCTCGAAGGTGCGAATGCCCCGCTCGCAGAGGATCACCTCGTAGTTGCCCTGGCTCAGGATGTACTCGGCGGAGAGCAACCACTCCTCAATCGTCGCGGACATGCCGCGCTTCAGCAGGACCGGCTTGCGCAGGCGACCGACTTCGGATAGCAGCGGGAAGTTCTGCATGTTGCGGGCGCCGATTTGCAGCACGTCGACGATGTCGGCAAGTGTCCCAATGTCGGCCGGCTCCAGCACCTCGCACACCAGGGGAAGACCGGTCTCGCGTTTCGCCTCGCGCAGGATGCTGACGCCGTCGCCGCGCAGTCCCTGGAAGCTGTAGGGAGAGGTGCGTGGTTTGAAGACACCACCACGCAGAGCGTGGGCCCCTGCCGCTCGCACCTTCCGGCAGGTTTCGAGATAGAGCTCTTCGCCGTCAACCGAGCACGGTCCGGCGACGATCCAGGGGCGGTCCCCACCAACCTCCTGCGCACCAACCCTGATGCGGGTATCACGCGATCGAAACTCGCGATTCGACAATTTGAATGGCTTCGTGATGGGTACCACCTCGGCTACGCCGGGCGCCTCGATGAAGAGTTCCCGAAGCGCGAATGGATTTGTCCCGATAACGCCGATCACCGTTCGCTCGTCGCCGTCGCTCAGATGGGTCCGGCAACCGTGGGCCTCGACCTGGGAAACGACCGCCGCCACCTGCGCCGGGGTCGCGTCGTGCCGCATCACGATGATCATGCCGTCACCCTCAACTTCTCCGCGCCGCGGAGATAGACGAAGCGCATCGCCGATGACGGCCGGTCGGTGTTGACGAGGAGCAACACGCGGATACACCGTGGGAGGCTGCGTGGGTTGGAGGCGGGCACCGCCATCTCGTGGCCGCAGAGCAGGGGAACGTCCCCCCAGCCGAAGCGCCGGGCCGCGGCCGCGGGAAATTCCGCCGTCAGATCGGGTGTCGTGGTGAACCAGACGGCGGCGACGTCGCCCGCGTGGAGCGCGTTCTCCCGGGCAAGCTCCGCCAGCAGCTCCGTCGTGGCGTCGACGATCGCCGTTTCGCTGTCTTCGTCCGTGGTCGTCGCGCCGCGAATCCCTCGAACCGCCATCCTTGTTTGCCTCCTAGGCGCGCCAAGTTCGTTGTCTGTGTGGGAGGAGGCCGGTGAACGGGAGGTGGCGGGAGGGGCGGCGCTAGCCCATCCCGAGCCGGTCCCGTGCCGGCCCGAGGTAGGCGTAAAAGTAAAAGCCCGCGAACTGAATCCGCCCCGTCATGTGCGGCACATCGTACTAGAAGTCTTCTGACCTGACAAGGGCCAATCGTAACCTCGCCCGGTATCCCTCTCTGGCGGCACCACGTCCGCCCAAGGAGGCACCCATGCGGTCATTTCGAATACACGTCGGCATCATCCCGGCGGTCGCCGCTGTCTTGCTCGCGGCCTGCGGTGGTACCAGCGCACCCAGTAGTGCGGGGGCGCCGTCGGCGAGCAGCGCCGCCCTGATCCACACCGCCTCGATGAAGGTCGGCGACAAGACGCAAACCGTGCTGAAGAACACCAAAGGCCTCACGCTCTACTACTTCACCCCCGACACGGCGTCCAAGGTGGCCTGCACCGGCGGCTGCGCCTCGAACTGGCCACCGCTCCTCGCGAGCTCGGGAGCCCCGACCAGCAGCCCGGCGTTGCCCGGCAAGCTGACGGTGCTGAACGGCGACAACGGGAACCAGGTTCTATATAACGGACACCCGCTCTATACCTATGTAAAGGACGGGGACGCCGGCGATGCCTACGGCCAGGGCGTCGGTGGAAAGTGGTTCGTCGCGACGCCTGATCTCGCTGCGGCCTAGTGCGAGACGCTCGGGATGGCCGCCGCCGGCTGCGGAGCCAGGTCGGGAAGCATCTGCATCGGATCGACCGGGCTGTTCTCGATCCGAACCTCGAAGTGGGTATGCGGCCCAGTCGAGTTACCGGTTGAGCCGACCAGCCCGATCAGCTGGCCACGGTGCACGACATCCCCCTCCTTGACCCCGATCGTGAGCAGGTGACCGTAGAGCGTTTTGAGGCCGGCGTCGTGCTGGATGATGACGTAGTTCCCGTATCCAACCAGCTGGCCGCCGCTGTCGGCCATCGGACGAGCCAGCATGACGACCCCGTCCGCCGCGGCGAAAACTGGAGTGCCGAGCGGCACAGCCAGGTCAATCCCGGTGTGAAAGTGCGCGAACCCGGCATAGGACGCTTCGAAGGCGTACGACGTTGGACCAAAGCCCTGGCTGATGGTCGCGTGCGGGATCGGCCAGAGCAGGCGCCCCGTGGCGGCCAGCACCGGATCTTCTGCGATCAGCTGGGCCGTCAACTCGAAGTTCTGCTGGGCGAAAACCGCCTGCTCGATCTGGCTCAGAATGCTGTCGGTCTTCATCTTGACCAGCTTGGCCCGGCGCGCCGCCATCTCGGGCGAGTCGGTCTGCATCGCATCGAGTGCCGCCAACGCCTCGTCGATGGTGCCCTGAAGCTGCGTCTGGAGTGACTGCTCATTGGCGATCTCCCCGGCCAGGGTGGTGCGGAACCCGACCAGCCTGGAAAGGGTGTCCTTCTTGGTCTGGCGGCTGCGCTGCAGCGTCGCTTGCGCATGTTCCAGCGCGACATCGTCGGCCTGCACCGAGCGAATGAGCGCTCGCTCGCGGTCGAGGACCACGTCGCTGTAGCCGATGGTCCGCAGAAGGCCGGCGAAGCCACCCGACCGAATCAGGCTGACCAAGAAGTTGTCCTGGTGCTTGTAGAGGCCGCGGATGATGGCCGCGAGCTTGGTGCGGTCCGACTGCAGCTGGGCGCTCGCCTGCTCGTGGAGGGCGCTGACCGTTGCCATCCGGGAATCGAGCTGCGAGACCTGTTTTTCGGCGTCGAGAATCTGCTGGCCGAGCGCGATCAGGCTCAATTCCGACTGGTTCAGCGATTGCTCCAGCATCAGCGCGTGGGCCTCGGAGGCGGTCAACTCTCCGATCAACTGGCCCTGCGCCTGTCGGTTCTGCAGGACGGGGCCTGCCGGCGAAGGACTGGCCGCGGGTGCGGGCGTAGGCGATGCGCCCAGCGTGGAGCCGAATCCTCCCGGTGCGATCCCAGGACTCGGGCCGGGCGACGCCGAAGGTGAAGCCGCCGGCGTGTCGGCGAGAGCTCCAGCTGGGGCCAGGGCGAGCATCGCAGCCAGGCAGAGCAGGAGCACCGCCACTCTCCGCCCACGGCTGGCTCCCGCGGCCACCGAGGGACGCGAGTTCACAGCTCTACAAAAGTCTTTACAACTGTTAAGGCGAGGGCTTCTTCGGCCCACCCCATCGAACCCCAAACGCTGCCTCCGTGGGCCCCTTCCAGCCCGGATTCGTATTCGACGCCCAGCCGCGCGCCCCTCCCGGGCGCGAAGCCTCACTGTGCTCTATTTTCGCATTTTTGTCACCCCTTCCCCAATTGCAGCTTTCGTGGAAGCCGTCCCGAACACTTGCCGCGGCCTAACCTGTGCTACCATCCTGAAAAACCAACTCGAGCTATCACGGGGGAAGTGATCTGGCACAGAGCCGGTTTTTAACGCACACGCTTGTTCTGTT
>Ga0209689_1000954_pt1 | contig 21153 bp, 23 predicted proteins | sample GraSoiAngelo_149_FD_187119 | JGI IMG/M metagenome (GOLD analysis project Ga0209689, IMG submission 187119) | Grasslands soil microbial communities from the Angelo Coastal Reserve, California, USA - 14_1009_09_30cm (SPAdes) (version 2) | ecosystem: Environmental > Terrestrial > Soil > Grasslands ... | reverse complement strand
CAAGCCGCAGACCGGGTGTCTCGTCCCAAAGGGACCTTCGTCAACGTCGCTGCCGTCGTACTCCTCGCCAAAACGATTGTCGCTGGCCTCGTCAAGCCGGAACAGGGCGTCGCGTTCAGCGGCAGCGCCGCTGGCGTCGTCGGAGAGGCGCAGATGTACAAGTAGGTCGACTCGTGGCCTAGGGATCACCACGTCGCCATCGCAGTTCCTCTCCCAGCCTGCGCTGATCCATGAATTCGGTGAAGGACTCGGCCTGCAGGATGGCCTCACTCCAGTCGGTTGACACAAGGTTGACCAGGATCACGGATGGTGGGTCCTGTCTGAAGTCAAAGGCGATTGCCTCGCCTCCGCCGTCGGAGCCGATGTGGATTAGTTCCGGCTGATACGCGAGATGCTCGTGGATCTCGTTGAGCTCGACCACTTGCTCGATTGTGTAGAGGGAGAGGTAGACGTCGCCAAACCACTTCGCGAGGCCGTTCTCAGACTTAAGGAAGGTGCGGTAGTCCTCGGGGAACTGTTGGCCGAGCCGATTCTCGGCGGCATCGATCATCGCCTCGGTAGCGCCACCTTCAACGTCGCCCATATTTTCAGGCTAGTTTGATGCATGTGCCCAGGCCCGTCACTTGGTTCGCGTTACGGAAACTACGGCCCAATCTCATTACCGCACGGGGCATGACACAATCGTTCGACGGATTCGCGGCCGACTACGACAGATTCGCAAGTCTGTCGAAACCGGCCCATATGTCGTGGCTGGTCGATTCACTGGCGGAGTATGCTCGCCGTGCGGTTGATCTCGGATGCGGTTCCGGGCGCTTCACGGTCGTCCTGGCGGAGCGCTTTGACCAGGTGATTGGCGTCGATATCAGCGAGCCGCTGATCGCGATCGCCCGCCTCAGGCGATCGAGGCCGAACATCGAGTATCGTGTCCAGGACCTGAGGTCCTTTCACGATGCCGAGGGATTCGACCTGATCTTCAGCTCGACCACGCTGCACCATGTACCAGACTTGCCCGCAGCCTTGACGCACGTGCGCGGACTCCTAAAGCCCCACGGTCGAATCGTGTTGATCGACAACGTGGCGCCGCGTCCGACGGTAGCGCGGTGGCGGCACATTGCGGGTGCCGTCCAGCGATTTCCGGATGATGTCTTGCGCCTTGGTCGTCGCGATGCAGCATGGCTTCTTAAGTTTCAGATCAGCGGACCCTGGCTCGATCACCTGGCCAGCGATCGCTTTCTAAACCGGAAGGAGTTCGAGCGGATCTATGATTCCGTTTTCCCTGGAGGGCGATTCGTCCGGCTTGGTTACCTGCACGCGCTCCTCTGGCAGGACAGTCGGGCCAACACCGTGGCCGGGATTGGGGAGGCTTAGTGGGCGTGGTCCTCGCTGATGTACTGCTCCACCAGCTTGCTGCCGATCCCGACCTCGTCCAACGGGCCGTAGTTGTTGATGACGTCGCTGGCGTCGATCGTCTTCGGACCCTTCCAGTGCTGCTGGGTACCCTTCATTTTCAGGACCCAGATCTCCAGCCTTCCATCGGGCAGCACGGTGCCAACGCGGGCCATGGGCCGGTCGCCTGACTTGAGTCGGATCACATCCTTGACGGCGAATCGCTGGGGAGCGCGAACGGTTCCCAGCGCACCGGTCGGCTGACCGGCCGCCAATTCATCGCGCCGGGGCCGCAGTTTCCGGCCGATCCAGGCCACGGGATCATAAACGTCCGTCGTCGTGCGTTCTTTCAACGGGATGATGGCATTGTCGGTGATTTTGATGTGCTCCGGGCATACCTCCTGGCAGCATTTCGTGATGTTGCACATGCCGACCCCGGCCTTGCCGTGCAGCAGGCCCGTGCGTCGCTCGGTATCGAGCGGGTGCAGCTCGAGGCCGGCGATTCGAACCATGTAGCGCGGCCCGTAGTAGAGCGACTTGTCGTCGTGGTTGCGCAAGACGTGGCAGACGTCCTGGCAAAGAAAGCATTCGATGCACTTGCGGTACTCGTAGACGCGTTCGGTGTCTTCCGGCAGCATCCGGTAGGGGACCGGCTCGTTCGGCCGCGGGGTGAAACCAGGGATCTGCTTGTTGACCTCGTAGTTCCATGAGACGTCGGTCACCAGATCCTTGATCAGGGGGAAGGTCCGCATCGGCCAGACGTGGATCTCCTGGTCCGGATACTCGTCGACCCGGGTCTTGCACATCAACCGTGGCTGGCCGTTGATCTCCGCGCTGCACGACCCACATTTCGCGGCCTTGCAGTTCCAGCGGCAGGCCAGGTCGTTGGCATGGTTCGCCTGGATGTAATGAATGGCGTCGAGCACGACCATGCCCTCGACCGCCGGGACTTCGAATCGCACCTCCTTACCAGCCGAATCTTCGCCGCGAAAGACCTGAAGGACGATCGAGCCGTTTTTCACGCGGGGATGCGCCGAGCCTCCGGTGGCGCCGGGGCCTTCGATGCCGGCTCCTCAAAGAGTTTTGCCAGCTCCGCCGGCATCGGCTCAACCGGTCGCTGCCGCAGCTTCACGCTGCCGCGGTCGCTGTAGGCGATGAAATTCACCCGCCCGAGGGCCGAGTCCTTCTCCAGGTAGTCCAATCGCCAATGGGCCCCCCGACTCTCACGACGCTCGATGGCCGCGCGGACGATCGCCTCGGCAATGGTCAACATGAAACGGAGGTCGCGGGCCGTATGCCATCCCGGGTTGTAGCGGCGCGAGCCGGGTACCCGGACGCGGGCGGCCCGCTGCCGCAGCTCGAGGATGGTGTTCAGACAGCGCTTGAGACCCTTCTCGTCGCGGGCCAGCCCCGCGTCCTCCTGCATCGCCTGCTGGAGCTGCTGCTGTAACAGGTACGGGTTCTCCTTGCCGTCGACGCTGAACGGCAGCAGGAGCAGTTGTTGTTCCTCAGCGACTTGCCGCTCGTCGATGGACCCGAGCGCGACCTCCCGCTGGTAGGCCCCCGCGGCAGCGCCGGCGCGCCGGCCGAACACGAGCAGGTCGGACAGCGAGTTTCCACCCAGCCGGTTGGCGCCGTGTAGCCCGGCGGCCACCTCGCCGGCGGCATAGAGCCCTGGCAGCGTAGTCGCACCGGTCTCGGCCTCGACCCGAAGTCCGCCCATGGCGTAGTGGATGGTCGGCGCAACTTCCATCGGCTCTTTCGTGATGTCGACGTCGGCCAGCCGCAGAAACTGCTCGTACATCGAGGGCAGCTTGGTCTTGACCTTCTCGGCGCCCAGGTGCGTGACGTCGAGGAAGGCACCACCATGTTGGGTACCCCGGCCTGCCTGGACTTCCTTGTAGATCGATCGCGCCACCACGTCGCGCGAGGAGAGCTCTTTCTTTTTCGGGTCGTACTCGAGCATGAACCGCTGGCCCTCGGAATTCTTCAGATAGCCGCCCTCGCCGCGGACCGCCTCGGTCACCAGGATGCCGCGCACGCCGGGTGGCCAGACCATGCCGGTCGGATGGAATTGCACCATTTCCGGGTCGAGCACCTCGGCCCCGGCGTCGAAGCCCATGGCGACGCCGTCGCCGGTGCCTTCCCAGGAGTTCGAGGTGACCTTGAAGATGCGGCCCCAGCCGCCGGTCGCCAGGATGACAGCCTTCGAGCGGAAGGCCACGAAGCGCCCGTCGATCCGGTTGTAGCCGACGGCGCCCACCACCCGCTCGCCATCCTTCAACAGGCGGGTGAGCGTCACCTCCATGTGCACCTCGATGCCGAGCTGGACCACGCGATCCTGCAGGCTGCGGATCATCTCCAGGCCGGTGCGATCGCCCACGTGGCAGAGACGCCGGTACGTATGCGCGCCAAAAGCGCGCTGCAGGATGCGGCCGTCAGGCGTCCGGTCGAAGATCGCGCCGTAAGTCTCCAGCTCGTAGACCCGGTCCGGCGACTCCTGGGCGTGCAGCTGCGCCATCCGCCAGTTGTTGATCAGCTGGCCGCCTCGCATGGTGTCCTGGAAGTGGACCTGCCAGTTGTCGTCGGGGTCGACGTTCCCCAGTGCCGCGGCGATGCCGCCCTCGGCCATGACGGTGTGCGCCTTACCGAGCAGCGACTTGCAGACGATGGCGACCCGCGCCCCGGCCGCGGCGGCCTCGATCGCAGCCCGCAGCCCGGCGCCGCCGGCGCCGATCACGAGGACGTCGGTCGTCCGCGTCTCGTAAGTCTCGGTCATGCGATCCACCTCGGCTCGTGGATGATGCCGGCCATCAGCAGCCGCACATAGACGTCCGTCAGGGCGACGGAGAACATGCTGATCCATGCATAGAGGCCGTGGCGGGTATTTGCCCAGGTCAACAACCGCACGATCCGGTGCCAGATCGTGCCGAAGCGCACCCGGGAGAAGGCATCGATCCGTCCACCCATCAGGTAGCGGAGCGAGTGGCAGGTCAGCGTGTAGAGGCTCAACAGGATCACGTTGACCAGCATGATCAGGGAGCCGAGTCCGATGAAGAATGACCCGTGATAGGTGAATGCCCGGACGACGTCGACCCAGAGAAAGACCAGCACGATCAAGCTGAGCACGAGAAAGTAGCGGTGGTAGTTGTTCAGCACCCAGGGAAAGCGCGTCTCACCGCGATACGTTCCCCGCTTCAGCTCCTGGATGGCACAGGCGGGTGGGTCCCAGAAGAAGGATCGAAAGTACGACTTTCGATAGTAGTAGCAGCTACCGCGGAGGCCGAGCGGGATGACCGCGAGAATTGGGAGCAGGATGGCGATGATCGGGATCCTGATCAGGCCGACGCCCAGCCAGGTGGAGAAAAACGGTGAGACATACGGATAGAAGGTGACGTTGATCTGGTCGAACACCGACCAGGTGGCGTAGATGACGAAGGCCGAGTATGAGACGACGGTGAGCGCCGGCTCGATCCACCAGGCGCGGCCCGGGGACGCCTCCTTAGCCGTCGATGGCCTCGGAGTTAGGGCTTCAACCGCCACCCGACTAGTGTAGTTCGGGTTTCAATCGTTGCCGGCGCTTCGCCGGCCGAGCAGGACACCGGCGATCGACGCCACGACCGCCAGACCAAGGGCGGCCCGAGCGGGGATCCCGCGGCTGCCGTTGGGTGCCTGACCATTGCGGGCCGGCCGCCGTCGTTCGGCCCCGGGTCCGGACTCGGGAGGCGCCACCGCGTGGGCGTCTTTGCCGGGCAGATCGATCGGGACTGGATAGATCACGCTGTTGAGCTCGACGCCCACCATCGTGACCATGCCGAGAAAAAGGAAGAAGGTCATCAGCACGAAGAGCAGCCCGAAGGTGGCTCCGTACTGATTGATGCCCTTGTTCAAAGAGAGATACAGCGGGAAGACCAGGGTGATCACTTCGAAGAGGATGCCGGCCACCAGGGCGCCGGGAATGACCTGGCGGAGCCGTTGCCGGCGGTTCGGAATCACGTAGTAGATGCTGAGAAACAGGAGAAAGCCCGCAGCGACGCCGATGATCACCTGTAGCATGAAGGCCGCCACGCCCGAGTAGAGAAATGTCGGAATGTTGGGGATGTGCTTGAGCGCGGGGAGAAGAGCCGAGGTGCCCACGGCAACGCCCACGAGAACGGTGAAGAGGAAGACCATGCCGACGGAAATCAGCTTCTGCCGGATGAAGTCGCGGGGCTTGGTGTGATAGATCACGGCGAAGGCCTGCTCCATCAACCCGAACAACGCCGAACCACCCCAGAGAAGGCCAATCACGCCGACGACGAACAAGATGCCGCTATTGCTCTTCACGCCGCTGACGGCTTTGATGAGTTGGGCCTGCTGCTGCGGGTCACCCGGGATAGCGCTGAAGATCGTTCGGTAGACGGCGGCGTTCGCCTCGCCGAAAAGGCTCAAGGCAAAACCGAGCAGTGACGCGGCGAAAAGCACGATCGGGAACATGGCAAACAGCGCGTTCCAGGCGATGAGCGCCGCCCAGTTCGGCGCCTGGTCCTCGAGGAACTTGCGGACCACCTGGCCCGGCACGCTGTCCATCACCCCAGCCATCCCACCGATTCTACCTACCAGCGTTCCTATCAAGTAAATGCCAAACGCCAACGCCGAAGTCGAGGCACATAAACAAGCCGCGGCCGAGCGGGCACTCGAGCTGGTCAGGCCGGGCACCATCGTCGGGCTGGGGACCGGGAGCACCGCCCGGTACTTCATCGACGGGCTGATCCAGCGGGTGCAGGCCGGGCTCTCGGTGCGGGCCGTGGTCACCTCCCTCGAAACCCGTCGGCAGGCGGAGGCGGGCGGGATCGAAGTCGTCGAACAGCTCGATGGATCACTCGACCTGGCGGTCGACGGCGCCGACGAGATCGATCCGGCCATCAACTGCCTCAAGGGCCGCGGCGGGGCGCTGCTGCGGGAAAAGATCGTGGCGACGGCCAGCCGCCGATTCGTCCTGGTCGCCGATGAGAGCAAGCTGGTGGGCCGTCTCGGCCGCGGACCGGTGCCGATCGAAGTCCTGCCCTTTCTGTGGCAGGCCACCAGCCACGCGATCGAGTCGCTGGGCGGCCGTCCCGAGCTGCGGATCGTGGCCGGCCGGCCCTTCCGCACCGACAACCAGAACCTGATCCTCGATACGAATTTCGGGACCGTCGACCTGGCTCTCGGGCTGGCGCTGCATGCGATCCCCGGCGTCCTCGAGCACGGGCTCTTCTTCGGCATCGCCCGGGCGGCGATCGTCGCCGGCGCCTCCGGGACCCGTATTCTCGGCGAGCTCGGCTGACCCGGCGCTATGCTAAGGCGCTGAGATGCCGTTCGAATACAAGGTGGTCCACACCGTCGAAGAAGCGAACCAGCTGTCCGACGACGGGTTCGAGCTGTTTACCATCCTTCCGCCGGGGCCGAACGGTGGACCCGATCGCATCTACCTGCGGCGCGAAAAGCGTCGCGGCCAGACCCCCGGCTTTGCCAGGGAATCCAAGCCCGACTAAGGCGGGGACCCGATTGACGCAATTTGCGACGGACCTTATACTGCAGTAGTCCGAATTCCCACCGCAAATGAGGGGCGGAATTTCCGCCCTCCTTGTGTTTATTGGGGATTCGGGCCGGGTAGAAGTGACAAGCCGAACGTCGGGCGATCTTCACAGGGAGTGACGGTGCTTCAAGAAATGGCTATGGCAACACAGACGGCGCCCCACTACGAGTCGGCGGTTCGCGCCATGTCGCAGGCGGCCGCTGAGGCTGAGTTGACGCACGCCCCGGTGCGGCTGGCGTATTGGCGAATATCGGCCCTGGACGAGCTCCTGGCTCGGCTCGAGGAGCTGCGGTTGGCCGGTGAGCGGGTGGTTCCCGAGGACATTCGCGAGCTGGTGGTGGGCTACGCCCAGCGCCACGACCCACAGCTTTCGGGTCGGATCGATCAGGCGATCGGCGACGATCTGAACGCGGTCCACGACGCCGTCTTTGAGGCGCAGGGCCGGGTCATGCTGGAGCTCGCCGAGCTGCGGCGGGTGCCGAACTGGCAGGATCTCGACCTGACCCTCGAGCCTGGAGACGACGAAGCCGCCTAACGACGCGGTCGGCGCCGGCACGACACAGCGCGCCGAGAGCGCCGATCCCGCGGACCGGGAACGCCCGATCGATATCCTGGCGGACCGGGCACGCCGGCTGCTCACCATCCAATGGGCGGACGGGCACCAGTCGGCCTACGATTTCGAGCTGCTGCGCTGGCGCTGTCCCTGCGCCGAGTGCGCCGGCGAAGCCGGACTTCCGGGCAAGCTGGCCAGCACCACCGAGCTCACCGACGACCAGGTCGAGCTGAACCAGATGGAGGCGGTCGGGCTGTTCGGGATCCGACCGTACTGGAAAGACGGCCACGATACCGGCATCTATGGGCTCAGCTTCTTGCGGGCGATCTGCCCCTGCGAGGAGTGCGCCGCCCGCTAGCCGGGCGAATATGAAACTCTAGGGGGCGCCGTTCAGGCCGAGGCCGGCCTCGAGCGCGGCTTTCGGCTTGTAGCCGACGACCTGCGAGGCCAGCTTGCCGTCGCGGAACACGGCGACGTACGGAATGCCGCGAACCCGGTAGCGCTCCGCCAGGGCCGGCTCCTCGTCGACGTTGACCTTGGTGATCTTGACCTCGGTGTGCTCGGTGGCGAGCTGCTCGAGGACGGGTGACAGCATCTTGCACGGCCCGCACCAATCGGCATAAAAGTCGACGATCACCGGCTGCTCCGCCAGCAGAACCTGCTCCTCGAAGGTGGCAGTGGTGACTTGAATTGCTTTACTCATGACTCTCCCTTGCTTGGACGATCTGTATTTAGAGTAACTCAGAAGCCACTCGGGAAATTCCACCACTCGGGAGAGCCGGCCAGGTCGCCGTCCTTAGTTCGAAAACACCTCGACGACCATGGTTTTCACCCCGTTGCTGGCCACCCCGACGCCCAGCCGGTGGTAGGCACCGTTCAGGATGTTCGCCCGATGCTCGGGCGAGTTCATAAACATGGTGTTGATCCCGGCCATCGACGGGTTGGTCGACCAGGCGATGTTCTCCCCAGCCGTCGAGTACGGGATGCCCCAGAGGTGCATGAGCTGGGCAAACGCGAGCTGCCCGGTTGCCGGGTCGTAGTGCGAGAAGTAGTTGCGGTTCAGCATGTCCTGGGCGCGGTACTGCGCGACCCGGGCGAGGGAAGCGCTCCAGGCCAGCGACGCCGCGCCATTGGCGGCTCGGTCCTGGTTCACGAAGCTGAACTCGACCCCGGCGGCGCCACCGACGGTGGAGACGGGCGGTGCCGGTGGCCTCGGCGGGGGCGGGGCCGGTCGAACCGCGACCGGAGCGGCGTGCGGCGGAGCGGGGGCGGCGGCCACGACGGGAGTTGGTGTCGGGGTGGCCGCCAGCCGGAAGCGAATCATCCCGAGACGCTGGGGCCGGACAAAGGCCACCGTTGCCGGCTTCGGCGGCTTGACGGCGACGTGGTGGCGAGGTTGAGAGCCGAGGATCGTAACGGTCGCAATCGCGACCAGTGGCACCCCGGTGATCAGGGCCGCCTTCGTAACTGAGCGTGGCAATTCAGAATCCCCCTTGTGGTCTGACTTGGTTCGGAGGATTCTAGGCGCCCCCGTCCGGCCAGACCCAGCCACCAGGCGCCCGAAAAACCTAACCTGCGGGATATCCCTTTAGCGGTAGCGGGACTATCAGGCCGAGGCGACGATGAAGAAGAGCAGCTGGCCGAGCAGCTGGCCGGGGAGGATGGCGATCATCGCCAAATAGAGCAAGCCGGTGGTCGACATGAAGGAGCGCAGCCGGCAGGTGGGAAGCGCCAGCCCGGTGGCGACCAGCGGCAGCACCACCGCGCTCAGGATCCACAGTGCGGTCAGCACCGGGCTCAGGCCCAGTGCCTGCCCCACCGACCCTGCGCCATGCGCCAGCCCCCCCAGCGTCAATGGAAAGAGGATCGCCTGCAGCACCAGGCTGACCAGCAGGACGACGATCGCCCGCAACAGTGGGCGGTTGGTCAGGGCCGGGGTCACCAGGTACCAGTGCCCGAGCAGCATGCCGGTGGTGGCGGCGCCGAGCACCGCGGCGGACAGGGCGACCAGCAGCACGATGGCGGCGCCATCGAGCAGCGAGCCGGCGAGTGGCCAGAGGGCGGCCGCGACCGCGGCCAGCAGCAGGGCCGACGCCGACAGCGTCAGCGCCCAACCCGTCAGCGCGTCTTTGCGCCGCCAGACCACGACGGCGTTGACAACCAGGGCGATCACCAGCAACCCCTGCAGGAAGACCAGACCGTGCGCGATGGTGGTGTTGATCGCGGGCGGATTCGGTGGGCCCGCCAGGACCACCAGGAAGGCGAGCATCCCGAAGATTGCATAGGTGACGGCGATGAACTTCAAGAACCCTGGCGTGAGCCCGCCGGTGATGCGCAGGTAGGTGACGGTGGCGATGCCGCCGACGGCTGTCTCCGCCAGCAGCAGAAACAGCGCCAGCGGCAACGTCAGCAGCGCCACGCACTCGTGGCAGCCGTTGACGGGAACCGAATCGACCAAGGCCATGCGCGCCGATATAGATTAGGGAAGTGATCCCCGCGGAACCGGAGCCGTCGCACGGATTTGTGCCCGTCAGCTACGAAGATGGCAGCTGGAAAACCGCCGATGGTGACGTGGTGCCCTGGTACGAGGTTCAGACCGACCTGGTCGCCGAGTCGGAGGTCCAGGGCGCGGTCGAGCGAGTGCTCAGCGTCTACGGTGTCAGTGATGTCGTGGTCGACGCATTCGACCAGTTCCGCAAAGAGCTGAAGCGTCCGGCCTCGGCCGACTCCTGAGCAATGCTGTTCCGCCGCGACCGCGAACAGGATCCTCGGGTGCTGAAAGACCCGCATCGCCTGCCGCCGGGCCAGGTGCTGACGCAGAAATGGCCGGTGCTCTCCTACGGGAGCCCGCCGCAGTACGACATGACACGCTGGCGGCTGCGGCTGTATGGCGAGGTCGACGCGCCCGCGACGCTAACCTGGAACGAGGTCCGCACGCTACCATCGACGACCGTCACGGCCGACATGCACTGCGTCACCACCTGGAGCCGGCTGGATAACAGCTGGGAGGGCGTCGCCTTCAAGGACCTGGTCGCGCTGGTCAACCCGCGCAGCACCGCGCAGTACGTGATCGCCCACTGCGACGCCGATTACACGACCAGCCTGCCGGTGGAGATGCTCGCTGACGACGACGTCCTGATCGCCTACCGGCACGACGGCACCGAGCTGACCCCGGATCATGGCGGACCGCTGCGGCTGGTGGTGCCCAAGCGCTATGCCTGGAAGAGCGCGAAGTGGCTGGAGGCCCTGGAGTGGGTGGTGCACGACCGGCTGGGCTTCTGGGAGCGCAACGGCTACAACAACAGCGCCGACCCCTGGAAAGAAGAGCGTTACTGGTAGATATACTCAACTAACGGGGTGCGTTTGGAACGCTGAGAGGTGGAACGCTCCACCAACCCATCGAACCTGATCTGGGTAATGCCAGCGGAGGGAGACGTGAGCACGGTCGAGCGTCAGGTCGTCGAGGGGCATGCGCCCGTCGATGACTTTCTCAAGGTCGAGACCCACGGCATCGACCCCATTCCGCCGAGCGACCGCAAGGGATCGCCGCGCGACGTCGCCTGGCTCTGGGTGGCGGCCTTCGCCAACTTCGTCTCGCTGATCACCGGCGCGCTGCTGATCACGTTCGGGCTCGGGGTTGCGGACGCCATTCTGGCGGTCGCCGTCGGCTCGGTCCTGGCGGCCTCCATGCACGGCCTGTTGAGCGTCGCCGGTCCGCGCTTTGGAACCACCCAGGTGGTGGCGGCCCGGCATACATTCGGCGTCCGCGGCGCCTACGGGGGCGCCGTCTTCACCATCTTCCTGGCGGTGGGATGGTTTGCGGTGGACTGCGTGATCGCCGCCCAGGCGATCGTGCAGCTGGCGCGCCTGGCCGGCTTGCCGCCGGGCAACCTGCTGAGTGGCGTCGCGCTGCTCCTGGTTGTCGTGGTGTCGGTCCTGGTCGCCGTCTACGGACACCAGACCATCGCCGTGTTCGAAAAATATGGCGCCATTGTCTTCGTCATCTTCTGCGCAATTCTTGCCTTGAGCCTGCTGCCGAAAGTCAACTGGGGGCTGGCGCCAACCCTGGCGGGTGCCGACCACCTCGCCGGGTTCGTGCTGGGGACGAGCGTGATCTTCGCCCTCGTCGCCTCCTGGTTCAGCTTTGCCTCGGACTACTCGCGCTATCTGCCGGAGCGGCTGCCCGCCCGCTCCATCGCGGGCTGGATCGGTGCCGGGACGGCCCTCTCCATGTTTCTGTTCGGATCGCTGGGCATCCTGCTGGCGACCATTGACCCGAAAGGGGGCGGTAACCTGCTGGCGCTCATCTCCGGCAAGGCGCCGCTGGCGGTGGTGGTGCCCTTCCTGCTCTTCATCGCCGTCGGCGAGGTCTGGGCCAATTACCTGGATGTCTACACGGCCGGCCTCTCCGGGCTGGCCCTCAACCTGCGGATCCCGCGCTGGGCCGCCGCCCTGGGCTGCGGGGTGGTCGGTGGCGTGCTCGCCTACTTCGCGATGTTCGTCTCCAACTTCGCCGCCCAGTACACGAACTTTCTGCTGATCACGTATTTGTGGGTGCCCCCCTGGGCGGCCGTGGTCCTGGTCGACCTCTTCCTGTTCGGCCGCCGGGCCGGTCTACTCTCCCTCTTCAGGGGTCGCGCGATGCTCGCCTGGTTGATTGGGCTCGCGGTGGCGATCCCGTTCGTGGACTCGACGTTATGGCAGGGTCCGCTGGCGGTGCACCTCCTGCACAACACGGATATCTCCGGGTACGTCGGGGCGCTGGTCGGCGCCGCCGCCTACCTGATACTGGGACGCCGATGACCACGCCAGTCGCGCTCACCATCGCCGGCTCGGATTCCGGTGCCGGCGCCGGCATCCAGGCCGATCTGAAAACGTTCGCGGCATTTGGGGTTTACGGCTTGACCGTCATCACGGCCGTGACGGCGCAGAACACCATAGGCGTGCGCGCCGTTCAAGAGATTGAACCGGAGATCATCGACCAGCAGCTGGACGCGGTCGCGGAAGACTTCGCGATCGCGTCGCTCAAGACCGGGATGCTCTCGAGCGCGGCCATCGTCCAGACCGTCGCCGCCGGCATCCGGCGCCATCGGCTCCAGCGACTGGTGGTCGATCCGGTGATGGTCGCCAAGAGCGGCGACCGCCTGCTGCGTGAGGATGCGGTTGAGGCGCTGCGCCGGACGTTGCTGCCGCTAGCGCTGGTCGTCACCCCTAACATTCCGGAGGCCGAGGTCCTGGCCGGCCGCGCCATCCGCTCGCGCGACGACCGGCTGGCGGCAGCCCGCGCGATCATGGGGCTGGGGGCGCAGGCCGTGGTGATCAAGGGCGGTCACTCGGACGACGATCCCATCGTCGACCTGCTGATCGATCAAACTGGTATCCGTGAATATCGAGCGCCTCGGATCGCCACCACCAGCACGCATGGCACCGGCTGCACCTTCTCGGCCGCCATCGCCGCCGGGCTGGCCCAGGGAAAGGACCTGCCGGCGGCCGTGGGTGGGGCGCGCGAATACGTGAGCCGGGCATTATCGGCGGCCCCGGGGCTTGGGCACGGCCACGGGCCGATGAATCACTTTCCACTGGCGGAGGCGGTCGATGTCCGTCGCTAGCACGGATCTCGACTACCTGGATGGAGTCCACCCGCCGATGGGCCCGGTGCTCGAGGAGATGCTCAAGACCGGCCGGAGCGAGGGGGTACCGATCGTCAACCCGGCGTCGGGCCGGCTGCTCCGGATCCTCGTCACCGCGATGGCGCCGAAGCGCGTGCTGGAGATCGGCACCGCGATCGGGTTCTCGACGCTGTGGATGGCCGGCGCGCTGCCGCCCGGTGGCCGGATCGACACCATCGATCCCGACCGCGCCCGAACCGACCGGGCGCGGAAATACTGGTTGCGCGCCGGGGTTACGGATCGGGTGCGCGTCATCAACGAGCCGGCCTTGCGCGTGCTTCCGCGGCTGGCCCCGGGCATCGAGTTCGCGTTCATCGACGCGATCAAGACGGAGTATGCCGCCTACCTCGACGCCCTCCTGCCGAAGATGGCGCCCGGCGGCATGATCACCGTGGACAACGTGCTGTGGAGCGGCCGGATCGCCGCCGGCGAGCACGACGAAAATACGGATGCCCTGCGCGCCTTCAACGAAAAATTCCTGCGACACGAGCAGCTCGAGGCCACCATCATCTCGGTTGGCGATGGCCTCGGGATCGGCGTCGTCCGCCCCCATGCCTGAACCGGCGGCGCGATAGAGTACGTCGGTTGCCACGCGACGATGCCCCACTCACCCGGGAGCAGGTTTTCGACGCCTACCGGACGGTGCTCCGGGCCCGCGCCCTCGATGACCGGCGCTTCGTCCTGAACCGCGCCGGCAAGCTGGCCTTCATCATCTCGCCGCGTGGGCACGAGGTCGCCCAGGTGGCGGCGATCACCGCGCTCGAACCCGGCCGCGACCGGTTCTGTCTCTACTACCGCAACTTTGCGGCGGCCCTGGCGTGCGGCTTCACACCCGAGGAGCTGATGCTCTCGGCGTTCGCGCGGGCGGCTGATCCCTCGAGCGGCGGGCGACAGACCCCGGGCAACTTCGGCAGCCGGCGTCGCGGCGTCGTCATCGGATCGAGCACGGTCGGTCCACAGATTCCGAAAGCGGCCGGCATCGGGCTGGCGTTGAAGTGGAAAGGGGAGGGGGCGCTGTGCTACGTCAGCTTCGGCGAGGGCGCCACCAGCCAGGGCGACTTTCACGAGGGCCTCAACTTCGCCGCGATCCACCATTGCCCGGTCATTTTTTTCTGCGAGAACAATCACTGGGCGATCTCGGTGCCCCAGGCGCTGCAGGTCGCCGGCCCTGGGGTGGCGGAGCGGGCCGCCGCCTATGGCATTCCCGGCGTGCGGGTCCGGGGCGATGACTTCTTCGGCGTCTACGACGCGGTCCGGGACGCGGCATCGCGCGCCCGCGCCGGCGAAGGGCCAACACTGATCGAGGCTGAGGTGCTCCGACTGCAATCGCACTCGACGGACGACGACCAGCGTACTTACCGGGATGCCACCGAGCTGGCGGCCGAGGCCGCGCGCGACCCGATCCCGCGGATGCGCGACGCCCTGATCGAACGCGGCTGGCTCACGACCGAGTCGGACGATGCCATGCGCGAGCAGGTCTCACGCGAGGTTGAGCGGGCCACCGAGGCGGCCGAGGCGGCGCCCGATCCGGATCCCGGCTCGCTCAGCCGCCATGTCTACGCCGATGCCTGAACGCAACCTCGTCCAGGCGGTGCGGGACGCGCTCGACGAAGAGATGGCGCGCGACGAGCGGGTCTGCGTCCTTGGCGAGGATGTGGGGCTCAAGGGCGGGGTCTTCAAGGCCACCGAGGGTCTCCAGCAGCGGTACGGCGTGCAGCGGGTGCTCGATACGCCGTTGGCCGAGTCGAGCATCGCGGCCGTGGCCCAGGGGCTCTCCCTCGAAGGCTTTCGGCCGGTGGCCGAGATGCAGTTCGTCGATTACAGCTTCCCGGCCTTCAATCAGATCGTCAACGAGATCGCGAAGGTCCGCTACCGGTCCAACGGCGACTTCTCCTGCCCGTTGGTGATCCGCGCCCCGACCGGCGGCGGGGTTCGTGGTGCGCTCTATCATTCGCAGTCGCCCGAGGCGTTCTTCTGCCACGTGCCCGGCCTCAAGGTCGTGCTGCCCTCCACCCCGGTCGACGCCAAGGGGCTGCTCAAGGCCGCCATCCGCGACCCGGATCCGGTCATCTTCCTGGAGCCGAAAAAGCTGTACCGCGCCGAGCGGCAGGAGGTCGCCGAGGGCGAGGCGGCGGTGCTGCCGCTGGGCGCCGCGGCCGTCGTGCGGGAGGGCGTCGACGTCACGGCGGTGACCTATGGATACATGCGGACGGTCACCGTTCAGGCCGCCGCTCGGTTGAGTCAGGACGGCATCGAGGTGGAGATCATCGACCTGCGCACGCTTCGCCCATGGGACGTCGAGACCTGTGCCCGCTCGATCCACAAGACGGGCCGCGTGGCGGTGATCTACGAGGCCAACCGAACCGGCGGCTTCGGCGCCGAGGTGGCGGCTGAGCTCGCTGAGCGCTGCTTCGCCAGTCTTGACGCGCCCGTCAGCCGGATCGCCAGCCCGGACGTGCCCGCGATGCCCTTCAGTCCCAGCCTCGAACACGCGTTCATGCTCAACCCCGACAAGGTCGCGGATGGCCTGCGGCGGGTTGCCCGGTATTGAGCCCGGCCGTCTTGTCGTATGAGAGCCACATGAGAAACAAGTGGAAAAGCGCCCCGCACTTCCCTATACTTTCCGGTGGGGTTCTTGTTCCAAGCCCCCCGGAACCAGGACCCCTTTTTCTTTTTTCCAACCCGAAATCGCGCTCCTGGCCTGGCGGCCGCCAAACGTTTGCCGGAGGGGCTGGCCGGGCACCCCGTCCGAGTCTGGAACGCTGCCTAGAATTGGAGGACTTTGGCCACAGCGGGGAGCACGCCGTCCTCTGAACGTGACGGCGTCTTCATTTCCGTCGATATGGAGGGCATGGCCGGCGTCGTCCACCTGCACCAGGTGATGCGCGGCATGCCCGAGTACGAACGTTCCTGTCGCCTGATGACGGCCGAAACCAATGCGGCGGTCGCCGGGGCTCGACGGGCCGGCGCCACCCGGTTTGTCGTCAACGACTCACACGGGGACATGCGCAACTTCCTTCTCGATGAGCTCGATGACGGGGTCGAGGTGATCAGCGGCGCGGACAAGCCGTATTCGATGGGCGCCGGGCTCGACCCCACGTTCGAGGTGGCCTTCTTCGTCGGTTATCACGCCTCGGTTGGGACTGAGCGGGCGATCATGGACCACACCTATGGCGGCCGGACCGTCTACGGCCTGCGGATCAACGGTCGCGCCCAGAGTGAAGCCACCCTGAATGCGGCGCTGGCCGGGACCTTCGGGGTTCGAATCGCATTGATCACCGGCGATCGAACGACCGTCGAGGAGGCTACGGCCGAGCTCGCTGGCATCGAGGGCGTGGTGGTGAAGGAGGCCCTGGGGCGACAGGCGGCCCGGTCGCTCCATCCGATCCAGGCCTGCCGGCGGATCGAGGAGGGCGCCTACCGCGCCTACGCCGACCATGGGAACCGGCCGCTCTACCGGCCCCAGGGGCCATTCGTCCTGGAGATCGATTGGATGAACGCGAACATGGCCGACCTCTGCGCGCAGCTGCCGGACGTCGAGCGCGCCGGCGGACGGACCACCCGCTATCGAACTCCGGACTTTCAGACCTGCTACCGGATGCTGCTGGCTCTGTTGACGATGGCGGCCCCTGCGGCGTATCAGTACCCACGGCCATGACGCCGGCGGAGGCGATCGAGCAGCTGCTCGCCGGGACCCCGCTCACTCGCGAGCAGGCCGGCAACGTGATGGACCAGGTGATGGCCGGCGAGGCGACGCCCGTCCAGGTCGCCGGCGTGTTGATCGCGCTTCGGGCCAAGGGGGAGACCGTCGAAGAGATGGCCGGGTTCGTCGACTCGATGCGAGCGCACGCCACGCCCCTGGAGCTGCCCAACGACACGATCGATACCTGCGGCACCGGTGGCGATCGCGCCGGGACCTTCAATATCTCCACGGCGGCAGCGCTGGTGGCCGCGGGCGCCGGCATCCCCGTGGCCAAGCACGGCAACCGGGCCGCGTCGAGCCGGTGTGGCAGTGCGGACGTGCTTGAGGCGCTCGGGGTCGACATCACCCTGGGGGCGGACGGCGTCCGCCGCTGCATCGAGGCAGCCGGGATGGGCTTCTGTTTCGCGCCCACCTTCCATCCCGCCATGCGTCACGCCGGCCCCGCCCGCCGCGAACTCGGGGTGCGCACGGTCTTCAACGTGCTCGGGCCACTGGCGAACCCTGGTCGGGTGCGTCGCCAGGCGCTCGGGGTGGGCGCCGCCTCGCTGGCGCCGTTGATGATCCGCGTCCTTCAGGATCTGGGTCACGTGCGCGCGCTGGTGTTCTACGGCGAGGACGGGCTCGACGAGCTGACCACCACGGGGCCGTCACGCGTGTTCGAGCTGAAGGGCGGCACCGTCACCGAGTACGAGCTCGATCCTGAGGATCTAGGGCTCAGCCGGTCGCAGCCCGCCGACCTGCAGGGTGGCACGCCGCCGGAGAACGCCGCACTCCTTCGAAAGGTGCTCGAGGGCGAGACCGGACCTCGGCGTGAGGTCGTGTTGCTGAATGCCGCCGCGGCCGTGCTGGCCGCCGGTCGGGCGGAGGAGTGGCCGGCGGCGATGGCTGTGGCCCGCGAGTCACTCGATAATGGCCGCGCCGGACAGGTGCTGGACCGCCTGGTCCAGGCCTCGAAGACTTAGCCCGACGCCAGGCCGGCGATCCCGCCGACGAGGAGCAGCAGGCAGACCAGGCCGACCACGCTCCAGGCCGCCCAGTAGGTCAGCCGCGAAAGGCGGCGGATGCGGCGGAGCCGGCGCATCTTGCCGATGGCCACGCTCAGAGCCCTCTCCTCCGTCAACACTATGTAGTGGTATCGGCCAGGCCGCGCAAAACTTTCTCCAATTGGCGGCCGATATGCTGTAGCCGATGCCGTTTCGGATCGCGGTCATCCCCGGCGATGGGATTGGCCCCGAGGTCATCGTCCAGGGACTTCGTGTCTTGAAGGCCGTGACCGCGCATACCGGCACTGGCCTGGATTTCGTCAATTACGACCTGGGGGCCGAGCGATACCTGCGGACCGGCGAGATCCTGCCCGATTCGGTCTTCAGCGAGCTCCAGGCTTTGGATGCGATTTACCTGGGGGCGGTCGGCGATCCCCGAGTCGACAATCCGCAGTACGCGGCCGGGCTGCTGCTCCGCCTCCGCTTCGAGCTGGATCTGTGGATCAACCTGCGGCCGTCCAGGCTGCTGGCACCGGGGCTCACCCCGCTGCGCGACGCCACCGCCATCGACCTGGTCGTGGTGCGGGAGAACACCGAAGGCGCGTACGTCGGGATCGGTGGCCAGTTCAAGCGCGGCACCGCCGATGAAATCGCGATCCAGGAAGACATCAACACCCGCAAGGGCGTGGAGCGCATTCAACGCTATGCCTTCGAGCTGGCGGGCCGGCGGCGCGGCGACGGACATCGCGGCCGGGTGACCATGGTGGACAAGAGCAATGCACTGTATCACGCCCACGATCTCTGGCAGCGCGTCTTTGCACAGGAGCGTGCCCGCTTTCCCGAAATTGAGGCGGAGCATCTTTTCGTGGACGCGGCCGCCATGCAACTGGTGAAGGACCCGGGGCGCTTCGATGTGGTCGTGACGAGCAACATGTTTGGCGACATCCTGAGCGACCTCGCCTCCGAGCTGGTCGGCGGCCTCGGTCAGGCGCCATCAGCGAACCTCAATCCGCAGACGCGGCGCGGACTCTTCGAGCCGGTACATGGTTCGGCGCCGAAGCACGCCGGCAAGGGCATCGCCAACCCCGTGGGCGCCATCCTGGCCGGGGCGATGATGCTGAGGCACTTCGGTGACGACGCCGGCGCCGATCAGATTGACGCGGCCGTGATGACCTCAGCTCGTGAGCGACGGACGACCCGCGACCTCGGCGGCACCCTGACGACGACGGCGGCCGCCGATGCGGTGCTCGAGGCGCTCGCAGTGAGAGAATTCAAATCATCGAGCGCCTTGTAAACACGATCCAGCCGGCGCGCCGCAAGCGCGGCGCCGCCTGGCCGGCGCGTCCCGCACAGCAACCGGCGACGCCGTCCCGGGATTCGCACCTGGTGAAAGGGCGGGCGCTGATCTTCTGGGATCCAAAAATCCCGGGAAAGAAGCTGGATGCCATCGACACCGACCAGATCACGCCCGCCGACGATTGTGTCTCGGAGAGCCTCGATCGACTGGACGAGCGCTGGAAGGTGGGAGCCTTTCGCTACCTGATGCCGGATTTCCGTGAGCGGGTGCATCGGGGTGAGACCTTCGTCATCGCCGGCGAGCGCTTCGGTATCGGCTCATCGCGCGAGATGAGCCCGGCCGGGCTGAAGGCCGTCGCCGAGGAGGTCGGTCTCCAACTGGTCATCGTCTGCGGTGAAGGCGTCGGCGACATCTTCCGGCGCAACGCGCTCAATCTCGGCCTGCACGTGGTGCAGAGCCGAGCCGCCTCTGAGGATGCGCAGGAAGGCGACGTCCTGACCTTCGATCCTTTAACCCGCCGGATCACCAACGAGACGCGGAGCAAGACGTATGATCCGGTACCGCTGACCCCGAAGGAGGAGGAGATCCGCCGCTCGGGCGGCATCATCGCGGTCGGGCGGCGTGAGTTTGCCGAGTCGGTCGAACAGCCACCGCAGGTCGAGTGGCCGGAGCGCGAGGCTGCCCACGCCCTGACCAGCACCGAGCAGATCGTCTGGGCCCATCGAGTGGACAAAGACGCCGAGGTGCGGCCGGGCGGCACGCTTCGCGTCTGGTGCGACCTCCTGCCCGCGTCCGACGGGACGGCGCCGTTTTCGATCCACACCTTCAACCAGATCACCGGTGGCGATGCGATCTTTCCGCGGCAGACCGCCATCGCCAATGACCACTTCGTGTTTTCGGGCCGTAATGCCGACGACAAGCAGACCTCGATCGGCCGCGACTTCGCCCAATTACAGGGCATCGCGAAACCCTATTACGCGACCCCGGGCGACGGCATCTTCCACTTCTACTTCCCGGAGCAGGGCCTGGTGGTGCCGGGCGCCTTCATCCCCGGCGCCGACTCGCACAGCCGCGCCTACGGCGCCTATGGCGCGGTCGGCATCGGCGTGGGCAGCACCCAGCTCGGCTTCGGCTGGTCGACCGGATACATCTACTTCACGCCGGCGAAGCGGCGGCGGGTGGTCTTCACCGGAAAGCTGCGACCCTGGGTTAGTGGCAAGGACGTGGTGCTGGCGTTGCTTCGCCGCTGGGGGAAAGGCCAGGCCCAGGGCATGAGCGTCGAGTTCGTCGACGCCGCGAAGCAGCTGCCGATCCCGTACCGCAACACGGTCGCCAACATGATGGCCGAGGCGGAGGCGCAGAACGGCATCTTCGCGCCCGACGAGGTCACGTTTGATTGGTATGCGCGGAAGGGGATGCGCGATCTGCCCTACCCGCGGTTCGCGCCCGGTGATCGGGTCGCGTGGGACATCGACGAAACCCTGGACCTCTCCGAGCTGGTGCCATTCATCGCCAAGCCGTTCGCGCCGGGCAACGCGTTTCCAGCGGACGAGGTGGCCGCGGAGAAGCTCACGTTCGACAAGGCACTGATTGGTTCCTGTACGAATGGGGGTTACGACGACCTGCTCGAGGCGGCGCTCGTGATCCGCGCCGGGCGCGACCGCGGCTACGAGAAGGCGCCCAAGACGTTCGTCGTCTTCCCCGGATCCGGTGGCGTCAAGAAAGATATCGAGAAGCCGGAGCCCCGCCTTGGCGGCGAGTCGATCGCCTCCGTGTTGCGATCGGTGGGCGCCCAGATCCGCGAATCATGGTGTGGGCCCTGCTTCGGTCAGGGTCCGGATGCGCTGAAGAAAGGCGAGGTCGCAATCACGTCGTTCAACCGCAACTGGCAAAACCGGATGGGCGTTGGTGGCCTCGGTTACCTGGCCAGTCCGGCGGTGGTGGCGTCGTCGGCGCTCCTCGGCTACATGGCCGGGCCGACATCGCTCGGGATCGAATGGAACCC
>Ga0209689_1000953_pt1 | contig 21158 bp, 16 predicted proteins | sample GraSoiAngelo_149_FD_187119 | JGI IMG/M metagenome (GOLD analysis project Ga0209689, IMG submission 187119) | Grasslands soil microbial communities from the Angelo Coastal Reserve, California, USA - 14_1009_09_30cm (SPAdes) (version 2) | ecosystem: Environmental > Terrestrial > Soil > Grasslands ... | reverse complement strand
CGGCCGCCTCGTCGTCGAGGTCGAGAACGTGCCCTCGGAGAACCCGCGCACGGGCAAGCTCTCCTATCTCTCCGCCATCGCCATGCTGAGGGAGCTCGGTTCTTCCGTCCAGATCGGCAACTAGTGACAGGAGAGCAGCTTCCGACGTGGGGCAAGCTCCTCTACACGCTCTTCCTCGGCGTGCTCGTGCCCGTGTACTGGGTCCACTGGGGCCCGAAAAACTTCCTGTGGTTCTCGGACATCGCCTTGCTCACCACGGCAGTCTCGCTGTGGCTGGAGAGTCCCCTGCTGGCCAGCATGATGGCCCTGGCCGTCGCCCTGCCCGAGCTTGTTTGGAATGCGGATTTCTTCGGACGATTGCTCACCGGCCGCCATCTCTTCGGACTGAGCGACTACATGTTCGATCCCGGGAGGCCGCGCTATCTTCGGGCGCTGTCACTCTTCCATGTGGTCCTGCCCGTGGTCCTCATCTGGATACTGTCTCGACTCGGCTACGATGGTCGCGCGTGGGCCCTTCAGACGCTGGTCGCCCTGATCGTCCTGCCTGTGACCTATGGGGTCACGGATCCGGCCGACAACATCAACTGGGTCTATGGACCGGGAAGCACGCCCCAGAAGTGGATGCCGCCCTTGGCGTATCTGGCCACGATGATGGCGCTCTTTCCGCTCGCCATCTATCTCCCCACCCATCTGCTCCTGCGGAGACTGTTTGGCGCGTCGTAGCGGAGGGCGCGTCTCGTCAGGGGGCTTTACCGGTCAGCTCGATGATCTTGCCTGAGCGCAGGATCTTCACGCGGAACGGCGCCCCAGGCGACTTCTTGGTCAGGATGTCGCGGATGCGGTCGTGGTCATCGGCCTGGCCCACCGGCACGCCCTCGACCGAGAGGATGATGTCCCCGCCCACGGCGACCTGCTCTCCCGCGATGACGGCGATCTTGTCCCCGCCCATGAGCCCCATGTCCCAGCCCGGCGATCCCTTGGCCACGGTCTTGACGAGGTAGCCCGACGCCTGCGGGATATTGAAGATGGCCGCGAGCTCGCCGGACACGATCTGCCCCTCGAGGCCGGTCCAGAACGAGCGCCGCTCGAGCAGCAGCAGCCGCGCCGTCTTCATGCTGACCACGAATCCCAGGCCCTCGCTCCCCCCCGACTTCGAGATGTTGTGGCTGACGATGCCGATGACCTCGCCCGCCATGTTGAACATGGGTCCGCCGGAATTGCCCATGTTGATGACGGCGTCGGTCTGGAAGAACTCCGCGAGGGGCATGGACTTGTAGACGGTATTGGGAGCCCACCGGGCGCTGATCCAGCCCACGCTCAAGGCATGACTGAGCCCGTAGGGCGCCCCGACAACGAACACCTGGTCTCCCACGCGCACGGTGTCCGAGTTAGCCATGCGCGCGGGCACCGCGCCTGCTGGCACGCTGTCGAGCTGGAGCAACGAGAGATCGGCGGCGGGCTCCGAGGACACCACGCGGGCGTTGACGGGCGCCCCGCCCACGAGCTCCACGGTGATCTCGTCCACGGCGTTGACGACGTGGGCCGCCGTCATGACCTTGCCGTCCGCCGAGATGAGCACGCCGGAGCCGGTCTCGTTGTAGCGGACGAGGCCACCCGCGGCGGCCGTGACATCGCGCCCCTTGGCACGTATGACCACGACGGAGGAATTGACCTTGCGGAACACCTCGCCCACGCTCTGCGCATGGCCCGGCGACGGAAAGATGGCCCACGAGATCCCGAGAGCCATCAGCGCGACACGCGATCGCCGCATGGTCGTCGTCTCCTCGATCCTCAGACGCGGGCCTACGAGGGCCGCGAGGCTACGCCCCGGAGTACTGCGCCTCCAGGTAGCGCTCCGCCTCGAGGGCGGCCATGCAGCCGGTGCCCGCGGCCGTCACGGCCTGGCGATAGGTGAAGTCGGCGACATCGCCGGCCGCGAAGACGCCGGGCACGGACGTCTGGGTGGTGCCCGGCAACACCTTGATGTAGTCGTTCGGGTGGAAGTCGACCTGTCCCTTGAAGATCGCCGTGTTCGGAAGATGCCCGATCGCCACGAAGAGCCCGTCGACGGGCGTCTCCCAGACCACACCGCTCTTCAGATTCTTGAGCCTGACGGACGTGACCTTGCCCTTGTCGGGATCGAGCACCTCGTCCACCGCGGTGTCCCAGATGAACTCGATCTTGGGATTCTTGAGCGCGCGCTCCTGCATGATCTTGGAGGCGCGGAGGGCATCGCGCCGGTGGACGACCTGCACCTGACGTCCGAGCCGGGAGAGATACAGGGCCTCTTCCATGGCGGAATCGCCTCCCCCCACGACCATGATGTTCTGGTCCTTGAAGAAGAAGCCGTCGCAGGTGGCGCAGGTCGAGACGCCGCGGCCCATGAGCTTGGCCTCGCTGGCGAGCCCGATCAGCTTGGCGGAGGCGCCGGTGGCGATGATCACGGTGAGCGCCTCGACCGTCGTGTCCCCGGCCGTGACACGGAAAGGGCGTCGGCCGAGATCGACCTCCGTGACGTCGTCGCCGACCATCTCCGCGCCGAAGCGCTTCGCCTGGCTCTTGAGATGCTCCATGAGGGGCGGCCCGTCGATGCCGTCGACGAAGCCGGGATAGTTCTCGACGAGCGTGGTCAGCATGAGCTGACCGCCCCACTGGAATCCCGTGAACATGAGGGGGGCCAGATTCGCGCGGGCGGCATAGATCGCCGCCGTGAAGCCGGCCGGGCCGGATCCGATGATGACGACCTTGCGCGTCGTGGCCATGCGTTCTCTTACGCCTCCTCGTGTCTCGTGGTCGCGACCTTAGGATGCGCTCCGGGCGCGGCGAGATGCGTCCCGACTACCTTCCTACTTCTTCAAGATCGCCGACAGCTCCGAAAGATCGCGAATCTCGAACTCGGGCGCGGCGAGCCCCTCGGGCAGCGGGGCGGCGTCGCGGTTGATCCACGCCGCCGCCATGCCCACCGCCTGGGCACCGGCCACGTCGATGTCCGCGCGGTCCCCGACCATGAGGGCCTGCTCCGGCCCCACGCCGAGCCGGCGAAGGGCGAGCTCGAAGATCACCGCCTTGGGCTTCCGCCAGCCGACCTCATCGGAGACGATGACGGTGTCGAAGAGATCCGCCACGCCCTCCCGCTCGAGGACAAGGCGCGCCGTCGGCGTGTAGTCGAAGTTCGACACCACGGCGAGACGGTGGGTGCGCCTGAGCTCGCGGAGCAGCTCCCGGTGGTGCTCGGGGAAGACGATGGCCCGGCTCAGCTCGCGCTTGTGGGTCGCGAGAAGCACCTCGAGCGCCTCCCGCGGGAGGGCGGCGCGGTCGAGGCCGAGGCGGCCGAACATCATGCCGAAGCGCTCGTGAGCGGCGACCTCGCGGTGCGTCTCGCCCCGGATGCGCTCGGCCTCCTGCCAGCTCCAGAAGAGCGAGCTCACGAAGTCGCCGAGCTCGAGCCCGGGGGCGAACGGTCGGAAGGCCTCGTGGAGATGGCCTGCCGTCGAGCGCATGGTCTTGCCGTTGGCGTGGACCTCGGGCAGCCGGGAGCGATCGAAGAGCACCAGGGTGTCGAACAGGTCGAAGCACACGGCCTCGCGCGTCACGGCAGGGGCTTGCGCTGGGCGTAGCCTTCGTCGAATCCGTGCCAGAAGCGCACGCGGTCCTCGCCGTGCCTCCAGCACAGGTTGACGGGCTGATCGCCCGCGATCGCCGTCACCAGCCCGGGAAAGTCCACCAGTCCCATCTCGAGGTCCTTGATGACGCCGCCCAGCTCCAGGATCCTGGCGAGCGCCTGCTTGACCTCGATGCCATACCCGTCGAGCCGCTCCGCCCGGGCCTTCCAGTCCCGCTGGTCGACGGCGGCGCCGCCCGAGGCGCGGATCTTGTCGCGCTGCTCCTCGAGCGCCTCGTGCAGCGCGGTGGCGCGACGGTGGAGCTCCATCGCCTCGCCCATGCGCTCCGTGAGCTTGGGGATGAGAGCGTCCACTTCCGCGGCCGTGAACAGGCGCTGGCTCATCGTCCCTCCACGAAGACCGCGTGGACGTCCTTGGGCCCGTGCACGCCACGCGTCAGGGTGAGCTCGATGTCGGCGGTGCGGGAGGGTCCCGTGATGAAGTTGATGACGGCCCCCGACATGGTCCCCGAGGGATCGGCGTGGAGGGCCTCGAGCATGATGCCCACCTGCTCAAGCGACTCGAGAAGCTGCGGGGCTCCGAAGACGGCCACGTGGGTGGCGGGCAGAAGCGAGGTGGAACGCGGCCGTCCCCTTCCCGAGACAAGGATGAGGGTGCCCGTCTCGCCGAGGGCCCAGTCCGCTCCCGTGACACCGATCTCGGCCGCGGCCGCCTCCTCGCGGTGCCGCCCCCGCTCGCCTTCCCGTGGGTCGGCGTCCTGCGCCGACGTCACCACGAAGCCCTCGCCGCCCAGGCGCGCGCCCAGGTCCACGCCGAGCGCTTCGGGAGACCAGGACAGGATGCGCCTGGCCTGGCGCGCGCGCGCGATCTCTCCGATGAGCGCGGGCACCGCCTCCAGGCTCGGCACGCGGTGGAAGACGCCGGCCACCCGCTCGAACTCCTCGCGGAAGCGCTCGAGGGCCTGGGGCCAGCGCTCGAGCATCTGGCGGCGCACCGCCTCCGCGGCCTCCTGAGGCGCGGCCGGACGCGGAGACGTCGAGGCCTCGAAGAGACCGCGCGTCTTGGCCATCTCGCGCCTGATGTCCTCGAGGAAGGCGGCACGCGTGGTCACGGGCGCCGGAGCTCCTGCCACCACTCGCTGAAGGTCTTCTCCGCCACCGCGGGCAGATCACGCGTGGCCGTCCACTTCCCGAAGAACAGCGGCAGCGCCCGCAGCCGGCCGTCGCGAGCGAAGGGCTTCTGGGCGAGGCGCGCGACGGAGGCGCCCCCCCTGAACCACGAGGGGCGCATCATCATCCGTCGCGCCATCCCGAAGAGGAGCCGCTCCGTCCACGGGGCGATCTTCTCCGTGTCGAGGTGCTCCCGGAGCTCCACGAGCATGCGCGGGATGTCGATGCGCACCGGGCACACGTCCTTGCAGGCCCCGCAGAGCGACGAGGCGTGCGCCAGCTCCTTGACGGAAGGCGCGCCCTTGAGCATGGCGGTGAGCAGGATGCCGATGGGCCCTGGGTACGTGTGGCCGTAGGCGTGGCCCCCGATCTGGCGGTAGACCGGGCAGACATTGAGGCAGGCGCCGCAGCGGAGACAGTAGAGGGCCTCGCGCAGCGTGCCCGCGATCTGCCGGGTGCGGCCGTTGTCCATCAGGATGAGGTGGAACTCTTCCGGCCCCTCCATCTCGCCGGGCTGGCGGGGTCCGCGCACGAGCGTCGTGTAGGAGGAGAGCTTCTGTCCCGTCGCGCTCCGCGCCAGGATGGCCAGGAAGACCATGAGATCCGTCATGGACGGGATGACCTTCTCCATGCCCATGACGGCGACGTGGATGCGCGGCAGCGAGGTGACCATGCGGCCGTTGCCCTCGTTGGTCACGAGCACCACCGTCCCCGTCTCCGCCACCGCGAAGTTGGCCCCCGTGATGCCCATGTCGGCCTCGAGGAACTTCTGCCGGAGCTCCGCCCTCGCCACCTTCGTCAGCACCTCGGGATCCGCCTCGAAGCGGCCGCCCAGCTCCTTGGAGAAGAGATCGGCCACCTGCCCCTTGGTCTTGTGGATGGCGGGAGCGATGATGTGGGAGGGCTTCTCGTGGGCGAGCTGGATGATGTACTCGCCGAGGTCGGTCTCCACGGGCTTGACGCCCGCGTGCTCGAGGGCCTCGTTGAGCTCGATCTCCTCGGTGGCCATCGACTTGCTCTTGACGGCCATCCTCACGCCCTTGTCCCGGCACAGGCGCAGGATGATGTCTCGCGCCTCGTCCCCGGTGGCCGCCCAGTGCACGCGCCCGCCGAGCCGCTCGATGTTGTCGGCGAGACGCTCGAGATGGCGGTCGAGCTGCTGGAGCGTCGCCTCCTTGATGGCGCGGGCGCGGTCGCGGAGCGCGTCGCCCTGGGGAAAGTCCTCGAAGGACTCGCGGCGCAGCCCGATGAACTTGGTGGTGGCAATGCCGAGCGCTTCCTGCAGGTAGGCGTCCTTGAGGGCGCCGCGCGCCCGCGCCGCGAAGGGCGCGCCGAGAGACGTCTCGCTCATGGCGGCCCTTCCGGAGCCAGCACCTGGGCGAGGTGAAGCGCGCGCACGCGCGAGCCCCGGCGGGACAGCCCTCCCCCCATCTGCATGAGACACCCCGCATCGCAGGCGACCAGGCAGTCGGCGCCCGTCGCTTCGACGCTCGCGAGCTTCTTGTCGAGGATGGCCGTGGAGACCTCGGGCAGCCGCACGGAGAAGGAGCCCCCGAAGCCGCAGCATTCGTCCGAGCCGGGGAGCTCCACCAGCTCGCCGTGCTCGAGGCTCCGCAGCAGCGTCCGCGGAGCGCGGGATTCGCCGAGGCCACGGAGCAGATGGCAGGAGTCGTGATACGTCAGCGTGCCCGAGAACGTCGAGCCGACCCCGCTCACCTTCAGCACCTCGACCAGGAATTGCGAGAGCTCGTACGTCCGGGCGGCCAGGGCCCGGGCCTCGGCATGAAGGGCGGGATCGTCGGCGAGGAGCCCCGGGTACTCCGCCTTGACCATCCAGGCGCAGGAGCCCGAGGGCACCACCACGTGCCCGGCATCCGCGAAGAGCTTCACCGTGCGCGCCGCCACCGCACGGGCGTCGGCATGATAGCCGGAATTGAAGAGCGGCATACCACAGCACGTCTGCCCGGGGGGAAACTCCACGTCGACTCCGAGCCGGCGCAGCAGCCTGACCATGGCCACCCCGACCTCGGGGAAGAACATGTCCCCGAGGCACGTGATCATGAGGGAGGCCTTCACGGCTTCCTCTTGTCCGGCGCGTGAGGGGGCGGCGGCGCCACCACCACGAGGACGAGCAGCGGCTCCGTGCCGTCGTTGACGAGGCCGTGCTCGACGCCCGAGGGCGCCACCAGGGCGTCTCCCGGCTCGAGCTTCTCCTCGGCGCCGGCGAGCGAGAAGCGCCCCGTGCCCTCGAGAACATAGTAGATCTTGTCCTCTCCCGCGTGGGAATGGGGCTTCTGCGACTGGCCCGGGGCGACGCAGTAGAGATCGAGGAGGGCGCGCTCGGTCGAGGCGAGGGCGACCTTGGCCATCCGGTCGAGCGAGAGCTGCACGTGGTCGCGGACGCGTATCTTCATGGCTCCCTCAGCGCGCGGGACAGGAGGGTGACCGGGTGCATCACCTCGAGGGCCAGTCCCGCCTCGAGCGCCTGCTGCGATATCTGCATGATGCAACCGGGATTGCCGGCGGCCACGATGCGCGCTCCCGTCTCGCGGATGCGCTCGAGCTTGCCCCGCCCGAGCTCGGCGGCCATCTCGGGCTCGAGGAGATTGTAGACACCCGCGCTGCCACAGCAGAGATCGCTGTCCGTGAGCTCGACGAGCGTCACCCCGGGAATGCGTCGGAGCAGCTCTCGGGGCTGGGCGCGCACCTTCTGCCCGTGCGCGAGATGGCAGGCGTCGTGGTAGGTCACCGTCTCCCTGAGCTCGCCCAGCGGCAGGTCCGCGTCGACGAGGACCTCGCTGATGTCCTTCACGAGCCCGGCGAAGCGCTCCGCCCCCCCGTCCCCGAGCCAGTGCCCGTACTCCTTGAGCGCGGAGCCGCAGCCGGCGGCGTTCGTCACCACGATGTCGACATCCCGCCCGAGGGCAGCCATGAGGCTCCGCGCCATGGCGCGAAACTCGTCGAGGCGGCCCGCGTGGAGGTGCAGCGCTCCGCAGCAGCCCTGCCCGCGAGGAACCACGACCTCCCAGCCCGCCGCCGAGAGCAATCGCGCCGTGGCGAGGTTGATCTCCGGGAAGAAGAAGCGCTGGACGCAGCCGGTCAGGAGGGCCGCCCGCCCGCGCGCCCTGCCGCGCGCGGGGATCAGCTCGGGCAGGGACGAAGCGCCCGGCAGCACGCGGGGGAGGAGCGCGTCCATGGCCTGTAGCCGCTTGAAGGGCGCGAGGATGCCGGAGGCGCGCACGAGGGTCCTGAGCCCGGAGGCCTGGTACAAGCGGAGCGGCCAGAGCAGCGCGCCCAGGCGATCGGGGTGCGGGAAGATCGAGAGCGCCCATTCGAGCATGGCATGCGCGCTCTCGCGCGCGCGCACGCGCTTCCGGTCGAGCTGGGCGCGGGTCGCCTCGAGGAGCTGCCCGAAGGGCACCCCGGAGGGGCATGCCGTCTCGCAGGCGCGACAGCCGAGACAGAGGTCGAGATGGCGCGCCAGCCCCGGCGTCAGCTCGGCCCGGCCCTCGGCGGCCGCGCGCATCAGATAGACGCGGCCGCGCGGCGAATCCATCTCCTCTCCCAGCACGCGATACGTCGGGCACTGGGGAAGGCAGATGCCACAGTGGACACAGGCGCGGAGGCCGTCCATGGACGGAGCGTCCACGACGTCGAAAGCGCCCTGGCGGACCGGTGAGGTGATCACAGCCCGCCCACGAAGCGTCCGGGATTCAGGATGCCGAGCGAATCGAACTCTTCCTTGAGCTGCCTCATGACCTTCAGGGCGACCTCAGGGATCGGGCCCCAGACATCGATCGCGCCCTTGAGCGCCAGCGGTGCGCGCTCGATGACGAGGCTGCCGCCCTCGCCATGAAGCGCCGCTCGAAGCGGCGCCACGAGCTCGCTCGCGAAGGCTTCGGGCGCGATGACGCCCGTGAGGGCGACCCGGAGAATGCCGTTGCCGGCCTCGCCGACGATGGCCACGGACAGGCCTTGGCGGGATGCGCTGCTCTCGATCTCGCGGGCCCATCGGGCTGCGCCACGAATCTCGCCCGCGATCCTGAGCATGAGGGGGGCGTCGAACGCTTCGCCCAGCTTCGTCCAGAGCGCCGCGGGAATGGTGATCGCCCGACCGCCGCTTCGCTCGCCCAGCGCGACCAGCGTCGCCCCCTGGCTTTTCACGGCCTCGGGAACGGTGCTGACGGAGACGCACAGCGCCGCCGTGGCGGACGGCAGACCGAGTCCTCGCAGCGCGCCGTCATTGAGCCACGCCAGCCGATCCGGCTCGAGCGTCGAGGCAAGGATCGCCGAGAGCAAGTCCCCCGCCCGCTCCCCGCTGTCGAAGGTGAAGAGCCACGAGCCAGTGTCGGCGGGCGCCGGGTGGAGCCTGAGGGTGGCCTCCGCGATGAGACCGAGGGTGCCGAGCGATCCTGCCAGGAGCTTGGGGACGTCATAGCCCGTGACCGACTTGACCACCTTGGCCCCGCCCCAGGTGACGGTGCCGTCGGCCTGGACGAAACGGACGCCCAGGAGCAGATCGCGCGCGGTGCCGTAACGGAAGCGCAACGGGCCCGAGGCATTGGTCGCGAGCACGCCTCCGATGCTTCGCGACGCCCCCCCGTGAGGATCGAGCGCGAGCATCTGCGCGTGCTTGCCAAGAACGGCGGCGAGACCGTCCAGCGTGAGACCCGCCTGGACCGTGGCGACCATGTCCTCGGGAACATACTCGAGGACGGCGGTGAGACGGGTGGTGTCGACGACGAGATCGAGGCGGCGGGGCGGATTGCCGAGACCCATGGCGGACGCGCTGCCGCGCGGAGCCACCGCCAGCCTCTCCGTCGAGCACAGCGCGAGGATCCTGCTCACCTCATCCGTCGAGCCGGGGCTCACCAGCCACCGGGGCTGGCGCCCGTCGATCGACGCGGCGGAGAGCGTGGCGGGATCCGAGACGACCTGCGGGCGTCCGACGATCTCGGCGAGAGCTTCCTCGACCGCCGGCGCGGACACGGTCACGCTCAGACCCAGGTGCCCGCGGGCAGGCGCGGCGCCGCGGGCCTGAACGACTCGCCGCAGGCGGGATGGGAAGGCAGGAGCTTGCCCGGGTTCATGATCCCGTCGGGGTCGAAGACGCGCCGGAAGCGCGCCATGAAGGCGAGGTCCGCGTCGCCGAACTGAAACGGCATGCTCGAGGCCTTGTCGAGTCCGACGCCGTGCTCCCCGGTGACGCTGCCGCCCATGGCGAGACACGCGTGCAGCAGCTCGTCGTTGGCGGCCTTGGCGCGCTCGAGCTCGCCGGGCACGAGGTCGTTGTAGAGGATCAACGGGTGGAGGTTGCCGTCGCCCGCGTGGAAGACATTGGCGATGACCAGGCGGTGCCGGGCCGCGATCGCCTGCACCTCCCGCATGATCTGGGGCAGGCGGGAGCGGGGCACCACGGCGTCCTGCAGGAGCCAGGTCGCGGACAGGCGACCGAAGACGCCCGCGGCTTCCTTTCGACCCTTCCACAGGAGCGCTCGCTCCGCCTCGTCCTTGGCCACGCGGATCTCGAGCGCGGCGCGGCTCCGGCACATCTCCACGATGCGCGCGGACTGCTCGTCGATCTCCGCCCGCGGACCGTCGAGCTCGATGAGGAGGACGGCGCCCGCGCCTTTCGGATAGCCCGCGCCGATGCCTTCTTCGATGGCGCGGACGACGACCTCGTCGATCATCTCGAGGGCGGCGGGGATGATTCCCGCCCCCACGATGGCCGAGACCGTCTCCGAGGCGTCGTCGATGGTCGAGAACGACGCCAGGAGCGTCTTGACGCCTTCGGGCACGTGGAGCAGTCGCACCGTCACCGCGGTCAGGAGCCCGAGGGTCCCCTCCCCGCCCACGAGGGCGCCGGTGAGATCGTAGCCCGGCTGGTCCTGGACTTTCCCCCCCACGCGCAGCACCTCGCCCGCTCCCGTGACGAGCTCGAGCCCCAGCACGTGATTGACCGTGATCCCGTACTTGAGACAGTGCGGCCCGCCGGCATTCGTCGAGGCGTTGCCGCCGATCGAGGACACCATCTGGCTGGACGGATCGGGAGCGAAGTAGTAGCCGTGCTCGCGGGTCGCCTGGGAGAGCCAGAGGTTGATGAGACCGGGCTGCACGGTGGCGCTGCGATTGTCGAAGTCCAGCTCGAGGATGCGGTTCATCCGCGTCAGCGAGACCATGACACCGCCCACGGGCGCCATGGCGCCGCCGATGAGCCCCGTGCCGGAGCCGCGCGGGACGAGGGCAACGTGCTCGCGCCGACAGAGACGGACCACCGCGGCGACCTGCTCCGTGCTCTCGGGCAGCACCACCGCGTCCGGAGCGCCCTTGTAGAAGGTGTGCATGTCGCACTCGTAGGTCATTCGGCCTTCCGGCGTCGCCACGAGGCCCCGGGTGCCGACGATGCGCTCGAGCTCGATCAGCATGGCGGCGCTCAGGGGCACAGGACGCTCCGTTGGAACACTAGGCTGGCCACGGGAAAACGAGGCCGGCCCTCCGTGGGAGGGCCGGCAGGTTGGACTCGATCACGATGGGACCCGTCGGTCGGCCGGGCCTAGAAAACGCTATCCGATCTTCCAGGTCTCGCCTGACATCAGTAGCTTGGCGATGTCACCGGGGCCGCGATCCGAGATGGCCTTCTGCTCCTGCTGGACGAGAATTCCCTCGTACGTCGTCTCGCCTTCCTGGCTGAGCAGGGTGCCGAGCGGGATCGGATACTCGGGCGCCCAGAGCTGCGCGAGCAGGGTGGCGGTGGCCCGGTCGGTCTCGTCGTGCACCCAGAGCGCGCTCTCGGGCACGTCCTTGGTCTTGACGACCTTGGGCTTGAGCCCCTCGAGCACGAGCCCACGCCGGTCGTCGCCGGGGCCCCAGGTGATGGGCTTGCTGTGCTCGAGCCGCAGCTCGAACTGCGTCTTGGAGTCCTTGTCGTACAGGACGTTCCAGGCGAGGTCGTTGTAGACGTTGCAGTTTTGCAGAATTTCCACGAAGGCCGCGCCCTTGTGACGGGAGGCGCGCTTGAGCGTCTCCTCCATGTGGCCGATGCTGCGGTCCACGGTGCGCGCGACGTAGGTAGCGCCCGCCGCGAGGGCGAAGACGCAGGGGCTGAGCGGCCGGTCGGCCGAGCCCATGGGTGTGGACTTGGTCACCTTGCCCAGCTCGCTCGTGGGCGAGTACTGCCCCTTGGTCAGGCCGTAGATCCGGTTGTTGAAGAGCAGGATGGTGACGTCGACGTTGCGACGCAGCACGTGCAGCAGGTGATTGCCCCCGATGCTGAGCCCGTCACCGTCGCCCGTGACCACGAACACCTTCAGCTCGGGCCGAGCCAGCTTGAGGCCGGTGGCCAAGGCGGGAGCGCGACCGTGGATGGTGTGGAAGCCGTAGGTGTTCATGTAGTACGGGAAACGGCTCGAGCAGCCGATTCCCGAGATGAACACGATGTCCTCCTTGGGGATCCCCAGATCGGGCATGGACTTCTGCACCGCGCTCAGGATGGCGTAGTCCCCGCAGCCGGGACACCAGCGCACGTCCTGGTCGGACTCGAAATCCTTCTTCGTGTACTTCGGGGTGGCGCCAGGCACTCCGGTGACCGTGCTCACGACTTCGCCTCCAGAAGTTGGTGAATCGCCTCGAGGATCTCCTGGCTCGCCAGGGGCATGCCGCGGACCCGGTTGAATCCCACCGCGTCGACCAGGTACTCGGCGCGGAGGACGCGCACGAGCTGGCCGCTGTTGATCTCGGGCACGAGCACACGACGGTACTGCCGCAGGATCTGCCCGAGGTCGGGCGGCAGTGGGTTCAGATGGCGGATGTGGGCGGAGGCGACCGCCTTTCCCTCCATCTGCGCTTCTTCGACGGCCGCGGTGATGGCTCCGTACGTACCGCCCCAGCCGACCACGAGGACATCGCCCGACTCCGGGCCGTTGACCACGGTGGCGGGAATCTCCTGGGCCACCCTCCGGACCTTCTCGGCGCGGGTGCGGACCATGTGATCGTGATTGTCCGGCTCGTAGGAGATGTTCCCCGTGCCGTCCTGCTTCTCGATGCCGCCGATCCGGTGCTCGAGGCCCGGCGTTCCCGGGCGCACCCAGGGCCGCGCCAGGGTGGCCGCGTCGCGGAGATAGGCCTGGAAGCCCTCCTTCTCCGTCCGGAAGCTCACCGGAATGTCCGGCAGCGACTTCGGATCGGGAATGAGCCAGGGCTCCGACCCGTTGGCGAGGTAGCCGTCGGAGAGCACCATGACGGGCACCATGTACTTGATGGCGATGCGCACCGCTTCGTAGGCGATGTAGAAGCAGTCGCCGGGTGTGCACGGCGCGATGACCACGATGGGGCTCTCGCTGTTGCGGCCGTAGAGGGCCTGCATCAGGTCGGCCTGCTCGGTCTTGGTGGGCAGGCCCGTGCTGGGGCCGCCCCGCTGGATGTCGAAGATCACCAGGGGCAGCTCCGCCATCACGGCGAGGCCGATGCCTTCCCCCTTCAGGGCGATGCCGGGGCCACTGGAGGCGGTGACGCCGATGGCGCCGCCAAAGGACGCGCCGATGGCGGAGGTGACGGCCGCGATCTCGTCCTCGGCCTGGAAGGTCCGCACGCGCCAGCGCTTGTGCAGGGCCAGCTCCTCCAGGATGCTCGAGGCGGGCGTGATCGGATAGGCGCCGAACACGATGGGGATCTTCGTCCGCTCCGCGGCGGCGAGGAGACCCCAGGCGAGCGCGCGGTTACCCGTCATGCTGCGGTAGACGCCCGCGGGCATCTCCGCGGCTTCGATGCCGTAGTGCTCGGAGAACATCTCCGCCGTCTCACCGAAGGCGTGACCGGCCTTGAGCACCCGGATGTTGGCCTCGACGAAGGTCGGGTTCTTGGCGAAGCGCTTCTTGATGGCGTCGAGCGTCGGATCGAGGGGCCGCGTGTAGATCCACGAGACGAGGCCGAGGGCGAAGAAGTTCTTGCAACGCTCCTTCTCCTTGGCGTTGAGGGGCAGGTCCTCGAGGCACTTCTTGGACATGCCGCTGATGTCCACCTGGTAGAGCCGGTACTTCTCGGCCAGCCCGGGATCGTTCAGCGGGCTCTTGGGCTCGCCCTTCTCGTCCTTCGGATAGCCCGCCTTCTCGAGGTTGCGCTGGTCGAAGGCCGCGGTGTTGACGATCAAGATGCCGCCCGCCTTGAGGTCGCCCAGGTGAACCTTGAGGGCGGCGGGATTCATGGCCACGAGGGAATCCAGCTGATCGCCCGGCGTGTACACGCGCTGGCTGCCGAACTGGAGCTGGAAGCTCGAGACGCCGAAGAGGGTGCCGGCAGGGGCGCGGATCTCCGCCGGGAAGTTGGGCAGGGTCGAGATGTCGTTACCGGCCCACGCCGCTTCGGTCGTGAACTGCTCCCCGGTCACCTGCATGCCATCGCCGGAATCGCCGGCGAAGCGGATGACGGCGCGGGTCAGCGTACGGCGCGGCTTCGCAACCGCCGGGGCGGGCGTTACCGTTTCGCTCATGGTCTCGATCGTCCTTTCAGTGACTTCGTCTCCGGCGCAGAGCGGCCCGGACGCATGTCACTGGAAAACTCTTTCCAGGCAGGTGCCGCTACGAGTTCATGCTACCCAAAACGACCAGCAATGGCAAGGATATGTCTGGTCTGCGCGCGGTCTGACCAGGTCGCTTGGCCGGCCTGCGCCCCGGCCCTCTCCTATAGCTCCAGCAGGTCCATCTTCGGGGCGCGGGTGAGATTGCGGCACCCCCCGTCTTCCACCACGACCATGTCCTCGATCCTCACCGCGCCCCGCCCGGCGTAGTAGAGACCGGGCTCGACGGTCACCACCTGTCCCGTCTTCAGCTCGTAGTCCAGCCGGCTGATCCGTGGGGGCTCGTGGATGTCGAGCCCGACGCCGTGGCCGGTGCCGTGGAAAAAGCCCTGCTGCCGGCCGTCCACCACGCCCGTGGCATGGCCGCGCCCCTCCATGGTCCGAGCGACCTCGGTGTGAATGGCCCCGCCCGACGCGCCGGCGCGAATCAGCTCGATGCCGCGGAGCTGAGCGGCGAGGACGGCGTCGTAGAGCCGCCTCAGCTCGTCGGAGGCCCTGCCCTTGACCACGGTCCGCGTCATGTCCGCGTAATAGCGGGTCTGAGAGGAGCGCGGAAATATGTCGAAGATGATGCCCTGGTTGGGGTGGATGGGACCCGAGCCCTGGTTGTGGGGATCCACCCCCTGCTCACCACAGGCGATGATGGTGTGCTCGGCGATGCAGTCGTTCTCCATGAGCGAGACGTTCACGACCTTCTTGAGGTCTTCGGAGGTCAGGGGGCGGCCCCGGTGGATCACCTGGTCACCGCGAATCGTGCTCGCCCGCAGCACGTCGAGGGCCGCCTCGAGTGCCGTCTCGGTGTGCCGCTGCGTCTCCTCGATGGCGGCGATCTCCTCGATCGTCTTGATCACCCGCTCGGGGAAGAAGGGGTGCGGCCTCGGGGTCACCGTCAGGCCACGCTCGCGGAGGCGATCGGCCAGCTCGAGGGGGAAGTCCGCGGGCACCTCGACCGCCGAGACGCCATAGCCCTCGAGCAGCAGGGTCACCGTGTCCGTGAGGCGCGGCTGGGGCCAGCGCTGGCGGGCCTTGCCCTCCCACTCGGAGAGCGACAGGACCTCGTCCACCCGCGCCTGGGCGCGCGCGCGATCCACCTCGAGGTCGGACATCAGGAGGATCTTCTTGCCGCCGACCTCGAGATACACGAAGGGATCAGGGGCCAGGAATCGGCAGGCGTAATAGAGGTTGGAGTCGGCCTCGCTGGCCGCGATGATCAGTGAAGGGCTTGGCCCACTCATGGGCCTACGGTACCACGCCCGCGGGGACGCGCGCGCCGTCGGCTTTGCGCAGCACCTCGATGAATCGCGAGACGGCGGGAGGCATCTGCTTGCCACGCCGGTAGATGATGCCGATGGGTCTGGCGAGGCCGGGCAAGGCCAGCGGCACGGTGGCCAGCGTGCGCATGCCCGATTCCATCACCACCGTGGGCCGAGGCAGGATCGACACGCCGGCCGCGATGCCGATGGCCTGCTTGATGGTCTCGACGTTGTCGAACTCCATGACCACGTCGACCTTCACCCCATGCTGCCTGAGAGCGCGGTCGATGGCGCGGCGGACGGCGAGGTCGCGGTCGAAGGCGACGAACTTCTCCCCGGAGAGATCGCGGGGCTCGACCAGCTTTCGCTTGGCCAGACGATGACTGGGGTGGGTCACCAGCACCATGGGCTCGGAGCGCAGCGGTAGCACGGCCAGGGATCGATTCGCCGTCGGATACGACAGCACGCCCAGGTCCGCCTCGTCGTTGAGGACCGCCTCCACCACCTTGTGAGGGTGGAGGCACTCGAGGAGCACGCGGGCCTGGGGATGGGCCGACATGAAGGGCTGCATGTGCCGGCTCATGTCGTGCAGGCCCACCGAGTAGATGGCGGCGACGCGTACCGTTCCGTCGACCCGCTGCTTGGAAGCCAGGAGCTCGGCGCGCGCCTTGTCGAATCCCTGGATGAGGCCACGGCAGGCGTCGAAGAAGACCCGGCCGGCCTTGGTGGCCACGAGCGGACGGCGCGAGCGATCCAGGAGCGGCACGTCGAGCTCGCCCTCGAGCTGCTGGATGGACTGGCTGGCCGCCGATTGCGTGATGCCGTTGGCGGCGGCCGCGCGCGAGAAGCTGCGGAGCCTGACCACGTCACAGTAGAGCTTGAGCGTGTCGAGGTTCACGCTGCGAGGCTACACCATTAGCCATGCTAATGCTATGTTTTTTCAACTTTACCCTTGGCTAATGCTCCGCTCTGGTGTAACGTTTGCGCTCAACTTGGACACGGAGGAGAACGGGATGTCAAAGGCGACACCGGCGGGGCTTCCAGAAGCTCAGGGGCTCTACAGCCCGGGCCACGAGCACGATGCCTGCGGCGTCGGCTTCGTGGTGGACATGAAGGGGCGACGGTCGCACGCCATCGTGGCCCAGGCCCTCGAGGTGCTCAAGAACCTCCTCCACCGCGGCGCCTGCGGCTGTGAAGTCAACACGGGTGACGGCGCGGGCATCCTCATCCAGATCCCGCACGCCTTCCTCACGCGCGAGTGCGCCAGGCTCGGGATCACTCTCCCTGCCCCCAAGCGCTACGGGGCCGGGCTCGTCTTCCTTCCCCGCGATGCCGCCCAGGCCGCGCGGTGCCGCGAGCTGCTTGCCACCATCGTGGCCGAGGAAGGGCAGACGCTCCTCGGGTGGCGCCCGGTGCCCACCGACGACAGCCCCGTGGGACCGTCCGCGCGCGCGGTCGAGCCGACGATCGAGCACGTGTTCATCGGCCGCGGCGCCGCCGTGCCCGACGCCCAGGCCTTCGAGCGCAAGCTCTACGTCATCCGCAAGCGCGTGGAGCACGCGGTCAGGGCCTCGGAGATGGCGGAGCGCGGATACTTCTACCTCCCGAGCCTCTCCGCCAACACGCTGATCTACAAGGGCATGCTCTCCGCGGACCAGATCGAGACGATGTTCCCCGACATCACGGATCCTCTCGTGGAGTCCGCGCTCGCCCTCGTGCACCAGCGCTTCTCCACCAACACCTTTCCCTCCTGGCCGCTCGCCCATCCGTACCGCTACATCGCCCACAACGGCGAGATCAACACCCTGCGGGGCAACATCAACTGGATGAAGGCGCGCGAGGCGCTGTGCCGCTCCGCCCTCCTCGGCGAGGATCTCGAGAAGATCCTGCCCATCGTGGTCGAGGGAGGCAGCGACTCGGCGATCTTCGACAACGTGCTGGAGCTCCTCGTCATGGCCGGGCGGCCCCTGCCCCTGGCCGTGCTCATGATGATCCCGGAGGCGTGGAGCGGGCACGAGTCCATGTCGGCCGAGCGGAAGGATTTCTACGAGTACCACGGCTGCCTCATGGAGCCCTGGGACGGCCCCGCCTCGATCGCCTTCACGGACGGCACGGTCATCGGCGCCGTCCTGGATCGCAACGGCCTCCGTCCGTCGCGCTACTACGTCACCAAGGACGGGCTCGTGGTCATGGCGTCGGAAGTGGGCGTGCTCGACATCCCGCCCGAGCGCGTCCTGATCAAGGAGCGCCTGCACCCCGGCCGCATCTTCCTCGTGGACACGGCCCAGGGGCGCATCATCGACGACGCCGAGCTCAAGCACGCCTTCGCCACCGAGCGCCCGTACGGCGAGTGGCTGGCCACGCATCTCAAGCCGCTGGAGAGCCTGCCCGAGGCGCCGCACCTGCCCGAGCCGGACCACGACACGGTGCGCGAGCGGCAGCAGGCTTTCGGCTACACGCACGAGGACCTGCGCATCCTCCTGGCGCCCATGGCCACCGCGGGCGAGGAGCCCGTGGGCTCCATGGGCACCGACACGTCGCTCGCCGTGCTCTCGGACCGGCCGCGGCTCCTCTACGACTACTTCAAGCAGCTGTTCGCGCAGGTGACCAATCCTCCCCTCGACGGCATCCGCGAGGAGCTGGTGACCCAGATCGCCACGAGCATCGGGCCCGAGGGCAACCTGCTCGAGCCCACCCCCGAGGCCTGCCGGCAGATCAAGCTGAGGACGCCCATCCTCGACAACGCCGAGCTGGCGCGCATCCGCCACGTCGACCTGCCTGGCTTCAAGGCGACCACCGTCCCCATGCTCTTCCGCGTCACCGATGGCCCCGACGGCCTCGCCGCCGCCATGGAGGAGCTGTGCCGGAGCGCGGCCCGGGCCGTGGACGCGGGCTACAGCTACCTCATCATCTCGGACCGCGGGGTGAGCCGGGAATGGGCGCCCATCCCCGCCCTCCTCGCCACGGCAGGCGTGCATCACCACCTGATCCGCGAGGGCAAGCGGGTGAAGGTCGGCCTCATCATCGAGACGGGCGAGCCGCGCGAGGTCCACCACATGGCCCTCCTCCTGGGCTATGGCGCGGGGGCCATCAACCCCTATCTCGCCTTCGAGACGCTCGACGACATGATCGGCCAGCGCATCCTGCCCGCCCTCGACCACAAGACGGCGGTGAAGAACTATATCAAGGCCCTGAACAAGGGCGTGCTCAAGGTCATCTCGAAGATGGGCATCTCCACCATCCAGTCGTATCGCGCCGCCCAGATCTTCGAGGCCATCGGTCTCGCCAAGGACTTCGTGGACCGCTACTTCACCTGGACGGCCTCGCGCATCGGCGGGATCGGCCTGGACGTGGTGGCGCGCGAGACCCTCCTCCGCCACCAGCGCGCCTTCCCCGAGCGGCCCATCGGCGAGCCCGAGCTGGACTGGGGCGGCGAGTACCAGTGGCGGCGGGACGGGGAGTACCATCTCTTCAACCCCGACACGGTGTTCAAGCTGCAGCACGCCACGCGCGCGAAGCAGTACGCGATCTTCAAGGAGTACACGACGCTCGTCAACACGCAGAACGCCCACCTGGCGACATTGAGAGGCCTTTTCACGTTCAAGACCACGCCGACAACGCGGCCGCCCGTGCCCATCGAGGAGGTCGAGCCCGTCGAGGCGATCATCAAGCGCTTCGCCACCGGGGCCATGTCGTACGGCTCCATCAGCCTCGAGGCCCACCAGACGCTGGCCGTGGCCATGAACCGCATGGGCGGCAAGTCCAACACGGGCGAGGGCGGCGAGGATCCCGCGCGCTACCCGCGCGAGGCCAACGGCGACTGGCGTCGCAGCGCCATCAAGCAGGTCGCCTCGGGCCGCTTCGGCGTGACGAGCGAGTACCTCGTCAACGCCGACGAGCTGCAGATCAAGATGGCCCAGGGCGCCAAGCCCGGCGAGGGCGGCCAGCTCCCCGGCAGCAAGGTCTATCCGTGGATCGCCAAGGTCCGCCATGCCATGCCGGGGGTGGGGCTCATCTCGCCGCCCCCGCATCACGACATCTACTCGATCGAGGACCTGGCCCAGCTCATCCACGATCTCAAGAACGGCAATCCCAGGGCGCGCGTGAGCGTCAAGCTCGTGGCCGAGGTCGGCGTGGGGACGGTGGCGGCCGGGGTGGCCAAGGCCCATGCCGACGTGGTCCTCATCTCGGGGCACGACGGCGGCACCGGCGCCTCTCCCCTCACCTCCATCAAGCATGGTGGTGTCCCGTGGGAGCTCGGTCTGGCCGAGACGCAGCAGATCCTCGTCATGAACAAGCTCCGCGACCGCATCATCGTCCAGACCGACGGCCAGATGAAGACGGGCCGCGACGTGGTCATCGCCGCCCTCCTGGGCGCCGAGGAGTACGGGTTCTCCACCGCTCCCCTCGTGGTCCTGGGCTGCATCATGATGCGCGTCTGCCATCTCAACACGTGCCCCGTGGGCATCGCCACCCAGGACCCCAAGCTCCGCGCCAAGTTCACGGGCAAGCCCGAGTTCGTGGAGGCCTTCTTCCGCTTCGTCGCCGAAGAGGTGCGCGAGCACATGGCCCAGCTCGGGGTCCGCACCATGGACGAGCTGATCGGCCGCTCGGATCTTCTCGACGTGCGGCCGGCCGTGGACCACTGGAAGGCGCGCGGGCTCGACTTCTCGGCCATCCTCTACCGGCCCCAGGTCGGCCCCGAGGTCGCCATCCGGCGGGTGGTCGAGCAGGACCACGGTCTCGACAAGTCGCTGGACATGACCACACTCCTGCCCCTGTGCCGGGAGGCCCTGGAGCGGCGCGAGCCCGTGGACATCCGCCTGCCCATCCGCAACGTCAACCGCACGGTGGGGACGATCCTGGGCTCGGAGCTGACGCGGCGCCATGGTCCGGACGGCCTGCCCGACGACACGATCCGCATCCACTTCGCGGGCTCGGCGGGCCAGAGCTTCGGCGCCTTCGTGCCCCGGGGCATCACGCTGACCCTCGAGGGCGATGCCAACGACTACGTCGGCAAGGGCCTCTCGGGCGGCAAGCTCGTCGTCTATCCGCCTCGCGAGGCGACCTTCGTGGCCGAGGAGAACATCCTGGTGGGCAACGTCGTCCTCTACGGCGCCACGGGCGGCGAGGCGTACTTCCGCGGAGTGGCCGGGGAGCGTTTTGCCGTGCGCAACAGCGGGGCCCTCGCCGTGGTCGAGGGCGTGGGCGACCACGGCTGCGAGTACATGACGGGGGGACGCGTCGTCGTCATCGGGCAGAGCGGGCGCAACTTCGCCGCGGGCATGTCCGGCGGCATCGCCTACGTCCTCGACCCTACCGGCGACTTCAAGCGGCGCTGCAATCCCGGCATGGTCGACCTCGAGCCGCTCGTCGACCCCGAAGACGTCCTCCTCGTGAAGGATCTCCTCTCCCGGCACATCCGCTACACGCAGAGCCCGGTGGCCGCGCGGCTGCTCGTGAGCTGGGAAGAGACCCAGGGGAGCTTCGTCAAGATCATGCCGCGCGACTACAAGCGCGTGCTCCAGGCGATCAAGAAGGC
>Ga0209689_1000952_pt1 | contig 21159 bp, 23 predicted proteins | sample GraSoiAngelo_149_FD_187119 | JGI IMG/M metagenome (GOLD analysis project Ga0209689, IMG submission 187119) | Grasslands soil microbial communities from the Angelo Coastal Reserve, California, USA - 14_1009_09_30cm (SPAdes) (version 2) | ecosystem: Environmental > Terrestrial > Soil > Grasslands ... | reverse complement strand
AATAAGGCGATGCGGTAACAGTCGGCAATTTCGTCGCCGAGCTGAAGCGCAAATTGTTTTGCAAGGTCGATCGCGTGCACGGCCATAAGCGCAGAACGCAAACCGAAATCGAAAATCTAAAAACTTGTTCTGAGCGAGCAAAGCGAGTCGAATGGATCGAAAATGCCGTGCGCAAACCGCTGCATTTAACATCTTGAGTCACTGTCACGATCATCACGGGTAATCAGCAATGCGCCCATTTTACCTACCCGGGTGACACAACGGGTGACACAAATTTTTTCTTTTCGACGCCGATGAATAGGAACAATCTTCAATTGGCACAGTGTTTTCTTTTCGGGAAGCTGAAATGGCTCAGAACCAAAATACGAACATGAAAACTAAACCAATCTTTCTCTCTCGCGCAGGCACACTAGCCACCACGCGCCAGCGCGAAGTACGGCAAGAAATCGTTTGCAACCTGCTATCCCCTGGAAACCCGAGCTGACCAGCTTCAATGAGCGACGATCCAACAGAAGCTTTGCCTCCGCGGGGCAGGAGCTTGCGAATTTTGGTCGTCGAAGATCACGCCAACACGTTGAGAGTATTGGCCCGCTTGCTCGATCATTTCGGCATGAACATCCGATCGCTTTTTGTTTGCAGCGCCCTCCTTCTGTTCGCGAGCGTCGCTTACGGTGCCGGCTCTTATCAGCGCACGAGAGACGGAAAAACGCTCGTCTGGAATGATTCACCTAAACGTGGCGAGGAGGCAACGTGGTCCGGCAAGCGCGACAAGAATGGATTCGCCGCTGGCTCTGGTACACTGACGTGGTATAAAGTTGAGCCAACAATCGTCACTGGCTCCAACATTCCGGATGCCAGAAGATACGCGGTTGTCATCAACCGTTATTCAGGCAAAATGGTACACGGCAAATTGAAGGGAGCTGTCACTTACGTCGATGCCAATGGAAAAAGATTGCAGGCGACCTTTGTTAACGGAGGTAAGAGGCCGGTGACACAGCAAACGGTCACGCCGACTCCAGAGCGCACCCCTGCACCAGCCACACCGACCCCGACGCCAGCTCCAGAGCAGAGCCCTTCGTCAGCCGCACAAGAAACCCCGACTGCAGTCCCACAACAGACGGCCACCCTGGCGCCGGAGCAGACGGCGACCCGAACGTCGGAGCAACAAGCCAGGCAACCTGATGCCCAAAGCACAATCGTACCAATACCAACCCCGCCTGACGATTCTCTGCGGTCGCTCACCGCGCCGCCATTGGCTTTACCGAAGCAAAGCGTAGCCGCAGCTTCACCTAAAACGCACATACCCTCAACGCTACCACCGTTGCATTCGCCAACTCTGGGAGCTGGCGGGGTCGACGCACACACCGTCGCCGCGTTAGATACTGTGTACCAAAAGGCAGTTAAGGCCAATGACATCGCAATAATGGATCGGATTTTGGCCGATGACTTTGTTTTGGTAACAGACCGCGGTGCTTCTTTGACGAAAGCCGACTTGATCAAGGAAGCGCGAGAAAAACGGACGATCTACGAGCACCAGGAGGAGGAGGAAGGCACGCAGAAGGTGCGAGTATGGCGCGATACGGCTGTTGTTACTGCGCTGTTGAGGATCAAAGGCACGAGAGACCAAAACCCCTTCGATTACAAAGTCTGGTTCAGTGAGACTTATGTTCGGACGGCTACTGGTTGGCGTTACGTATTTGGGCAAGCTTCGATTCCGTTGCCGAAACCGGACGCGAAATAGTTTTTCGATCACCTGATTGGTCTTTCGTCACAACTATCGCGCGTGCGCGCGCGAGGGCACTTGACACGAACTTGGCAAATAGATTGCGCGTTCTTGCGTTTCGTTGCGTAATCGTTCGCAAACGCATTCGGCGGGAATATGCACGTTTTCCCCTCGTGAAACTGCTTTTCAGAGGTAGGAATCGTCAAAATTGAACTCGCGGCAAATCCGACCAAACACGGATTTCTAATTCGAGAATGAGCGTTTGCACACGTTTTCACGATGTTGCATACCGTCGCTGACGCTAGGTCTTTCGATTCATCCCGCGTAATCAGTAATCTGCACATTTCTACCCCGCCGGGTGACACAACGGGTTACACAAATTGGGAGGACGGCGCGTATTGAGGCTTCCTAAGGCAAAAACCGCGTTTTTGCTGCAATTCACTGCGCTCATCAACAGTGCGCAAACCGCTGTAAGGAAACCAGTTGAACAATTGTTAACCTCCTCACGCGTAATCAGGTATTTGCCCATTTTATCCCGCCGGGTGACACAGTGGGTGACACAAAAAACCACCCGCTACCATGCTTTCTTTTCGCTCTCCGAGTAAACTGCCAGGGAACGGGTTCAGTCACGGTCACCGATGCATATAAACATACAAACAAAACGCTACGACGTTTCCCTTTTACCTCTTCCTTTCTTCTTTTCGACTGGTGACTCTAGCGCCAGAATTGGCTCACTGGCTCGCTTCAATGCTCGCATTGCTACACCCGCCCTCTGAATTCGTGCAGCAATTTTCCGAGCTTTCTCCAGCGCTCGCTTCGTTTTTGCGCTCTTCACATCCTCACCTTCACTCTCTGCAACGTCCCTCGCCCTCGGTGGCTCTGAGCGAACCTCCATCGAGACACCCGCATCAATTTGCGCGGCTAAAAAACGCAGCGCTGTTCGCAAACCAGTGCGTAGCTCGTTTAGCCGTTCTTTATCCCGCTTTTTCCCCGAACTCTCGAATGAGAGCATCCACAATCTTGTCAATCCCCTTTTCCGCCACTTGCTCCTCGTGTGCCTCGATCGACGCGCTTACATTTTCGGGCAGACATTTTTCGCGTACCTGCTTTCGCAGCAATTTGATCTCCAAAATTTGTTTGTACAAAGCACACAAACGTTCAATCGCGGCAGCAAAACAAAGCGCTATCCCAGCCGTCGAATTAGTGAATACCTGCAGCGTACTCGACCCAACCGACCTTATCTCCGGGCTTTCAGCGTTGTCCTCCACAAGCTCGCCAATCACCTTCAGCGCATTGTCGAACCGATGTAGCTCCTTCTGCACGCCTTCTAAACTTGAATGCACGACCGCCCACGGGACCAGCACGCCAATCTCTGATTCTCCTGGCTCCAGCGCCTCATACGGCACCTTGAGTGCTTCAAACCCGTCCACCATAGCCAACACCACTTCTTGAAAGTGCGTAATTACTTCGAGTATCTTTTGCAACTCAGCCAGGGCGTTCGCCGGTGTGACGTTATTGCTATCAAGCGTATTTTCTATTTTTGCTCTTAATCCAAGGCCGACTTTGTCAGAAGCTCCTATCTCATTTATGATCTCTAACTCGCTGGGCGTCGCTGACGCTGTCGGAGATCGATCAAGAGCCGCGTACAATTCACTTAATGCGCTTCGAAACGCGGTCGCGTTTGCTTCCGTCACAGAACTGATGGACGCGGACAAGGCATCGACAGTCGCCTTCAACCGACCCAGTACTTCATTTTTTTCATAATCCTGCTTGATGTGTTCAAGTACCGCATGAAGTCGGCCGGCGTTCATTCGATCCACATTGAACCAAAAACCGGTTCCGGGTGAAACACGTTTTTGGCATTGCCCAAAGAAGGTGTAGCCAAAAAATCTAGGTGGGAACAGCTCAACCTAAATGGCTCTGCCTCAAGCCGAAGCCCAGACTGTTCACTCCGCGAACCGTGCGCTACCATCGGGATTGATCCAGTACTCTGCGATTAGCGCATCGTACGAGTCGCCATGGCTCCGTGCCTTCACATCAACAACACGGGCCACCGCGTAGTGTCCCATATTGTTCTGAAAAACAATGAATTCCACCTCCCGGGGAGTTTGGTTACCAGAACTCATATCGTAGGCACTAGCGTCCTTGACATCAGAAAGGCAGCGCGCGCTTAGCGCAAGCCCTAGGCCCTTGAGGTTAGTTTCCACCGGTATAAACATGAATTCTTGAATTACTGGCATTACTCCACCGGGTCTGGAAAGTAAGCTCGCCGTGTCCGAGAGTGAATTTGCCTTCGTTATGCGTAAAATTGAAGGAGACTTTGCCAGTCAGATCAGGGCTGGCCTTGAACTGCTCTATGAAGGCGTCGTTGTCCGACCGCATCATCTCCCTACAATCCGCTGGAAAGAAGTCGACGGAGATCCCGGCGTTTCTCAGCCTTCTGACGCCTTGTTCGTAGACTTGGGGATTAGGGTCGAGCATCCCCACGAATACTGTGTGAATACCTCGTTCGAGAATCCACTCGACACACGGTTTCTTCGGGTGATTTCTAGTCGTGCACGGTTCGAGCGTCGTAAAAAGAGTAGTACCGCCAAGGTCCTCGGTCGGGACTTTTTTTTGGAGTAGCGTGAACTCCGCGTGTTCGCCCGCAGCCAATTCGCCACGATAAGCAGTACCGACTACGGACCCTTGACGCACGACTAGTGCGCCCACCTTCGGATGCGGCCGAGCGTCCTCCGAGCGTCCGCACCGCGCGCTCATAATCGCTTGAAACATGAACTCGCGATTGGGTTCAGCTGGAGAATTCCTCATCACCCAGATCCTTTTAAAAATCACGCTCCTGAGCAAGAACACCTTTTTGGTATTGCCCAAACAGGTGTCGCTAAAAAAATCTAGGCGGGAACAGTTCCCTTCGTGCGCTCGATAGCTGCTTCCAGATCGAGGAATAGCTCTGGATCATTTATCCCCGGCGGGAATGGAGCCGCTGGGAAGCGAGCGACATGGACGAAGCCCGTCAGGGTGAGCGAACGGGAGTGAGCGAGTCAATCGAAGACCTGACGCACTCGTTGCCCAAAGCGTCTCACACGCATTGGGTCACGCAGATTATCCCCGGCGGGAATCGAACCCACATTTAAGGTTTAGGAAACCTCCGTTCTATCCGTTGAACTACGGGGACGCCCTGCAGGAAAAAGTAAGAAGGAGCAAGGAAGAAGTCCAGAGATCACGGATCAGAGGGGGATGAAGGAAAAATCCAGAGGTCAGATTTCAGAAGTCAGAAATCACAGGAGAATAAACTTTGACATCGGAAGCGCCTGACCGCATAAGCTTCGCGGAACAGCACGCGTAACGAAGCGCGCGCGTTTCCAATGCGGCCCGCCTAGACTGGGTGCCCGGGATTCCGGACGAGCCTCCATTCAACCTAAGATTAGCAAAGAAAACATCATCATGAAATCAATCACAGGTATCCTCGCAACCACATTCCTTCTCCTGTCGCCTGTTCCATTCGTTCAGGCTCAGGGCACACCAAAGCCCGCCGCAACTCAGAAGACCGCCGCGCCCGCCGGGGCCGGCAAACGAACAGACGTTTACCATGTCCATTTTACCAAGGCCGCTCTCGGCAAAGCCGCTCAGTTGGGCGATTGGCTCAAAACGCCGGATCCGAAAGCACCCATGCCAGGACACTTTGTTGTCTTTCGCCATCAAGATGGCGACGCATGGGATTACGTTGCCATTGAGCATCTCGGCACAAAGGCAACCGTGGAAGCTGCTGGCACCGCCGTGCCTCAGGACAAGCGTGACCTGAGCGACTGGCACAACGATACTTTTGTGAACGGTCCATCTTGGGAAGAGTTCACTCGCGCCATGGGCATTGACGGTGACTCAGCTAGCAAGACTTCCGGATCGGTTTATGTGGTTTCTGTTTATCGTCCCGCTCCCGGTCATCGCGACCGGTTGGAGAAGATGCTCAGCGAGGCGCCAAGCGGGCCGACTGACACAAGCACGGGCAACGTGTTGATGCAACATTTGGAAGGCAGTCCGTGGACGCTTCTTACCGTTGCCCGCTACAATTCGTGGGAAGACTACGCCACTGGTAAGAAAAACAATGTGGCGCAGACCGCCAAGAAGGACGGTGGTTGGATTCGTTTGCGCGATCACACCGATTTCCATAACGACACACTCACCGACCGCATCGCCCCATAACCGCTGGTAGTAACGCTCGGCAAGACATCGAGGGAACACGAGCGTCTTAAAATGCGCGACCGATCGTGACGATCAGCGGCCGAGCAGGCGCGGATCGAAATCGTAATCGATGGGTGGCGCGATGCGGATGCGTTTGAAGCCTGGATGCTCGGGATTCAGTAGAAAATTTGTGTCGTCTGGACTGATCGCACTCGGCAAAGCCAAAACCGCAGAACGACCTTTCTTCACCCAGCGGTCGCCGATGTCCTTCGTTTCCGCCGGTGGCGGAGAAATGCGCCAGTTTGCAGGCAACTTCGTCACCGGAAAAATTTCCGTGAGACTGTTCGGCCATTCCAAATGATACGCTTTGTATTTTTCCTCGAGGATAAATGGCACGCGATGGATGAAGATCTCAAACGCAGCGGTGGATTGATGTTCGCTCACGTAGACGACATGCACGCCCGGTGAGTTCCACCGGCCTCCATATTGCCAAGGGCCTTCTCCAGTAAACGCCGTGTTTGCGCGACTCGCGCGCACGATCCGCCAAGCTGAGGCCATCGCGTGTTACGAATAAACGCCGTAATCGATTCGCCCGAGTAAATTGTCCACTTCGCGCGCGCCGATTTCTGTTTCCGCATACTCCAAGGGCACAGCGCCACCGAGACCGTATTGCGGATGTTTCAGCCAGGCTCGCGCCTTGTCGATGTCGCCAAAAACGTCCGCCGCGTGTTCAAGCAGTCGCGCAAATCGCATGACCTTGTCGGATTCATCCGGTGACAAACGGCCGTTCGCTTTGCGCCGCTGCAATGTGGATCGCGACATGGAAAGTTTTGCTGCGAGCTGCTCAAACGGCATGTCGATACTGTCCTGCAACGCTTTTAGATCGGAGAAAGGTAACCCTTTCTGAATCCGTCGAATCATTTCCGTGGGATGTTTCGCTTTTGCCCTGACTGTTTTCTTTTCGAGAGTCGCTGCCTTCATTCAGATCACGTTTCTATTCAATTGACACAATATAATTGCTCATTTGAGCAAATCAATCAATCAATCTCATTTATTTAGATGGAGTCGAAGATGTGGATTCTATCGCCCAGTAGTAACAACGAGAGATGTCTCGACTCCGCTCGACATGACAAAGACCGCGAAGGCGAATTCCTAAGCGCCGACCTGTGCGAGAACTGTGCGCAGTTCGTGGAAATCTATCGGTTTGACCAAATGAAGGTCGAATCCTGCGTCTTTGCCGCGCCGAACGTCTTCGTCGGTGCCAAATCCGGTGATCGCAACCGCCTTCACCGGATGCTTTCGCTTTGCCTGGGAAACCACCTCGTAACCGCTTCCGTCGGGAAGACCAATGTCGCACAAGACGACATCGAATTTTTGCGATTGGACGGTTTCCAAAGCGCTCTGCGCATTATCGGCGACTGAAATTTGGTGGCCGAAATAAGTGAGCAGGCGCGACAAGGTCTGCCGAGTATCGCTATGATCTTCTACAACCAGAATGCGCAGCGACTTAGCTGGTTTTTCCGGACCTTGGGAACCCATTCTGCTTTTCTCGACGTGCTTCGCTATCGCGTCAAGTGTGACTTGAATGTTGGGTCAAAAGTGAATTGGGTTTAGACGATTTTCCCGCGTCCGTGCGGTTTCGTCAGATCGAATTCGGGACCGATCGGCACGATTCGAGTGGGATTAATTTTTGTCTGCGTCATGTAGTAGTGACGCTTGATGTGATCGAAGTTGACGGTCTCGGTGATGCTTGGCTGCTGGTACAAATCCATCAAGTATCCTTGAAGATTCGGGTAATCGATAATGCGTCGGATGTTGCACTTGAAGTGGCCGTGATAGACGACGTCAAACCGAATCAGTGTGCAGAAAAATCGCCAATCCGCTTCGACAATGGGATTCCCGAACAGATAGCGGCCTTTCGATAAGCGCGCTTCCAACTCATCGAGCGCCTCAAACAGTTTCCGGCAGGAAATTTCATACGGCCGTTGGTGCGTGGCGAATCCGGCTTTGTAGACGCCGTTGTTCACGTTGTCATAAAGAAAATCACAGAGCTTCGCGTGTTCTGCTTCGATCTCTTTTGGAAAAAGATCGACTTCTTTATTCGTGGCGAAATCATTAAACACGTCGTTGAACATGCGGCAGATGTCGTCCTCACAATTGTTGACGATCTTTTTCGTCTCCTTGTCCCAGAGCACCGGCACAGTGACGCGCTCGTTGAAATCCGGATCGGTTGCTTTGTAAGCTTCGCTCAGAAAATGGAAGCTATTAACCGGATCGGTTGATTCAAACGGCGCACCGAGCGGTATTTTTCCAGATGGATCGCGAAAGGCCCAGCCTTTCTCGTCTCGAATAGGATCGACAACCGTCATGCCGATCACCTCTTCGAGTCCTTTCAGCTTTCGAAAAATGACCGTGCGACTTGCCCACGGGCACGCCAGGGAAACGTAAAGATGATAACGATTGGCGATTGCGGGGTACGAAGTCGATCCATCATTCGAGATCCATTCGCGAAACGCATCCTCCTGCCGTTGAAATTCTCCGGATTCAGATTGCTCGGCTGGGAATTGCGCTTTCATCTAACCACGAATGGACATGAATGAGGACAAATTGATAGAATGACCATCCATTCGTGTCGATCCATGTTAATTCGCGGTTGAATTATTCCCCTGGCTTAAAAAGAGCGGCATCGAGGATCGACCAAAGATGGATAATCCATCCGAGCAACACAAACCAGAGGATCGCCGCCAGACAAAACTGGACGATTGCCATCAACAATCGGCCCTGGAGTAATTGCCCCAGGCCGGGAATAAAGAAACTGCAGAGCGCGGCAAGAACGTTGCCCGCGGAACCTTGACCTGCCATATCTGCGACCTTATGAACACTTGCGCAATCGACAAGTCGATTTAGCGGCAAATAGGATTGGCGTAATCCGCGCTCCCCCTCCATCCGTTGACAATGAAAATTGCAGTGGTAGCGTCGCGCGAATTTACGTGGAAGTCCGCAAAAGGCGGACGACATAATTCACCATAGAGATTTGCATACATTGTTGAACAGTCACGTTTTGGTGCTGAACCGTCTCTGGCAGGCGGTAAACATCTGCACGGCGCGACGCGCGTTCGCGCTGGTGTACGCGGGCCATGCCCACGTTGTTTCGTCTGATGAAGCCAACAATTTCATGACGCACGATTTCGAGAGTTGGCGCGATTTTTCCGTGGCCGCGCCGGAACACGAAATGGTCACGACAATTTCGTGGAGGATCCGCGTGCCGCGCGTGATCGTGCTGCTCTTCTTCGATCGTCTCCCGAAAAAGGAAGTGAAGTTCACGCGCCACAATGTTTTCGAGCGTGACAAAAACACCTGCCAGTATTGCGGCCAGGTTTTTGAGCGCAACGAGTTGAATCTCGATCATGTCGTACCGCGCGATAGAGGAGGGACGACGGCATGGGAGAACGTCGTCTGCTCGTGCGTCCCATGTAACACGCGCAAAGGCAATCGGCTTCCGCAGGAAGCTCATATGCACCTAATTCGGAAACCGAAACGGCCGAAGTGGCGACCCTTTGTGCACGTCACATTTTCAGCGCCGCAGCATGAGAGCTGGCGGCACTTTGTTGATCTTGCTTATTGGAACGTGGAGTTGAGCGATTAGCATCGCTCAGCCGTGATTTGTTACATCGTTACAAGGTTACAAAGGCAAAAGCCGAACACGGTTGTAACTCTTGTAACCCTTTAACGTTTCAACGCGTCTAAGATCGGCTGCGGATAAACGCCCAGCCAGATCGTCGCAACGATCAACGCGCTGATCGCGATGCGCGACAGCGCGCTGGTGGGAATCTTGTTGATCTTCGCAGCGGGCTGCCAATACATCGCGCGGACCACTTTCAAATAATAATAAAACCCGCAGCCCACCGTGATTACACCGACGACGACGAGCGCGATCTGGCGCTGGGCAATTGCAGCGTAGAAGATAAAAAACTTTCCCAGGAATCCTGCGGTAAATGGCACACCCGCGAGCGAGACCATCCCGATTAACATCGCGAAAGCGAGAAAGGGTGAGCGCATGCCCAATCCATCGAAATCGGAAATCTGATCGCCAGTTTGTTGCGCGACGATCACCAAAACCGCGAAACTCAGCAGTGTCATGAGCAGATAAGCTGCGAGATAAAATGTCACCGCGGCCCCGTCGAAGCACGCCACACCGATGAGCAGATATCCGGCGTGCGCGATGCTCGAGTAAGCGAGCAGACGTTTCAGATTTGTTTGCGGCAGCGCGGCGAGGTTTCCGTAAATCAACGTCAGCAGCGCGACCAGAACGATCAGTCGTTGCATTTGCGGGAGCATCAGGAATGGCCGCATGACGCGCAGCAGCACCACGAATCCGGCGGCTTTTGAGGCGACCGAGAGATATGCGGTGACCGGTGTTGGCGCGCCCTGGTAAACATCCGGCACCCAGATTTGAAACGGCACCGCCGCGAGCTTAAACCCGAGTGCGACGAGCACGAGCACCATGCCGAAAAGCGCTGCGCCGTGTTCGGTCGAAGGATTGGTCAGCGCGACCGTGATACGTTGCAGGTTCGTTTCACCCGTCGCTCCAAAAAGCCAGGTGATTCCGTAAACAAAGAACGCCGTCGAAAGCGCGCTTAAGACCAGATATTTTACGCCCGCTTCGAGCGTGGCCGGATTGCGCCGCGTAAAACTGACGAGCACGTAAAACGAAATCGTTACCAGTTCGAGCGAGACGAAGATGAAAATGAAATCGATCGCTGATGCCATGTACATGAGGCCTGCGCACGTGAAAATCGGGACTGCGAAAAATTCGCCGAGTCCTGCCTGAAGGCTTGATCCCGGAAACGAATCCCGGACTACGGGCGCGTAATCGATCATCATGATCAGGACCAGGATCGTAGTCAGTAGCGCGAACTGCTTAAAGAAGATCGCCAGCCGGTCCGCGGTGTAAAAGCTCCAGAACCCAGTCGCTTGATCCGGCGGCCCGCCTGGCGCGACGAAAAAGCTGGCGACGAGCACGGCAGCGAGGCCTGCAATTGCAGCGAAAGCCAAAAAACGCCTGTCGATCCGTGTGGCGAAGGATTCCACAATCAGAATCGCCATTCCCAGCACCAGCACCGCAATCTCAAGTTCCGGCGCGGTAATCATGGTTGTTTGTTTGCGGTGAGATAAGTGCGAAACGCAGGCGCGACCATTCGCACAAACGATTGCGGGAAAAATCCGTAGTAAAGCAATGCGCCCACAAGCAGCGTCACCGGCAAGCGGAGGGCCGGTCGAAGATCGGCAAGTTCTTTCCGGCCCCGAAGGCGTTCGCCAAGCGCTCCCATAAAAGTTCTTCGATAAGCCCGCAGCATGTAAACCGTCGAGATCACAACGCCCCAGAGTCCAAGCACGGTCGCGACTTGAAAAATATGAAAGCGCTCCATGTCCCACCCGTTTCGGAACGCGCCAAAGAAGATCATGATTTCACCGGCAAAATTAGCGAAGCCGGGGAGACCAATTGCAGCGAACGCGCCGAGCCCAAACGCAAGGCCAGCAAAGGGCATCACTTTTCCGAGACCGCCAAGTTCGTCGAAGGTTAACGTGTCAGCGCGTTTGCGCAGCTCACCCGCAATCGCAAACAGGAGCGCAATTGAAAGTCCATGCGCGAACATCAAAACAACAGCGCCGGTCACGCCGAGAATGCTTGCGCTGGCGATCCCGAGAAAAATGTAGCCCATGTGCATGACGCTCGAATAACCGAGCATCCAATCGAGCCGTTTTTGCGCGATGGTGACCAGTCCGACGTAGATGATGTTCCCGAGCAACAGCACCACGAGCAGATCGGTCCAATGGCGCGCTCCTTCCGGGAGCAGGGGAATAGCCAGACGCAGCAAGCCATATAGCCCAAATTTTTTTAAAACCCCCGCATGCAACATGGCCGCGGGCGCGGGCGCGGCAGCATACGCTTCCGGCGCCCAGGTGTGGAACGGGAAAAGCGAGATGAGAATTCCAAAGCCGGTTAGCAGCAGCAAATAAATGTGGCGCTGCGAATCTGCCGAGATTTGACCCCCGGTTGCTGCGGCTTGTAATGCGCGAATATCAAAGCTGCGCGACGTAACGGGAACGCTTTGATAGAGCAGAATCAAACCGAGCAGTAAAATGAAACTCCCGATCGCGAGATAAATTGTGATCTTCCATGCCGCTGCAACGCGATTCCCGCTGCCCCAGATTCCAATCAACAAGAACGTGGGAATGAGCGCGAGCTCGTGAAACGCGTAAAAGAAAAACAAATCAATCGATGCAAACGCGCCGATCGCGCCGCCGGAAATCAACAGAAGACAGGCGTAGAACGCATTTTCGTACTTGTCGATCCTGCCGGCAAACCAGACGGCGGCCACCGTTACGATTGCGGCAAGTAGCACCATTGCCAGGCTCAGGCCGTCGAGCCCGGTCGTGAAACTCAGATGCCACTCGGGAGATATGCTGAACGAGGTGACGTGCTGAAAATCGCGCTGCCCTTTTTGGAACGACGCGAGGAGAAGCAATGCCATCACGAATGTCAAAACGGATGTGGCCAATGCAGTCTTGCGGGCAGACGCACCAATCAGGATCAGAATGGCCGCAACGATCGGGCAGAAAATGACGAACAGAACCATTAGCGGAAAACGGCGAAATAGATGAGTGCAACGATTCCCAAGCCGAACAAGAACGCGTAAGCCTGCAAATTTCCCACTTGAACCAAGCGTAATAGAGCGCCGATTCCCCATGTGCCACCGCTGGTCCCGCCCACCGCGCCGGCATCGATAATCCATCGATCAAAGAAGGCGCAAATGTGCGCGAGGAGTTCCTGCGTCCAATCGATCAGCCAGCCGTAAAACTCGTCGAAATAAAACTTGCGGCGCAAGAGCTCGACATCGAGCGGGTCGCGCGCCCGGTTGCGATACAGTGCAATTGCTAGTCCGCTTCCCAGAATCAGGACAATGATCGCCAGGGCAGGGACGAAAATCGCGACTTCCTTCTCGATCGGGAGCGCAAGGAAGTTTCGCGCGAAGAATGCAAATCCGCCTATCGTTGCCAGTAGCGCGAGCACGATTAACGGCCCGGTCATCACGAATGGTGATTCTCTACTTTCACTCGCGATTTCGCTGCGTGGTTTGCCAAAGAACACGATGACCAATAAGCGGACAACGTAGAAGGCCGTCAGAAACGCCGTGAACAAACCCATGACGAAGATTGGCATGTTGCGTTCGTATGCGAGCGCCAGAATAGCGTCCTTGCTGAAAAAGCCGCTGAAAGGCGGACAACCGATCAGCGCCAGCGCGCCAACCACGAAGGTGACAAAGGTGATCGGAAGTTTTCGGGAAAGCCCGCCCATTTTCCAGATGTTCTGCTCGTGATGGATCATGAAAATGACGGAACCAGCGGCGAGGAAGAGGAGCGCCTTAAAAAACGCGTGGGTAAAAAGGTGGAACATGGCCGCCTCATTTGAGGCGAGACCCACAGCCATCACCATGTAGCCGAGTTGCGAGAGAGTGGAGTAGGCCAAAATGCGCTTGATGTCATTTTGCTGGGTTGCGATCAGGGCAGCGAGCACTGCAGTGATCGTGCCGATCCACGCAATGACCAGGAGCGCGGTTGGCGAAGCCTGAATGATGAACGCAACACGGACCAGCATGTAAACTCCGGCCGCCACCATCGTCGCGGCATGGATCAGCGCGGAAATTGGCGTGGGGCCTTCCATCGCGTCTGGTAACCAAACATGCAGCGGAAATTGAGCAGATTTGCCAACTGCGCCGCAGAAAATCAGAAGTGCGGCAATCGTCAGAAACGCCGGATGACCCGTCAAGGTCGACAATCGCGGGGCGATGTCGCTGAAAACGACCGAGCCCGTCGCCATCCAAACCATCAGAATCCCAAGCATGAATCCGAAGTCGCCGATGCGGGTTGTGATGAATGCTTTCTTGGCCGCACTGGCAGCGGCGTCGCGATCGAACCAGTGGCCGATCAAGACATAAGAGGTAAAGCCGACCAATTCCCAAAAAATAAACAGCATCACGAAATTATTCGCGAGAACGATGCCGAGCATGGCAAACATGAAGAGCGATAACGCCGCGAAATAACGCGACTTCCCCTCGTCATCCCGCATGTAGCCCAACGAATAAATATGTATTAGTGACCCGACGCCTGAGACCACGACGAGCATCGTCTTACTGAGATTATCCAATAGAAAACCAAACGGGACTTTGAAGACTCCGCCGAAGTCGATCCAAGTGAACTGTCGCGCGGAGATACCTGATTGCGTGAAGATCAAACAACTGCAGATGAAGCTTATGAGCACAGCCGCGACGGAAATAAAACTGCTCAACGCTTTCCATCGAAGCGTGAAGAGGGTGATAACGATCGCGCTAGCGAGCGGTGCGAGAAGGATAAGCCACGGAAGAATCATTTTTTTGGCCCACTAAACACACGAAAAGACACGAAACTTTTCACAGGTGGAGATCGACGGGTTCATGGCTTCGGGGCAGGAGGCGGTCGTATTCCAGTCTTGGTAATGACAAAAGTTGAGAAGCAGACCCAATTTGCAGCCGGTCGCGAACCAGCGTGCGACTGCGATACTGCAAACTTTCCGGTGGTTTGATAGGAATGGAATTCTCTGGAATTCAAACTCGATCTCCAGGCATTCGTGGTAGATCGGTTCGTGGAACCGCAGCCCTTATTTTTGTAAACTTCGAAGCATGCACCAATGATGGCGTAACTTTCTTCCTTATAAATTAATTCTGCATTTTCTTCTTTTCGCGTCATTTCGTGTATTTTTGTGGGCTAAAATCTCAGGCTGCTGATGTCTTTCAGATCGGTGGTTTGGCGTGCGCGAAAAAGGGCCACAAGGATGGCCAGACCCACTGCGACTTCCGCCGCAGCCACGGTGATGATAAAGAAAACGAAGACCTGCACATTGTAATCGGGCAGGCCTGTCGGTTGAACACGAAATCTTGAGAACGCGACGAGCGATAAATTCGCCGCGTTCAACATGAGCTCCAGCGACATGAGAATGATGATCAGATTGCGGCGCAGCAGCACTCCGGCGAAGCCGATCGCGAAAAGAATCCCGCTTACGATGAGATAATCGCCCAGCGTGATCATGCTATTTTTTCCGGCCCACGAATACGCGAAAAGACACGAAAGTTTCAGAGATAAACATCGGCAACTTCCTGGGTTCTGCTGAGTAGGCGTTCGTATTCCATTCTTGGGCAGTGGCCGGAGTTCACAAGCAGGCCCAATTTGCAGCCGGTTGCGCTGAGATAATTCAGGAGTTGCGCGCGATGCTCATCGACCAGGGCGGAGACGGCTTTGATCTCGACGATGATCCTATCGTAGCAAACGAAGTCCGGGGTGAACGTTTGAATAAGAGTGCGCCCGCGATATTGCAAAGTCTGCGGCGCCTTCGATTGAAATGGAATCCCGTGCAACTCAAACTCGATCTCCAGACACTCGTGATAAACCGGCTCGAGAAACCCGCAGCCCTTATCCTTGTAAACGGCAAAACACGCGCCGACGATCGCGTAGCTTTCGTCTTTGTATATCAGCTCCATATTTGCTCTTTTCGTGCCATTCGCGTGTTTCGTGGGCTGAATTGCTATCGAGGGTCGCGTCTGCTTAAAAGGACCACGCCAATTGTCGCTACGAGAACGAGAACCCCAATGATTTGAAACGGCAGATTGTAATTGCTGAAAAGGAGCGCACCGACGTTCCGGACATCGTCGATTGTCGATCCTGCGAGCGGCGGAAAAGTCTGGCGGGCGGCCTTAAAGTGGCCAATGACCAAAAGGATCTGGATGAGCAGGATTAGCGCGACGGCGATCCCGCCAACCGAGGCCACCCAGTTGATTCGGCGTTCTTCTTCGGCGCGAAGATCGAGGAGCATGATAATGAAAAGAAAAAGGACCATGACGGCCCCCGCATAAACCAGCACTTGAATGATGCCGATGAAATAGGCATCGAGCGACATGAAAAGCGCAGCGAGTCCGAGAAACGAAACCACCAAACTGAGTGCGCTCGCGACGGGGTTGCGGTTAATAACGACGGCCGCTCCGAACACGAGCATCAGCAGAGCAAAAATCCAAAACAGGAACGGAGACATTTTTTCAGGCCACAGATGAACACAGATCAAACACAGATGTAAAATCGGAACCCGAAAAATCTGTGATCATCTGTCTCAATATGTGGCTTTACTTCTTCTCATTCCATTTCAGCACGACGCCGTGCATCACGCCGCCGATCTCGAGGAGTTTCTCCTTGTGATGCACCATATCAGCGCGCGTGAATCCAGTGATGGCATAATCCTTACGCAAAAAGATCGCCTGCTCGGGGCAAACCTCCTCGCACATCCCGCAGAAAATGCAGCGGATCATGTCGATATCGAATTCCTCGGGATATTTTTCCACTTTGGCGAAGCGATCTGTTGAAGGGATTTCGCCGGGAATAATTTTAATCGCGCGCGGCGGACAAATGAACTCGCATAACTGACAAGCAACGCACCGGACACGACCCTCCTCGTCGCGCACCAGTGCGGGTGCGCCGCGATAATGGTCCGGAAGGCTGCTGTCCCATTTTTCCTCGGGATACTGCATGGTGACCTTGGTGCGTCCGAACAGCATGTTTTTGAAATGTTTAATTGTGATGGCAAGGCCGGCTGCGATCGCCGGCAAATACATCCGCTCGCGCCAGTTCAGCTTCGGTCGTTGAACGGTGACAGCCATGATTACAAATCCGAATGACGAATAACGAATGACGAATGAATGACGAAAGCCAAATGACAGGCGAACCCCTTGCGACAACCCGTTCTGCCGGCTTCGTTGTTCGTACTTACTTCGTCACTTGTCATTCGGATTTCGTCATTAACTCGGCAGAAATGCAATTATCCCCGCGACAATGAAAATATTTACCAGCGCAATCTCGAAAAAGAAAAGCCAGCCGAGCCGCATGAGTTGGTCGTAGCGGAACCTGGGCAGCGTCCAGCGCACCCACATGAACATGAAAATGACCACGGCAACTTTGGCGAAAAAGGTTGCAATATTAAACAAACCGCCGATCACGCCGCGCCAGCCGGGCGCGCTTCCATCGACAAGCGCCCAGTGAAATCCGCCATGCCATGAAGGAAGTGGAAGATGCCAGCCGCCGAAAAACAAAGTCACCATGATAGCTGAGCCGGTGATCATGGCCGCGTATTCACCGAGGAAAAAGAGCGCGAACTTCATCGAGCTGTATTCCGTGTTGTAACCGCCGGCGAGTTCCTGCTCGGCTTCGGGAAGATCGAACGGCAACCGATTCGTCTCTGCGAAAATCGCGATCGCGAAAACGACGAACGAAAGGACCATTGGAATCGCAAGCAACCATTTCCATGGGTTCATCCAATCGCCGATAAACGGAGCGATGAACCAGCCATGCTCGATTTGATAGCGAACGACACTGGTCAGCCGCAAACTTCCGACGAGCAGGAAAATTGGGATCACGGCCAGCCCGAGCGACAGTTCGTAGGAAATCATTTGCGAACTGGAACGCACGCCGCCCAGGAACGGGTATTTGGAATTGGACGCCCAGCCGGCGAGGACGATTCCGTAAACACCCAGAGAAGCGATGGCGAACACATATAAGATTCCGACATTGATGTCTGCGATCACCATTGGGACGCCGAAGAGTGTGCTGCCAAAGGGAACGACCGCGATGGTGATAATCGCCGGCATCACCGCCAGACATGGCGCAAGCCAGTAATAGAATGTGTTTACATTCCGCGGAGTGAAATCTTCTTTCAGCAGCAATTTGAACATGTCGGCGATAGGTTGGAAAAGACCGGCCGGTCCCACGCGATTTGGCCCTTGCCGATCCTGAATAAACGCGCTGACACGCCGCTCCGCGTAAACGCTGTAGGAAACCATCGGGAGAATCACGACGAACAGGATCCCGACGATCTTGAGCAGCGAGGTAATGAAGAAATAAGTCATGTCGATCTTGTGCTTTTAGTGTGTTGCAACAGTGGCCGCTTTACAACGACCGATCTTCCCCAGGATTTCGGTGAATGTAGCGTCCGCTGTCCAAGGCGCCGATTTTTCGCTCGTAATTGCGGCGCGTTTTATCGCGTGCGAATCTTTGCAACAATGTTTTATCGCAAACCAGTCCTTGCCGTCTTGCTGGGGCTGATTTTCCTTTCGTTTTTCGGAACACTTTGTGCGAGCGCGCTGATGTTTCCGGAAACTTATGATTGGCGTTATCGCGTCATTTCCAACCTGCTCTCGCCGCGCGATAACCCCGGCCATTATTGGCTACCTGCTTGCGGAATGGCGCTCGCGGCGTTGTTCATGCTCCCGTTCGCCAGATATTTGCAACGCCATTTGGAAATATCCTCGCCACGAGTCGCGCGCGTAAGTTACCGGACTTTCGTCGCGGGAATTGTCGCTCTGGTTTGTACATGTCTGATTGTCCCGCAGCACATTCACGGTGTATTCGGAATTTGGCGGTTGCACGAGTTTCTTGCGCGCTCTTCCGCAGCATTTCTCGCACTGGGAATGTTGTGTGGCTGCTGGTGTGCGTGGAAAGGCTGCAGAAAAAGCGTGTTAGCGGCACGATTGTTTTGGACTTGGTCCTGCGTGACGCTGTTGCCGCTTGTTGGAGTTTTATTTAGTGAATGCTTGTTGCTCCTTACGCGACTGAAACTGTCGTGGGCCATGCCGGTTCGCAACGGGCTGCGGCATTCCGTGTTCTGGCATTTAGGTTTTTGGGAATGGACGGGCGCGGCAGCGGTTTTCGTGTTTCTTTGCGCGGCGGTTTTTTTAACGCCCCCGCTGGCCGTGCTCGAAGGCAAAGTCCGCGAAGGCTAAACCGTGCATGTGGACGCAAAGAATGGCGCGCTTCCATTGACCAGAAATAGCATTGCTGCGGGAATTAGAGCACAATGAATGGCCGTCGGTATCGGATCGAATACGGCGCGACCGCATCAAATGATCTCGACTCTCTCGCTGAAAAAACCAGAAAGCAGGTCCTGCGGAAGATCGAGCGGCTCGAACTAGGATTACACGGCGACATCAAACATCTTCGGGACGCCCGATGTGGCATACAGATTGCGGATGGGTAATTATCGCATCTTGTTTGACGTAGAAGATGACGTTATCATCATTCGCAGAATCGGAGATCGCAAAAACGTGTATGACTAAGATTCTCGAACGCGAAATCGATCAAACGGTGCGACAAAAAAGACAGCAACTTTCCGAAATTCGTGCGGAAGTTGAAGATCTTCTGGATTATTTGGACGTTTTGGAAGCGCGTGCAAAGGACGCCGGCAAACCACGTCTTACGCACGATCAGATGAAGAAGCGCTCCCGTTGAGAAAAGAAATTCTCGACCCGCTCAGCATCGACATCCGCGAAGGCCAGGCCGTCCACGTCGATGCACTCGAATTTCGCGAAAAATAGTTCCGAATCGACGGCAAACTCGACCGTGACAAAACGACTAGGAGGTGATGCTTTTTAAAATGCCGAAAATTGCTTTTTATGCTTCCATAGTTATCGGGGCTCTTTTGTTTGTTCCGACTGTTTATCTTGCTGTCGTAAATTGGAGTCCGAAGGTATTTCAGCCTCTGCTGTCTGTGGTTTTCGGAGGCGTGGTAACGGCATTTATCGCCCTCAGTTTCATACTAAGGCAAACAACGATCTCTGAGCGGTTTCCTGTCTACGTGGTGTTAGATCAGCAGACGAATTTGCCGCCTATTGTACCTTGGGAGCGCCCCCACTCTGCTTTTGATTCGATGTCTCGCCGCGCAAATTTGGAAGAGTTCGATCCCGGCAAGTTCAAACAACGGGAAGTGATCTTCAAATCACCCGATGAGAAGTTTGAATTTTATGCGCAGCTTATCCAATACGAATTGGTCGTTCAGATGTATGGGATTCTTAGGTACGTGGAAGGTATTTCCCAACAAACCTCGGCGACTAAACCTACGATTGTTTCAGTCGAGGTGTTCGACTTGAAGCGCCCAAAACGTTTTACGAAAATTGAGGGACAAGATTTAATTAAGGCTCTATCGCACAACCGATTCTTACAACCGTCCGAGAAGAGATTTTGGGAGTTTCAGGAAGCCTGGTTGCCCCTTCCGTACAAGACCACCCTTTCCATTCCTGATTCGCGATCGCTGATCTTGGAACGACCTGGATACTACAAAGTAACTCTCAAAATCGATCCGGTTGGAGCCGGCCAGGGTTCACCTCTGCATCTCGTCGATAAGTTCGGTAATTCGCGAGTCGAAACGCTCGGCTTCATAGTGACAACGGAGGCCGTCTTCGAAAAATTCACTTCCGGAAGTCCGTATTCCGAGGAAAGCATGGACTGGGTAAGATCCTTGTTTAATCGATTGAAAATCGAGTTTTTCCTAGGAACAACTTAACTAGAAGTTGACCAACGCGTCACCATCAAGCCGTTGTTTGCCGAAACGCGGACAGAAAAGTTTCCATCTCGGATTTCTTGCCGATGGTGACGCGCATGTGATTTGGCAGCGCAGGGAACAAGCGGCCAACTGAGACATTACGCTCCTTCATCGCTTTGATAATGGGCACGACGGGGCGTTTGCAGTCGAACATGATAAAGTTGGCCTGTGACGGAATTTGTTTATAACCCATCTTATCGAGCTCGGATGTTGTGAACGCTTTCGCTTCACTGTTCAAACGCTGTCCGTTTGGGACGTGATCGGGATCGTCGAGACTCGCGGTCGCTGCCGCCAGCGCCATGCAGTTGACGCTGTCCCACATTTGTTGTACGCGCATGCGTTCAACAGTCTCCTTCTGCGCAACACCATAACCGCAACGCAACCCTGCCATTCCATAAATTTTTGAAAACGTGCGGGAGACAATCAGGTTCGGGTGATCCTTCACCAGTGGGATCACGCTTTCGTAGTCGGGGCTGTCCGCGTAATGGAAATACGCTTCGTCCACCAGAATCATCGTTTCGCGCGGAGTCTTCGCGATGAAATCGCGCAGATCATCCTTGGGAGTGATACTGGCGGTGGGATTGTTCGGGTTGCAGATATAAATCAAACCTCCTTTCGCAGCGGCAAGCATTTTCGGCAGGTCATGCGCGAAGGTGGTGGTGAGCGGCACCTTCACCACTTCGGCGCCATTAGCGTTGGCATTATTGAGAATTGCTTCAAAGGTAGGATCAGCGGCGATGAGTTTCCCGCGCTCCTTTCCAGTGAATGTTTCCGCGCAGAGTTTGAGAATCTCGCTGGAACCATC